>Ga0105045_10000600_pt1 | contig 27125 bp, 22 predicted proteins | sample MAT02_FD_78089 | JGI IMG/M metagenome (GOLD analysis project Ga0105045, IMG submission 78089) | Freshwater microbial communities from Lake Fryxell liftoff mats and glacier meltwater in Antarctica - MAT-02 (megahit assembly) | ecosystem: Environmental > Aquatic > Freshwater > Ice > Liftoff... | reverse complement strand
TGCAGCCCGAAGCTGAATACCTGGCCGATATTGAGTTGGTGGTCAATATCTTGAAAGGCAAATTGGGGGTGGTGAAGCATTACTTTCGGGATCGGATGCTGGAGGCGGCCGAATTGCTGGCCTTCGAGAAAGCCCATTATTTCAAAGAGCGCATGGAACTGGTGGACAAGTTTCAATCCAAGTCAATGGTGGCCAATCCCAACATCTCGGACATGGACGTGGTGACCGTGACTTCGGACGATAAATTTGCCTTTTTGAATTACCTCAACATCGAGCACGGTTGCATTGTTCAAACCAAAACCCTGCACCTGAAGAAGAAACTGGACGAAAGCGACGCGCAGATCTTGGCCTACATGATCGTGGAGTTCCGGCAGCAATTTCGCAGCGAAGCTCCCCGGATCATCACCAATATTGACCCGGAGATCGAGTTTCCCGGCATTGAGCTGAGCGTGCCCAAAATTGGTGATTTGCGCAAACTGGTAGAATTATCCTACAAAAACGCCATGTTTTACCGCAAAGAGAAAATCCAGAAAGACAGCGAGCAAAAGGAGCAGAGCAAGCGGGTGTTGGAAAAGCTCAAGGCCGATCTCAACTTGCCCAATATGCCGATGCACATCGAGTGCTTCGACAACTCCAACATCCAGGGCACCAACCCCGTGGCGGCAATGGTGTGTTTCAAGGGAGGCCGGCCGGCCAAAAAAGAGTACCGGCATTACAACATCAAAACCGTGGTGGGGCCCGACGATTTTGCCTCGATGCACGAAATAGTGACCCGCCGCTACCGCCGCCTGCTGGACGAACAGCAGCCCCTGCCCGACCTGATCCTCATCGACGGGGGCAAGGGCCAACTGGGGGCCGCTTGTGATGCAATGAAGGAACTGGGCATCTATGGCAAGGTTGCAGTGGTGGGCATTGCCAAGCGATTGGAAGAAATATTTTACCCCGAAGATCAGTTGCCGCTCTATATCAACAAAAAGTCGGAATCGCTGATGCTCTTGCAGCGGGTCCGCGACGAAGCTCACCGCTTTGCCATTACTTTCCATCGCAACCAGCGCAGCAAGAACAGCTTGGTGAGCAAGTTGGAGGGCATTCCCGGCGTTGGCAAGGCTACTTTGGAGAAGCTCCTGCAAAAATACAAGACCATCAAGAAAATAGCGGCCACCCCCGAAGCCGAACTGGCCGAACTGGTGGGGAAAGACAAAGCCCGAGTGGTATTGGAAGGGCTGGCCTAGAAGCATTCCTTTGGCGGCTATACCGCGAACGGCTTTGGGCCTAGCTTTTTGCAAATACCAGTGCTGGGCGTTGCCGATCCGCCACCGGGTTTAAATCCAATCCAATTGCACCACTGTTTTTTCGTGCACGACCTCCCCGGTATGCAAAGTTTCTTGGGGTTCAAAAAGCAAGTTGAACACTATCTCCCCGTTGGTGTGCGGGCGGTGTTCTACTCCTTTGGGGACGATCAAGATTTAGCCCTCTTTGAGGCCACGGTTCGCCCGTCCCCAAATTCCATCGGCAAAGTGCCTTGGAACACCCTAAACAATTCAGCTTCGTTTTGATGGCGGTACGAAACAAAGTCGTCTTTTAGTTGGCGAAGTTTGACGTATTGCCCATTTAGTTTACCAACAATAGTGGATCCATTGTTCTCCAATCATGGAAAACTTTTCCATGATATTGATTGGGTTGATCGCTTGCCTATTTTTAAGTATTGATTGCCGGTCAGTTGAGCAAAGGTTGCTTTGGCAAAAAAAACGGTCATGGCGCACTTGGGGCTGCACCATGACCGTGAAGGGAATGAACGCCCAGTTTAAACTTCAGTCTCAAGCAGTGATTTTACTTCAAAAACCGCTTTGATCTGCTGTTGGAAATGGGCCGCGAAGTCGGCTAGGCTCATACTGCCCAAATCGCCCTCGCCTTTCTTGCGGACGGAGATAGTGCCGTCGGCTTGTTCTTTTTCGCCCACAATGAGCATGTAGGGCACTTTTTTGACCTCCGCATCGCGGATTTTGCGACCGATCTTCTCATCCCGGTCATCCAAATAGCCCCGGATGTCGTCTTCTTGCAAAGCGGCGAACACTGTTTGGGCGTAGTCGTGGTACTTTTCCGAAATGGGCAGCACCGCCACCTGCTCTGGGGAGAGCCACAGCGGGAAATTGCCCGCGCAGTGCTCGGTGAGCACGGCCACGAACCGTTCCAGTGAACCGAACGGGGCGCGGTGGATCATTACCGGGCGGTGTTTTTGGTTATCGGCCCCCACATATTCCAGCTCAAACCGGTCGGGCAAATTATAGTCCACTTGGATGGTGCCCAGTTGCCACTTGCGGCCAATGGCATCTTTGACCAAAAAATCCAGTTTGGGCCCGTAGAACGCCGCTTCGCCGTATTCGATCACAGTGGGCAAGCCCTTCTCGGCGGCGGCTTCCATGATCTCGCGCTCGGCCCGCTCCCACAACTCGTCCGAGCCGATGTACTTGCTCCGATCCACGCGATCGCGCAAGGAAATCTGGGCCGTATAATGCTCAAAACCAAGCGATCTAAAGACGTATAAAACCAAGTCAATCACTTTTTTGAACTCGTCTTTTACTTGCTCGGGCCGGCAGAAAATGTGGGCATCATCTTGGGTGAACCCACGTACCCGGGTGAGGCCGTGCAACTCACCGCTTTGCTCATAGCGGTACACCGTCCCAAATTCGGCCAACCGGAGGGGCAGGTCGCGGTAGGAACGGGGGCGTGTCTTGTAAATTTCGCAGTGGTGCGGACAGTTCATTGGCTTGAGCAAAAACTCTTCGTCCTCATCCGGGGTTTGGATGGGTTTAAAAGAATCTTTGCCATATTTTTCGTAATGGCCGGAAGTCACATACAGTTGCTTGCTGCCAATGTGCGGGGTCACCACTGGTTGATAACCCGCCTTCATTTGGGCCTTCTTGAGGAATTGTTCCAAGCGATCGCGGAGCAACGCCCCCTTGGGCAACCACAACGGCAAGCCCTTGCCCACTTTTTCGGAAAAGGCAAATAGCTCCAGTTCTTGGCCCAACTTGCGGTGGTCACGCTTTTTGGCCTCTTCCAGCAACGTCAAGTATTCTTTCAGTTCCTTCTCCTTGGGGAAAGTAATGCCATAGAGCCGGGTCAACATTTTGTTCTTTTCGTTGCCCCGCCAATAAGCCCCGGCCACGTTGGTCAGTTTTAGGGCTTTGATAAAACCGGTATCAGGGATGTGGGGGCCCCGGCACAGATCTATAAAATTTCCTTGCTGATAAAACGTGATCTGGCCATCTTGCAGCCCTTCGATCAGTTCCAGTTTGTAGGGATCGCCTTTTTCAGTAAAATAGGCAATCGCCTCGGCCTTAGAAACTTCGCTACGGGTGAAGGTTTCCTTTTGTCTGGCTAATTCAAGCATTTTGGCTTCCACTTTGGGTAGTTCATCGGTGGAGAAAGTGCGGTCGCCAAAATCGACATCATAATAGAACCCGTTCTCGATGGCCGGGCCGATTCCAAACTTGGTGCCGGGGTAGAGGCTTTCCAACGCTTCGGCCAATAAGTGGGCCGAGGAATGCCAAAAAGTCTGTTTGCCCTCTGGGTCTGTCCAAGTAAGGAGTTTCACCTCGGCATCATGATCGATGGGGCGGTTGGCGTCCCACACTTGACCGTTGACCTTGGCGGCCAGCACGTTGCGGGCCAGCCCTTCGCTAATGCCCAGCGCGATCTGCATTCCAGTGACCGATTGCGGATACTCCCGCACGGAACCGTCCGGGAGGGTGATTTTAATTTCCATTGGTAGATAAAATTAAGTGAGTGACTGGCCTACAATTGCCAGTCTAGTCACAAAGGTAGCGATTTTGGGGGAAGGCGAAAATTTGGCCGAGAAATCGGGGCCTCAAAGACATCCGCTCGGCAAAGTCTATGACTTTGTCGGAAGAATAAGCAAAAATCCCTCGTTTGGCAAAGTCGGTGACTTTCAGCAGTTGTTACCCCGGTGGTAAAATTTGCTAACTTTACCGCTAGGGAACCGGAGAGTAAGTGTAGCTTTGGCCGCCGCGCGATCTAAGGCCAAGAGAGGCAGGGCCAGCAATTCTTGGGCCTAATCCCGAGCAGTTAAAAATCCTAACAGCATTTCTTGGGAGTATTGGGTAGCCTACACGACTTTGTCAAATGGCGTTCTAAAGGGACAACAAAGTGCTGAACAGCTTCTTGGGTTTGATGTTGCACCGTTTTAGTTCATGCAGCCCCAACACCCGGGCCACCAATGCTTCGGTCTGGTCGGGGTAGCTGATTTGTAACGGCTTGGCTTCTTCTACCCAAAACTTTAGCTTTTCGGGAAACCGCTTTCCGATTTTCTTGACCACCGTAACCCCCATGTTTTGGAGGGCTTTGGCATTGCACTCTTGCTCATATTGCCCCTTGATGGGGATCGCCAGCACCTTTTTGCCCATAAAAATGGCTTCCGCCGGCGACTCAAATCCAGCCCCAGTCAGCAAGCCCCGCGAACTGGCCAAGCTCTTCACAAACCTTTCACTGTTGATTGGGTAAACCGTCACATTCCTCTCGGTCATCACGGTTTTGGCTGTTTTGGAAAACAAGTGCCACTGGGCATCTTTCAGCTTGCGCAATTGCCGGATTACCAGATCATCGCTATAATGACCCAAATAAACGGTAAAATGGGCTAATTCGCTTATTTCCAGTTCTCGGATTTCGCGACGGATCACCGGCTTACAGATAAAATCGTCAAATTCGTCAAAGTGCAGGCCGAGCGCATAATAGCAGGGCGCATAGTGCTTGAGGATAAATTCTCCCACATAGCTTTGGTTTTTTGGCCTTGGGGTTTTTTTGGACAAAAAGGAAGCTTGGTGCCCAAAGCCCACACACGGTATCCCCTTTAGAATAGAAGCGTAGGAAGAGATGGGCTCAAAATCGTTGATCACCAGATCGTAATTCTCAACGGGCAAATCCCGCATCTCGCGCATGATGGCCCGTGAATGCAAATTGCGGAACGTTTTGGTCAAGCTAATGCCTCCGGTCTTGTCATAAAAAATGCTCAAACCTTGGCTGCGGTACTTGACCGGAAAAGGGAGGGTAATCTCGGAATTGCTACCACTGATCAAAATATCAACCTCGGTCGCCTGTTGGAGAATGGGCAGGATTTCGCGTGCCCGGGCCAAGTGGCCGTTCCCCGTTCCTTGAACCGCATACAAAATTTTCATACGTCAGGGTTAAATTACTTTCCTATTTTCGTCAGAGCTAGGCCGTGGCGATCAACATATCACTGATATTTTCGGGGGAGAGTGGTGCCTCCGGGCTGGCGCTTTGCTCAGCATCGGTGGCTACCAAATGATCATACAAGGTCCATTCGCCCTTTTCATACTCCAAGGCCGTCAGGTTCTCGACCCAGTCCCCAGAATTGAGGTAGCGCACTTTGCCCAGCGGGGTAACAATGTCTTTCATCACCGGCTGGTGGATGTGGCCGCAAACAAAACAATCGTAGCCCTTTTCAATGGCCAGATCGGCGGCCAGCTTTTCAAAGTCGTTGATGTATTTGATCGCCGTTTTTACGCTGTCTTTCACCCGCTTGGACAAAGATACCTTACCATATCCCAGCCATTCCGACAAAAAATTAATCATTTTATTGATCACAATCAGCGTATCGTAGCCGATAGCCCCCAACTTGGCCAGCCATTTGGCATATTGCATGGACACATCGAACACGTCACCGTGAAAGATCCAATGCTTTTTGCCGTCCAAGGTGAGGAGCAAACGGTTCTGGAGACGAAAGTTGCCGGCATCGATCCGGGGCAAGCGGCGCAGCAGTTCATCGTGGTTCCCGGTCAGGTAATAGACTTGGGTGCCATTGGCCATCATCTTAAAAATCCGCCGGATGACCTCAAAATGGGACTTGGGGAAATAGCGCTTGCTAAATTGCCAAATATCAATGATGTCGCCGTTGAGGATCAACATCCTCGGTTTGATACTCTTCAGATAAGCCAGCAGTTCTTTGGCGTGACAACCATAGGTACCCAAATGGGTATCGGAGATAATGACTACTTCGGGGCGACGTTTCTTGTTGTTTCTCACCGAGCAAAAAATTACTTGCTGACACCTAATATTCAAAGTGGCAACAGTGTTTAGCAAAGGTAGGCGAAGCGGCACGCCGAAAGTTGAAAATGATTTTTTGAAACTGTTAAATTTGAGATCGAACTGTTAACCTTTTATTAACAACCGTTTTTTCGTTGCATCGAGCCCTGCTGCATGGTCTTTGGCAATGCGCGCGGGCAGGCATCCACTTTTTCCGCCTTGTTTACTGGCCGGTTTCCATCATTTTGCGCAATATTGGCCGTCCATCAGTCGCTTTGAAAAAAAATGTTATAAAAAAGTGAGCGAGTATTTGGTTTTATCATTTTTAGTTGGCAATTTTGGAGCAAATATTTCATTTACAATTCAATCTAAGTTTAATGAAAACTGGTAAAGTAAAGTTTTTCAACGATTCCAAAGGTTTTGGTTTTATCGTTGACGATGAGTCTCAGAAAGAAATCTTTGTTCACATTAGTGAAGTACAAAGCGGTCAAACCCTGTACCAAGAAGATTCAGTTTCTTACGATGTCCAAATGGGCAAAAAAGGTTTGAACGCCGTTAATGTGAAGAAAATCTAGTTTCGTCACCTATCGAGTTTCAAATATTTTGCTTTTACAGAATCCCGGCCGGTGTCACCGTCCGGGATTTTTGTTGCCCTAAGCACTGATCAGCGTCTTTTTTGGGGTATTTTGCGTTATTTAGTGGCCTTAACGTCCAGTCAACACCATGAGCAAACGGATTGTGGCCATCGTGCCCATGCGCCATAACAGCGAGCGCGTCCCCGGCAAGAACTACCGGTCATTTAATGGAAAACCACTTTTTGAGTATGTGGTCAAAAACCTGCTCATGGCCGAGGGGATCAGCCAAGTGGTCATTGATACCGACAGCCCGACCGTTATGGAATATGCCCGGCAACACTTCCCGCAAGTGGTGCTGCTCGAGCGCCCCGCCCACCTGCGCGACGGCAGCATCCCGATGAACGATGTCCTGCTCAACATTACCCGCCAGGTAGAAGCTGATTTTTACTTGCAAACCCACAGTACCAACCCGCTGTTGAGCGCCGAGACCATTGGCCGGGCAGTAAGCTTTTTCTCGGCCCACTATCCCATTTTTGACTCGCTGTTCTCGGTGACGCGGTTGCAAACGCGCCTCTGGGACTCGCTGGCACGGGCAGTGAACCACAACCCCGCTATTTTGCTCCGCACCCAAGATCTCCCCCCCATTTACGAGGAAAATTCGTGCCTCTACATTTTTGAGAAAACAACCTTGGAACAAAAGCACAACCGGATCGGGAGCCGTCCTCACCTTTTTGACATTGAGCGGCACGAAGCCTTGGATATTGATGAAGAAATTGACTTTTTAGTTGCCGAAATGGTGCACCGGGTCAAATATCCCAATTAGCCAATGGCGCTTGTGGCAAACCTCGGGCCAGTGGGCCAAAACGTCACGGCTCAATCCAAAGCGAAGTAAGTTTGCAGTTCGCCGACAAATCAAGAGTGCCTACTAAATACATCCACAAATGAGCAATCCTACCCCTAAATCCGGCCGCACCGAATTGGCCTCCATTGGCGAATTTGGCTTGATCGACCGCCTCCGGGCCAAAACCGTCCTGCGCAATGCCAGCACCCTGCGGGGCATTGGCGATGATGCCGCCGTGATTGACCTACCGGGCGATGAATGCCTGGTCGTCACGACCGATATGCTTTGCGAAAACATCCACTTTGACCTCACTTTCCACCCATTGGCCCACTTGGGCTACAAAGCAGTGGCGGTCAATGTGTCGGACCTGGCGGCCATGAATGCCCGGCCCGAACAGATCACGGTCAGCCTTGGCCTTAGCAACCGCTTCTCGGTGGAGGCCATCGAATCACTGTACGAAGGAATTTGGGCCGCCTGCGAAAATTACAAAGTGGACTTGGTGGGCGGCGATACTGTGTCATCGCAAAGTGGGTTGGTTATTTCTATAACTGCGATTGGCAGAGTCAATAAAAACAAGATCACTTACCGAGATAGTGCCAACAAAAGCGATATCATTTGCGTGACTGGTGACTTGGGGGCCGCTTATCTGGGCTTGCAGATCCTGCTCCGCGAAAAAGCCGACTACTCGGCCAATCCCCAGATGCAGCCCGAACTGGTGGGCAAAGACTATGTGCTGCGCCGCCAGCTCCGGCCCGAGGCCCGCACCGACATGGTGTATGAGCTGGCCGATCTGGGCGTGGTGCCCACTTCGATGATCGACATTTCCGACGGACTGGCCTCCGAACTGCTCCACCTTTGCCATCAATCGGGCTTGGGCGCCCAGATCTACGAGGACAAGCTGCCCATTGACAAGGAATCTTACGATGTGGCGATCAATGATTTCAAGCTTACGCCCTCGGTATGTGCTTTAAACGGCGGCGAAGATTATGAACTGCTGTTCACCATCCGGCAAGAGGTTTTTGAAAAAGTAAAAAACCACGCCGACCTTTCGTTTATCGGCTATATGCAGGAAAAAACGGCCGGAGTGAACATGCGCACCACCGGGGGCAACCAAGTGGAGGTGCAGGCCCAAGGCTGGACACATTTCAAGAAATAATTTACAGATACTTCGCCCCGGTCAGCTTTTCGCTCGCTGTCCACAGTTCGGCCGCAAACCGGTCGTTGGAAGCCGTGGCTGAGGGGGAATTGGCTTTCTTCTTGTTAAAATATTGACCAGTTACTGCGGCAACTTCGGGCGAGGTAGCCAAATAAATGGATGTTTCTGCGCCCTGTTCCACACTGATAAAGAACGGCTTGAGCAGTTTGAACATCCAGCCAAACCACCCGTTGGCATCCACACCAAAATTGGAATTGACCCCGCCGGGGTGCAAACTGTTGGCCGTAAGGTTGAGTTTGGCCGCTGCCAACCGTTTGGCGAGTTCGCGGGTAAACAAAATATTGCAAAGCTTGGAAAGGCAATAAGCTTTGATGCCCGAATAGCCGGTGCTTAGTTGAAGATTGGCCAGATCAAATTTAACCCCAAAGCGGTGGGCCTCGGAAGCCACATTGACGATGCGGCCCGCGATCCCGGACTGGGCCGCCGTTTGGCCCATCATGGGCAGCAGTAGGGCGGTGAGGAGAAAATAGCCCAAGTGGTTGACGGCAAAAGTGGTCTCCAGGCCGTCAGGGGTTTCGGTACGTTCGTTGCCGGCCAGAAAGCCAGCGTTGTTCACCAGTACGTGCAAGTCTGAATAATTGGCCAAAAATTGGGCCGCCGCCTGACGGATCTGGGCCTGCGAAGAGAAATCGACCACGATAATGGCCACCTTCGAATTGCCCGTTTGGGCGATGATGGCTTGGCGGGCCACTTCCGCTTTGGCCTGATTGCGGCACATCATCACGACCGTGGCCCCACGTTTGGCCAGTTCAGTGGCCGTCACGTTCCCAATGCCAGCATTGGCCCCAGTGACAATACAAACTTGATCTTTCATCTGTTTAGAACTGATCATACCCAACGATTGTTCACCTTATGTTTGGCCCAACGCTTGGTTTTGCCCATTCATTTCGCACTTTTGTGTTATGTCTGCCACCGCCCAGCCGCGCGAAACTGCGCCTATTTTGCCTTTCTTGCACCAAGTCGCCGAGCAGCTCTTGGGCAACCGCTCGCCTGAGGAGCTGATGCAGCTCTCCGATTGCCACATTGTGCTGCCCACCCGGCGTGCGTGCCTGTACATGAAGCACTACTTGGCCCGCTTGGCTGGCCAAACGTTCTTCGCCCCGGAAATCTTGGCGGTTGACGATTTCATTGCCCAGATCACGGACAAGATTATTCCAGATGGAGTAAGCCTACTGTTTGAACTGTACGAAAGCTATAAGCAGTTTGATCATTCGCCCGATCATAATTTGGATCGTTTTGCGCCCCTTGGTTCTGCCATTTTGAGCGATTTCAATTTATTGGACAAAAACTTGGTGCCCGCCAACGATCTTTTTGATTATCTGGAGGAAGCCAAGGCCATTGATCGCTGGGCCGAGGAACTGGGCGAAGAGCCGGACAGCCTCCGCGAGCGGCTCCAAGGGCGCAGCACCATCACTTCTTACTACGAATTTTGGCATTTCCTCAAGCTGACTTATCACCATTTCCGCCATAAACTGCTCGCGAAAGGAGCCGCTTACATGGGTTTGGCCTATCGGACGGTGGAGGAAAACCTGGATCAAACCGTAGAACGGAACCACCTCACCAAGATTATTTTTGCCGGGTTCAACCAATTGTCCAAATCTGAGGAATCCATCTTTGCCCAGCTCCAACAGCGGGGACTGGCCGAAGTGTATTGGGATACCGACCGGTTCTATATTTTTGGGGAACAAACCCAGAACCGGGCCGGCGAACTGCCCGCACTTCCCTCGCAACACGAGGCCGGCCATTATTTCCGCAAATACTTGCGCCAGGGCCTGATCAAGCTGGGCAACACGCCCCTTACCCGTTTGGGCGATTCGATTGCCCACCAACCAAAAGAAATCCGGCTCATTGGGTGCAGCAACAAAGTGGCCCAAGCCAAGTTGGCGGGCGATTTATTGGCCACCGAAATCCGCCGTTTGGTGGCCGAGGGCACCTTGGACGAGTTCCGCAAAACCCTTAACCACACGGCCATCCTGCTGCCCGACGAGTCCCTGCTGATGCCCATGCTGCACTCACTACCAGTGCTCACCAAAGAGAATGACGGGATCGACTTTGCGCTCAAGGACTACATCAACGTCACCATGGGGTTGTCAATGGACAAAACGCCGTTGTTCAACCTGATCGATGACCTGTTTGCCATGCAAGATAATTTTGCCGTGGGTGAGCAAAGGGAAACCTTGGTGTATCACAAAGATGTGGTCAAACTGTTGCGCCATCCCTACATCCAATATTCGGCCTACTACCAAACCCACTTCGACGCGATTCAAGACCAGCTCAAAAAGATCAATGACGACAACCAAGTGTATGTCCCCTTGACCGATTTATGGCAAAAAGGCAAAGAAATTGCCCAAGTATCGCCCTTGACATTGAGCAACTCGGCCGGGGAAGGGAGTATCGGGGGAGAGAATGTCAATTTTTACCAAACCCTGTTCCGCTCGTGGGACAACAGTACGGAAGCCGCGCTGCAAAACCTCTACGACCTGACGGCCACCCTCCACCGCCTGTTCGACGGGGAAAACAACATTTTGGAGAGCGAATACTTATTGACCCTCTATGGTTTGCTCAAACGGATCGACACCGTGCTTGGCCCTTACAAAAAGGGCTTGAGTGTGCGCACTTTTCGTTTTTTCTTGTACGAGACCATCCGCTCGGCAATCGTGCCGTTCACTGGCGAACCGTTGAGCCCGGTCCAGTTGATGGGAATGCTGGAAAGCCGCTCGCTGGATTTCACCAACGTGATCGTGCTCTCGTGCAACGAGGGCGTGCTGCCCAAGGGCAAATTGACCAATTCGGTGGTGCCGTTTGAAATGCGCCTGCGCCACGGGATGCCCACCCATACCGAAAATGACGCGACTTTTGCCTACACTTTTTACCGGCTGTTCCACCGTGCCCAACGCATCACTTTGATCTACACCACGGCAACTTCCTCCACCATGGGCACTTCGGAAAAGAGCCGTTTCCTGACCCAGATTGAGGCCGAAATGAAGCATTTTGCCCATGTCCAACTCGATAAACAGCAGATGGTCTTGGCCCTGCCCGAAAGCGACCAGGCGTTGTTGGAAGTAGAAAAAACCGAGGCCATTGTCATTAAAATCAAAGAATATCTCCAGCACAAAGTCACTCCGTCGGCCATCAATTTGTACGTGCGCGATCCGCTGGCCTTTTTCCAGCGCTATATCCTCAAGCTGGATGAGCCGACCGAACTCGAGGAGGAGATGTTAGTGCGGACTTTTGGCACGGTAATCCACGATTTTCTGGATCAAGTGCTCAAAAAGTATGAAACTCGCGAAATAACGACCGATAATTTGGCCGCCATTTGTGCGCGTGAGGGAGAGAACCAACAACTGCTGGACGAGATCATCAAAAAATACAAACCCGGGATGATCACCGATCGGGGCAAAAACTTTATCCTCAAAAGAGTAGCGGGCTTTTTGCTCCAAACTTTTTTGACCAAAGAAGCCGGCCGAGCCCCGTTTTTCATTGTGCAGCAAGAAACCAAAATGCAGTCGGTGTTAAAAGTGGACGTGGCAGCGGGCGATCCGGTCACTGTCCGGCTGGAGGGAACTGCCGACCGGATTGACTTCCGCGAGGAGAAGTTGCGTATCATAGACTACAAAACTGGATCCTACGAAAAAGCCGATCTAAAAGCGGCTACCTTCCAAGACCTGCTCACCGATCCCAAAAAAGGCAAAGTGGTGCAATTGATGCTCTACAAATATTTGCTCATCCAGCAGCTCAAGGCCGGGAAACTGGACGGCAACTTGCCCAGCCATGTGTGGCCCGAGCAATTGCTGGACAGCTTGGACAATATCCAGTCGGGGTTTTACTTCTTCCGCAAGTTGCAATCGTCCGATTTAGTGGATTATACCCTCGAAGAAGAATCACCGGGCAACTTGCCCCTTTTCACGGTCCAAGTAGAACGCTTCGTGACCAGTTTTGTCAACGATTTATTGGATCCCCGCAAGCCCTTCCGCCGCCACCAGCCAGAAACTGACGAAGAAAATGACAACCTTGGGAGTGATCCCGCCGGCAGCCCTGCCCCGCGCAGGCAGTTAGGCGAGGAAGATTGAGCGCTGTAACGACAACTGTTTTTGTCATTCCCGGTGTGGCGCAGCTTGGTGGGATGACCACTCCCGCCGCTCGTTTCCCAGTATTGGAAAAAAAGGCTTAACCTTGCCCCAACAGTTCAGGGCCAATGCTAATGGCTGGCTGGACATTAACCCCCCAACGCTAAAATGGCCAATCCCAAGATTAAAAACCTCCAAACCAGTGTGTTGTCCGACAATTGGTTTGTGCTGCGCAAAGCCACGTTTGACTACCAAAACCACGATGGCTCTTGGGCAACCCAACACCGCGAAGTGTACGATCGGGGCAATGGGGCCACCATTTTGCTCTATAACCGCACCTCCCGAATGGTCATTTTGACGCGGCAATTTAGAGTGCCCACCTACCTGAACGGCAACGAAACCGGGCTGTTGATCGAGGCCTGCGCGGGCCTGCTGGACAAAGACAATGCCGAGGACTGCATCCGGCGCGAGGCCGAGGAGGAAACCGGCTATCGACTGACCCACGCGCGCAAGGTGTTTGAAGCCTACATGTCGCCCGGTTCAGTAACCGAAATCTTACACTTCTTTGTGGCCGAATACACCAAAGAAATGCAAGTGAGCGGCGGCGGAGGCATGGATCACGACCAAGAAAACATCGAGGTGCTCGAGTTGCCGTTTGAGCAAGCCCTCCAGCTCATCGCCACCGGCGAGATCCGGGACGGCAAGACCATCATGCTGCTGCAATACGCCCAAATCCACCAATTGGTCTAGGTTTTTCGGGGATTAGGTTTGGCCAAGACCGGGATTATCCTTTATTTGTGCTTTCCTAACCAGATCTACTCAAGGCCCCGTGACATTTATCACGCGCATTTTTCAACGCCCCAAACCAGCCCCACCCCTCAGCGAGGCGGAGGTGCTGGCCGCTTACCGCCAAAACGGGGAAGTGGCGGCCTTGGGCGAGTTGTACGCCAAATATATGCACTTGGTCTATGGGGTATGCCTAAAATATCTCCGGGAACCCGAAGCGGCCAAGGATGCGGTGATGCAGATTTTCGAGAAACTGATCACCGACCTGCGCCAGCACGAGGTGCGCAATTTTCAAACATGGATCCATACGACGGCCCGCAACCATTGCCTGATGCGGCTCCGGGCACAAGGCCGCCACCCCGAGCAACCACTGCCGCCCCAACTAAACAGCGGGGGTGATGCAGACGAAGAAAACGCGGCTACCTTTATGGAATTGGGCACGTGGGAGCATCCTTTGGACAATGACCCCGAGGCCATGTTCACGGCGCTGGAAATTGGGGTGGCCAAACTCGCCCCTGAACAAAAACAGTGCATCGAGTTGTTCTACCTGCAAGAGAAATCTTATAAGGAAGTAAGTGAGCTTACAGGGCACGACTTGAGCAAAGTGAAGAGTTATATCCAAAACGGCAAGCGAAATTTGAAAATCTATTTGGAACAAAAAGCCCGATCGGCATTGTAAATCCGGCCGAGTGCCCCGCATTGCCCTGCGTCGGTGGTTTTAGCCAGTATCAGCGCCCAAAGTTGGTAGTTATTGTTGGTCAGTAAAACAGCGCCAGCGACCCATTTAAAGCATTGCATAACCAAAAAATAATCAATTTCTTTAAAAAACGCACTTTACAAAATACCAACATCCTACAAAACCATTGCCCAGCATGAAAAAAACGCCCCCACCCTTGCTTTCGGAGGAGATACTGCAAAAGTACCTCGACCAAACGCTCAGCCCGGCCGAAATGCACGCGGTGGAAAAGGCCATGCTCGATGCCCCGCTTCAATCCGAGGCACTGGAGGGCTGGATAACCGTGCCCGAAGCTTCCCCGGCCGATCTGGCCGACTTGCAGGCCCGGCTCCGCGCGCGCGTGCAGGCCGCACAACGCCCCGTGGAACGCAGGCTCGTTCCACTGCTGCGCGTGGCGGCGGCGGTAGTGGCCTTAGTGGTGGCTGGCTGGTGGGCCCAAGACCGCTTTGGATCGAATGGCCCTAGCAACCAGTTGGCTGAAAACAGCGATAAAACCTCAGCGGCCGAGGTGGCCCCTGCCCCCGCCGATTCGACGTTCGCGGTAGATTTGGGGCAGCCACTGGTCGCGGATCAACTCGGTAAACCCGAAGCAACGGCCACTTTAGAAAAGCGATCCGAGCGCATCAGACCCCGCCAACCAGAGCGCAAGCAAACCAGCGACATCGCCAATGGGCCGGTGCTGGCCGGCCGGGAAATGCGCAAGCAACTGGCCCTCAATCCTCAAAAAACCCAGACTGGCGAGGTAGATGATGAGTTCGAAACCGAATCGGAAGTTGTGAAGAGTGCCACTGTTGCTACGAACCAGCCCAACGAACAACCCAAGCCTTTGGTGATGGATGAGCGAAACAAAGATGCCAGGCGAGATAACCAAGAATCGACCACCAAGAAATCCAAGTCTGCGCTGGCCACGACCACCAAAGAAGAAGCGGACGAGGGGAACATTGCCCAAGCGGCCCTGCCCTTGGGTGGCTGGGAAGCTTTCCGTGCCTTCATCGCCCAATCGGCCAAGGCTGGGCCAGCGGGCCGGGTGGAGCTAGAAGTCCAGATCTCCCAAAAAGGCAAAGTCGGCAAGATAACCTTGATCAAAAGTTTGGACAAAGCCCGTGACCGCGAAGCCCAACGCCTCATCGGCCAATACCAAGGTTGGCAACCAGCCACCCGACAGGGCCAAGCGGTGACCAGTAAATTAGTGGTGGAAGTGGATTTTAACTAATTTATTGCCAATCATTAAAAATTTCCAAGTTCGTTAGGATTTCAAAAAAATAAATACAACCTTTCCCGGCAGCTATGGAAGAGTTTATTGCATTCTTAAAAAAGAAGAGAATTGACCCCGAAAAGTTTCGGCTGGCCGACCCGGTGAAGTTCAATGAATTTCAGGACTTGTTTACCCAAGTACATGTAAACAGCTTTGTTGCGCAAAAACTGTTTTTGATCAACCAAGTTCGCCGCCAATATCACTTGGCCGCCGAAACTGGCCCGCTGCCCATCGAACCGGCGGAAAGCGAAAATGTACCTGTGGTTAAACCAGCCAAGAAAATGGTGGTCATCCGAAAAAAAGAAGACTAATTTATGAAAATATACACAGCTCTGCAAAAAGGCAAGCAGCATAAAAATTTTTGTGAGGATTTTTTACTCACCTTGCAAGTAAGCGAAGATCTGTTCATTGGGGCGGTATCGGACGGGTGCTCGAGTGGGCGCGATGCCCATTTGGCATCGGCCATTACCTGCAAACTGATCCGCAAGATCGTGGCCGATCAGCGGGTGTGCGAGGATCTGAACCCTGAACAAATCGGGGATCTCATTTTGACCCAGTTCATCGACGAACTGAAAAAAGTCAAGTTCCAACTTCAACTGGAAACTGAAGAGTTATTGGCCACTTTGATGCTACTTATTGTCAACAAAAAACACAATCAGGCGTATATCGCCAGCTTGGGCGACGGGGCCATCAGCTTTGATGGGAGCATTTACCAGATCGACCAAGACAACATGCCCGATTATCCGGCCTATCACCTAAATGACAACGAGCAATCGCTACAAAACTACCTGTACCAAAATACATTCAACATCGAGAACCCTTCCCAGATTAGCATTGCCACCGATGGCGTATTCACTTTCCGTTATCAGCGCGTCAGTGACAATGAAATTGATTTTTCCTACACCGATTATTTACTCAAAGACGAAGCCTTTGCCGAGTATGACAATATGCTGACCCGCAAGATTTTTACCCTCAAAAGCCAGCACCACGTCGAGCCGGCCGACGATGTGGCCATCATCCGGTTGGTGATCCGCCAATAGATGGGCAGGTACTGGGTGATGGTTAACGGGCCCAATTTTGCAGTTCCCCATGCGCTCGGGCCAACCAAAAATAAAAAGGCTTCCCACCGTTCGTCAGTTGGAAGCCTTTTTGGGCTGGTGGTTATTGATCGGTTGGCCAGCTTGCTGTGGCAGGGGGTGTTCCTTACACTTCGGCCATTTTCAAGTTGGAACTGGTTTCGGTCTTGATCATTTCATCATAGGGCACAAAAACGCTGAACCCTTTCCCGGCAAAATACTGGCGCGTCTCTTCGGCGGGCCGTTCGCTGGTGACCAGCACAAAATCTCCGCCCCAAGCCCCAAGCGATTTTACTTGGCCCCAAAAATCGGAAAAGTACAATTCTTTGACCTGCGAGAGCTGTAAAGTGCGGCCAATCAACTCCTCATGCTGCTTGATGAGGGCATCAAAATCGGCCAAGGTTTGGGCATCCAACATTCCCTGGGTGATTTGCGAGAGCTGATCGGCAAATTCTTTTTTGCCGTGGGCCATGGCGTGATAGTGCTCAATGCCTTCGGCCGAGGACTGCTTTTTGTCCAAATAAACGAAGTAGAGCCGATCTTTGAAAGGGGGATCAAAATCAGCCACGATCACTTGGGGGCCGGCATCCGTTTTGGCATAGACAATCGGTGACGTGGCCTCGGCGCAAGCCACGTCATAGCCCGAGCCGCCCACGGTTTTGAACAACAGTTCGTATGGATCAATACCCGCCCATTTGGCAATGTTAAAGATCAGGGTAGAACTGCTGCCCAGGCCCCACAAAAGCGGAAACTCCAAGAAAGTCTCCACCAGTACATACTCTTTGCCTTTGAGGAAACTGGCCCCCATTTGGCGGGCTTTCCGCAAAATCTTTTGCAGGGTCAAGGATTTTTGGGACAAAAAGTTGTCCAGCAAGTCAAAACTATCAATGTCAAAACGGGCTTCAAACCAAAGCTGGCCTTTGTCATCGTAGCTTTTCCAGTGCAGCACTTTGTGCTCGGAGGGTGAATACGATACCCGCAAACGTTGCCCATGTTTGGTGGGCAGGGCTAGGGCATGAGCACCATCCAAAACATAATACTCGCCGCTCAAAAGCAACTTGCCGCTTCCGTAATAATTCTGCATAGACTTGCCAAAAGTACCCTAAAACAAATATTTAACCAAAAACTGCCCCACAAACCCAGTGGGTGTGGTGCTGCCTATCATTCATTACCTACTTGCCCTTGCGTGCCTGCCGCCAACAAGGCGGCCTCGCGCCATTGGTCAAGCAGGTTGCTAGCGGCACTAAATGAAACGATATTGTGTTTGAAATGTTCTACTGCTTGGATAATTTCAGTCTCAGAAGCATTAAAATGGTTGAGAATATTAAGGAGGTGCATTTTCATGTGGCCTTTCTGGATGCCCGAAGTAATGAGCGATTTGACCGCCCCAAAATTCTGGGCCAACCCAACGGCCGCCGCGATCATCATCAGCTCGTTGGCATCGGGATTGCCCAGGATCTCAAATGAACGCTTCACCAGCGGGTGCAGTTGCGTCAGGCCGCCCACGGTGCCCACTGAGAGTGGCAGATCAATCCAGAACCGGAACACCCCCTCCTCCACCGATACATTGCTCAGGCTGCGGTACTTGCCATCGCGGCTCGCGTAGGCATGGCCACATGCCTCCACGGCCCGAAAATCGTTGCCCGTGGCCAGGATGACCGCGTCGATGCCGTTGAAAATCCCCTTGTTGTGGGTCGTGGCCCGGTACACATCGTTGCGGGCAATGGTAATCGCCTTCTGGAATTTATTGGCAAACGTCTCGGGCGGCATCTCGTCGAAGTGGCCCAAATCGGCCACTGGGCACTCTACCCAAGCCCGAACCAAGCATTCGGGCGTATAGTTGCTCAGGATGGACATGATCACGGTTGGGTATTTTTCTGCCCCAGCAAATAAAGCGTGCCCTGCGGCCCACTCTTTAAGCGTTTTGGCAAATTCCTCCAAACAAGTGTTGATAAAATTGGCTCCCATTGAGTCACAGGTATCAAAAGTGGCCTTTAATTGATAATAATTTGGCTCTACGTGGCCCATATCTACCAGTTCAATGTCCAAAATACCGCCCCCTCTGGCCCGCATATTTTTGGTGAACATGGCCGTCCGATCCAACAAAAGTTCTTTGAGTTCATCAAACAACACATCCAATTTTTTGAACTCGCCTTCCCAGATGAAATGTACTTGGCCCACCTTGGTCATGGACAGGACTTTGGCGTGAAACCCGCCCCGTTCAGCCCAGAACTTGGCACTCTGCGAAGCAGCCGCCACTACCGAACTCTCCTCGATCACCATTGGCACGGCGTATAGCTTACCGTTGATCAGCACATTGGGCGCAACTCCAAACGGCATATAAAAATTGGTGAGCGTATTTTCGCTGAATTCATCAAACCGTTTCTGCACTGCCGGATTGGTGTGCCAGTAAGCTTTTAGCTCATTTACCCAAGTTTGGGGATCGTCGGCCACTTGCCCGGCCAACCATTGCAGCTTCTGATCTTTGGAAAGTTTGGAGTAGCCCGAAATGAGTTGCATGATTTATTGGTTTTGCACGATTGAACGGTTTTACGATTAAAGGATAATCAACTTCATGGTCTTGTAATTTAACGATTTTATTTTAACAAAACAAATACAATTTACGGCTGACCAAAAAATAGGCAGTTTTGCTGCGTAACTAGTAGCGAAATTTAAATTGTCGTCTTTTTAAGCACCATGACTTCAACCAATCAATTATTGCCCAATTTCTAGGCTGGTGTCACTTATTTTCAAAAGCTCAAACATTGGTTTGTACTATCAAACATGGTGTGATCATAGTATAAATAGTTGACGGAAAAGTCGATTACCATTATTTGATTGTAAAGCGGTTAAAATAATTAAACAGCAACCAACAGCCGGATCGTGCCGGTCGTTCCGCTACTTGACTTTCAGAAACGCTTGGGCGTAAGCCAGTCCTTTCAGTTGTGACTGCACATAGCGCTGGAGTGATTCATAGCTCTCTCGGGCATGACCCAAAAATGCCGAAGCTTGGCCATAAACACTGGGCAGAGCCAATTTTTGGGTCAAGTAGTACCCCTCCAAAAAATTCTTGACTCCACCCGAAATGATGACCTGGGGGCACTGCCGCGCACTGCCCAGTTCGGCCGTCAGGGCATTGACCAGATCGACCATTTCTGTCGCACTATGGCCCACCAAACTGAGGCACTCAAAAGCTTCGCGCTGATCTTCATCACCGCGGAGGAGTTCCAGCAGGGCGAAATTGGTGCCGCCGCTGGCCGCAAAATCAATGGCTTCCAAGGGTAGCTGGAGCAGGGCGCGCAAACTGGCGGGCCCCATGCCCTGGCCTACTTCTTTGACAATGATCTTCAAATTGGATTGGGAAAGAAAATCGGCGATAGTATCCAACGGTGGACGGAGCAACACGTCGCCCTCGGGCTGGAGCCATTCCTGCGTTGGGTTCACGTGGATGATGAGGCCATCGGCCTGCAAGCGATCCACCATGTCCTCGGCGGCCTGCACATTGCCCTTCACCAGCAGTTTTTCTACTTGGGCAATCCCCAAATTGGCATATAGCGGTACGTCTGGCCCCATGATGGGGCGGACATTGAAATCGGCAAAATATTCGTTGGAATATAACAGGGAGCGACAAGAGCCCAGTCCCATCCCAAAACCGAACTCGCCACAGGCTTGGGCCAGGTGATGGTTGATCTTGCGGGCCAGTTGGGTTCCGCCTGTCATGCTCGACACCCACATGGGGGCCCGGAGCGAATGGCCCAAAAAAGGAAACAATGGCCAAGCTCCAGTCTGGGACGGGTGGGCCGCCAGCAACGGTTCATAATTAAAACGCTGATCAATCTGGGGCACACCCACTTGTGAGCGGAAGGCCATATCGATATGGTCTTTTTTGCGCGAAGGCCCATTGGCATCTTCCGCCAAAGGTATGGGTGCTAATGTCAAGGCCGGTTCGGCGAAAGTTTTGTCACTCATGGTTGGCGTATGATCCCAAAAAAATAGAGCGGTCGCTCGTCACACAAAATTAAAAATAAACTGTGAGATGTAAGGTCGCTTGGGCAAACTTAAAAGCCACAAGGTAACACCTAAAAGCAAAAAAACAAAGTAAATGTTTGGAACAAACATCCGTTAAGAACGTTTTCTGGCCAAAGTACCCCCAATGACCAGTAAATGATGTACTTTAAATCCCTTATTGAACGTTTTTATGTCCTTGATCAACTTAGTATTCCAATGAAAACCTCACTCCTATTTTACGGGCTGATTGCATTCCTGTTCATCAGCGCAGCCTCTTGCAAGAAAACCGGCACGGTACAAACCGCTACCAGCCTGAAAGCAGCGGCGCTTTTTCCCTACGGAGCGGCCATTGACCCTACCCTGCTCAGGGACAACCTGACCTACCGACGCTTATTGATGAGCGAGTTTGCCAGCATCACCGTGGAAAACATGCTCAAAATGAACAATGTGCACCCCGAACTGGACCGCTTTGACTACCGCCGGGCCGACGAGATCGTCTTGTTTGCCCAACAAGCCAAGCTGCGAGTCCACGGGCATACGTTGGTGTGGCACGAGGCTATCCCCGCTTGGCTGAAGAGTTTCTCGGGGGATTCCCTGGCTTGGGAGGCCCTTTTCAAAACCCATATCCAAACGGTGGCGGCCCGTTACAAGGGCCAATTGGCCGGTTGGGATGTGGTGAACGAAGCCATTGGCAACGATGGCAACACCCGTAACGACAATACTGACCAAGGGAGCATCTGGCGGCAAAAACTCGGCCCCGATTATGTGGCCCGGGCATTTCAGTATGCCAAACAGGCCGACCCGGCCGTTCTGCTCTTTTACAATGATTATGGCCAAGAAAGCAACCCCAAGAAGCAAGCGGCCATTCTTAAAATGGTGGCTGAACTGCGGCAGCGCAACATCCCGCTCGACGGACTGGGCTTGCAAATGCACATCAATATCAACACGCCCGATGCTGGTATCCGCAGTGTAATGGAGCAATATGCCCAAACTGGCCTGCTCGTCCACCTTTCGGAACTCGACATCGCGCTCAACCCCACCAATGGGCCGTTGGCCAAGCCCACCGAGGCCCAACTGGCCGCGCAAAAACAGAAATATTGGATGGTGGTCAATACTTATCGCACCGTTGTGCCCAAGGCCCAGCAATATGGCATTACCCAATGGAATGTGAGCGATGCGGACAGTTGGGTGCGGACTTACCTGAAAAAGAACGATTTCCCCTTGCCCTTTGACCTAGATTATCAAAGAAAACCAGCTTACGATGGCATCATGGAAGCGTTGAAGTGAGCTGATACCCGTGGTTGGGGGCTGCGTCGGCTTGGTCAGGAGCCCAAGCTTGATAGCCCGCAAAACGTTTGGTGGTAGAGCCAAAAAAACACCGTTCCAAACTACTGAAAAGTTTGAAACGGTGCACAAAGAGGCTTACTTATGGGTGAGTACAATAAAATTTTCCGCTGAAAACCAAACACTTGGCCAAAACCCCAGCGAAAGACTTTGAAGTGGGTGTGCCGGGCTTGTAAACACTAATCCAACCGTTTGCTCAATTCCTTCTCTACATGTTCAAGCGGAGTTTCAACAATCTCGCCGGGTTTTTCAGTGGGCTTAAACAGCACCGAAGCAATGATGCTGATTCCCAAAATGCCCAAAATGACGTACAGTGAATACACCGTCTCGAAGCCAATAGATTTGAGCCAATCGTGGGCAATCATCTTGAAACCAATAAAAACCAGCAAAAAAGCCAATCCAGTTTTCAGGTAGCGGAAAATACCGACGATGTTGGAAAGGAAGAAAAACATGGAACGCAAGCCCATGATGGCGAAAATATTGGAGAAGAACACAATATAGGGATCTGCGGTAACCGCAAACACGGCCGGTACCGAATCCACGGCAAATATCAGGTCGGTAAACTCGATGATCAATACCACCAAAAATAGTGGTGTGATGTAGCGCACGCCCTTCTTCACTACCACAAAGTGATTGTTGACATAGCGGGGATAGATCTTGAAATACTTGGCCGCCAGTTTGACCACCGGATGTTTGGCCGGGTCGATCTTTTCGTCTTCTCCTTTGTCGAAGAACATCCGCACCCCAGTGAAAATCAGGAAGCCACCGAACAAGTACATGATCCAGTGAAACTCGTGGATGAGCGCCGCCCCCACAAAAATGAAGATGAAACGCATAACGAGTGCGCCCAGAATCCCCCAAAAGAGCACCTTTTTGTAATACTTTTCCCGCACCCCGAAGGAGGTGAAGATCATGATGATCACAAAAATATTGTCAACTGAAAGGGAATATTCTAGCAGATAGCCCGTAATAAATTCCAAAGAGAGATTGCTGCGGTACGCATCAAGGCTTGCCTCATAATTGCCGGGGATAAGTTTGACCTCATTGGGCATGTACAGTTCAGTAACGCGCACCAAATCGTCATAATTGCGGATTCCGTGGATCAAATGACCGTGCAGATCCAACAACACATAAAAACCCAAGGCAAACAATACCCAAACTGCACTCCACGTGGCCGCTTCCTTAAATGCCACGACGTGATCTTTTTTGGAAAACACGCCTAAATCAATGGCTAACATGCCCACAATAAATGCAGTGAAGCCAAGAAAAAAGAGAATTTCGTTTGAAAACATTCCTTTGTTTATAGGTCAGAAGAAGAGGATCACTTTAAAAATAGGGAACTTGATAGGGTCATTTATACGTTTGCCCAGCGGATAAAGTTTCATTGAGCAACATTTTGCAGTGCACGATACCACACTCTTCAAACAACTCACCGATCTGCTGAAAACCAAACCTTTTATACAGCGGGACAGCCAATAGCTGGGCGTGTAAGTACTTTGTTTGGCCGGCACTTTGGGGGTGTGCCGCAATGTTGTCAAGGACGGCCCGCGTCAGGGCTGTGCCCACTCCCTTGCCCCGGCTAGCCCCCAGCACCGCAAAACGCTCCATTTTGACCCCGTCATCAGTGAACCGCCATCGGGCTGCTCCTACTGGGAGATCGTCCAATTCGGCCAAGAAATGGACGGCTATCGGTTCGTTCGCGTCGTGCTCGGCCGATTCGGGCACGCTTTGTTCCAGCACAAACACTTCGCGGCGAATGGCCAACGCTTTGGCCAGATCAACTAGATTGTCAATTACCTTAACGTTAATTACCATTGAAAGTTTAAAATTAGCCGAAACTTCTCTTTAGCTTTGTGCCTTATTCATCAAAGAGCGCAACACATTCCTGTTATGATCCAGCGTATCCAATCCGTATTTTTATTTTTGGTCATGGTGGCCATGACCCTGATGCTATTTTTCCCGCTTTGGGAGAAACAGAACCCCAAAACCTCCGAAAAAGCCACTTTATCGGCCCTTCAACTCGTTTACCAAAAGCCTCAACAAACGGCTCAGGCCCAGACCACGATTTATTTGGCAGTATTGGCCGGGTTGAGTATCGGGTTGGCCGGTATTTCCATTTTTAGCTACAAAAATCGCAAGACTCAGGTGATGATCAACCTGTTCAACACTCTATTGCTCACCATCACGCTCATTGCTTGTGCCTATTTGTCCTTGCAGGGCGAAAAATCCATTGTTGAACCCCAACGTGGCCAATACCTTTTTGGCTTTTTTATGCCCGCAGTGGCAGTCGTGTTCAATGCCTTGGCCACTCGCTTTATCCGCCGGGACGAAAGCTTGGTGCGTTCAATGGATCGGTTGCGCTAGCCTAGCGCCGTTCAATCCGGTAAATCCCCACCCCCAAGGGCGGCAGTTCCAGCGCGATCCCCGCTGAGGGGATGGTAATTTTTGCTGCCTCGGCGGCCAAGAAATCGACCTTGGGCTGCTGTTGCAACAAATCAACCAGCCGGTATTTTTTATAGGACGGCAACCCAATGGCATCAAAGCCCGCTTCGGGGATTTTGAGCTTGAACTTTTTGGCGTTTACTGCGTCAAAATTCACCACTATCAACAGTTGCTCGGTCTCGGTGAACCGCAAATAGGCGTACAGGTGCCGGTCGTCGTAGCCCTCGCTTTTTCCGGTGGCGTTGATCTCGTGCAGATCGTACAGCCCGCCCTGGCGAATGGCCCCGTGCTGGGTGCAGAGGTTGAGCAACTTGGTATAAAACCCGCGCAACTGGCGTTGGCCGGGGCTGAGCTGCCCACCGTCGTACTTGCCGCCGTTGAGCCATTGCTGATGGGCGGGCGCACCGGAGTAATCAAACATGCTCGTCCGCCCGTCCTCGCCCGAGAAGCCTTGTATGCCCGCCCCGCGTTCGCCCACTTCCTGCCCAAAGTAGATCATGACCGGGCCGCTGCCCAATGTAGCGGTGACGGCCATCAGCGGAATGCCCTTTTCGGCCTGACCGGCAAAATCGGGGGAAGCCAAGCGCTGCTCGTCGTGGTTTTCCAAGAACCGCAGCATCCGGCCATTGATGCCCTGCAACTGCCGCCAATTGGGGGGAATGGCCCCCGCCCCGGCCCTACCCTGCACCACGGCTTTCAGGGTGTCATAAAGCCCCACTTTGTCGTATAAATAATCAAATTTGCCCGTGTCGATGTAGTTTCGGTATTCGTTGGGGTTATAAATTTCGGCAATAAAGAGGGCTTGGGGAAACGATTTCTTTACCTCCGGGATGGCCCACGCCCAAAACTCCACGGGAACCATCTCGGCCATGTCGCACCGGAACCCATCCACGCCCTTGCCCGCCCAATAGTGCAAGATGTCGCGCATTTTGACCCAAGTATCGGGAATGGGCGAAAAATGTTTTTGTCGGTTGTTTTGGTAATCAACCCCATAATTGAGTTTGATGGTCTCGAACCAATCGTTGACACTCGGGGTGGCAGTGAACTGGTCATTGCCGGTGGCTTTGGCCGGAAATTCGTCAAATTGGCCATCCTTGGTTAGTATTTTCAGCCATTCGGGCAGTTCATATTCCCGGGGAACCTGAAACCGGCTGCCTGGCAAATAGTAAAAATTATTGCTGGGGGAAAAGGCTTTGCCCGTATCATCGGTTTGGCCCAAGTCTTGCACCCCGGCCGGCTTGGCATCGGAGCGGTAGCGGCGGGCCACGTGGTTGGGCACAAAATCAATGAGCACCTTGAGGCCTGCTTGGTGGTTGCGTTCCACCAGGGCCGCAAATTCCTGCATCCGGTTGGGTACCTGCACCGCCAATTCGGGCGAAATGTCATAGTAATCTTTGATCGCATAGGCCGATCCAGCCCGGCCTTTCACCACATCGGCGTCGTCGAGCGGAATCCCGAATGGGGTAAAATCGGTCATGGTGGCGTGCTCGATCAGCCCAGTGTACCACACGTGGGAGATCCCCAGCTTGCGGAGTTCGGCCAAGGCCGTGGCTGAAACATCGTTCATTTTGCCCACCCCGTTCTCTTCTAACGAGCCATATATTTTGTTGGTGGTATTTTGGTTGCCAAACAGCCGGGTCATCATTTGGTAAACAATGATCTTGTGATCGGCCATCGGCTCTTGTAACAAGTGTGGATCATTCATGGTCAAAGGCTGTTTGGAGGTGTTTTTGGGCACTCCCGTTGCGGCAGTTTTCGTTTTTTTTCCGGATTTTTTGTGTTGGGCCACGGCTGGGGAGCCAGCCCCCATCAACGTGGCAGTGCACAAAAGTAAAAGCAAAATGGCTCGGTTGATCGGTTTGGAGTGTTGCATGGGTTGTTTTATTGTTGCAAAAACTGCACGACGGCCCCGGCAAAAGCGGCCGAGGCGGCGGTATTGTTGTGGGTGCCGGGAACTGCCCGCAGCGTGGACTTGGGCAACAACTTGGCCAAATCGGCGGCGGCGCCATTGTTGGTATCTTGATCGCCGGAGATGACCAGTACCGGTTTTTTGATCCGGCCCAGTTCAGCGGTAGTAGTTACGGGCTGGGCTTGCTGCAGCAAGTTCATCACCAAGGTGTCGGCTCCGATCGATCGGGCATAACTGAGCGCACCTTGGGTTTCGGGGCGGGGCTTGCCCGCAAACGCATCGGCCACCATCCAGCGGCGGGGCCAATCTGCCTTGGTAAATTCCGCGCCCATGACGCCCAGCACTGCCGACTGCACGTGCTTGTCCAGCACCAAGAGTCGGGCCGCGATGATGCTCCCCCGCGAGTAACCGACAATGGCATACTTGCGCAGTTGCAAATGATTGGCCAAGGCCATGATGTCTTTGGCCTCGGCATCGTGTTGGTAAGCTGCCAATTGGTGGGGCTTGTCCGACAGGCCATTGCCCCGCAGATCCAGTACAATGACTTGAAAACCCGCTTTGACCAACGATTGGATCAGTGGGCCGCGTTGCCACATGGTGCTATTGACAATAAAACCGTGCACCAATATCACCGGTCGACCTTGTCCTATCACTTCGTAGTAAACTTGGGTGCCATCAAATGAGGTGAATTTGGCCTGGCGATCCTGGGCCGTGGCCCAATTGACCACCCACAGCCAAACACTTAAAAGTAGGAGATTGCGCATGGCAAGCGGTTTATTGGTCTGGCGAAAGTAGCACAAAAAGCTT
>Ga0105045_10000599_pt1 | contig 27125 bp, 26 predicted proteins | sample MAT02_FD_78089 | JGI IMG/M metagenome (GOLD analysis project Ga0105045, IMG submission 78089) | Freshwater microbial communities from Lake Fryxell liftoff mats and glacier meltwater in Antarctica - MAT-02 (megahit assembly) | ecosystem: Environmental > Aquatic > Freshwater > Ice > Liftoff... | reverse complement strand
GCGCAGATCGCGCCGTGGATGTGGGTGCCGGGGCTGGGCCCAGGCCTGTGTTCGCTAGTTCCCTCTCTGCTTTGGCGCGCCAGCCGGTCATGGTGGCGTGGTTCGCGTCGGATGCGGCCGTGCTGGCCACAGCAGGCGCAGCGGGTGGAGATACCATGCACGACGCGGTGGGGGCGTTCATGGTGTGTGCGGCATTATGGGCCGTCGCCTGGCACCGCGGTATGCGGTGGTACTCGCCTTGTTGAGTGGCATCGTCTACTTCGTGGCACGCGGACAGCTGGCACCGACCGAGATCGCAGCTGGTATTTCGCAACCGATTTTCGTGATACCGCGTTTCAGCCGTGCCGCCGCGATCAGTCTGGCGGTTCCATTATTCATCGTGACCATGGCCTCGCAGAACCTGCCGGGCGCTGCGGCGATCCAGGCCGCCGGTTATGGCGGGCCGGGCAGGATTCCGGTATCCAGGGTCATCACCATGACCGGCGTTGTCACGTTGGTGCTGGCAACGTTCGGTGCCTTCGCACTGAACCTCAGCGCGATCACCGCAGCGATCTGCATGGGACGCGAGGCACATGAAGATCCGGCCAAACGCTACACCGCAGCCGTCTCCTGCGGTGCCCCTTATGTGCTGATCGGCATCTTCGGTGCCACTGTGACCGGCGTGCTGACTGCGTTCCCGACGGAACTGGTGGCGGCCATCGCCGGCCTGGCGTTGCTGGGCACGATCGGTAACGGCTTGGCAGGAGCGCTGCAGGCCTGGCGATGTTGATGCAAGACTACCGCAGGCGCAGGGTCTGACTGCCACCCTGCGCCAGCGGCAGTGCAATGGATCGATCCAACCGAACCTCTGCCGAGTCGTCACAATAACCCGGTGACCGCAGCCATCGGTTGGGCCGCCCGGCCTGGCTTGCGCGACCGACCTCTCCCATTTCCCACTTTCCATTTCCAATTTCCGATCGCCATGCATATCCTGTTTGTCGCCGACCCTCTGGAAACCTTCAAAATCTACAAGGACACCAGCTTTTCGATGATGCGCGAGCTGCAAAAACGCGGCCACCGCCTGTCGGCCTGCGAGGTGACCGACCTGGCCTGGAGCCAGGACCAGCCAGTGTCTGCCGGTGTGCGCGACATCGTGCTCACGGGCGAACAACAGCACTGGTTCGATGCTGGCGCCAGCGGGCTGGACCGGCGCCGCGCCGCGCTCAGGGAATTTGACGCCATCGTGATGCGCAAGGATCCACCCTTTGACACCGAGTTCTTTTATGCCACCCACTTGCTCGAACAGGCCGAGCGGGAAGGCGCGCGGGTGTTCAACAAGCCGCGCGCCTTGCGCGACCATCCGGAAAAACTGGCGATCCTGGAGTTTGCCCAGTTCATCGGTCCGACCCTGGTCACGCGCAACGCGCAGGATGTGCGTCGTTTCCATGCGCAGCACCGCGACATCATCCTGAAGCCGCTGGACGGAATGGGCGGCACCGGCATCTTTCGGGTGCGCGAGGACGGCATGAACCTGGGCGCGATCATCGAGACCCTCAACCGCGATGGCGCGCAGTCGTTGATGGTGCAGAAATACCTGCCCGAAATCGTGCAGGGCGACAAACGCGTGCTGCTGATCGGCGGCAAGCCGGTACCGTTTTCGCTGGCACGTATACCGCAAGGCAGCGAGGTGCGCGGCAACCTGGCGGTGGGCGGCAAAGGCGTGGCGCAACCGCTGTCCAAACGTGACCGTGAGATCGGAGAGGCGCTGGGGCCGGTGCTGGCTGCGCGCGGGCTGCTGTTGGTGGGCGTGGACGTGATCGGCGACTATGTCACCGAGATCAACGTCACCAGCCCGACCTGTTTCCAGGAAATCCACGATCAGGCCGGGTTCGACGTGCCGGCCATGTTTGTCGATGCGCTGGAGGCGGCGCTTAGCGAGCCAAAGGCTGCGGGCAACCTTCGACAAAAGTCATGAGTTCACCCGGCTGTAGCGCGGTCCAGCTCTCGTTCGTCGTCAGCGGCTCCGTGACCACGATTGCGACTCGGTCTTCGAGGCAGTTGTGCTGCGACAAGTCCATCTTGATGTCCTCGTCGCGCAAATGCACTTCGGTGAACGGATACTGGCGTACCAGGTAGTGCAGCTGGGTGCTGGCGTGGGCCCACAAGGCCTGCCCGTTGCTGAGCAGGAAGTTAAAAGTGCCATGTGCGGCGATGCGGGGTACCAGCTCCTGCAGCGTCAGGCTCAGCTCGGCCACGCTGGGAACGCCGGCGTGCGACTTGACGATTTCCTGCATCAGCCAGCAAAACGCCTGTTCGCTGTCGGTATCGCCCACCGGACGGAAACTGCCGTGCAGCGGAGGCGCATAGTCTTTCAAGTCGCCGTTGTGCGCGAACACCCAATAGCGGCCCCACAACTCGCGTACGAACGGGTGTGCGTTCTCCAGGGTGGTCGCTCCCACGGTCGCCTTGCGAACGTGCGCGATCACGTTGTGGCTCTTGATCGGGAAGCTGCGCAGCATCTGCGCCAGCGGCGAGGTGGCAGCGCTTTCCTTGTCGACGAAGTGGCGGATACCGCGCCCGGGGCGCTCGCCCTCACTTTCGAAAAAAGCGATTCCCCAGCCGTCGGCATGGTGGCCGGTGGCACCTCCGCGCCGGGCGAAGCCGGTGAAACTCAGCGTCAGGCTGGCCGGAAGCCGGCTGTTCATTCCCAATAACTGGCACATGGCGCGTCATTTCTCGGGGCACAAGGGCGAACGCTCGACCTACCAGGCCCGTTTTGAAGTTTAGCGGTGCGTTCTGGCGAGGGCTGGCACTTTTACTCGGATTGTTGCTGCCGCGCTGCATCCGCAACCGGCGCGCGCAGTTGCCAGGCTGCCAGCATGGCAACCGCGCACAAAGCCGCCAGCATCAGGAACGACTCGTTGAACGCCGCCAGTCGCGCCGGGCTGCTGGTGACGCGGCTGAGGTCGTCGCCATGCACCGCCAGTCGCCACTCCAATACGATGCCGCACAGGCTGACGCCGGCTGAGCCGCCCAGCATGCGCACGAAGTTGATGCTGCTGGCACCCTGGGCGATCAGGTCCTTGTGCAGCCCGCGCATCGCTCCCAGGTTGAGCGAGGGCAGGATGAAGCCCAGTCCCAGGCGCCCGAGCACGGTGAACGCCACCACGTACCAGATCGGCGTGTCCAGCGCTACCACGACGATCAAGGCAAACGACAGCGCCAGCAGACCCAGCCCCAGGGTGACCAGAATATGGGTGGAGACTTTGTCGGCCATGCGGCCGGCCAGCGAAATCGTGATGGCCAGGGCGACACCCGACGGCAGCAGGATGCCGCCCACGTACGACGGCGACAGTTGCAGCCCCAGCTGCATGTAGATCGGCAACAGGTAGGTGGAGCCGAACAAGGCCATGCCGTAGATGAAGGCGACGATGCTGCCCAATGCGAATCGGCGGTCGGCGAACAAGGCCTGGTCGATCAAGGGCGAGCTGGTCTCGCCACGGGCTGCCGCGCGGCTCAGCGCGCGTTGGCGCATGACGAACCAGACAATGATGACCACGGAAGCACCGAGCAGCGAATAGGTTTGCGCGCCAACGCCCTGGTGCAATTGCACCAGGCCATTGAGCAGGCATAACGTCCCGGCACCGGCCAGCAAAAGGCTGGGCCAATCCATACCGGCACCGCTACGGCTGGCAAGCGCGCCACCGGGGGCCGAAGTTGGCACGTATCGCGCCGACAGCCACAGCGAGGCCAGGCAAAACGGCACCACCATGAAGAAGATCGAGCGCCAGCCAAACCAGTCGACCAGCACGCCGCCAATGCTGGGTCCGAGCGCCGGTGCCAGCACCACGCCCGTACCGAAAATGCCCATGGCACGGCCTTGTTCATGGGGGGCGAAGGCGCGCATGATAACGATGGCGGGTATCGGCTGGACCACGCCGGCAGCCATACCCTCAATCACACGGGCGATCAGCACCAGCGGAAAATTGTTGGCCAGCCCACCGGCCACGCCGCCGACCAGCAGCAGCCACATGGTGCCGGCATAGGTGCGCCGATAGCCGAATCGGCTCAGCATCCACGGCGTGGTCAGCATCGACACCGTCATGGCCATCATGAAGCCCGAGGCAACCCATTGCGCACGTTCCTGGCCAATCAGGAAGTGACGGCTCAGGTCCGGCACGGCGACATTGATGATCGTCGAGGACATGATGGCCGCAATCGAACCCACCATGACGGCGAACAACAACAGCCAGCGATACCGCTCGCCGTAACGGGCCTGCAGTTCAGGCAGTGTGTTGGCGCGCGTCAAAAGGCCCAAGCCTTTTGCACAGCAGGACCGGGCGATCGCGCCACGCCGATGAACCTCAGGTTCTAGGCTCGGACCACAGCTTGCCGCCGGTGGCCCAGTTCTCGCGCTTGACGTCCGTGATCAGGATGTCTACCGACTCCGCCGAGCCACCCAGCACCTCCACGGTGACACGGGTGATCTCCTGAACCAGTTTCTTTTTCTGTTCTTCGGTACGGCCTTCCATCATTTCGATGTGGTAGGTGGGCATGGCGGTTTCTCCGGTAAATATGGAAACAAGGGTGGACTGTGGGCCACATTCTCGCGGATTCGCATGGCCATGCTGCGCCTGCCCCAGCGGCATTGCGCATGGGAAGGGGTGGACTGCTGTCAAGACAAAGGAATGTCTTTGTGCAATATTGCTTCAATCTGCCGGGTTGCGTCCATGAGCAGCGGCAACCATGTCGATTCCACGGCGTCGGGCGGATGCCGATCGAAGCCCAGGCTTAGGTTGAGTGCTGCCACCGTGTTGCCATCGCGGTCGCGAATAGGGGTTGCCAAACCAGCGATGCGATCGTCAACCTCACCCTCGATATAGCAAAAACCCGACGCGCGCACGCGGTGGATTCGCTCTCGTAGCTCGTGTTTGTCCAGTACGCTGCGTTTGGTGAGGCGCTCGAGCTTGAGCGTGCGCAAGAGCGCGTTGAGCCGTGTTTCGGGCAGTGCTGCCAGCAGCACGCGGCCCATCGAGTTGAGATGGGCCGGTAGGCGGCTGCCTACGTTCAGATCGATGCGAATGATGCGGCGGGTTTCCTCGCGCGCCACGTAGACAACATCCGTGGCGTCCAGCACGCCGATCGAACAGGTCTCCTGCGTTTTTTTCACCAGGTCAAGAAGGATGGGTCGCACAATGCTCTGGAAGCCCAATGCAGCCAAATAGGAATAACCCAGGTTGAGCACACGGGGCGTCAGGGAATAGGCACGTGCATCAAGTCGCACATAACCCAGGCCCTCGAGCGTGGCAAGAATGCGCAGCGCAGAGGCGCGGGTGATCTGCAGCCGATCGGCCACCTCGATCATGGAAAAGGTGCGCGACTCGCCCTGGCCAAACAGTTCCAACACGCGCACTCCGCGCTCGAGTGACTCGAGCCGCTCGGTGCGCACGGTGGCATCGGCGATAGGTGTTTTCTTGTTATGCGTTGACATGGGTCAGACTATGGTTTAAATTCCGAACAGATGTTCGCATACCAGCACGGTCTGCATGTGAACAGATGCCCCAGACGAGTGCTTCGTTCTGCGATTGGTCATCATTTTCCGCCCCCGGTGGCGTTGATTTCAGGAGAAGTGCCATGCAACCGTCCGTGCTCGAAGAGCTAGTTCCCGTTCCCAATCCTTATCCGGTGGTGTCGGAAGTCGGCTACCCCGAGGTGTGGAAATTGTGCGAGGACGCCCGCAAGCTCGCGTGGGATCCGGTGGTCGACATCGACTACAGCGATCTGGTCAATGCCGACCTTCCGCCCGAGGTACGGGCTGCCGGTGCCGAATGGTGGAGTTTGCGGGCATGGATGGAACACGGTGCCACGCCCTATGGTGCCGAGCGTCTGCGTGAAGCCATCTTCGATCATCAGCCCTTCGAGATCAAGCAGCACATTACCAACTTCATTGCCGAAGAATTTCGCCATCACGAGGTGAGCTTTCGCATTGCCATGGCACTGGGAGGTTATCAGCCCACGCCCCGCGCCGACTATTTTCAGCAGGTCATTCCGCGTTTCCACGACGAGCGTGACGAGAAGCAGATGAGCTTTTTTGCCGGTCTGTCGGTCAACACCTTGTTCGAGCAGCTCTCAGGCGAGTTGCTGCAGGCACGCTACGAAAACGCCCGATTCAAGTCGATCAAGGAGTCGTGTCGCCTGGTGCTGCGCGATGAGGCGCGTCACATTCAATTCGGTCGCATCATCATGCGTCGCTTTTTCAACGATCTCACCGATGACGAGAAGCGCGTGATCGGCGAAAAGTTTGCCAAGAAGCTGCGGGGCAGTCTGCTCAATGGTGTGTACGCCGTGGTGAATCTTCCATCGGACGAACGCCAGCGCTCAGGTAAAAATCGTGCGCTGGCCGCTGAGTACGGACTGGGTGCGACACACCCGGACGACGAAATCAGCATCATCCGTAGTGGCGTCAACAAGATTCGCGAAGACGTCGGTCGCTATGGCGTCGAGATCCCGCGTATCGCCGAGATTGACGACGATCAGCCGTCCACGTTGAAGCAGTAGCAACGCACGCGCTGAACCGTGCTTGTCGCACCACGGAGTGCCCGGCGTCAGTACAGGCCTGGGCCACACTGCCGACCGTGCATGAATGTCACCCGACTGGAGACGGACCGATGATGATGCATCGAATAGCAAAAACACTGCTGGTGGCGATTGCCATGCTGGCCGGACATGCAGGTTGGGCGCAGCCATATCCCGATCGCCCCATTCGCCTGGTGGTGCCGTTTCCCCCGGGTGGGTCGGCCGACGTGCTCGCGCGGTTGTTGGGTCAAAAGCTGGGTGAGCGTCTGGGCCAGAACATCATCGTCGAAAATAGGGCCGGTGCAGGCACTGCGGTTGGGGCCCGCGCCGTCGCCCTGTCGGCACCCGATGGCTACACCCTGCTTATGGGTACGGTCAGTTCGCATGCCATCAATCCGGCCATGGCCAATGTGGGTTACGACCCGATCGCCGATTTCACTCCCATCACCCGGTTGGCGTCCATCCCGTTTGTGCTGATTGCCCATCCGTCGATGCCAGTCAGCAACTTGGCCGATATGGTGCGTCTGGCCAGGGAAAAACCTGGCTCCATCTCGTACAGTTCGGCAGGGCCGGGGACGTCGAATCACCTCGCGGGAGAGCTCTTCTCCAGCGCAGCGACCATCGATTTGCTGCACGTGCCTTACCGCGGTAGTTCTCCTGCCTTGCAGGATCTGGTGGGTGGGCAGGTCAATTTGATGTTCGATCTGCAGGCAACGGCCGACAAGTACGTACAGTCGGGCAAGGTCAAGGCATTGGCCGTGACGAGTGCGCGCCGCAGTGACCTTTTGCCTACGGTGCCGACGATTGCAGAGAGCGGGTATCCTGGGTTTGAGGTGAGTGCCTGGTTCGGGCTTTTTGCCCCGCGCGGCGTGCCGCAAGCCATCATTGACAAGCTCAATGCGCAAGCGGTCGCAGTCATCCAGACACCCGATTTCCAGGAGCGCCTCAAAGGAATGGGGGCGACACCTGAGAGCAGCACGGCGCAGGCCTTTGCCGATTTCGTGCGCAGCGAGTTCGACAAATGGGGTGGTGTCGTGAAACGTGCCGGCCTGGCTGCAAAACCATGATGCCGTATCGACCGCCACGAACAATCCCGATACGCAGCGCCTCGCTGACGGTGTGAGCATGGGTGCGGTCGAGCTTGAATTGCAAGCGGCTTCGGGCATGGCGCCCGCACCACGCTCCCTCATCCGGCGGCTGATGGATGGGCTGGATGCGAGCCTGACCGCGTTGGCGGTGCTCTGTCTGTCCGGTATTGCAGTGGTCACGCTGACCGGCGTCGTATCCCGCTATGTTTTCAACAATTCGTTCACCTGGACTGGCGAGGCCGGTCAATGGTTGTTCATTTATCTGATCTTTCTGGGCATTCCACTGGCGCATCGCCTGCGCATGCATATTGCAGTGGGTGCGATCAAGCAACTCCTTCCGAGTTCGATGCGACAGGCGCATCAGGTGTTGATCGACGGTCTGGTGGCGTACACCACGATTGCGGTCTTGTTCGGTGCCAAAGACTTGATCGGTCTCATCGGTGGCACTTCCACGGCACTCGGTATTCCGAGCTGGTTGCAGTACGCCGGGATTCCTTTGTCGTGTGTACTGGGTTTGGCCTACATCGCACTGCGCGACCTGGAGTCCGAGCGTGGCCGCTGGGTCGGGGCGATGGGTGTGGTGCTGGGCATGCTCCTGTACCTGGCATTTGATGTCCAGGCCTGGATCAGTCTGCCGCAAGGCCATGCCGTCGGTGCCATGGTGCTGAGTTTTGCGCTGGCACTGGCACTGGGGGTACCCGTGGCCTTTGCGATGTTGTTGTCGGTATTCGTGGCCAATCTGTCCGCAGCCACCTTGCCTGCGCCAGCGGTGGTGCAGAACGTGGTGCGCGGCTCTGGGCAGTTCCTGATGCTGGCGATTCCATTGTTTTTGCTGGCTGGATCGTTGATGAACGTAGGCGGCTTGACGCAACGGTTGATCGATTTTTCATACGCGCTGGTTCGGCACTTGCGTGGCGGTATGGGGCAGGTGACGGTCGTGTCGGCGACCTTGTATGCGGGCATTTCGGGTTCGTCGAACGCGGACGCCGCGCTCAGTGCCAAGATGCTGCATCCGGCGATGGTGCGCGATGGCTACAAGCCGGCGTTCTCGGCTGCCGTGTGCGCCGCCGCTGCGCTGCTGCCCAACGTCATCCCGCCGTCGGTGGGCATGTTGATACTGGCAGCGGCCACCGGCTTGTCGGTGGGGCATCTGTTCCTGGCCGGCATCGTCCCTGGACTGGTCATCGCCGCGGCCTTGATGCTGGCGGTCTGGCTGGTGGCACGCCGCGACAACTATGGCGCGTCGATGGCCAAAGCTTCCTGGCGTGACCGGCTGCGCGCCGGCAAGGCAGCCGTTCCGGTGATGATGCTGGCGGTGTTCATCATCGTCAGCCTGCGGATGGGTATCGCCACGCCGACCGAGACGGGTGCCATTGCGGTGGCCTATGCCTTTGTGCTGGGAGTTTTTGTCTACCGCAACTTTTCGATGAAGGCGCTGTACGAGGTGCTTTCCTCCACCGCAGTCGACGCAGCGCTGATCGGTTTGCTGATCGGTGCCGCCTTGCCGTTCGGGTTCATCCTGACCGCTGAGCGCGTGCCACAGGAAATCCTTGCCCTGGCATCGGATTGGGGCGGCGACAAGTGGACGGTGCTGCTGTCGATCAACCTCGTACTGTTGGTGGCCGGCATGTTTCTCGACATTGGTGCAGCGATCCTGATCCTGGCGCCGCTGTTCTTGCCGTTGGCGATCAGCGTGGGGGTCGACCCGATTCACTTTGGCCTGATCGTCATCTGCAACCTGATGATTGGCGGTTTGAGTCCTCCGGTCGGGATATTGGCTTATATCGTTGCCACCGTGGCGCGGCTGGAAGTGACCGATGTATTCCGTGCGTCCTGGCCATTGATGCTGGCCTTGCTGGCCGCGCTGGCCGTGATCACCTATGTCCCCGTGGTGTCGCTCGGTTTGCTGTGGTTGACGGGCGCGTGAGCCGACCATGCCAGCCGATGCCTTTCGCATTCATTTTTGTGTAACTACTGCTAAAGGAGATTGAGCATGTTCAAGCGTAAAAATTTCATCGTGGCCGCTGCGGTGGCGATTGCCGTCGGAGGACTGCTGCCGATGCAAGCGGCCATGGCGCAGGCCGTCAAGGCCCGCGTTGCCGTGATCTACAAGGATGGTCAACCGACCGCCCGCATGTGGAACCAATTTCGGGATCTGGTCAAGGAGCGCTCCGGCGGCACGATCGAGCTGCAGATCTTCACCGGCGGTCAATTGGGAGGCGAGCGTGAAGTCGCCGAAGGCATGCGCCTGGGGTCGATCCAGGGTGCAGACTCGACATTGGCGGCCCTGTCGTCCTGGGTACCGCAAGGCCAGATTTTCGACATGCCGTTCATCTTCCGGGATCTGGCCCATGTGGAGGCGGTCACCAAGGGACCCATCGGTCAGGAGTACAAGCCGATGTACCGTGACCAGGGCTTCGAGTTGCTGAGCTACATCACCTATGGCGCGCGCAGCGTTGTCAGCCGCTCGGCGATGCAGACGCCAGCGGACGTGCGTGGCAAGAAAATGCGGGTGCTGCAAAGCCCGCTGCATATTGCCATCTGGAAAACGCTGGGGGCCAATCCCACGGCCATTCCGATCACCGAAACCTACGGCGCACTGTCGACGGGCGTGGTCGACTTCATGGATATGACCAAGGACGGATTCGAAGCCTTGAAGCTGTTCGAGGTTGCGCCGAATTTTGTCGAAACAGGGCATATCTGGTCGCTGGGAGGGATTGTCTTTTCCAAGAGCTTCTGGGACAAGCTCAGCCCCGATCAGCGCAGGGTGTTGCAGACGACCGCTGACGAAATGGCGACGTATTTCAACCGCATCCAGCAGGAAGAGATCGGCAAGGCGCTCGATCGCACCGTGGCCAAGGGTGCCAAGGTCATCAAGGTGAACCAGGATCCGTGGCGTGATGCGATGCAGCCGGTCTGGGAGGCCGAGGCTTCCAAGTTCGGCGGCATCGACAAGATCAAGGCCATCGTCAACACCCGCTGACCCGCAACGTAAACCATCTGTTCCACTGCACATCCATGTCTTCCCCGACCCCCGCGCCCTATACCTTGTCCGACTACGCTGAGCTGCTGGGCAACTTGCCAGAGCACAGCGTCTACATCGGTGGCAGCTTCACGGCGGTGCGCCAGCACCAGACGGTCTACGGCAAGGCTAAGGGGGAGGTGATTGCCCAGTGTGCGGCAGCCGATGTGCAGACACTCGACCAGGCGGTTCGGGCTGCACGCGACGCGTTTGGCAGATGGTCGGGACGCGCGCCAGGAGAGCGTGCGCGGGTCCTCCATGCCATGGCCGCTGCACTGCAGAGCCAGTTCCGCGCCTTCGTCGCACTGGAATCGCACCAGGCGGGCAAGACGATTGCAGATGCGGAAATCGATATCCGCTCCAGTATCGCCACCTTGCAGTGGTATGCCGGTTGCGCAGAGCGGCTGGACGGTCGCGTCGTGGCCAGTGCGGCTTCCATGCACCGCTTCGTACGGCGCGAGGCGCTGGGCGTTTGCGGATTGATCCTGCCCTGGAATTTTCCGCTGTTGCTGATGGTCTGGAAGCTGGCACCGGCACTGGCAGCGGGCAATACGGTGGTGGTCAAGCCGGCCAGCGAGACGCCGCTGACAACCTTGTTGTTTGCCCAACTGTCGGGCCAGGCTGGTTTGCCGGCTGGTGTGTTCAACGTGGTGCCCGGTCCCGGCCGTGAGATCGGCATGGCGATGGCGGGTCACCCCGGCATCGACAAGATCTCCTTCACCGGCTCGACACCGGTGGGTATCCGCGTGGCGCAAAAGGCTGCCGAGACCGTCAAGCGGGTGACGCTGGAGCTGGGCGGGAAATCACCGGCCGTGATTCTGGACGATGCCGACATCGACAAGGCGGTAGCAGGAACCGCCTCAGGCGTGTTCGGTCATGCAGGCCAGAAGTGCGCGGCGCGAACCCGTCTCATTGTCATGGAGTCGGTGGCGGACGAAGTCGTCACCAAGCTGGTGGAGCGTGCCCGCATGCTCAAGATCGGCGATCCGATGGATGGCGCGACGACGCTGGGCCCTGTCATCAATCGGGCCGCCCAGAAAAGTATCCTGGCGTATTGCGACAGTGGCGTGCAAGAAGGTGCCAAGCTGCTCTGCGGTGGCAAGGCACCGGACAGTCTGGACGGCCCGTATGTCGAGCCGACGATCTTCGACCATGCCAGCAACCAGATGAAGATTGCACGCGAAGAGATATTCGGCCCGGTGCTGGCCGTGATCCGGGCCAAGGACATGGAGCACGCCATCGCCCTGGCCAACGACTCCGACTATGGCCTGGCGGCCACGGTCTGGACGAAGTCGCTGTCACGCGGCCACCAGCTGGCCGCGCGCATCGAAGCGGGCACGGTGTCCGTCAACACACCGGCCGTGATCGGTATCGAGACGCCGTTCGGCGGCTACAAGCAAAGCGGTTATGGCCGCGAGTTGGGTGTGGAGGGGCTCGACGGCTATCTGCAGCACAAGAGTGTCGTGATGGATATTTCGTGACGAATGTGCCGAGGTCGCCCAACCCGTCACCACCGTTTGAAGGAGTCAACCCAGCATGAACGCAGCCAAGCCTTTTGTTTTTGTACATTCCAACCGGCGCATCGTTTCGCAGTGGGGTGGCCTCGACAAGTTACCCGATCTGGCCCGCGAATACCAGGCCACACGCTGCGCCGTGGTGATGGACGGCTACTTTCGCAATGGCGAAGTTGCAGAGCGCGTCAAGGCTCTGCTCAGCGAGGCCTGCGGCTCAGCGCCGCTGATGCATTTCGTGCCGACGCATGAGCCCGATACCGAGAGTGTCGAGGCCTGTGCTGCGGCGCTGCAGGACCATAGTCCTGACTTTATCGTGGCCATCGGTGGTGGTTCTGCCATGGATACGGCCAAGATCGCGCGGCTGCTCCTGTCCAATCCCGGGTCGGCAGAGTCGGTATCGGGCTTTGGCAGGACGTTTGCGCCCCACGCCAGCGTACTGGTGGCGATACCCACCACGGCCGGCACCGGCAGCGAGGTGTCGGAGTCCGCCATTGCCGGCAAGGCGGGCTCCGATATCAAGCTGATCTTCCGCTCGCAGGAAATGACACCGCATATTGCCTTGCTCGACGGGGCGCTCTCAGTGTCGGCGCCGGCCAAGGTCACCGCCACGTCGGGCTATGACGCGGTAACCCACGCAGTCGAGGCCTATGTGTCCAAGGCGGCTTCGGTGATGACCGATCCGATGGCAGAGTCGGCGATGACGCTGCTCGGCCGTTGGCTACCGGTAGCCTACTGCGATCCTGGCCACCAGGAAGCCCGCATGGCGTGCCTGGTCGCATCGTGCCAGGCGGCCATTGCCTTCAACAGTGCCAATCTGGGCTTGGCCCATGCCTTCGCCGCGCCACTGGGTGCCTTGTTCCATGTGCCGCATGGGCTGGGCAATGCCTTGGCATTGCCCGTGGTCGCCGCGTACAACGAGAAGGCGATGGGTGCCAAGGCTGCAACGGTGGCGCAGGCGTTCGGTGGTGCCAGTGCTGCCGAGGGCCTGGCACGACTGCGTCTGCAGCTCGACCTCGATCTGAGTCTCGATGCATTTGTCGCCTCCGACGAGGATCGGGAGAAACTGGCCGCAGCGGCGCTGCGCAGCGGCCAAGTCAAGATGAATCCGCGCCTGGCGGACATCGACGACCTTCGCGCCCTGGTACAGGCCATGCGCAAACCCACCGGCAACAACGCCCCGATCCTGTCTTTGTGAAGGTGAACCCCATGACCCTGAAGCACATCAACCCCACCACCGTCGCGCCGCCTGTGGGCGCCTACAGCCAGGGCGTGCTGGCACCCGCAGTCGGCCAATGGCTGCACGTGGCGGGGCAGGTCGGGATCGCGCCCGGTGGCGAGCTTGCGCAAGGGTTTGCGGCCCAGGCCCACACGGCTTGGCAGAATCTGATCGCCATATTGAAGGACGCGCAGATGGATGCCAGCCACCTGGTGAAGGTGACGACCTTCCTCGTCGACAGCGCGCATGTGTCGGAGCTCAATGCGGTGCGGGCGCCGTTCCTCGCAGACGCACGGCCGGCTTCTACCCTGGTGGTGGTGAAGGCGCTGGCGCGTGCCGAATGGCTGTTTGAAGTGGAGGCGGTGGCCTACCGTGGTTGACGCAGGGCAAGGGCCTGCGCCCGCGCCCTTTGAACCCGCTCCCGATCTGCGCGCTTTCCTGCACGACATCGGGCCGCGCTGGAGCGTCGATATCCGGCAAGCCAGTGCCGATGTGAAGGCGGCGTATGCGCCTTTGCTGGCCAGGGCACCGCGCGCAGGGGTGCAGGTGCGTCGCGAAATGGCGTATGGCAGCGATGCGCGCCAGGTGCTCGATGTGTTCGTTCCGTCATCGGTGGCTGGGATGCCGGCATCGGGCGGGCGGCCGATCGTGGTTTTCGTGCACGGTGGTGCCTTTGTGCGGGGCGACAAATCCGGTGATGTGGGGCTGTACGACAACCTGCTGTTCTGGTTTGCCCGGCAAGGCTTCGTGGGCGTGAATGTCGAATACCGATTGGCCCCGCAGACGCAGTTTCCGGGTGCCGTCGACGATGTGGCCGCAGCCATGCAATGGGTGCGGGCCCATGCGGCGGACCACGGCGGCGACCCATCGCGGGTCCTGCTGATCGGCCATTCGGCCGGTGGCACGCACGTGGCGAGTTATGCCTTTGACCCCTTGCTCGGGCATTTGGGCCGTCATGCCCACGCGGTGGTGCTGCTGTCGGCGCGGCTGATGGCCGATGTGCTGCCCGAAAATCCCAATGCGGACGGCGTGCGTGCCTATTTTGGCGATGACCCGTCCTGTTACGCGCACCGGTCTCCGATGGCATACGCAGCCTGCAGCACGATTCCTGTGTTGGTCGTCAATGCGCAATACGAGAATCCGCTGCTTGACGTGTACGGCCTCGAGTTCGCCTACCGCGTGGCGAACGCGCGCCGCTGTGCGCCGCACTACCTGTCGGTCCGTGGGCATAACCATATGTCGATCGTTGCGCACTTCAATACCGAAGAGGAAACGCTGGGACGCACGATGCTTGCATTCTTTGCAGAAACGGTGCCGGTGGCGAGCGCAGGCACCTGACAACAACCATCGGGCAAGGGCAGGTGGTGGCCAGACGGGAGCCGACCCGCCTGCGGTAGCGGCGACAATGCCGCTTCTGCTTCCGCTTCCGCGTCCGCCGCCGTCCGCGTTCTCACCTTGCTGCATTTGTCCTTGCGTCGTCTCCTTCCCCCCGCCGTCCGGCTTGAAACTTCCGCTTTGTGGAAACTGGCCTGGCCGATCCTGATCGGTCAGCTGGCGACCATGGGTATGGGCGTGGTGGATGTGGCCATGGCGGGCCATGCATCGGCGCAGGATCTGGCGGGCGTGGCGCTGGGTGTATCGATCTGGTATCTGGTCATCATCACGCTGATGGGAATCCTGATGGCGGTCAGCCCGATCGTGGCCCAGCATGTGGGTGCACGGGAATTCGCGCAAATTCCTGGCGTGGTGCGCCAGGCCCTGTGGAAGGCCCTGGGTTTGGGACTGATCGCGATGCTGGTAGCCAATGCGGCAGCGTTGATGTTCGACCATATGGCCATCGAGCCCAAGGTGCACGATGTGGCCCGCAGCTTCGTGCTGGTCATCAGCTTCGCGTTGCCGGCGTTTGCCTGTTACCGGGTCTTGTATGGCTATAGCGCCAGCATGGGCGAAACCAAGCCATTGATGCTGATCGCGCTGGTCGCCTTGTTGCTCAATATCGTCATCAACTACGCGCTGGTGTTCGGCAACTGGGGCTTTCCGCGCCTGGGCGGCGTCGGTTGCGCGTGGGCCACCTTGCTGTGTGTCTGGTTCGACCTGGTGGCCGTGGTCTGGTGGATCCGGCGTGCACCTGCCTACCGCAAGGCACAACCCTTGAATGCCTTCGAACCCGCGCGGTGGTCAGAAATTCGGGTGCAGCTGCGTATCGGCTTGCCGATCGGCGTGACGTATTTTGCGGAGTCCAGCGCATTTAGCTTCATTGCGCTGCTGGTGGCAAGTTATGGCACCACGCAGGTGGCTGCGCATCAGATCGCGCTGAACTTTTCGTCATTGGCGTTCATGGTGCCGATGAGTCTGGGTCTGGCCTTGCTGACGCGGGTCGGTCAGGCGCTGGGCGCGCAGGACCCGCGCGCGGCCCGGTTTCGCGCCTGGCACGGCGTGGGTTTTGCCTTTTTGGTGGCGGTGGTGTCGGCGATCGGCATCGCCTTGTTCAATGGGCCGATTGCCAGCGCCTATACGAACGATGCGCAGGTGGCTGCGCTGGCGGCGCATTTGCTGGTGTTCGCTGCATTGTTTCAGTTGCCCGATGCGATTCAGGTCGCGACCAGTTGCGCGATCCGCGCCTACAAGGTGACCCGCCCGCCGATGGTGATTCACATGACCGCCTTCTGGGGCATCTGTCTGCCGCTCGGTGTCGTGCTGGGTCTGGCACCCACCTGGTTGCCGTGGCGGCCGGTCGAAGCCATGGCGGCGCAAGGCTTCTGGATCGCGTTGGTCGTAGGATTGAGTATTGCGGCAGTCGGCCTGGTCTGGTTGCTGAACCGCCTGTCGTTGCAGTGGCTGCATGGGGCGGCCACCCACGATGCGTTGGTCACGCCTCGTTGAAAGGAAGAACACACCATGGTGGACGGAAATACGGCAGCTGGTTTCGACGCGGTGCGCGACGCATTCCAGGCCAACTTGAACAGCGGTCTGGAACAGGGCGGTGCGGTGGCCGTGTGGTTGGATGGCAAACCGGTGGTCGATCTCTGGGGTGGTACGCGGGACCTGGCCGATCGGCTGCCCTGGCAAAGCGACACGCTGGTTAATGTCTGGTCGGCCGGCAAGGGCGTAGTGGCGCTGGCGGTGGCGATGCTGGTCGAACGCGGCAAACTCGATTACGGCGCGCCGGTGGCGCGGTACTGGCCGGAGTTTGCCGCCAACGGCAAGGAACACATCACGGTCGACCAGGTAATGTCGCACCAGGCCGGGCTGGACGGCCTGCCGGTGAGCTTGACCGAAGAACAGCGCCAGGCCTGGTCGCCGGTGATCGCGGTGCTCGCCGCCATGAAGCCCAACTGGGAGCCGGGTAGCGTCTGTGTCTACCATCCGGAGACCTATGGTTACCTGGCCGGCGAACTGGTGCGCCGGGTCGATGGCCGCAGCATCGGGCGCTTCGTGGCGCAGGAAATCGCCGAGCCGCTGGCGCTGTCGTTCTATTTCGGCTTGCCCGAATTGCATGACCACCGGGCAGCGCAGATGTCGGCCTCCGACAAGGCCTACGATTGGGTGCGCCAGGGTGAGGTCAGCGCCTATCCGCATGCGTACCGCAACCGGGTGTTTTCCGCCACCGCGCCCAATGTCCGCGGCTGGCGGGCGGCCGAAATGCCAGCGGGTAATGGCCACAGTGACGCGCGATCGCTGGCCAAGATCTATGGGGCCTTGGCCATCGGCGGCACCATCGACGGCCACCACCTGGTGTCGCGCCGCACACTGGCGCTTGCGGTGGCCGAACGTTTCAATGGTATGGATGCGTGCTCCGGCGCGCCCACCATTTTTGGCGCCGGGTTTCGCGTCGGCGCGATCGGTTACGGCACCCATGTCAGCCCGGGTCATTTCGGGCACACCGGTTGGGGTGGCTCGGTGGCCTTTGCCGACCCCTCGCGCAAGCTGGGTTTTGCCTATGTGACGAACCACATGCTGGGGTTCGACGATGGCGTTGACCCACGGCGCGCGCGTTTGCTCGACGCGGTGTACGCTGCGATCTGATCGGCGCAGACAACGTCGATTGTTTCGACCCCCCCACTGCGATTTGCTGAACGAAAGGCTTGTTGTGTCCCTGAAGATCCTGCTGCTGGAAGATGTGCATGCCAGCGCCACACCCATCCTGTCGGAATTGCCCGGCGCGCTGATAGAGCGGCTGAAAAGTGCTCCCGAAGCCACCGAGCTGGCCGACCTGCTGGCCGACGTCCAGGTGCTCGGGTTGCGATCGCGTACCCAGCTGACCGCGCAGGTGCTGAGCCATGCGCCACGATTGCTGGCGGTGGGTGCCTACTGCACCGGCACCAACAACCTCGATCTGCAGGCGGCGGCCGAACATGGGGTTGCGGTTTTCAACGGGCCGTTCTCCAACACCCGTTCGGTTGCCGAGCTGGTGATCGGTCACGCGATCCATTTGTTGCGCCGCATCCCTGAGCGCCATGCCGCCGCGAAACGGGGCCAATGGCTCAAGGACGCGCGGGGCTCGAACGAAATTCGTGGCAAGACGTTGGGCATCGTCGGTTACGGCAAGATCGGCACGCAAACCGGCCTGCTCGCCGAGTCCATCGGCATGCAGGTGCTGTTCCACGACATCGAGGCTCGCCTGCCGCTGGGCAATGCCAAGCCGGCCGGTTCGCTGGACAAGCTGCTTGCGGCCGCCGACGTGGTCACGCTGCATGTGCCGCAGACGCCGCAAACCCGCCACCTGATCGACGCAGCGCGGCTGGCGCAGATGAAGCCCGACGCGGCGTTGATCAACCTGGCGCGCGGGCATGCGGTCGATATTGACGCCTTGGCGGTAGCCTTGCGCAGCGGGAAGCTGCGCGGTGCGGCGATTGATGTTTTTCCCATGGAGCCGGCATCGAGTGACGACATCTTCCATTCACCGCTGCGCGAACTCGACAACGTGATCCTCACGCCGCATGTCGGCGGCTCGACCATGGAGGCGCAAAGCAACCTGGGCATCGAGGTGTCGGAGAAGCTGCGCGACTATCTGCAAATCGGCGCGATCAACGGAAGTGTGAACCTGCCCGATCTGTCGGTGGGTGCGCCGCGGTCTGCATCGCGCCTGGTCCACCTGCACCACGACCGGCCCGGAGTCATGTCGCGGCTCAACGGCATTTTGGCTGCCGCCGGATACAACGTGTCGCAGATGCACCTGGAAACCGGTGGCGGCATGGGCTCGGCAGTAGTCGACCTGAATGCCCCCCTCGACGCGCAGACCCTGGCCGCAGTTCAGGCCGTCGACGGTACCGTGCGGGCATTCGTCGCGCTGGCCGCGTCGCCTGGCTGATCCAGCGCACTCGTATCTTGCGACTCCTCAACGATTGCCAAGCGCACTGTCAGACACGCTGGTTGTGGCCTGACAGGCGATACCGTCCCTGACGCGGGGTGATGCGCCACGCTACCAGCTGCGTCTGCCGGTCTGCAGCATGCGATGCGCCAGCAAGAATGTGGCCGCGTTCCAGCTCTGCCCGGCCATGCCCATGGGCGTGAGCGTGCGCCCATGGAACCACTCGGTGAAGCGCCAGTCGTCCAGCGCATTGACTTCGGCCAACTGCGCCAGTTGTTGCCAGGCCATGTCCTTGCGGCCGGCGGCGGCCAGCACCAGCACCCAGAAGCCACCCACAAACGGCCAGATGCCCCCGTTGTGGTACTGGTGCATCAGGTTTTGCTGGTGGCGCTCCATGTAACGGCGCCACAAGGGGTGCTGGCGTGTCAGCGGATGCAGCACCACCCGCACCGGGTACGGGTCGTGGGCACGTGCTGCGGCGATCGTGTCGAGAATGCGCGCGGTCAGCGGCGCATCGGACAGGCCGCACAACACCGCCAGCACATTGCCGAACACATCGCCTTCGTCGCCGGAAAACGCCAGGTTGACAAAACTCAGGTACAGGCCCGGGTCGCGCCGGCCGCGCCGCGCGTAGTGCTGCAGCAGCCGGGCGCGGTGGTATTCGGGCAGGTCGGTCTGGAACGGGTTGAACAGGTGATTGAAATGGTGCCGTGTCGTATCGGCATCGGCCAGACCGAATCGCCGCTTGACATCGAACCACAGCGCATTGGTGTACAGCACGTAGCCCGAACGCGGCATGATGTCGGCCCAGTCGCTGGCCTCGTTTTGCTGCAGCAGCCGGAAATGCTGATGCTCCTGCGCCAGCAGCCACTGGATCGCGAGCGCGACCTGCGCTTGCCACCGATGGACCGGCGCAGTGCCGAATCGGCGCGCATGGTCGACGCCGATCAGCCACCACAGGGTGGCATCGATGCAGCCCAAGTACCAGAAATCGGCATCTTGCCCGTCGGGGTCGACGTATTTCGGAATCTGGCCGTTGGCAGCCTGCTCGCGCGCTAGTGCGTCCAGGCTGTCCAGCGCGGCCTGCTCTAGCTGTGCATCTCCGCTGCCGCTCATGGCGAGCACGCAGACTGCTGCGTCGCGGCCGAAGATGCGGGTGTAGCGCCGCGCCACGGCTGCGTCGGTGCGGCTGGCGGCCAGAATGCCGTGCGCGCTGAGATTGCGCTTGAGCAGCGCCAGGCTGGCGCGGGCGCAATCGTCGATGACGGACAAGGCGTTCGGCTGAAGTGCGGGCGATGGCATGGGTCGCGGTGCGGACGGGTTATGCCGCCCGGCGACCGGTCTTGAGCAAGCCATTCACGATCAGGTCCCAGTGCGTCTTGTCCACCGGTGTGATCGACAGGCGGTTGCCACGGCGCAGCAGCACCATGTCGGCCAAAGCCGGAGAGTCGCGCAGTTCGGGCAGACCGAGCAGCCGCGTTTTGCGCACTGCCTTCACGTCGAGCAGCAACCAGCGCGGGTCGGCCGGGTCAGATTTCGGGTCGAAGTAGTCCGACTGTTGATCGAACTGCGTCGGATCAGGCCGCACCGGGGAGGCCACCTCTGCAACACCGGCAATACCCGGCTCGGGGCAACTGGAGTGGTAGAACAACACGCCATCGCCGACCTGCATGTCATCGCGCATGAAGTTGCGCGCCTGGTAGTTGCGCACGCCGGTCCATGCCACGGTGCGTCGGGGCGCGGCCATGGCGTCGTCGATCGAACACTCCTGCGGTTCGGACTTCATCAACCAGTAACGTGCCATGGCCAGCGTGCCAATCTGAAGCGGATGCGGCGCAGGTTGTGGGTGGCAGCCCGTTCAGGCCTTTGCCGCCAGCTTGTCCGCCGTTTTGGTATCGAAGTCGCTGGCGTCATGGCGCTCGTGCAACTGGTTCGACAGTTCGCCGAAGGTGCGGTTCACCATGCGCCCGCGCTGGACCGCCGGGCGCTGGGCGATCTGGTCGGTCCAGCGCTGCACATGCTTGTATTCCTGCACCTGCAGGAACTCACCGGCGTTGTAGATCAAACCCTTGGCCAGCGCGCCGTACCAGGGCCAGACGGCGATGTCGGCAACGCTATAGTCCGGGCCGCCGAGGTATTCGGTCTGCGCCAAGCGCTTGTCCAGCACGTCGAGCTGGCGTTTGACTTCCATCGTAAAACGGTTGATCGGGTATTCCATCTTGCTCGGCGCGTAGGCATAAAAGTGGCCGAAACCGCCGCCCAGGTAAGGCGCGCTGCCCATCTGCCAGAACAGCCACGACAGGCATTCCGCCCGCGCGGCCCGCGCCGTGGGCAGAAAGGCGTTGTCGAACTTCTCGGCCAGGTACTGCAGGATGGCTCCCGACTCGAACACCCGCACCGGTGTCGGCTCGCTGTGGTCCATCAGCGCCGGAATCTTGGAGTTCGGGTTCGCGCCGACAAAACCGCTGCCGAACTGGTCACCCTCGTTAATCTTGATCAGCCAGGCATCGTATTCGGCACCCGCATGGCCCAGCGCCAGCAACTCCTCCAGCATGATCGTCACCTTCTGGCCGTTGGGCGTGCCCAACGAATACAACTGCAGCGGATGGTTGCCAACCGGCAGTTCCTTGTCATGCGTGGAACCGGAGATCGGGCGGTTGATGTTGGCAAACCGGCCGCCGCTTTCTTTGTCCCAGGTCCAGATGGCGGGAGGGGTGTAGGTTTCGGCTTCGTTGGTCATGTCGTTGTGGCTCCAGGAATGGGGTGGTATGCGCAGGACAGTGTGCGCGGGAACAGTGCAGACGACTTTAATGGATTCTGGGGTGATCTGCGGCCGGGCGCGGCTTTGGGATAGCAACTCCCGGGCGCAGTCGATGCCATCGGAGCAGGCGCAGGGGCATGCGTTCGCGTCGACGGTGACTGCTGGCTCAGAGCTTCGACGCGGCCTTGCCGGCAGCCAGCAGCACCGGATCCCAGACCGGCGAGAACGGCGGTGCATACGACAGGTCCATCCCGCCTACTTCCTGCACCGTCATGTCATTCCACAGCGCCGTGGCCAGCACATCGATGCGCTTGCCCGCATCTTCGCCGCCGACGATCTGTGCGCCGAGCAGGCGACCGGTCCCGCGCTCGGCCACGAGCCTGATGCGCATCGATTGCGCGCCCGGGTAATATTGCGCCCGGCTCGACGCTTGGGTGGTGATGGCGAGCGCATCGAACCCGGCTTTCACTGCCGCGCGCTCGGTGAGCCCGGTGCAAGCGATCTCCAGCTGCTGGAATTTGGTGATCGCCGTGCCGAGCACGCCACCAAAGCGTGCGTCGCCGCCCGCGATGTTGGTGCCGACGGCACGGCCCTGTTTGTTGGCATGCGTGCCAAGGGCCATCACGATTCCGCGCCCAGTGATTCGGTGGCGGGACTCCACGCAGTCACCGGCGGCCCATACATGCGGCGTGCCGGTGCGCAGATGGTCGTCGACGACGATGCCACCGGCCTCGCCCACCTTGACGCCGGCGGCGCGCGCCAGCTCCGCGTTTGCGCGCACGCCCAGTCCGATCACCACCAGATCGGCCTCGATAGACCCTGCCTCGGTCTCGACGGCGGTGACGCGACCGTCGCTCACCGTGAAACCGGTGACGGAGGTGCCCAGTCGCAGGTCGATGCCTGCGCTGCGCATCGCGTCGGCAACATCAGCGGCCATGTCGCCATCGAGCACCGCACCCATCGGCGCATCGAGCTTCTCGATCACGGTCACGGAAAGGCCGCGTGCCAGCAACCCTTCTGCGACCTCCAGCCCGATGTAGCCGGCACCCACCACCACGGCGCGCCGCGCCCCAGCGGAAAGCCACTGCTCCATCTTGGCCGCGTCGTCGAGCGTGCGTAGCTGCAAGACCCCGTCTGCGTCGATGCCCGGCCAGTTCGGTGTGATACCCGATGCGCCTGTCGCAATGAGAAGCTCGTCGTAATGGGTGTCTGACTCCCGGCCCGTGTCGATGTCGCGTACCGTCACTTTGCAGGCCTTGGTGTCGATGGCCGTGACCTCTTGCCGAATCCGAACGTCGATGCCTTTGGCCCGGTGCTCTTCCGGGGTTCGGGCGACAAGCCTGTCCGGTGACTCGACGAGCCCCTCAATCAGATAGGGAAGGCCGCAGGCGGCGTAGGAGGTGCGAGACCCGCGTTCGAAGGCGACGATCTCTAGCTCCTCATCGGTTGCCATCCGACGCGCCTGCGCGGCTGCGGACATGCCTGCAGCATCACCACCAATGATTACCAGTCGTCGTGTCATTTTCGTTCCCCCCATCGTTGTTGTATGGTTGTTGCTCGATCAGGGTCTTGCCCTGGGCAGCGTGACGCGGCCCGCCTCATTCGCTCTGGGAGGACCGATGGCCGTTGAAACAGCTCGGTTGGCCGATTGACGCGGATTCGCGTAGCTGCACTGCAATTGACTCGCTTCGCCGCTGATGTATCAGTCTAAAGGGTATTGCTGATTGCCGGAAAGCGGTGAGGTGAATGGCGGGAAGTGGCCGGTTCTTAAACGCTGGTTTGGTTGTTTGCTTGACGGCCTTTGATTGAGAGCAGTGATTCGGGTTTGCAATCGGGAAGTTCGATAGCGGCCCAGGGCGGCTGGTGGACTTCCATCCGTTACAACCCAATGCAGATGTTCATGGGCGTGAGCGCTCGCCAAAGCTTCAGGTTCTGCAATCGCCTTCCAAAAAGGGTGACGTAACCCGTTTCGCCCGGGTTAACTTTGAATTGTTGGCCATGGACGGACCAATATGATTCAATATTCGTTGTATTATCAATTTATGAAAGAAATAGACGTTGTTCGCGCACTGGGCGCATTGGCTCAGGAGGTGCGCCTCAGGGTCTTCCGCGCTTTGGTGGTAGCAGGCAATGAAGGGCTTACGCCCGGTGCGTTGGCCGAGCGGCTGGAGGTGGCCTCCAACACCCTGTCGTTTCACCTGAAGGAGCTTGCGCATGCGGGCCTGATCAGCCAGGAGCGCCAAGGGCGCAACCTGATCTACCGCGCATCGTTCGCCTCCATGAACGAACTGCTGGGCTACCTCACCGAAAACTGCTGTCAAGGGGCAGCGTGTCTGTCGCCAGATGCGGTTTCCTGCGACTGCTAAGCCGAAAGGAAAGCACTGTGAAAACATTCCGTGTTCATATTCCTGTTGACGATCTGACCCAGAGCGTCGACTTCTATTCACGGCTCTTCGCCGCCGAGCCCGCGCGCGTCCAAGCCGACTACACGAAGTGGATGCTTGCAATACCCCCACCCCTACCGCCGTCTGATCCAAAACTGCGCTTTCATGTTGCGGTGCCATCGCCACCCAACCTACCTTCTGTTGACTCCTTCAAATGATGACCACCCCTGCACCCTTGAACGTTCTGTTCCTCTGCACGCACAACTCCGCTCGCAGCATCCTGGCCGAGGCCTTGCTGAACTCTATGGCAGGTGGTCGCTTCAGGGCCTATTCGGCCGGCAGCAGCCCTCGCGAAAACCAGCATCCCCATCCAATGGGTTTACAGGTGCTCCAGACAGCGGGTTTCAGCACCGAGGGTCTGCGCAGCAAAGGTTGGGAAGAATTCGCCGCACCAGGTGCCCCTGACATGGACCTGATCATCACCGTCTGCGATAACGCCGCTGGCGAGGTGTGTCCGATTTGGCCGGGGCATCCGGCAACGGCCCATTGGGGCTACCCCGATCCCTCAGAAGGCAACGCCTCTGATGAGCAAAAGCTGGAAGCCTTTCGCAAGACGCTGCACATGATCAAACGCCGCCTGGATCTTTTGATCAACTTGCCTGCCAGCAAGCTCGGCAAGTCGGACTTGCAAGGGTCTGCGCGTGACCTGGCCTCGCATTGAAAGGGTGGCGTGAGCGTTCGTGAAACCACCGCCAAGAAGGTGGCGGGTACGTTCTTGAGCGTATTCGAGTGCGACCTCACCGGGTGGGGACCTTCTCATTTTCAATCAGGCGGTACGTATGGGTTTGTTTGAGCGGTATCTGACGGTATGGGTGGCTTTGGGCATTTCCGCCGGGGTGGGTCTGGGACTGGGGATGCCCGGTGTTTTTCAGACGGTGGCGTCGCTTGAAATGGCGCAGGTCAACCTGGTCGTCGCCGTCCTCATCTGGGTGATGATCTATCCGATGATGATCCAGATCGACTGGCACGCGGTGAAGAACGTAGGCCAGAAGCCGCAGGGCCTGATGCTCACGCTGGTGATCAACTGGCTGATCAAGCCCTTCACCATGGCAGCGCTGGGCATCCTGTTTTTTAAGCATGTGTTCGCCGCCTGGGTAGATCCCCAAATGGCCAATGAATACATCGCCGGCATGATCCTGCTGGGCGTGGCACCTTGCACGGCCATGGTCTTCGTGTGGAGCCAACTCGTCAAAGGAGACGCCAACTACACCCTGGTCCAGGTCTCCGTGAATGACCTCATCATGGTGGTCGCCTTTGCCCCGATCGCAGCCTTTTTACTGGGCGTGACGGATGTCACTGTGCCCTGGCAAACGCTGTTGCTCGCCACCGTGCTCTACGTGGTGCTGCCCCTGCTGGCGGGCATGGCCACACGCCAGATACTGGTCAAACAATCTCCCGGTGCGCTGGGCAACTTCGTCGCACGCGTCAAACCCTGGTCGGTGGTGGGCCTGATTGCCACCGTCGTCCTGCTGTTTGGCTTTCAGGCCCGTACCATCGTCGATCAGCCCTTTGTGATTGCGCTCATCGCCGTCCCGCTGATTCTTCAGACCTATGGCATTTTCTTCATCGGCTGGTGGGGTGCCAAGCTGCTCAAGCTACCGCACGACATTGCCGGCCCGGCCTGCCTGATTGGCACGTCCAATTTCTTTGAACTCGCCGTGGCGGTGGCTATTTCATTGTTTGGCCTCAATTCCGGCGCTGCATTGGCCACCGTGGTGGGCGTGCTGGTCGAAGTGCCGGTCATGCTCTCATTGGTCGCCATCATCAACGCCTGGCGCCCCCAGGCCGCATGAGCATGTCGACACCTTCGTCTTCCATGTCGAACTTCACCCTCTTCCACAGCCCCCTGTGTGGCACCTCGCGCAACAGGCTGACCATGATCCGAAGCAGCGGGACTGAAGTCACCGTCGTGAAACCTGCCGGGGGGCACCGTGCCTGAGAGAAACTCCAAGTCCCTGCCCGACCTTCCTCTGGTAATGTCCGAACATTTTCAGGTGCCCGACCTGGCCCGACTGCAACGCCACCAGTCGGAACATCCACCCCGAATCCTTCTGCTGTACGGCTCACTCCGTCCGCGTTCTTTCAGCCGATTGCTGGTGGAAGAATCGGTCAGCTTGCTCCTGGCCATGGGCGCAGAAGTTAACGTGTTTCACCCGAGCGGACTGCCATTGCCCGACGATGCGCCCGACTCGCATCCCAAGGTGCAGGAGCTGCGCGAGCTTGCCGGATGGTCTGAGGGCATGGTCTGGTGTTCTCCGGAGCGCCATGGCGCCATGACCGGCATCATGAAAACGCAGATCGACTGGATCCCGCTGGCTGCTGGCGCGGTTCGCCCCACCCAGGGCAAAACCTTGGCTGTCATGCAAGTCTGCGGCGGCTCCCAGTCCTTCAACGCCGTCAATCAGATGCGCGTGCTCGGGCGCTGGATGCGCATGATCACCATCCCCAACCAATCGTCGGTCCCCAAGGCTTACCAGGAGTTCGACGACAGCGACCGCATGAAGCCGTCAAGCTACCACGACCGAGTCGTGGATGTGATGGAAGAGCTGGTCAAGTTCACACTGTTGACACGTGACGTATCCCCGTATCTGGTGGACCGCTACAGCGAGCGCAAGGAAAGTGCAGAAGAACTGTCCCGGCGCGTGAATCTGCCCAAAGCGGCTTAACGCGCCTGGTTGCGTCTGCCGTCATGGTGGCCATTGAATGCAGGTGATCAATCAGTTCGAACGAAAAGGCTTCGAGATGGAAATCAAAGTTCTGGGATCGGGATGCAGCAAATGCCGCAGCACCATCGGCATCATCGAGCGGGCTGCGCTGGCCGCAGGCATCGGGGTCTAAATCGTCAAGGTCGAGAACCCTGAAGACATCCATCGATACGGTGTTCACGCCACGCCTGCTGTGGTCATCGGCGGCAAGGTTGTGCCCGCCGGTGGCCTTCCTTCGCGCGACGAAGTGCAAGCGTGGCTGAAACTGAACCCCATCGGGTTCCTGACCCAACCGACCCGACATCTGTTCTTCACGGGAAAAGGAGGCGTCGGCAAGACTTAGCTGTCAACGGCCACCGCGCTGACGCTGGCCGACGCCGGCAAGAAGGTGTTGCTGGTCAACACGGACGCAGCCTTGAACCTGGACGAGATGCTCGGGGTTGAGTTACGCAACAGTCCGACGCCAGTGCCCGACGCTCCCGGTCTACGGGTGCTGAACATCGACCCGG
>Ga0105045_10000598_pt1 | contig 27127 bp, 24 predicted proteins | sample MAT02_FD_78089 | JGI IMG/M metagenome (GOLD analysis project Ga0105045, IMG submission 78089) | Freshwater microbial communities from Lake Fryxell liftoff mats and glacier meltwater in Antarctica - MAT-02 (megahit assembly) | ecosystem: Environmental > Aquatic > Freshwater > Ice > Liftoff... | reverse complement strand
TGCACGGATGGAAAACAATCATCTCCCATTTATCGATCGCTTACGGCGACAGGTTAGGTTTGGATACGTGATTGAAATCATTTACACAAAAAAATGGACAGTCTCCCTGTCTTTCAAAAACTTGCTAAAAAGTCTTTTGAAAGATAGGTGGTTAAAATTATCTTGCTATTTTGTTTTTTTTCTTTTCTTTGCACCTTGCACCTTGGCGTTAAAATTTGGTTTGTCTTCTGTGATTCTTCTTATTCGGTGTTTTTTTTGATACATCCTTCAGATTCTGTTTTTTTGGTTTCTTATTTCACCAGCGTGTTAGCTTGCCGTCAGGAACGCATCCCGCATTTCTCGATGAATGCGGCTACCTGCTTCCGGATCATCCCGCATTTCATTAGTCAAGTGCCACTCTTTTTTGATCTCACCATCCGCTAAAAAGAAAATGCGATCAGACAAAAAAAGGGCGTCGCGGAAGTCGTGAGTCACCATCAGGATTGTCGTATCGTGATTGCGTTTAATTTCGCGCAGCAGTAAATACAACTGTTCCCTTAGGCTAACATCGAGAGAGGCAAAAGGCTCGTCTAAAAGTAATAGAGGCCTTTTTTGCAATAGGGCCCGAGCTAACGATACGCGCTGTCGCATCCCGACAGAAAGTTCGTGAGGGTACATGTTTTCGTATCCCGCCAAATTCATTTCAGACAATAATTTCAAGGCATCATTTCTAATCTCTGGATTCATCAAAGGAGTTTTCCCGAATTCCGCTAAAAGATTAATATTGTTGATGATGGTCCGCCAAGGCAGAAGTAAATCCTCTTGCATCATACAGGCAACATGACCAGCAGCAAGATCGCCAGAGTCATCTGCTATGGTAATAGACCCATTATGGACTTTTTCCAATCCCGTCATTAACTTAAATAGGGTGGTTTTGCCTGATCCCGATGATCCTATCAAAGACGCGATTTCGCCTTTTTTCAGCAAAAGTGTGATCTTTTTCAAAACCTTTCGGTTTGGATAAGAAAAGGAAACGTTGTCGATTTTTAACATGCAATTAACCTATAGGAGATGATGCTCTTCCGGCATCCAAACAAATGAGTAGGTTTGGGAAGTCGAATTCTTTTTTATTACGGTGATATAGCCGACCACTTGTGCCTTACTGTTGCTATTGATTAGTGTACATTGCGTACTCAAAATCTCTTGATTATTAAGTTCTGCCAAATTAAGAATTTCTGTAGTGAGGTCGCGGAATTGGCCCTTTTTGTCGATTAAAGCAATGCTCTTGTCATGATTCATATTGTGGTAGGTGAAGAAAATGCCATATTTGGTTCGTGAGTGGATGGCTAAATTAAAAGTGTCATCAGGAATAGCGGGATACTGTTTTTTGTAAGACTTCTGCTGCTGGGCATAGGCATCCAAACACGCTGAACAAGCAAAAGCTTGTTGCGTGGATACGCCTAAAATTAAAAGAGTTGCTAGCACATAAAACAGACGCATTTCAGTCCTTTATTTTTGAGGTTATTATACATCAGAGCTATTTATTCTCCCAGCAAGAATAGAATATGTTTTAAGCGAGTGCTATTAAGAAAGTCGCTCAAGCCAACCGGCCTGGTTGAAGTCTAGGCAACGTCCTGGTACACATTATAATTTTTATTGACTAGCTATGGCTGCATCTTTTGCTTTAATTTTTCTCATTGAAATTTGAGCCATATACTCACATGTAGTCTCAGTAGCCTCAGATTTTCAAGGAGGAAAAGTGAAGTAAAAGATACAGCCGAGAGTAGTCAATAAAACTTACAATGTGCCCTAACTATAAAAAGTTTAAATGGCAGTCTGGAGGACTGCAGGTTTTATGATTAATGTTCTTCTTTCAGCTTAAATTTTGTAGTTTAAAGTCAAATATTGCAGTCCTACAGCCTGCCCCAAAATGTTTGTAGCTAGGACGCTGCCCTAAGCTTTTATAAACCAGGGCGGTTGGCCCGAGCGGCCAGGGAAATTGTATGAAGAAATGAGTTGGCATGTCAAGGCTGATTTTGAATACTTTACCTTCTTAACCGGGAGCCTTGTAGTGACACTTCAAAATCTTCAAGAGACTTCAACCATGCTCAGCTTTTCAATCTTACCAGACCCTAGAAAAATCTGAATCATCCATCCTGCCCATCTTTACATCCTGTTATTTTTTCTTCGTTTAATTTTTCCAGGGAGGTAATTTGTAGTGGGCGCTGTTGTTTTCCCTTGTTTGCTCTTGCTAATGTAAATAACAGGATGGATAGGACACAAAATAAAATTGAGTTGCTTTATCGAAAGATAAGGGTCTGCAAATCACCATGAAATGCTAAAGAATTTCTTCATGCAATTTCCCTACTTGAGCGACCTTCTTTCTTGTGTTTTTAGTCGAATCTGATGCGTATGTTTGCGCATCTCCTCGATCTCTTACATATCTTAATCTTGTTTATTGGTTTGATATTATAAAAGCCATATTATATTTGACGAAATAATGAAAGTCATTTATAGGTTAATTATGGATACCAAAACTTTATTTTATATCGTCTTATCGAGTTCGCTTTTATTTTCTTCTGTTGAAGCAACAGATAGCCAAGCGGACACCGCCAGAACTTCGCAACGTTCTGAAGCGCGGGCTCCCCGTGATCTTTCACCGAAATGGGTAGGAGAACGTTGGGCTTGGAAAGGAGAAGAATGGGGTAAAATTCCAGCCCATTGGTCGTACCCCAAAAACCAAAATCAACAATGGCAAGAGGGTCAATGGGTTAAGAAAAGTCGTGGTCGTTATTGGCGTAGTGGCCATTGGGTCGATAGGGACGTTGCTTCCCAAGAACATCATCAATAGTCAGTGCTTCATGAATAAGCAGGATATGAATGATCGGGCAGGACACGCAGGATAAGTGATTACACTATCCTGCGTGTCCTGCCCGATCATTCATATCCTGCTCCTTTTTGGCTTTGCGCCCTTCTATCTTGCGTATTTACACCAAATTTGGTTTCCACTCAAATCTTTACTTCACAAACAGCCCATTTCCATCTTTTCCAAATAGATCAGCATTCAATGTCGCAACATTGCCATGACTATCCAACCCAAATACGATCTTTTCGGTGCCAGGCAAGAACATCTCAGGCCAAACAACTGTGAAAATATCACGATCGAAATGGATCACCGGAATTTTAACCTTATCCTTACCGGCGATCAAGACAAGTTTATCTTTCTCGACAACAACCTGAATTTCCCCAAAAGCCTCATTATGATACGTTCCCGCATAAGCACTTAAAGGCAAAGCAGGTGAAAAATCCACAACTGGTTTGCTTAGCATCTCCCGTAACTTGACCTCTTGTTCTTTCTGTTCAGCTAACAATTGTTTGCTCCAATCTTGATCCTGCTTACCTGTATAAAGATCAAAAAACTGATGCAGCAAAGCAGCGGGTAAATTATTATTGGCTTCATTTGTTAAAATCACAATCCCGACTCTCTCTTCTGGCATAAATCCAAGGATTGTACTAAAACCCGATGTTCCTCCTGTATGCCAAGTAATCGAATAAGGAGAATAAGGTTCATAGACCCATCCAAGTCCATAATAGTTATTGATATTCCCATGAGATGCGACAAAAATGTGAGGACGGTGCATTCTCTGAATGTTTTCACTCGAGACAATCTGCTTTCCTTCAAATTGTCCCAAGTTTGACTGCATCATGATCCATTTGGCCATATCGAGCACGTTGGAATTAATGCCCCCTGCTGGAGCGTATGTATAAACCCAATTCATGAAAGGAAAAGGCTTTTCTCTTTTTAATGGTTTTCCATCAACACCGCGCTCATGTAACCATGCGACATTTTTTGCATTGATAAACGGTTTTTCACCCACACTAGTTTCATTCATTCCTAAAGGCGTCAAAATCCGCTCTTGAATAAGCTGTTCCCACGATTTTTCGGTTTTTAGCTCGACAATTTCCGAAGCGACTAAAAAGAACACGTTTTGATACGCATAAGCACTCCGAAAACTGGTGACAGGTTTAATATAACGCAGTGCATGAATCATCTCCTTTCGAGAAGATCCTAATGCTGCCAAGTTATCTAAGGATTGTTCAGCTAAACCGCTGCGCTGTGCTAAGGTGTCCTCAATTTGAAAGGCACGCGTTACCCAAGGATCATTCATCCGAAAGTCGGGTAAATGGTTAACAACCGAATCGTCCCATTTCAAGTGCTTATTATCGATTTCCATGCCGACAAGCGCGGCTGTAAATGATTTGGAAATCGATCCAATTTGAAAAATGGTATGGGGATCGATTTTATCTGGAGATCCCATTTCTTTTATCCCAAATCCTTCTGCATAGACAATTTTATCGTCTTTGACGATCGCTATAGCCATGCCCGGTACTTCCCAGTCTTTCATGGCTTTCGCAGCATATTTTTCAAATGTGGTAATTGTCTGCGTCAAATGCTCAAGTTCGGCTGCATAGAGATTTCCGAGAAAACACACGGAAGCTATACTCAGGACATAAAAAGTTTTTTTCATATTGATCCTTAATTGTTGAGGAGTTGGTGAGCATCTTCATTTGTCAGAAATTTCCCAAACTGTTCAAATTGCAGCTCGGCAACCTTTTCTTGGAAAGAAGCGACTTTTTCATCTAAATACCCATAACGCAATCCTGTAAATGAGATATTTCTTTCCCCGCAAGCTGTTTCAATCTCACGGATGTGGCTTGCCTTATCGTTAATGAATAATACGTGCTTAGGCAAGTATCCGCTTTTTTCTAAAAACGTACAGAAAGCCGTGCCCTTATGGGAGCCGTTTGTAAAAAGAGTTCCTTCGTGGAACAGCACATAATGCTTACCACTTTTAAAGAAGACTTCATTTTGACAAGGGGCCGTGAGGGCAAGATCGACGTTAACTGAACGAAGCTGGTCAACACTGCAGTAAGAAAGGACTAGCCCGCGAGTCGTGAGTCCTATCATGGGAAAATTTTGCTTTTGTAAAGCTTTGATGATCTCTGCGCTCCCTTGCTCCACAATTTTTACGGGACTAAGGAGTTGAATGGCGTGCCATTCTGCGAGTGCTTTGTCTAAAGATTGAGCCACAGGCATGCCGTCTTTTTGGTATTTTAAAAATTGGTAATAGAACCATTGATCAGTGCCTAGTTCTTGAGTGGGTTCTATTAAGGTGTTGTCGAGGTCAAATACGATGAAGGTATTCGGTTGAACGTATGGATGAATTTCATTCATGTGCTTGATCTCAATAATTTCTCCTTTCAGAGAAGAAAAGGTCATTAGCAAGCAGAAAGAAAAAATGATGTTTCGTGTTAACGATTTCATACGACTCCATGTGTCGGTTATTTGTTAATATTGAAGTATGCTGGGGAAAATACCAGAAGCTGTTTTTAGAGGGGAGTTAAATTTTTAAATATACTATGTCGATGGGTTAACGCTCATGGTGTTTATTTTGATTTTAATTTAACGGATTAACGTGATTGCGCAAGTCTCTACTCGCTTTTCGCGCTTGGCGCGTTTCAAGATGATCGATGATTCTTTGAGCGGTTGTATGCTGTTTTTGAATTGTAGGATCTGTCCTAGAAAAATTCCACATAATGCCTGTAAATGATGCTACCCCCAAGGCAGGAGCGAACCAAGGATTTTGAGTCGAATTCGAGGCCAAAATAGCAATTGAAACTGCAGCGATTGAAGCAGCTACCGCCACGTACTTGCAAGCATCAAAACCTTGTGCCAACCGGTCTGCTCTTTTAAGCACTTTTGTGTCTTGCGGATTAGGGTTGAATATACTAGCTGCTTTTTCACGGTAATTTGGTTCCATAATCCCACCCTTTTTGAAGTTTTACTAATCACATTTACAATTATATCTTTATTCTGTAATTTGCAAAAGTATTTTTTAAAAGTGCTAGCATGAGTAGATGTTGTTTTTTTAATTAAAACACCATTAGCGTCAATCTATCGGTTGTTACCTGCTGCGGCAAAGTTGCCTTTGCAATTAGAGCTAACTTTGGCTATACTCACCCTCTTGTATTACTTATTTTTTGGTGCTTAAATGGAAAGTCTTTCTAATTCGCCGCACACATTTCGACCGTCTAAAGGTAGCATTTTGTCCGCTATGTTTTTAGTTGCAGGGACTTGTGTCGGCGGTGGTATGCTTGTTCTACCCCTCGCAACAGGGCTAAACGGCTTCTGGCCGTCGATTGCGATGATGGTTGTTTGCTGGGCTGCGATGACAGCAACCGCTCTTCTTTTACTCGAAGCCAGCCTCTGGATGGAAGAGGGTGTTCATATCATTACGATGACAACACGCCTGCTAGGACATCGTGCAAAAGTCATTAGTTGGGTCCTTTTTCTGTTTATCAGCTACGCAACCATTATGGCGTATACTGCGGGAGCCGGAGCGCAAATCGCCTCGACCATCACACACGACTTCAATCTTCCCTTGAGCAAAGATCTCGGCGCTTTGATTTTCATTCTCATTTTCGGAGGAATTATCTATTTGGGAAGTGAGATCGTTGGCCGCGTGAACTCTATTTTTTTTATTGCCATGATTGCAGCTTATATTGGTCTTGTGGGCATGGGAATCGATGAAGTCAAAGCGCATAACCTCGTCAATTTCAAGTGGACAGGCGCCCTTGGGGCCCTTCCTTTGCTTCTTACTGTTTTCAGCTTCCAAACCATGGTCCCCAGCTTAACCCCCTACATGAAAGGCCATAAGAATACTTTAAAGGCCGCCATTATCGGAGGGACAACAATCGCTTTTATTATCTATGCTGTTTGGCAATGGCTTATTCTAGGGATTATCCCCGTTGAAGGCTCCGGGGGCCTTGCAGAAGCCTTAGAGAAGGCTCAGCCCTCCACAATCTTTCTACGTGACCACGTCGAAGGGAAATGGATCGCCCCGATTGCTGAAAGCTTTGCTTTTTTTGCCATCGCTACCTCGTTTTTTGGGATGACCCTCGGATTGTTCGATTTCCTTTCAGATGGTCTAAAGATTAAAAAAGAAGGATTCGGGAAAGTTGTGCTCGCTCTCCTTATTATCGTGCCAACAATGCTTTTTGTGGTAAAATTTGAACGGATCTTCCTGGTCGCCCTAGACACAACAGGTGGCTACGGCGACACGATTCTCAATGGACTACTACCCGTTCTAATGGTGTGGGTAGGACGCTACTCTAAAGGATACAAAGACGCCATTTGCGTTCCAGGCGGAAAACCCCTGCTTATTTTGATTTTTTGTTTCTTTTTAGGTATTCTGATGATGGAAATTATTGAGCACTCAAGTCAGCTTATTTCCATCTATCAAGTGAATGATGTTTTTAAACCGCAATAGAGGTGTGTTATGGGATTAAAATTAGCAGTACAAGCATTTATAAAAGCATGGAAAGATCCAAAAGAGGCAGAAGCCTTTTTAAGTTATGAGACCAAGCGCATTCCAGAAAGCATTGATCCATCACATCTGCGTCTACTAGCATTAATGCAGCAGTCAGGCCGCTTAATCGACTTTCTAAAAGAAGACATTACCGATTTTACCGATGCCCAGGTAGGCGCCGCTGTGCGTCAAATTCATGCCGATTGCGGAAAAACGCTCGAAGAGCTTGTGACCATTCGGCCTGTCATTGATGACGCCGAAGGATCCAGCATTAAAGTTCCGCAAGGATATGATCCAGCTCTCATTAAAATTGTTGGCAAAGTCAAAGGCGAGCCCCCATTTTCCGGAATTCTTGTTCACAAGGGCTGGAAAGCGCACAAACGATCTCTCCCCAAAAAAACAGGCGAAATATCTGACATTATTTCTCCAGCAGAAGTGGAAATCAAATGAGCACCTACACGATTGGGATCGATCTCGGCACCACCAACTGCACCTTAGCTTACTGTGCGCTTGATCAGAAAAATGCCGACATCCATTTGTTTGACATTCCCCAAGTCACGGCAGCCTCTAGTTGCGCGGATAAGCCATTATTGCCCTCTTTTGTGTACTTTCCGCTCCCTGAAGAACTACAAGCGAAAGTTGCCGGAGTAGATTGGGATCCCTCGCGCAATCACTGCATAGGGACCTTTGCGAAAGAAAGAGGAGGGGAGTTGCCCGGCCGAGTCATCGCTTCTGCCAAATCTTGGCTATGCTATTCAGGAATTAATCGACGCGAAAAAATCCTACCCGTCGGGACCGAAGATGAAATCCCAAAAATGAGTCCGCTAGAAGCAATAGCAGAATTACTGCGTCATTTGCGCGAAGCATGGGATCATAAAATGGGCAAAACCCCGTTTGTCGATCAACAGGTGCTCATTACCGTTCCAGCTTCGTTTGACCCTAGTGCACGCCAACTCGTACAGGAAGCTGCGCAGCTTGCCGGGTATCCAGAAGTTGTTCTTTTAGAAGAGCCTCAGGCAGCCTTCTATGCATGGCTCAAAACCCATGAAGACAACTGGCGCGAAAAACTGACTGTCGGAGATTGCGTGTTAGTTGTCGATATTGGTGGAGGAACCACTGACTTCAGTCTAATCAATGTGGTAGCTGATGGCGGTAATCTTACACTGAACCGTATGGCAGTAGGAGATCACCTGCTTCTTGGCGGTGACAATATCGATTTAAGTTTAGCTTACCTCGCTAAGAACAAGCTTGAAGAGCAAGGTCAAACCATTGACGAGTGGCAATTTCGAAGCCTTGTTCATCTCTGCCGACAAGCCAAAGAAAAATTAATGGCCACAGAATCTCCGGAGCGGGTTGACATCACTCTGATGGGACGAGGAAGTCGTTTGATTGGTGGAACACTAAAAACCACCATTTCCCGCGATGAAGCGCAAAAACTCATCGTCGATGGCTTTTTCCCTCTTATTGATTTTCAAGAACAGGCGCAACCAGAGCGCAGGCACGGTATCCAGCAAATAGGATTGCCTTATGCTCAGGATCCGCGTATCTCCAGTCAGCTAGCGAAGTTTTTGTCGATGGACAACGCTTTTGTCATGCCGACAGCCCTGTTATTTAATGGCGGTAGTTTGAAAGGAGAGGCTCTTCAAAAGCGTTTGGAAGAGCTGTTGAATCATTGGGCGAAACAATTAAACAAAGAACCGATCAAATTACTGCCAGGACCTGATTTGGATTTTGCCGTTAGTCGAGGGGCTGTTTATTACGGATTGGCGAGGCAAGGGAAAGCGATGCGTATTAAAAGTGGCGCAAGCCGTAGCTACTTTATTGGTGTTGAAGATGCCATGCCGGCAGTTCCTGGAATTGCTCCGCCTTTGAAGGCCATTTGTGTGGTGCCTTTTGGAATGGAAGAGGGGACAGAGAAGGAACTGGACCATCAGGAATTCACGCTGCTGCTAGGTCAAAATGCCACATTCCGATTTTTTAGTGGCAGCTCCGAAATCCCCATGGGAACAGTTATAAAAAACTGGAAGCAAGAGTTGGTGGAGCTGCATCCCATTGAAACACATTTGGAACGCACCTCATTAGATGCTAAAACTGTTCATGTGAAATTGAAGTCGAAAATCACAGAGCTTGGTGTGTTGGAATTGTGGTGCGTTGCGCCGGATGAACGTAAGTGGAAGCTCGAGTTTGATACGCGTTTATAACAAGCTCCGGCAATTCTTGCCGCTTTCCACCCGTAGTTTTAATTCCTAACAACGTTTGAATGCAACCGAAGAGTGTTTTCTAAATCCGCTAATCGCTAACAGACCTGTCTGAGCGCAGCGAAGTAATTGGAGCCTCCAAGCAACTTCTCCCTCATGCCAGAAAGTAACGTTCTAAAAATTTGTTTGGAGCATAGGTTTTAACCTGTGCTTGTTGAGCTGGTTTCAACCGGCGGCTTGATGAGTGTTTGCACCCAAAGTTTTCTGCACCAACGCAAAGCGCCGGTTGAAACCGGCCTAAAGTCTATGCTACAAATTTCCACAAATTTTTAGAGCGTTACTTTCTGACATGAGGAACGAAGTTACTTGGGGGGCCCCAAAGACTTTGTTGCTCTCAGTCAGGTCTGTTAGCTATTAGAGGATTTATAAAAAATACGCATCAATCGGCTCCAAACATTAACCGTAGAGCAGTCCTTAAACTACTTTTTAAATACTTTTGAGGAAAGGTTTTTAAAAGCACCTGATAAGGCACCTCCAGCAACATTGAGAGAAATGAGTCCAAGAGCTCCTATCGCTACAGCATTAGCTAATTTAGAATCGGATTCACAAATTAAGTGATATTGATTTTGTGAAAAAGCACAATAGCCCTTTATAAGTGAGTTCGGGGGTCTTAAATTATCTTCTCCCAAGCCTATAGCTACTAATCCTAGCGCCGTCATACTACCAACAAGTGCTATACCAGATGCTAATCCGACCAAAGTTCCATTCATGACATCTTGTGAGAATGTAGGGGCGCTGTTTACTTCAAAGGTCATGTGATACCCCCTGTTTTTAATTAAGTTAGTACAAGCGCTCTTCTATGCCTCTTTAAAGAGAAGAAGTCAAGAGGCGGATGGCATCCTGTTTCATCCGTAAATGGACACTATATAAACCATTTGCACGGCTCGGCGTCAAACTGGCACTAATTCCTAAGTCCGCCAAATAATCCGGTGGGCATTTTAAAACCACTTCCGGAGACTCCCCATTATAAACATAAATTAGCAAAGCAGCAAGACCTGCAGAAATTAACGCATCCGATTCTGCTAAAAAAAAGACTTGGCCATCTTTAAGAGAAGAGTCCAAGTACATCACGCTTTGGCACCCCTTGACAATTCGATCCGCAGTTTTAAATTCAGGATCTAACTTGGGCAGGTTTTTTCCGAACTGGATGATTTTCTTGTACTTGTCCTCCTCCGCTGCGCAGGAAGAGAAGATCGACTTGATGTAATTTTGCTTTTCCAAGCATGAGTTAAACATAATTTTAAAGTGTTTTGCGTTGAGGTTAACAGTGGATTTTAGCAGAAAAAAGATTATTATTAAAGAGGATAATTTCCCGTAAAAATTAGTTTAGGGAGGAGGAGGGAGAAGAAATGCAAAAGGAAAAGAAAAAAAATCGGGCACGGGCGAGGACACGGACAAGGGCACGAAAAACGACAAGGGAAAAGAGCGTAAGTACGAAAAGGGGTAAAGGGTCAGATTCCTCTTGACATCAAAGATAGTTGTGGTAAAGTTTTATATTAACCCAGTATTTGGGCTCATTTTTTATCTCATATGTTACGAGAACCATGGCAAAAGAAGACACAATAGAACTAGACGGCTCTGTAGAGGAGCTGCTGCCTAACATGACTTTTCGTGTTAAGCTGCAAAACGGTATGATCGTGATGGCACACCTTTGTGGGAAGATGCGCATGAAAAACATTCGCGTTTTAGTAGGCGATACGGTGACAGTTGAAATGTCTCCCTATGACCTATCTAAAGGTCGAATTACATTCCGGAAAAAATAAGAAATACAAAAAAAGTCAAAAGGCTATTGATTTTTTTTGGATAACGAATTACACTAATATCCTTTTAAGAATGGATAGGTGTATTTAAATTAAATGGTTGTCAAATCCGCAAGTGCGGACATAGCACATGTTTAATCAAAATAGCTTGCCCGGATAGCTCAGTGGTAGAGCACTTGCATGGTAAGTAAGGGGTCGTAGGTTCAATTCCTATTTCGGGCAGAACGTATTAACAAAGAACATTAAAGATCTTCAGCCAACGGAGGAATCATCATGGCAAAAGAACAATTTCAGCGCAATAAACCACACGTCAATATCGGGACCATCGGTCACGTTGACCACGGTAAGACAACGCTTACAGCAGCAATCACAAACTTTCTTGCAAAAAAAGGTTTAGCAAAATCTAGAGATTATAAATCTATCGATAATACTCCAGAAGAGCAAGCACGTGGTATCACGATTAACTCAACTCACGTTGAATACGAAACTGAAAAACGTCACTATGCACACGTTGACTGCCCAGGGCACGCCGATTACATCAAAAACATGATTACCGGTGCCGCTCAAATGGACGGTGCAATTCTTGTTGTGGCTGCTACAGATGGTGCTATGCCTCAAACTCGCGAACATATCCTGTTGGCGCGTCAAATGCAAGTGCCTGCAATTGTTGTTTACCTCAACAAATGCGATATGCTTGCAGAAACAGACCAAGAACTTCTTGACCTCGTAGAAATGGAACTTCATGAACTACTAGAATCTAAAGGCTACAAAGACTGCCCAATTATCCGCGGTTCAGCTTTGAAATCTCTAGAAGGCGATGCAGTATGGGCAGAAAGTATCCAAAAACTTATGGATACAGTCGATGAAAAGATCCCTACACCGGTTCGTGAAATTGACAAGCCATTCCTAATGCCTGTAGAAGACGTATTCTCTATCTCAGGTCGTGGAACTGTTGCTACTGGACGTGTTGAGCGTGGAGTCGTTAAGATTAACGATAAACTTCAACTTGTTGGTCTTGGAGACACGCAAGAAACTGTTGCGACAGGTCTTGAAATGTTCAACAAGCAAATGGATGAAGCTCGTGCAGGTGAAAACGTTGGTGTTCTTCTTCGCGGTATTGACACGAAGAAAATTCAACGCGGACAAGTTCTTGCAGCTCCTGGCACATGCAAACCCCACTTTGAGTTTAAAGGCCCGGTTTACATCTTGACAAAAGAAGAAGGCGGACGTCATAAGCCTTTCTTCAGCGGTTACCGTCCACAGTTCTACTTTAGAACGACAGACGTAACCGGTAGTGTTGTATTACCTGAAGGTGTTGAAATGGTTATGCCTGGCGACAATGTTGTGCTTCACGTTACGTTGATCGCACCTGTTGCTATGGAAAACGGGATGAGATTTGCGATTCGCGAAGGTGGACGCACAATCGGTGCCGGTACTGTTTCAGAAATCATCAAGTAGTTCTTGACATGTTTAAAGTGCGGTGAGCAATCATCGCACTTTTATTATTTTGGGTGTGTAGCTCAGCTGGTAGAGCAGCGGTCTCCAAAGCCGCCGGTCGGGGGTTCGATCCCCTCCGCACTCGTTTATGTAATTAGACTTTTTGTGTAATTAGCTTTGACTGAAAAAACTAATAATTTTTGAGCGATTTTAGTGACAAATTTTGACCGTATATGCAATCATATGGTTGAAAAATTTGCCGCTAAAAGCACCAAAAAGAGTAGTTTTAGCAGTCGATATAGCGATACAAGAAAGTCACTATGAGGTGAAACATGGCAGCGGATGTTAAAACAATGGAAGTGAAAAAAACACAACAGTTAACGTCGGACGTCTCAAGAGACACAACTGTTTCGACTAAAAAAGCGAAAAGCTTTTTAGCCGACGTGAAATTAGAAATTACAAAGATTAGTTGGACAACTCCTGAAGAGTTAAGAACATACACGAAGATTGTGGTCATTGCAACATTTGCAATGGGCATAGGGGTGTATATGATTGACGTTTTTATACAACTCTTTCTTGGCACGCTTGAAGGCATAATTCGAATGATCGGGGGTTAAAATGCATAGTTGGTATGTTGTACAAGTTTACACGTCAAACGAAAAAAAAGTCATGCAAGCGATTGAAGAACAGCGCGAAATGAAAGGCATGGGAGATTTGATTGAAGAAATCATGCTTCCAACAGAAAACGTACAAGAAGTAAAAAATGGCCAGCAAAAAGTCGTTGAAAAACGCATTTGGCCGGGCTACTTGCTAGTGAAGATGACGTTAACAGACGAATCCTGGATTTACATTAAAGATGTCCCAGGTGTTATCGGCTTTCTGGGTGGTGACAAGCCAACTGCTTTATCAGACCGTGAAGTAGAAGAAATTCTGCGTGATCTAGAAGATAAGAAGAAGAAAGTCACACAGAAACATAAATTTGAAGCGGGTGACCGCGTTAAGATTACGGACGGTGTGTTCGTGAACTTTACGGGGAGTGTTCAGGAAGTGTTCCAGGACAAAGGCCGCCTTAGTGTACTCGTTTCGATCTTTGGGCGCGATACGCGTGTTGATGATTTGGAGTTTGCTCAAGTAGAAGAGATGACTGAAGACTCAGAAGTCAATTAAAGTTAAGTATAAGTAGGAAAATATGGCTAAAAAAATTGCAAAAATTATTAAGTTGCAAATTCCGGCAGGAAAAGCAAACCCAGCGCCTCCAATTGGACCGGCATTGGGCGGAGCTGGTGTCAATATTATGGCATTCTGTAAGGAATATAACGCGAGAACGCAAGGACAGGCGGGTGATATTCTACCAGTAGTTATCACAGTATACGCTGATAAGTCTTTTACGTTTATAACCAAACAGCCACCGGTCGCTGAGATGCTTAAAAAAGCACTTAACGTACCAAAAGGTTCAGCCGTTCCAAACCGCGATAAAGTAGGCAAAATTACTAGAGCTCAAGCGCGCAAGATTGCAGAAGGTAAAATGCAAGATATGAACGCTAGAGATATAGAAGCTGCAACAAATATCGTTTTAGGAACTGCTCGTTCAATGGGCTTAGAACTCGTAACAGAGTAGAGAAGAAAGAAAAATATGGGTCAATTAAATAACAAAAGAACTCGGGAGATAGCTGCGAAACTAGACGTCCTAAAGACGTATAGCGTTCAAGATGCTATCGAAATGTTAAAGAGCTGGCCGTCTGTCAAATTTGATCAGTCGGTTGATGTTTCTTTAAAACTTGGCGTTGACCCTCGCAATTCAGCACAGCACGTCCGCGGAACTGTATCATTACCGAATGGTACAGGCAAAACGATAAGAATTCTCGTTTTTGCTAAGGGCGATAAAGTCAAGGAAGCCTTGGCTGCTGGAGCAGACTTTGCAGGTCACGATGAACTACTAGAAAAAGTGGGCGGAGGCTGGACTGACTTTGATGCAGTCGTAGCAACTCCTGACATGATGCGTGATGTGGGTAAATTGGGTAAAGTTCTCGGACCACGAGGCTTAATGCCAACACCTAAAGCTGGCACAGTAACAACAGATATCAATAAAGCGATTCAAGAACTTAAAGCAGGTAAAATTGAATTTAAGTTAGATCGCCATGCAATCATCAATGACGCTGTTGGTAAACTCTCATTTTCGACTGAAAAATTGGTTCAGAACATTATGGCTTTCGTTCAAGCGGTCAATAAAGCAAGACCCGCTTCGGCAAAAGGTAACTTTTTGGAATCAATGGTGTTGTCAAGCACAATGGGGCCTGGCCTAAAAATTGATTTGCGAACAAAAGATCTATAAGGGGTAATTATGAGACAAGAAAAGCAGCTCCTCTTGGATGAGATTAAAGAACAAATTGACAAGCATGACACCTTTATAGTGATGTCTTACTCCGGATTTAACGCGAACGTTGCTAACAACTTTCGTGCCGCAGTGGAAAAGCTAGGTGGAGATGTTGAAATTGTTCGCAAAAGAATCCTACAAAAGGCAGCGGAAGCTTCTGGCATTAAGCTAGAATGTGAGCTTCCAGGTCATATTGGCATGGTATTCGCTGGAAAAGATCCTCTTGAAACAACCAAGATGATCTATGATTTCAGCCAGCAAAACGAAAAATCAATCAAAGTGGTTGGTGGACGTTTTGAAGGTGAAATGTACAGTGGAGAACAGCTTGAGATGCTATCCAAATTGCCAAATCTGGATGGAATGCGTGCACAGCTATTAAGCGTCCTCGAAGCGCCGCTGTCACAAACATTAGCAGTGATGAATGCCTTGTTAACAAGTCCAATATACTGTCTGGACAACAAGTGCAAACAAGAAAGCAATTAATTTTTTATCAAATTTTTATTAGTTAAGAGGTAGTACCGTGAGTAACAAAACTGAATCTTTAGTTGAAGAACTAAGCAAATTAACAGTTCTTGAAATGTCAGAACTAAAAACTGCACTAGAAGACAAGTGGGGCGTTAAAGCTTCTGCTGCCGCTGCTCCTGCAGCTGCCGCTGGTCCAGCTGCTGCTGCTGCTATTGAAGCATCTGATTTCCAAGTGACCCTATCAGAGTCACCAGCTGACAAAAAAATCGGCGTCATTAAGGTTGTACGCGAAATCACAGGTCTAGGCTTAAAAGAAGCTAAAGATCTAGTTGATGGTGCTCCTAAAGTGATCAAAGAAACTGCTCCTAAAGCGGAAGCTGATGAGATCAAGAAGAAGCTTGAAGATGCAGGCGCTAAGGTAACTCTAAAAGGTCTATAAGCCTTTAAATTCCTTATCATTAAAGACACTCAGAAACAAGTCCACAAAGCATGGGCTTGTTCCTGGGATTTCTTTGTTTATGCGGATCACATTATATATGTGCTAGTTATTGCTATGCACCTAAATTTGCCCTGGGCAGATTTAGGTCTGTAGCAATAACTACCATTACTAGCAGTAATACACACATCGTTAAAAACCAGGGGGCATATGTTACAAAGAGCGCCACACCGTGTAAGCTTCAAAAAGAAGAAAGAGATCATCGATCTTCCCAATCTGATTGAAATTCAGGTTAAATCGTATAATCAATTTTTACAACTTGAAAATTTCGCCGATGCAAGAAGTAATATCGGATTGCAGGAAGTTTTCAATGAAATATTTCCAATTAAGTCTTATGACGAAAAAACCATTTTGGAGTACATCTCGTACACTCTCGGAGTTCCTAAATACTCTCCGGAAGAATCCATTCGTCGTGGTATTTCCTACAACGTCACACTCAAAGTTCGCTTCCGTCTTACAGACGAAACAGGGATTAAAGAAGAAGAAGTCTACATGGGAACAATTCCTGTGATGACTGACAAAGGAACCTTTGTTATCAACGGTGCTGAGCGTGTTGTTGTTTCTCAGCTTCACCGGTCACCTGGTATTTGCTTCGAGCAAGAACGTCATTCGCGTGGAACCGTCATTTACTCCTTCCGTATTATTCCTTACCGCGGTAGCTGGCTAGAAGGCGCATTTGATACAAACGACCTCATCCATATCTATATCGACCGTAAAAAACGTCGCCGTAAGATCTTGGCAACAACATTTATTCGCGCTTTGGGTTATTCTTCAAACTCCGATATCATCGAAGAATTCTTCAGCACACGTAAAGTCAAAATCAAATCTGAAAAAGAGTTCAGCAAATACGTGGGTAAAATTCTTGCTCAAGACGTTGCGGATGAAGAAAGCGGATTGATCTTTGGTAAAGCGGGTGAAAAACTAACCACAGCAATGCTTAAGCGTATGGCGGATGCCGGTATCGAAATGATCCGTATTGCAGAAGATGCTGACGAAACAAGCCCGATCATCAAAATGCTCGCGAAAGATCCGACAGATTCCTACGAATCAGCCTTGAAAGATTTCTACCGCAAAATACGTCCAGGCGAGCCTGCAACGCTATCTAATGCGCGTTCAGCGATTATGCGTCTCTTTTTTGATCCTAAGCGTTACAACCTAGGGCGTGTTGGTCGTTACAAACTGAATTCTAAACTTGGCTGCGAGATCAACGACGAAGCGCTTCAGACTGTGACATTGACGAAAGAAGATGTGATCGGTGCGATGAAGTATTTGATCAAGCTGAAGCAAGGGCATGAAGATGCGCTTGTGGATGACATTGACCACCTTGGAAACCGTCGTGTAAGATCTGTTGGAGAGTTAATTCAAAACCAATGCCGTATCGGCTTGGCGCGAATGGAGAAGATCATTCGTGAAAGAATGAACCTTTTTGACTTCACATCTGACACACTGACACCAGGTAAAATTGTTTCAGCTAAAGGCCTCTCTGGGGTTCTTAAGGACTTCTTTGGACGTTCTCAGTTGTCACAATTTATGGACCAAACGAATCCGATTGCTGAATTGACGCACAAACGTCGTTTATCATCTCTTGGGCCAGGAGGCTTGAACCGTGATCGCGCTGGATTTGAAGTTCGTGACGTGCATCCAAGCCACTATGGACGTATCTGTCCGATTGAAACTCCGGAAGGACCAAACATCGGTTTGATTACATCCCTGTCCTCATATGCGAAAATCAATGAATTTGGATTTATCGAAACACCCTACCGCATTGTCCGCGATGGTATTGTGACAGAAGAAATTGAGTACATGACAGCAGACCAAGAAGAACGCTGTGTAATTGCTCAGGCTTCTGCTCCGCTTGATGAATTCCATATGTTTACTGGCAATATCTGCTGGGCACGCTACCGTGGCGAACCAATGGAAATCGAATCAGAGAAAGTCACACACATGGACGTTTCTCCGAAGCAGCTCGTGTCAATTGTAACGGGATTAATTCCGTTCCTCGAGCACGATGATGCTAACCGTGCCTTAATGGGATCCAACATGCAACGCCAAGGCGTACCCTTGTTGAAACCTGATGCTCCGGTTGTCGGAACAGGACTCGAAGGACGCTCAGCGCGTGACTCCGGCGCTGTTGTGATTGCACAAGAAGACGGCGTTGTTGACTACGTAGACGGACTTAAAATTGTTATTTCTCCAAAGAAAAACCGTTTAGAAAAGAAAACTTATTTGCTGAAGAAATTCCTGAGATCTAACGCAGGCACTTCGATTAATCAGCAGCCACTATGTACAATTGGCGATGTGATTCAAGCTGGAGATGTCATTGCTGACGGACCTGCTACAGAGAAAGGGGAGATTGCTCTCGGTAAAAACATCCTCGTCGCGTTTATGCCATGGTTTGGTTATAACTACGAAGATGCGATCATTATGTCGGAGAAGAAAGTGCGTGAAGATGCGTTCACTTCAATTAACATTGAAGAATTTGAACTGACAGCTCGTGACACTAAACTTGGTAAAGAAGAGATCACACGCGATATTCCAAACGTTTCGGAAGAATCTTTAGTTAACCTTGGCGACGATGGCATAGTACGCATCGGCGCTGAAGTGAAACCTGGAGATATTCTTGTTGGGAAGATCACACCAAAATCGGAAACTGAACTCGCTCCTGAAGAAAGGTTGCTCCGTGCAATTTTCGGTGAAAAAGCGGCAGATGTTAAAGACGCCTCTTTGACGGTTCCTCCTGGTACAGAAGGCATTGTGATGGACGTTAAGGTATTCAGCCGACGTGATCGTCTTTCTAAGACAGACGATGAATTGATTGAAGAAGCCTCTCGTCTAAAAGAGATCCAAAGAGAATACAAGACAAGACAAAATGAGATCAAGGTTGATCGCAGAGAAAGACTCGGTGCTTTACTCTTGAATGAAAACGCTCCAGCAACGATTGTTCACCGTAAAACGGCGGAAGTCATTGTTGACAACGGCGAACTCATTGGTCAAGACCTCATTGAACTTCTTGAAAAAGAAAGTGTTGAAGACTTACTCATGCCAGAAAATGATTTGTATCAAATGATGAAACAAATTCTGCGTGATTACGAAGTTGCAAGCCAAGTTGTAGAGATGCAGCATAAAACCGAAATGGAATTTATGCGTAAAGGTGACGTTGACCTCGAGCCAGGCATTATCCGCCAGGTGAAAGTGTATGTCGCTTCTAAGCGTAAGCTGCAAGTCGGCGATAAAATGGCTGGTCGTCATGGTAACAAAGGGGTTGTTTCTAAGATCGTTCCTGAAGCCGACATGCCTTATATGTCAGACGGTACAGCGATCGAAGTGATCTTGAATCCACTTGGCGTACCATCTCGTATGAATATGGGTCAGCTGTTTGAAACACACCTTGGATTTGCTGCGAAGAGAGCCGGTATTTATACTCAGAGTCCAGTCTTTGAAGGGTTCCCTGAAGAAAAAATCTGGGAGATGATGGTCGAGCAAGGCTTGCCCGCCGATGGTAAATTCTATCTATACGATGGATGCACCGGTGAGCGCTTTGACAGCCCAGTTGTTGTTGGCTATATTTATATCATGAAGTTAAGTCACCTTGTGGCAGATAAGATCCACGCCCGCGCGGTTGGACCTTACTCTCTAGTCACCCAACAACCATTGGGTGGTAAAGCACAAATGGGTGGCCAGCGCTTCGGAGAAATGGAAGTTTGGGCTGCAGAAGCTTATGGCGCTGCACACTTATTACAAGAACTGCTGACGGTTAAGTCAGATGACGTAGCAGGACGTACACGAATCTATGAATCGATTGTTAAAGGGGATAACCTCCTTAAATCCGGAACACCAGAATCGTTTAACGTCTTAATTAAAGAAATGCAAGGTCTAGGCCTTGATGTACGCACCGAAGCAGTGTCTGAAAATCTATAGTAAGGGGAGAAAGCATGTCAGATAATAATCAGCATGAGGCGCGATTTGATAAACTAACGATCAAAATTGCCTCCGATGATGTGATCCGTAATAAATGGTCACGTGGCGAAATCAAAAAGCCGGAAACGATCAACTACCGTACGTTCAAACCTGAAAAGGGCGGATTATTTTGCGAAAAGATTTTTGGTCCAACACGCGACTGGGAATGTGCTTGCGGAAAGTACAAGAAGATCAAGCATAAAGGGATCATTTGCGATCGCTGCGGTGTTGAAGTAACTCTCTCCAAAGTACGACGCGAACGCATGGCTCATATCGAGCTTGCGGTTCCTGTCGTGCATATCTGGTTCTTCAAAACAATGCCTTCCCGTATTGGTAACGTTTTAGGGATGACTTCGAGTGATCTCGAGCGCGTCATTTACTATGAAGAATATGTCGTCATCGATGCTGGTAACACCGAACTTGAAAGAAAAAAACTTCTAAACGATGTTGAATACCGCGAAGCTCAAGAGAAGTATGGACGCGATGCCTTCAGCGCAAAAATGGGTGCCGAAGCGATTCGCGACCTTCTTGCGACGGAAGATCTTCAAACCATGCTGGTCGATTTAAAAGAAAGACTGCGCAAAACGAAGTCGCAGCAAGCCCGTATCAAGCTTGCAAAGCGTCTGAAGATTGTGGAGAGTTTTGTCACATCGACAAACAAGCCTGAGTGGATGGTCATGTCAGCTGTACCGGTCATACCACCAGATCTACGTCCGCTTGTGCCCCTAGATGGTGGTCGTTTTGCGACATCCGATTTGAATGACTTATATCGCCGCGTGATCAACCGTAACAACCGTTTGAAAGCTATTCTGAAGCTGAAAACACCGGAAGTGATTATCCGTAACGAAAAACGTATGCTGCAAGAAGCTGTCGATGCGCTTTATGATAATGGCCGTCATGGTCATCCTGTCATGGGTGCTGGCAATCGCCCGTTGAAATCCCTTTCAGAAATGTTGAAGGGTAAGCAAGGACGTTTCCGTCAAAACTTGCTTGGTAAACGTGTGGACTATTCTGGACGTTCTGTGATTATTGTTGGGCCTGACCTGAAACTGAATCAGTGCGGTCTTCCAAAACTCATGGCTTTAGAGTTGTTTGAGCCGTTTATTGTGAAAAGGCTTAAAGACTTAGGTTATGTTTACACCATTCGTTCTGCGAAGAAAATGATTCAACGCCATGCTCCTGAAGTTTGGGATGTGTTGGAAGATATTATTAAAGGCCACCCAGTTCTATTGAACCGTGCTCCTACGCTTCACCGTTTGGGTATCCAAGCATTCCAACCTGTATTGATTGAAGGTAAAGCGATTCGTATTCACCCACTCGTTTGCTCTGCGTTTAACGCTGACTTCGATGGTGACCAAATGGCTGTGTACGTTCCTCTTTCATTGGAAGCACAACTCGAAGCTAAATTGTTGATGATGGCACCGGATAACATCTTCTTGCCTTCTTCTGGAAAACCTGTTGCTGTACCGTCACAAGATATGACGCTTGGCTTGTACTATTTAATGTGCGATCCTCTTTATATTCGTGAAGATTATGGTCAGAAAACACGTATTTTTAGAGATGCCGATGAAGTGTTGATGGCTCTTAACAGTAGTGGAAGCTATAACTGGCACGAGAAGAAAAAAGATGGGCCGGATCCACTCTATTATGGGCGTGGTATCCGAATTCATGAATTGATCAAATTGCGTACAGAGAACGGGATCATCGATACGACTCCTGGACGCGTTGTATTCAACACGATTGTTCCGCCGGAGCTTGGCTTCCAAAACTATAGCTTGCCCAAGAAAAAGATGAGCGATCTCGTCATGCAGTGCTACAAAAAAGCTGGTCTTGAAGCAACAGTGCGTTTCTTGGACAACCTGAAGACGATTGGTTTCGTTGAAGCAACGAAAGCTTCTCTTTCTATGGGTGTTACTGACGTTAAGATACCGCCAGATAAAGCTAGAATTATTGACGAGGCACACAAACGTGTAGAGCAAGTGAAGAAGCAGTACGAAGATGGTATTATCACCGACGGTGAGCGCCAATCTAAGACAATCAGTATTTGGACAGAGGTTTCCGACGTTCTATCTGAGCAGCTCTTTAAGCTGGTAAGCGAAGTTAAAGACGGCACGATGAATCCCTTGTATATGATGATGGACTCTGGTGCTCGTGGTAATAAATCGCAGATTAAACAGCTGGGTGCGTTGCGTGGATTGATGGCTAAACCCTCAGGTGCGATTATCGAATCTCCGATTACTTCTAACTTTAGAGAAGGTTTGACTGTTCTTGAGTACTCTATCTCCTCCCACGGTGCGCGTAAAGGGTTAGCTGATACAGCGCTTAAAACTGCGGATTCGGGGTATTTGACAAGACGTCTTGTTGACGTTGCTCAGGATGTGATTATTACTGAAGATGATTGCGGGACATTGAATGGTATTGAAGTGGCTGCTATCAAGCAGGGTCAAGAAGAACTGCTTCCATTGAAAGATCGTATTTTCGGCCGTACAGTTTGCGACGATGTATTCTTGCCAGGCGATAGCACGAAGCTACTTGCAAAAGCTGGTGACACGTTGACGATTTTACAAGCAGAAGCAATTGATGACTCAGGTATTGAAAGCTTGAAGATCCGCTCCGTGTTGACATGCGAAACGCGCCGTGGTGTGTGTTCCAAGTGTTACGGTGTCAACTTGGCAAATGGACGTCATGTCAGCCAAGGAGAGGCCGTCGGTATTATTGCTGCTCAGTCGATCGGTGAACCGGGTACACAGTTAACGATGCGTACGTTCCACTTGGGTGGTATTGCATCTGCGAGCGTGACTCCGGAAATTATTGCAGAACACGAAGGTATCGTTGTTTACACAGCGTTAAGAACTGTTGAAAATGAAGAGAAACAGTGGGTTGTTCTTAATAAAAATGGTGTCTTAAACATTGTCCGTGACGAAGGTAGAACGCTTGAAGAGTACAAGAAATTATTAAGCACGAAATCGCTTGAAGCATTGCAGTCCTTTACAATTGAGCTCGGAACTAAGATTTTAGTTTCTGACGGTTCGAAAGTGAAATTGGCTACTAAGATTGCCGAGTGGGAGCAGCATAATATTCCAATTATTTGCGATCGCCCAGGTTATGTGAAGTATGAAGACCTTGTGGAAGGGATTTCGACGGAGAAAGAGCCGAATAAACAAACAAGCCAAACGGAATTGATTGTTAAGCAGCACCGCGGAGAACTTCATCCGCAAATCGTTATTTACGCTGATGCTGCATTTGAAGAGTTGATTGGAACCTATCCATTACCATCCGGAGCGATTATTTCGGTGGCTGAAGGGAAATATGCTAAAGCAGGTACATTGCTTGCACGTCTGCCCCGTGGAGCAATGAAGACGAAGGATATTACCGGCGGTCTACCTCGGGTGGCCGAGCTATTTGAAGGCAGAAAATCGAAAGATGCCGCTGAAATTGGTAAAATCGACGGTGTGGTTGACTTCCGTGGCGTGCAGAAGAACAAGCGTATTGTTGTGATCCGTGATGAAATTTCCGGAATGGAAGAAGAGCATCTGATTCCTCACACAAAACATTTGATCGTTCAGCGTGGCGACCATGTCGTGAAAGGTCAGCAGTTGACTGATGGTACAGTGATCCCGCATGAGATCCTTGAGATTTGCGGTGTTCGCGAGCTTCAGAAGTACTTGGTTAACCAGGTACAAGAAGTTTACCGTCTGCAAGGTGTAGACATTAACGATAAGCACATTGAGATTATTGTTCGTCAAATGCTCAAGAAAGTGCGTGTGACTGATCCAGGTGATACAAGCTTGCTCTTCGGCGAAGAAGTCGATAAGAAAGAGTTTGATCTTGAGAATCTTAAAGTTATCAAAGATGGTGGTAAGGCTGCACAAGCGACGCCAATCTTGCTTGGTATTACTAAGGCATCCTTGAGCACAGAATCGTTTATCTCGGCGGCATCGTTCCAAGACACAACACGTGTGCTTACAGAAGCAGCATGTGCAGGTAAGACTGACTACTTGATGGGCTTTAAAGAAAACGTGATTATGGGACATATTATCCCGGGTGGTACAGGATTTGCGTACCACAAACGTGTTAAGAAGTTTGTCGACAGAGAGTGGGTCGCGCCGTTGGTGTTTGACTTTGAGAGCATTACGGCTCCGCCTGCTGATGAAAATCTATTAGCGGAACCGCTACAGATCTGAATTTAGCAAGGAACATATTAATAAAGGGAGAAGGCTTAGGCCTTCTCCCTTTTTTTTGTTAGCATCTCGATCCCGGACGTTAGTTTGTTCGAGGATGAATATTATAGCTGATTCGCGCGCACCGCTATCGCGGCTCACTCCCTTGTCAAAGGTTTTTATCCGATCGTGTTCGCGTTGATTCGTCCTGCCGCCGCTATCATGGCTTTACTTTCTTTTCAGTTTACCGCAGGCTTGCACCTGTGGCTACACGCTACCGCCGTTATCACGGCTGAGGTTCCCTGTGACAGCATTCCCCAATTCTTCACAAGAACTAAAAATAATAGGATATAAAGATGGATAGGATACAAAATAAAATAGAGTTGCTTTGTCTGCGAACGCAGCTTTAAATCATTCATCCTGTCCATCCTTATATCCTGTTATTTTTTCTTTGCTTAACTTTTTCGCGGGAAATTTGTTACGTTCATGTGATCTCACCATTTATTAATACGGCACTACCGGAAAAGAAATGCCACCATTCCATTTTGGGAAGAATTCTTCAGTTATCATCTCAACTGTGACCTCTTCACCATCATCTTTAGTGATGAGATGTAAATAAGGTAGTGTGAGGTCCATGAGGTGGAATGATGCCAATTCATCCAAGCAGGCGTAATCAATAGCGCATTCTTCTAAATTTAAAGAAGTTAAATTTGGAGGGAGTTTTTTGATTTGCTCAGGTGTTAGAGGGTTGTAATTTTTAAGCTTCAATCCTTCCAGGTGATCAGGTAATAAATCTAAAACGTCATCCAGCGTCCGCCTACTCATCATACCCAATTCAAGCATCCTTAAATGCGGAGGCCAAAGATCTTTTGTGCCGGCGAGGGGTAACCCATTCATGGTGTAAGAAGGAATGGAAATAGAGACCAGCGATTTTGGTAATTCTTCAAGATTAAGCGCTGAATAATGAAGTCTTGATCCTGCAAGACTAAGCAGTTGAAGGTTTTTTGGAAGGGCGGCGAGCTGCTCTCGTGAAAGAGCCTGAGCGGGTGCAGACATAGATAAAGAGGTTAAACTTTCAGGGAGATAGCAGAAACATTCCCCTGAAATTGCGGAATCATTTATAATGGTTAATGACTCAAGACGTGGAGGTAAACTAGCCATTCCTTGATCGGTGTAGGATTCAGGCGCTGGTTTATTTTTGTCATTAAACACTAATATTCCACCACTGGTTTTGATATTTTCCTTGTTTATTCCTAGACTTAAGGTTGTCAGACCTTTTGGCAAGGAAGATATTCCCTTATCTGTAAAGCCATAGCAGTTGAGAAGGTTCAGAGATTGAAGGGCAGGGGGAATTTCTTTAAGGGCTTCATCATTAATGAAACGATCCTCACGTCCCGCAGAGAGATCAAGAGATTTCATGTTAGGACACGCCCGAAGGATGAATAGCAGCATGTCTTGTGGCAGATCAATGTCAGCTAAATTTATCTCTTTTATTCCTTCTCCATTCTTTCTCACATGCGTCAAAATAAGGTCACGTGCCTTAGCATTTTGGCCAATGTCGGAGGGGGTGAGATTCTCATTTTTTAAAAGGATCAATAATTCGGCTGCCGCTAATCGACTTAAGACTTTGATTGCTTCTTTTTTAACAGGTTTTTCCGAAGTTTCTGCTGATGAAACCGCATTGCCTAAGACGTCTTGCCCTATAGCTGCGGTTGTATCGACGGGGGTCTCATTTGGGTTGAGGATTTGACCCGATGTTTTACGGGGAGCAGCGGGACCAGAATCTTCTTTTTTACTTATGAATAGCGATTTGATGAAATCCATCCATGATAAAGGTTTGGGTGCGGATAAAGTTTCGGGCGGAAGTTTAGAGTGGTCAGGAGGAAGAGGTGGAGAGGAAGGTGTTTGTATTGTTCCCATTTTTTAACCTCATTTATTCGATTTTATTTTCAAATACATCCCTATTATACTATTTATATTATTTTTGTCATAATTTTAAATAAATAGATTCTAAAAGATGTATGTTTACGGGCCTTGTTGCATAATAGCCCCGAGATGAAGATGTTTTGATATCAAGTCTATTCGCACTTGTCCAAACGCCTTTAGACTCCTTTCAACATCCATTTACCTTTAGGCATTCCCAGTTTATTCATCCTATTGATTATTACACATTTACAAATTGATTCAGTCTCTTGGGCTCCCACTGAACGTGCCTTAAGCCCTTCTCCAAACATCTTTTTTACTCTAAACATAGCCGTTTCTACCAAGGACCTTTCATGGTATCCCGAGCAAATTTTCCAAAGCTTTCTCCCCGCCTCTCCGCCACCAAACCCTTCTATTTCCGCAAGACTAGCATCCTTTCTCGTTCCCACCCACCAGATGTACCTTTATAGGTGGCATCTTTTGGTGGTGGAACTATGCAAACCCCACTTTTTTCATAAACTTTCTTTCGAAAGTCACTTCCATCGTAGGCTCCATCGCCTCTTGCAGATTTAATTTTACCCGCCATCCCATCTAGCATTTTCTCTGCCACTTTCCCATCTCCTATAGTGTTTCTGCTTAAGTCACAACGGAGGATATCTTGAGCTTTAGCATCAATTCCTATATGGAATTTCCTCCAAGTTCTACGTGTGGACTTTCCATGAGTTCTTACCTTCCATTCACCCTCTCCGTATACCTTAAGTCCCGTTGGGTCGAAAATAATAGCGCAGTTTTTCTTACCGACAAGTCACTTCTTGATACGTTTATGAAGCGTTTGAGCTCTTCGAGAAATCTGGGTATAACACGGCACTGAGAGGTCCAAACCCATGAGTTTAAATAATGATTGAGCAAAACCTTGTAGACTTCTTAAGGTTAATTTGAACACTTCTC
>Ga0105045_10000597_pt1 | contig 27156 bp, 18 predicted proteins | sample MAT02_FD_78089 | JGI IMG/M metagenome (GOLD analysis project Ga0105045, IMG submission 78089) | Freshwater microbial communities from Lake Fryxell liftoff mats and glacier meltwater in Antarctica - MAT-02 (megahit assembly) | ecosystem: Environmental > Aquatic > Freshwater > Ice > Liftoff... | reverse complement strand
TGGCGAAACCTTCTAAAGAAGTTTTTCCATCGGATAAGGTTACTTTTAGAAGAGACCAGATAATTTATAAAATCCAAGTTTTGGCAATACCTGACAGTCGTGTTGGAGCAAAATTAGTTGATATTTATCGTAAAGATGAAACCCCTGATGAAGCTTTTGCCCATTTAGAATTGCTGAAATTATCAAAAGAACATTATCGGAAAACAGGCGAAGGCAGACCAACTAAAAAAGACCGTAGGGATATAGATAACTATACAGGTGATACGCATGAGGAAAAAGCTGAATAAAGACTACTGGGAAAATCGCTACCAAGAGCAAGAAATTGGATGGGATGTTGGTTTTATTTCTACCCCTTTAAAAGAATATATTGACCAATTGAAGGATAATAGCTTAAAAATTCTAATTCCAGGAGCTGGCAATGGATACGAATTTGACTATTTGTATGAAAAAGGATTTACAAATGTATTTGTAATCGATATTGCCCCTACTCCTTTACAAAATATGCAACAACGTTTGCCCCATTTGGATGCAAAGCATTTTATAAATCAGGATTTTTTTAGCTCAGAAGACCAATTTGATTTAATTATTGAACAAACATTTTTTTGTGCGTTATTGCCAACTTTACGAAAAGCCTATGTTGAAAAAATGTTCTCATTATTAAGACCCAAAGGTAAAATAGTTGGATTATTATTTGACTTTCCACTCACGGCAGAAGGCCCGCCATTTGGAGGAAGCCGTTCAGAATATCAAACTTTATTTGAAGATTATTTTGAAATTAAAGTACTAGAAACAGCAAACAACTCGATTAAACCTAGAGCTGGAAAAGAATTATTCGTACAATTTGTAAAAAAATAGAAAATGACTATTTGAATTCAAAAAAATAAAATTCCGCTTTTTTATTTATCTTTAAAAAAAATATCATGCCTGAAAATATAATCTTAACGCATCTGGAAATTGAACATAAAATCAAACGAATTTCTTATCAAATATATGAAACTTTTGTGGATGAAAAGGAAATTGTAATCGCTGGCATTGCTAAAAATGGATATATTTTTGCACAAAAACTAGCTCAAAATATTGAAAAAATTGCTGACATTAAGGTCATTTTATGTGAAGTAAAAGTGAATAAGCAAAATGCTTTTGAGCCTATCAGTACTTCTCTACAAAGTGCTGACTATGAAAATAAAGGACTTATTTTAGTGGATGATGTGCTCAATTCAGGTACAACTTTAGTTTATGGAGTGAAGCATTTTTTAGATGTTCCATTAAAAAAATTTAAAACAGCGGTTTTAGTAGATAGAAATCATAAAAAATATCCTGTAAAAGTAGATTTTAAAGGCATTTCTTTATCCACTTCTTTGCAAGAACACGTTCAAATTGTTTTTGAAAAAGAAAACAGCTACGCCTATCTAAGTCAATAAATCAGCAATTTCTAACGCAACTTCTTGAACTGTTTTTAGGTCAGTAGTTAGGGTATGTTTCGCTTGATGATAATAAAAACTGCGGTCAAAAAGGTGTTTGGCAATAAATTCTTTTAACTCGTCTTCTTCTTTTTGAAGTAAAAGCGGTCGAGTTGTCTTTTGCATGTTTAGTCGTTCATAAAGCGTTTCAATCGAAGCTTTCAAATAAAATGATTCAACGTTCTCGGCCTGAAGAAACAAGTGATTATTTGCATAACAAGGTGAGCCGCCACCTAAACTCAAAACAAAATTTTCATTCCTTGCCATCGTTTCTTTGAAACAGTGGTGTTCTATTTTCCGGAAATAAATTTCTCCTTTCATTTTAAATAGTTCGGCAATAGACAAACCCTCTCTTTTCTCAACAAGTTGATCTAAGTCCAACTGTTTTACGTTCAGTAATTCAGCCAATAATGCACCTACGGTAGTCTTACCCGAACCCATGTAACCTAGCAAAATAATTTTTTTCATTAAATAAAACCTTGTATAATAAGCGATTAAGAAAGAATCTTTTAAAAACACAAATTTAAGACAAAATTGCTTTGAAAGATAAATAATAAGGACGTATATTTGCACCCGCATTCAAGAAATTATAATGACTCGATAGCTCAGTTGGTAGAGCACATCACTTTTAATGATGGGGTCCTGGGTTCGAGCCCCAGTCGGGTCACTATTTCCTTAATTTATTTGATGCTATGACTCGATAGCTCAGTTGGTAGAGCACATCACTTTTAATGATGGGGTCCTGGGTTCGAGCCCCAGTCGGGTCACTATTATGGAATGAGATGTTGATGGGCGAGAAGTTTATCCCGATGAAGCGAAGCAATATCGGGAAGCCCCAGTCGGGTCACTATTATGGAATGAGATGTTGAAGGGCGAGAAGTTTATCCCGATGAAGCGAAGCAATATCGGGAAGCCCCAGTCGGGTCACTATTATAGGATAAAATGTCGATGGGCGAGAAGTTTTTCCCTATGAAGCGAAGCAATATTGGGAAGCCCTAGTCGGGTCACTACGAAGGACGTTGCTTGCAGCGTCTTTGTTTTTTTAACTTATTTTGGCCACGTGGAGAAATTGGTAGACTTGCCAGCTTGAGGGGCTGGTGTTCGAAAGGACGTGTGGGTTCGAATCCCATCGTGGTCACAAAATAGTTAGAGAAAAATACGAGCTGTTTTTAGCTCTGCTTAATTATTAGATTTTTAAAAATGATTGATTAAAATCTGATTTTTTTAAACAAAACGTACTTCAAATTTTTTAAAAGACCGTAAAAATAGTAAAAATGTAATGATTAAGTTGTCTAAACTTTCTTATAAACCCAAGAATTTACTCTAAAAAGCACCAATTATTGTTGATTTTAGGTGAATTTTCGCTACTATTTCAAAAAAAATCGTTAAAAATACTTTTCACCGTTATAATTTACTACTTTTGTTTAATAAAAATCCCGAAAAGATGAACAATGTGAAAAATGTTTTCAGCATAAAAGATTTAGAGAACCTTTCCGGTATTAAAGCCCATACCATTCGTATTTGGGAAAAAAGGTATGCCGTTTTAGAACCCATGCGTACGGAAACTAATATTCGGTATTATGATCTAGTTGCGTTGCAAAAGCTCCTTAATATTACATTGCTTCATAATCATGGTTATAAAATCTCAAAAATATCTAAACTTTCGCAAGACAAAATTAACGTCATGGTTCGCGAAATTGTCAACGAAAAAAGTGTGAAACATCATGCCATCAATGCCTTTAAGATGGCAATGATGAATTTTGACCAAACCTTGTTCTTTAATACCTATTCTAATCTTTTGTCAGAAAAATCATTTAGAGAAGTTTTTCATGAGGTTTTTATTCCATTGATGAATGAAATTGGTCTTTTATGGCAATCAGATACTATTACACCAGCACACGAACATTTTATCAGTTATTTAATCAAGCAAAAACTTTTAATTAATACTGAAAAAATTCAAATTTTAGAACCAACTCGTTCTGACAAAATCTTTGTTTTGTTCTTGCCGTTAAATGAAATTCATGAATTAGGATTAATGTACCTTAATTATGAAGTCATTTTAAATGGTTATAAGTCAATTTATTTAGGAGAAAGTGTGCCTATTGATAGTCTAAAAGACATGAAAAAGTACTTCGATAACATTGTTTATGTTTCTTATATGACTGTTGAGCCAAATCAAGACAGTGTAGACAATTATTTAAAAGAAATTCATAAAGAAATACTAGAAGACGAAAATGCTGAATTATGGGTTTTAGGGCGAATTACAGAACATATAAAAACTGATTCACTTTCTAAAATCAGAATTTTTAACTCCATCAACGAACTTTCAAAAGAATTATAATTTTTTCTTAAAGCCATAATTTTGTTTAACTTTTTAATTATATTTGTTAAACAATTATGAAAAAACAAATTTACATCATCGGATCAGGTTTTTCTGCTCTCGCAGCGGCTTGTTATCTATCAAAAGCAGGCCATTTGGTCACTGTTTTTGAAAAAAATTCTACTATTGGCGGAAGAGCCAGACAATTAAAAAAAGACGGATTTACGTTTGACATCGGACCAACTTGGTATTGGATGCCCGACGTATTTGAACGTTTTTTTGCTGATTTTGGCAAAAAGCCATCGGATTATTACGAGTTAATAAAACTGTCGCCAGCGTATCAAGTTTATTTTGGCACGCAAGATTTTGTAACTATAGCTGATAATCTTCCAGAAATTATCCAAACCTTTGAATCCATCGAAAAAGGAAGTGGTAAAGTTTTAGAAAATTTTATGGCCGAAGCCCAAAGCAATTATGATATTGCTATCAAAGATTTAGTGTACAATCCAGGCGTTTCTCCCTTGGAATTAGTAACTTTAGAATCGGCAAAAAAGGTTGGACAATTTTTTTCGACCATCAGTAAAGAAGTTAGAAAGCGATTTAAGAATGATAAACTAATTCAAATATTAGAATTTCCAGTTTTGTTTTTAGGAGCCAAACCTAGCGATACTCCAGCTTTTTATAGTTTTATGAATTTTGCAGATTTTGGTTTAGGTACTTGGCATCCAAAAAACGGAATGTACAGCGTTGTTTTAGCGATGGAAGCACTAGCAAAAGACTTAGGTGTTACGTTTGAAACCAATGCAATCGTCAGTAAAATTTTAGTGCAAAATAAATCTGCCGTAGGAATAACCGTTAACGGAAAAGACCATTTTTGTGACGTCGTTTTGAGTGGAGCGGATTACCATCATAGCGAAACGTTATTGGACCAAGAATATCGAGCGTATTCGGAATCCTATTGGGAAAAGAAAACATTTGCCCCCTCCTCTCTTTTGTTTTATGTAGGATTTGATACAAAAATAAAAAATATAGAACACCATACTTTGTTTTTTGATGTTTCCTTTAAAGAACATGCAGAAGCTATTTATGACAACCCTAAATGGCCTGAAAACCCGTTGTTTTATGCAAGTTTTCCTTCAAAAACCGATGATTCATCGGCACCTGAAGGCAAGGAAGCGGCTATTTTTTTAATCCCTTTGGCTCCCGGAATTGAAGATACTCCAGCAATTAGAGAAGTCTACTTTGAAAAAATAATGACACGTTTTGAAAATTTAACACAGCAAAATATAAAAAATAGTATTAATTTTAAGGAATCTTTTTGTGTGAATGATTTTATTAAAGATTATAACTCCTACAAAGGAAATGCTTATGGAATGGCCAACACGCTTTTACAAACTGCCTTTTTAAGACCAAAATTGAAAAGTAAAAAAGTGAATAAACTTTACTTTACAGGTCAGTTAACAGTTCCAGGACCTGGCGTTCCTCCAGCATTAATTTCGGGAAAATTAGTCGCAGAATTAATAGAAAAACAAGCTTAATTAGGTTTTAATCTTATCGCTATGAAATCAATTTTTGACCAAGTATCCTTTGATTGCAGTAAGCATGTAACCAAATCATACAGCACCTCTTTTTCTTCTGCTGTACGCATGTTAGCACCAAGCATTCGCGAAGATATTTATAACATTTACGGTTTTGTACGTTTTGCTGATGAAATCGTAGACAGTTTTCACGATTATGACAAAGAAACACTTTTCACTCTGTTTGAACATGATTTGCAAAGTGCCTTGACATTAAAAATAAGCTTGAATCCGATTTTAAATTCTTTTCAACATACCGTTAATCGGTATGCAATTCCGAACGAGTTGATTGATGCATTTATGAAAAGTATGAAACAAGATTTGTATAAAACCGAATATAAAACAACAGAAGAATATGAAGAATATATTTATGGCTCTGCCGATGTTGTTGGCTTAATGTGTTTGAAAGTTTTTGTAAAAGGAAACCAAGAACAATATGAAGAATTAAAATATAGTGCGATGCGCCTCGGTTCAGCCTTTCAGAAAGTGAATTTTCTCAGGGATTTAAAAGCAGATTTTGAAGATTTGAGTAGAACTTATTTTCCAAATACAAACCTTAATCAATTGGATGAAGCCTCTAAACAAGAAATCATTGCCGATATAGAAGCCGACTTTGCCGCCGGTTTTGAAGGGATTCAAAAACTTCCGATAGATGCTAAATTTGGGGTTTATACTGCATTTGTTTATTATAAAAAACTATTATCAAAACTAAAAAAGACACCTTCTTTAGAAATCAAAAATACGCGGATTCGTGTACCTGATTATGAAAAAGTGGGACTTTTAGCGAAGTGTTATTTAAATTATAGATTTAATATCATTTAAACTATTTGCTATGTGGATTCAAATTCTAGTTTTCTTTTCAACATTTTTCATGATGGAATTTATGGCTTGGTTTACCCACAAATATATCATGCACGGCTTTTTATGGCGTTTGCATGAAGATCATCACAAAAAAGACCATGATTCCTGGTTCGAACGAAATGATACCTTTTTTATTTTTTATGCCATTGTGAGCATCAGTTCATTTCTATTATGGGACAACGGCATTTTTTCACTTGGTTTAGCCGTTGGTTTAGGAATTTTTGCGTACGGAATGACCTATTTTTTAGTACACGATATTTTCATTCACCAACGTTTTAAATTGTTTCGTAACGCCAATAATATCTATGCACGCGCATTGCGAAGAGCACATAAAATGCACCATAAGCACCTTGGTAAAAATAAAGGCGAATGTTTCGGAATGCTTATTGTTCCATTTAAATATTTTAAGAAAGTTTAATCTACTGTTTTTTTTAAAATAATTAAAAATTTCTTTCATAATTAAGTACAACATTTCTAATTTTTTGTTTAATTAGCATAAAAATAGTTATGCTACAAAAAGTTATACTTTTAATCACTTTTAGTTTTTGTTTTATTGGATTTAGTCAAAAAAATATCGACCCAACATTAACCGATATTGAACTTGCTAAATCAATAAGAGGAAAATATGAAAAGTCCGATATTGCCATTTTAGAAACCACTGAAAATATTTCATTCGACTTTAACAAATCAACTTCGTATGTTACAGTCAACCTTTCTGTGGACGAATTGCTAATGAATATCAACCATCGAGCGGATATTTTTAAATATGAATTTTACGATAGCTCGTCCAAAATAGAAAATTTTGAAATTAAGTATCGAAACAATAAATTAACTTCATTTCGTATAGAAGATGAATTTTATAAAGACAATGATTTATTTTATAATGACGCCCGAGTCAGACATGTAAAAATCGATTTTCCGGTTCAGGGATATACCTATTCTTACCATCTTGATAAAAAGTTTGAAGACGTAAAATATTTTACTTCCTTTTATTTTAATGATGAATATCCTGTTTTAAAGAAAAAAGTTACGATTACCATTCCGAGTTGGCTGAATGTAGAATTAAAGGAAATGAATTTCAACGACTTTCCTATTGTAAAAAAACAAACCACCGATTCTAAAAAAAATACAACAACAATTACGTATGAATATAATGATATTCCAGCACTTTTAGATGAAGTTAAGAGTCCGGGTCGCTCGTATCTCTATCCACATGTTTTGGTCATAGCAAAATCGGCGGAAATAAATGGTAAAAAGATAACCTTATTTAACGAAACGGCTGATTTATATGCTTGGTATCGCTCCTTAACTAAACAATTGAACAATAGTTCTGATCCATTTAAAGCAAAAGTGAGCGAACTTACAGCGAATGCAAAAACGGACGATGAAAAGATAAAAAATATTTATTATTGGGTGCAAGACAACATCCGATACATCGCTTTTGAAGACGGAATTGCCGGATTTAAACCCGATGATGCTCAAAATGTATACCAAAAAAGATATGGCGACTGCAAAGGAATGGCCAACCTCATCAAACAAATGTTGATTCTTGCTGGTTTTGATGCTCGACTCACATGGATTGGAACGCGACACATTGCCTATAATTATTCCATTCCATCGTTGAGCGTTGATAATCACATGATTTGCACCGTTATGCATAACGGAAAACAACTCTTTTTAGATGGAACAGAAAAAAACATCTCGTTAACTGAATATGCGGAGCGAATCCAAAATAAAGAAGTGATGATTGAAAATGGCGAGGAATATATCATTAGTAAAGTTCCCTCTGTCGCTGTTACTCAGAATAAAGAAACCTTCCGTGCACGTTTAATAATGGATGGTATAAAGTTAAAAGGAGATTGCAAACAAACGTATTTAGGCGAAAGCAGAACAGAATTTCAAAATATTTATCACAGTTTTGAAACCAACCGAAAACAGGAAGCATTGGAAGGTTATTTAGCTAAAAATGATAAAAATAATCATGTCACAAACATTAAAACGAGCGATTTAAAATCGCGAGAAGAAGTCTTAACTATCGATTATGCATTGGAATCAGAAAATAGAGTTAGTATTTTTGATGACGAAATTTATTTGAATTTTGAATTTATGAATGAATATAAAAAATTCTTTTTTAAAGATCGAAAAACCGATTATGAACTTGATTATAAAACCTATTATGATTCAGAAATTACGATTGTTCTTCCCGCTGGTTATAAAATAGACCAATTGCCAGCCCCAATTATTGACAAACAAGACGATTATCAAGTAGAAATTTCCCTTTACTTAAAAGGGAATGAACTCATTTATAAAAAATTATTTGTATTTAAAAATGCTATTATGCGGAAGCAACAACAAGAAATTTGGAATACAACTCATAAAAAAATCACCGACCTTTATAACTCTACACTTACTTTAGTAAAATCATAATTTCATGAAAAAAATCTATCTTCTTTGCCTTTTCATTTCGTTAACACTCCAAGCACAAAACAATTTAAAAGTTCAAAATTTATTTTGGGGAAAAGATGACATCCACGCTAAAACAATCCAAATTCCAGAAAAATGGAAAAATGAATCGGCTGTCATTATTTACAAATTTGATTTTTATGACTACCACAAATTCGGAAAAAATGTAAATTATACTTCGGCAAAAAGAATTCGAGTAAAATTGCAAGATGAAGCTGCGGTGAAAGAATTTTCAGAATTCACTTTCACAGAGCGATTTGTTTCTAGTAAAGGCTGGGCTATGCGACGAGGAACGAATTCCATTGGAATTAAAGTCGTAAAACCGGATGGGACAGAAACCATTTTAGATGTGAGCAAAGAAGCCGTAAGCCTTGATAAAGAGAAAAAAATTGCTATTCCAAATTTAGAAATTGGCGATGTTGTAGATTACTATCTTCATTCCGAAGAGCCATTTAAATCAATTTTAGAAGTTGGTTTTGACCCTGTCGAAACGACCTTGGGCGATAGTTATCCGATTATGGATTACAAATTGACTTTTCAAACAGAAAATGATTTTTTTGTAAATTTTAATACCTATAACGGAGCTCCTGATTTGAAAGAAATTCCAACAAATAAAGGAGGTGAACGAATTTATGAACTAACGTCTTCCGACCTTGAAAAAAATGATTTTCCGCGTTTGTTTTATCCCTTGGTAGAATTGCCATGTTATAAATTTCAAGTGTTTTTTGCCCGTTCAGGAAAATTTGAAGAACGAGCGGCCGCTTTTTTATCTGACAAGGAGAAAATAATTAAATCGACGGTTTCAAAAGAAGATATTTTTAATTATTACGATTCGAAATTTATAGCAGAAGGAAGTATTTCGCAGATCAACGCATTTCTTAAAGGAAAAACATTCAAAAATGACGAAGAAAAAATTAGAGAAGTATATTATTTTACGCGTCACCAATTTTTTACACAATATGTAGAAGCATTTGTGGCAAGAGATGCAAACATTTTTTATCCATTTGAGCTTTATCCCAATGCCATTTTCTTTAATACGGAAGAACAATTCATTCGCTATTTCATGAGTTTTTTAAAGAAAAGTGATATTTCGTATGATATTGTCGTGGGTACAGCACGATTTGACGGCGATATAAAGGATTTATTAATTCAAAAAAATGTCTCCATTTTATTACGAGTCAACACACAAAATCCTTTGTTCTTAGAGTTTTTTACACCATTTACTAGTGCTGATCAGTTTAATTATAACCTAGAAAACACTAAAGCATATTTGCTAGAAGTCTCTAAAGGCAAAAAAATTATTGATGCGGCGACAATTACTTTGCCAGGAAGCACTAAAAATGATAATATTAATAGAACTATAATGAAATTAATCTTGCAAGAAGACATGGCGAGTTTTAAAGTTTCAAGAGATAATGCCTTTTTTGGTCATTATAAAAAAAGTCAACAATCCAATTTGTTGAATTTTTATGATTATGTCTACGAAGATTATAAAAAATATGGCACAACGCCTCTTATGGACTTAGTGAAAAACAAAAACAAAAGGGCTCAGTATACCAAAGAGTTTGATGCGATTATTGCTAAATCTAAAGAAAATCAAAAAGAAAGTTTCACAAAATCGACTAAAGAAGAATATGAAATTGAAATTGAAAATTATGAAATGGAGCTTAAAAACACTGGTCGTTTTGGAAAAAATGAACCGATGCAATACACGGAAAGCTTTTTGATTAAAGACCATTTTATTAAAAAAGCAGGCAATAATATTATGATTGAATTAGGAAAATTTCTTACGTCGCAAATTGAAATTTCAAAAAAAGAAAAAGACCGAACAAACAATATTTATATGACTTTCCCCCGACAAATTGAACAAGAAATTCAATTAGAAATTCCAACGGGCTATTCGGTTTCAGGCTTAGAAAAATTCAATAAAAAAGCAGAAAATGAAACCGGAGGCTTTAGCAGCACTGCCGTGCAAGAAGGCAATAAAATTCTGATTAAGACCACAAAATATTACACTAATTATTATGAACCCAATAGCAATTGGAAAAAGATGATCGATTTTCTTGAAGTTTCCTATCAATTTACGCAGGAAAAATTATTGTTAAAAAAGATATAGTTTTAGAAAAAAGTCGACAAAAAAAACGCAAAGCGAACAATAGGTTTACTTTGCGTTTTTTTTATTCGAAAAATGATTATTCAATAATTACTTTTTTCCAAACATTTTCTGTTGCGTTTTCTAAATTAATTAAATAAATTCCAGAAGCTAATCCGTTAACGGTAAACCCATTCTCTACATCGGTTGTTTGGTTTGCTTCTATTTCGCTAATCAATTGACCTGTATGTGAATAGATTGTTATTTTTGCTAAAGCTGAGTTGCTTTTTATAGTAAAAACACCATTTGACGGATTTGGATAAATTTGAGTTGCTTTTAACGAAAAATCTTCTACTCCTAAAACAGTTAAATCGGTATCTAATAAAACGCCTCGATTGGGCTCGCCACCGTGATAACCTAAAGTAAAAGTACCAAAACTCATTTGAGCATAGGCTAAATCTATTTTGGCATCCGTATAAACAAAAGCATAATCATCACTATCTCCCGTATTAAAAGCCCTAGAATAAACAAGGGTTTGCAAACCATTTGATGGCGAATTGTTGTCATTTGAAATCAAAATCCATTCGTTTGTAGCATCGGTAGCCGGAGCACTGCTCAATCCAATATGGTGAGCGTCCACTAACGTTGTTCCATTCCAATAAACAACATCGGTACCAGCGTCCATTCCGTTGGTAAACATACCAAATTGCAATGAAAACCATCGGTCATTTGGCCCTGTGAGTGTTAAAAAGACGGTTGACGTTCCATTATCGAGCACTAAATTCGCTTTCATGGCGTCATTTAGCGTCAATTCTCCTGTTGTCTTTTGCTGAGCAGACATAAAGAAACAAGGTAAGAGAAATAATAAAGTAATTTTTTTCATCGGTTTCAATATTTTAAAAGTGTTATTAGTATTTCGTTTCCAGAAAAAACGGCATATTCAAAAGGGGTTTTTCCTTTTGCATCTCGTTTTGTTTTATCGGCATTGTGGTTTAGTAAAAACTTGACCATTTCCACATTATTAAATTGGACGGCTAGATGTAACGCACTGGTTTGTGCCTCATCTGTTGAATTGACGTACGCACCCGCTTGGACCAATCTTTCAGCTATCTCCAATTTATTTTTGACTGATGTAGCCATCAATGCAGTTCCCATTTGAGAGGTAGCATTAACGAAAGCTCCATTTTTTAATAGAAATTCTACTATTTCTAAATTCCCTCTATAACTCGCTAAAATCAATAATGAAAAACCATCTTTATTTTTTTGATTTACAGTAGTTTTATCTTTTAGAACGAGACTTTTCAAATCTTCCAATTGATTGTTTCGCACTAAATCAAAAGCGACTTCTTGCCCTTTAACAGTCATCGTAAAGAGAAAAAAACAAAATACAAAATGATTGACTTTCATAGCCTTGTAAAAATAAAACATAAAAGTAGTAAAAACAATAACGAAAAATAAAAAATTCGAATTTTAGCAAAAAAAAACCTCCGAAGAGGCTTTTTGCTTATCTACTTAGATACATTTTTCGCCTAGAATACAATTCATAAAACTGATCATCTTTTAAATCGTCAATAAATAGAATACTTTCACCAGTCGATTTCATTTCTGGTCCAAGTGCTTTGTTTACGTTTTTGAACTTACTAAATGAAAAAACGGGTTGCTTAATTGCATACCCTTTTAATTGAGGGTTAAAAGTAAAATCGGTTACTTTATTTACGCCTAACATCACTTTTGTAGCATAATTCACATACGGTTCGCCATACGCTTTTGCGATAAATGGAACCGTTCGAGAAGCTCTTGGATTGGCTTCGATGATGTAGACGATATCCTCTTTAATTGCAAATTGAATATTAATTAAACCAACCGTTTTTAATGCTCTAGCAATTTTATGCGTATGTTCTTTTATTTGTTGCATCACAAATTCGCCTAAATTAAACGGTGGCAAAGTTGCATTACTGTCGCCAGAATGTACACCGCAAGGCTCGATGTGTTCCATTATTCCGATGATATAAACATTTCCATCAGCATCGCAGATTGCATCGGCTTCAGCTTCTATCGCTCCATCCAGATAATGGTCTAATAATAATTTATTTCCTGGAATATTTTTTAATAAATCGATCACATGTTCTTCTAATTCCTGTTTGTTAATGACAATTTTCATTCCTTGTCCACCCAAAACATAAGATGGTCGTACTAATAATGGAAAATCTAAAACATCCGCTAAAGCAATGGCTTGTTCCGCATTTTCGGCCACACCAAATTCTGGAAATGGAATTTTTAACTCTTTTAATAATTCTGAAAATCGGCCTCTATCTTCCGCTAAATCAAGTGCGTCGAAGCTTGTTCCTATAATTTTGATACCATAACGATCTAATTTTTCGGCTAATTTTAAAGCGGTTTGACCACCCAATTGCACAATAACACCTTCTGGTTTTTCATGTTGGATGATGTCATATATATGTTCCCAAAAAACAGGCTCGAAATATAATTTATCCGCTGTGTCAAAATCAGTAGAAACCGTTTCAGGATTACAGTTAATCATAATCGTTTCATAACCACATTCTTTTGCTGCTAAAACCCCGTGAACACAAGAATAATCAAATTCAATTCCTTGTCCGATTCTATTTGGTCCAGAACCTAAGACGATAACTTTTTTCTTTTCTGTAACAATACTTTCATTCTGCACATAGCGTTCACCAGATGCAGTTTCAATTTCAGCTTCAAAAGTGGAATAATAATAAGGTGTTTTTGCCTTAAATTCGGCAGCACACGTATCCACCAATTTATAAACTCTTTTTATATTTTGTTCATCACGTAATTTATATACTTGACTTTCCAAACAACCCATCATGTGTGCAATTTGTCTGTCACCATATCCTTTTTGTTTCGCTTCGAGCAATAATTCTCTTGGTAAAGTATCTACTTTATACTTCGAAATTTCTCTTTCTAAATGGAAAAGCTCTTCGTATTGTTTTAAGAACCACATATCAATTTTCGTGATTTCGTAAATTCTACTTAATGGAATTCCCATCGCAATAGCATCATAAATCACGAAAACTCTATCCCAACTTGCAAAAGTTAGTTTCTCAATGATTTGTTCATAGTTTTTATAGCCTTTTCCATCTGCACCTAAACCGTTTCGTTTAATTTCAAGTGATTGCGTAGCTTTATGAAGTGCTTCTTGGAACGAACGTCCAATTCCCATTACTTCACCAACCGATTTCATTTGAAGTCCTAACGTTCTGTCTGCTCCTTCAAATTTATCAAAGTTCCAACGTGGTATTTTTACGATTACATAATCTAAAGTGGGTTCAAAAAGAGCTGAAGTCGACTTTGTAACTTGATTTTGTAATTCATCTAAATGATAGCCTAACGCTAATTTTGTAGCAATTTTTGCAATTGGATAACCGGTTGCTTTTGAAGCTAAAGCCGAAGAACGAGAAACTCTTGGATTGATTTCGATAGCAACTATATCCTCTTTTTCATCTGGTGAAACAGCAAATTGAACGTTACAACCCCCAGCAAAATTTCCGATGGAACGCATCATCAGAATTGCCATATCTCGCATTCGTTGAAAAGTTGTATCCGATAAGGTCATTGCCGGAGCCACCGTGATACTATCGCCCGTGTGAATTCCCATTGGATCCATATTTTCGATAGAGCAAATGATTACAACGTTATCATTTTTATCTCTAAGTAATTCTAATTCATATTCTTTCCACCCTAAAAGTGCTTTATCAATAAGAACTTCGTGAATTGGCGACATTTCTAAACCATAGGATAGTTTTTCGTCAAAATCTTCTTTAGTATGCACAAAAGCCGCTCCTGTTCCACCTAAAGTAAACGATGGACGAATTACTAATGGAAATCCGAATTCTTGAGCAATTTCTTTTCCTTGTAAAAAGGATGTTGCTATTTTTGCTGGTGCTGCTCCAACGCCAATTCGTTGCAATAATTGCTTAAATTGTTCACGGTCTTCTGTAATATTGATTGCATTGATATCAACACCAATTAATCGCACATTAAAATCGTTCCAAATTCCTTTTTCATCGGCTTCTAAACATAAGTTTAATGCTGTTTGTCCACCCATTGTTGGCAAAACGGCATCAATTTGTGGATGTTCTTTTAGGATTTGAATTAATGACTTTGTAGTTAATGGCAGTAAATAAATATGATCGGCCATGGAAGGATCGGTCATAATGGTTGCTGGATTGGAATTTATCAAAATGACTTCAATTCCTTCTTCTCGAATAGAACGAGCTGATTGTGAACCAGCATAATCAAACTCACAGGCTTGTCCGATAACAATTGGACCAGAACCGATGATTAAAACTGATTTGATGGAGTTGTCTTTAGGCATGTTGTTGAATTATTGTAATTTAGTTGTGTTTTGAACGGACAAGTTATAAAAAAAGGCGTTACTAAAAAAAGTAACGCCTTGATATTTGATTAGTACTAACCATTATTTTTTGTGTCTTGGTTCGCAAGAAACAGTAAGTTTATGTCTTCCTTTTGCTCTTCGACGAGCAAGGACTTTTCTACCATTTGCAGTAGCCATTCTATCCATAAACCCGTGTTTATTTCTTCTTTTTCTTTTTGATGGTTGAAACGTTCTTTTGCTCATTGTGATGTATCTTTAAAAATCGTGTATAATTTTCTATTAATTAGGTCATTCAAAAACCGAGTGCAAATATACAAAGACTTTTTTTTCTCACAAGTGCTTTTATAAAAATATTTTCATTTCTTTTCTTACCTTTGCCAACATAAAAGTAAAAGACAATATGTTTCACAAAAATATCAAATTAGTTCTCGTCGGTTTATTAGTAATTCTTAGCGTTTGGCAATTTACCGAAAACAATGTGGGTAATGGTATCTTTGTTTTGTTACTGACTTTTTTTCCTATTTTTTTATACTTCAAAAATGAATTTATTCTTTTAGCTTTTTTAAAGTTAAGAAAACAAGATTTTGTGGGAGCAAAAACATGGTTAGACAAAATTAAAAATCCAGAAAGTGCTTTGGTAAAAAAGCAACAGGGCTATTTTCATTATTTACATGGTTTGATGGTTTCGCAAACCAATTTGAATCAAGCTGAAAAATACTTTAAAAAAGCAATTGAATTAGGTTTATCAATGGATATGGATTTAGCGGTAGCCAAACTGAATTTAGCAGGAATTGCGATGTCAAGAAGACGAAAAATTGAAGCCACAAACTTACTTAACGAAGCTAAAAAACTAGACAAACAAAATATGTTGAAGGAACAAATCATAATGATGAAGCAACAATTGAAGAAAATTTAATAAAACTTCTTTCAAAATTTATAATCGATTTATAGTTCGCTGTAAATCGATTTTTTATTTATAAAATGATATGGCACTTTTTATCTAAAAAAACAAGGTTTTCAGTAAGAGAAAACGTTGTAGTGCTATAAAAATAGTAAAAAACACCTATACATTAACTATACAACACCCAGAAAGTTTTAGAAAAAGCAAGTGATTGAGCCAAGAAAAAAAAAGAGGACAGAAGTGAATTAAACGTCTTCTAAGGGATTTTAAAAAAATTACAAGATGTATAGTTATTATATATGAAAGTGCAACATCTTTCCATCATTTAACAGCTAGATTTGTATTGATGAATTATTAACTCAAAATTACAAATTATGAAAAAAATTACCTTATTATTACTCCTTTTGACTTTTTCATTAGGATATTCACAAGACCTCTTATTAGGTTTTGAATCTGGAGAAAGTGGTGGCGTAGCTGGTGGTCCTTTTGGTGACAGCCCTGCACCAATAGTCGAAGCTGGCACTGATACCAACAGTACGCAAGTACTAAAAATTGTTGGAAATCCTGGAGGTCAACCATGGCAAGGAATAAATTTAAGTTTGACATCTCCAGTTAATTTAACCACAACCAAAACAATGACTATGGATGTGTTTTCGGCTACTCCTATTACATTTTTAGTTAAAGTTACAGGTGGCGTTGGCGGTCCAGCTATAGTTGCAGCTTCTGCTACGCATACGGGTGGAAGCACATGGCAAACAATTTCATTTACTTTTGATACCTCCTTAGACGGACAAGCAGCACCAGCAAATGGTATTTATGGTGGTTTTGTTATCCACACCTATTGGGCTCCTGGTGCAGTAGGTTTTTTTAATCCAACTGTCCCTACGCCAGAAAGAACTTTTTATGTAGATAATATTAGTGGGCCACTTGGAACGCCTCCAGTTGACCCGGCTCCTCTTACAGCAGCTCCAACACCACCAAACCGACCAGCAGCTGATGTGAAATCATTATTTAGTGATTCTTATACACCAGTAGCTGTTCTTGGTTATGCAGGTGGTGATGATAATACATATAATACTTCTTGGTGTCCAGCTTCAACAAGTTTGGTACAAATTGAGGGTAATAATACCAATAAAATAATTGGTTTAGGGTGTGAAGGCATAGCCTTTCTAGCAGGAAGATTCGACGCAACTGGTTTTACTCGTTTTCATATTGATATTTGGACAAATACTCCAACTCAAGATAGAGTTTTTAGTTTTAAATTTTCTAATTGGAATAATACTTCAGGTGAAACTAATGCTTACGAATATACCGCTACAAATGCCAACATTTTAACTAGTGGATCAGAAGGAACTTGGATTTCAATAGATATTCCAATTACTGCTTTTAATTGTATCAATACACCTCCTGGTAATGCATGTCCTAGTGTTTCTGATTTTGCACAATTCGTAATTACTTCTGATTTAGGTGCAGTTTACTATGATAATCTCTATTTACACAAAAACACATTGGGTGTTTCAAGTTTTGAAGCATCAAATATTAAAATGTATCCAAATCCTGCTTCTACAGAATTTACTATTGAAGCGAGAGATATTGTTGAAAATGTAACTGTTTACAACATGCTTGGTCAAGAAGTTTTTGTTAAAGCAACAAACAGCCAACAAGTAACGATAGATGTTTCTACTTTTACTGCTGGTGTTTATGTTGTAAAAGCAACCGTAAACGGAGTGGTTTCTTCTTCAAGAATTGTTAAAAAATAAAAGGTCACAAAGTATAAGATTAGAGAGGCTGTTCCACACGTTAGAACAGCCTCTTTTTTTATCCTCGCTACATTGCGCTACTAGAATATAAAAAATAAATCCTTGTCAATGCACTAGCGAGCTTGTCTGAGGCTAGTCAATAAAATGGCAATTTCATAGAATAATCATTTATATTAATAGAAAAATCCTTTAATTTTATTTGAGAAAAAAAAATGCTGTTTAAATTAGCACGTCTGTGCAAAGAATAGTAAAAATTGATATTTTGAAGTTAACAGAAAACTACCATGGCAACCAATAAATAAAAGTCAAGTTTATTTAAAAATACGAAAGTTGTATTTATATCAATCCAAAAGTCAATTTTCGAAATTGTTTTCAACGATGAATAAAAAAGAGTATTTTTTTCATGTTGCGTTTGCTAAATCACAGATAAAAGAAGGCACGTATTTTTCTTTTTAACTATACATTACCTCTACACTAACGTTTGAATTCAGTTTAAATACAAAATAAGTTGGCTTCCGCTTTTTAAATCAAATGCAAAAAAAAATCAGAAAAAATGTCTACAATTCACTAGCAGTAAAACGCAACTTAAAGATTAATTTTATAAGTAGAAAAAGTATTTAAATCAATAGTAATCGGACTTTAGCCCTTTTAACAGTAAATTTAAAAATTTAAAAAAGCTAAGAAATTAGGTTATAAATAGTCATTTTAAAAATTATTCTGTGTTGTAGATTGCCTCATTTTAAATCAAAAATAACCCAACCTGTAAGTTTTTTTTACAATGTATGTTTTTTGTAGAGGTTGTTTTTTTACTAATGTACCATTTCATTCCTATTTTTATAGAATCAAAAATTTCACTAATAAATATCAAGAAATTTGATAAAACCATTAAACCAAACAACCAAATGAAAAAAATTATTTTATTATTATTTTTTTGTGGCTATTCATTTTCGATTTTTTCTCAAACAGAAAAAGTTGCCCTAGAAAAGAATGGTACAGAAATGAAACTTAAAATCGACGGCAACGATTTTATTGTTAACGGAATGAATTGGGATTATTTCCCTATTGGCACAAATTTTAATTATAGTTTATGGAAACAGCCCGAAGCTACCATTCAAAAAGCATTGGATGAAGAGATGGGCCTATTAAAAAATATGGGGGTTAACACGATAAGAGTGTATACGGGAATTCCGAAAAGATGGATAGAATATATTCATACTAATTATGGAATCTATACCATGTTGAATCATTCCTTTGGCCGTTATGGCTTAACGTTGAATGGCTCTTGGGTTCCCAATACGGAATATTCCAATGCAGCAACTCAAAAAGTTTTACTGCAAGAAGTTACGCAAATGGTAGAAGAATATAAAGACACCAAAGGTTTGCTATTGTTTTTATTAGGAAATGAAAACAACTATGGTTTATTTTGGGATGGAGCTGAAACCGAAAATATTCCTATTGAAGATAGAAAATCGACCATTCGTGCCGCATCGATGTATAAACTTTTTAATGAAGCGACTTTGGCGATGAAAAAAATTGATAAGTCGCATCCTATTGCAATTTGTAATGGTGACTTACTTTTCCTTAACATTATTGCAAAAGAATGTAAAGACGTTGACATTTTAGGGATAAATGTGTACCGTGGGATTTCCTTTGGCGATTTATTTGAACGCGTAAAAAATGAATATGGAAAACCTGTTTTATTAACTGAATTTGGTTCAGATGCTTTTAACGCTGTTTCAAATGAAGAAGATCAAAACGCTCAAGCAACTTTATTAAAAGGAAATTGGAAAGAAATTTATGAAAATGTAGCTGGACTAGGTAAAAGTGGAAATAGTTTAGGAGGATTTACCTTCCAGTTTAGTGATGGTTGGTGGAAATATGGGCAAACTAAAAACTTAGAAGTGCATGACTCAAATGCATCGTGGTCAAACGGAGGATATCCTTTTGATTTTGTAAAAGGAGAAAATAATATGAACGAAGAATGGTTTGGAATTTGTGCAAAAGGTCCTACAAACGCCAACGGAACCTACCAATTATATCCCCGATCAGCGTATTATGTTTTAAAAGAAGCTCATGAATTAAATCCATATACAAATGGAAAGACACTATTAGATGTTGAAAGTCACTTTAAAACCATCCAAATTATGGATGCCTCGTTAAAAGCCCGAGGTGATAAGGCAGCTTTAGAAGGACAAAAAGGTGGAAAACTTAGACTATCTCGATTAACTGCAGAATTTTCTACTTTCAATACGGGTGGCGATTTAATTACAACGCCAGAAGAACCTGAACCAAATGGAACCACTTTCCCAAACCAACTTGGTTTTGATAATATGCAATCGTTTTTTATTGGTGTGGAAGGAAATCCGGCTTCTAATATGAAAGTCAATGTTGAATTTAGTGTTTTAGGAAATGTTGCACTTAATCCAATTGACGAAATATTTTATGAAAACAGAGCTAGACCTATTTCTGTGGATGGTTCTAATGGAAATTTAGATGTATTTGATAATAATCGTGTAGAACTTTATCGTGCAAGTTATAGTTGGGATGACAAATTATTCAAATTAGATGGTTTTTATAGAACCGGTCATTACCATTGGGGATACGAAGGCGATTTCTTCGGACTTTATCCAGAAGCAAATTACGGTGCTAATTTAGATATTTATAATGGTCGGGCTCCTTATGGTTTAGAAATTGAAGGTAAAAAATTCTTTAAAGGTTTTAAATTAGCTATGGGTCCTGAACTTTGGTGGGGAGCCAACCCTGCTATCTTGCTTAAATATTCAAATACTTTTGGAAAATACAATATGACTGGTATTTTTCATGAAGATTTAACACAGCGAACTGCAACACAAACTTCTGCCGCTATTCCGCAACCAAAAACAAGACGTTTAACCATGCATCTTAACAGAAAAATTGGTGATTTTGGTTTTGATTTAGGTGGAATTTGGGCGGGTCAACCTCTTGTAGGCAGAGACTATCAAGTGGTAAGAGGAAATGAAGTATTTGATACTCAAGTTCAAGCCAAAGATAATTTTGGTGGTAAATTAAAAGCCACTTATACTGGTGGGCAAGTTAATGCCTATATTCAAGCAGCTGCTCAAGGATTAGTTGCTGGTGGTGGTGCTGATCTTACGCAAACGTTCACAGGTTGGAGATTAAAGGTCAGTGGTAGCGGCAATCAATACAATGTTTTATCAGGTTTAACCTATGCCGTTGGAAACTTACAAATTGCTCCTAATTTCTTATGGCAAAAACCTTTGGAAGGGCCGGTAACCAGTGATATTGGAGGGCCAGCAAGGCCAAGAAACATTTTAGATGACCCGTTTGTGGTGAGAGCCAATAGAGAACAAGTGGCTGGCGAATTATTGCTTACGTTTGACCCAACTCCTGGTACTTGGATGTATGATTGGGATAACAATCGATCAGAAGATGCAAGATTTGCAGTAAGTGCCGGATTCGTTTACCGTCATTTACCAACAACGCAAGATGCCGCGATAGGTTTTCAAGCAGACCGATCTATTTTTGCTTTTGATGGAGCTCCGCCTGCTAAAGATTTATGGGAAGCTCATGCTAGAATTGTTTCTAAATTAAATGCTGATTTTGGATTTGTAGCTTCCATTTATGGTGGTCCTGCTCAGGCCAATGGTAGTGATGGAAGAACGATTGATCGCTACGGATTAGATTTAGACATGATTTATAACAGAATTAAAGTAACTTCATTTGTGAAGATAAATGATTGGGGACCTTTCGATTACCATAGAGATTTTAACTTAACTTATCCATTGCAGTTGATGACAGATATCTCTTTCGGAATCGGTAAACGAGACTGGTTTGTGCTTCCTGGCACAAGAATTGGACTTCGAGGAACATGGCGTTCATTAGATCAATTTTCACCAAGATATAACCCAACTCAAATTTTAGACCCAACAGGCGTTTTTGTTCCAGACCCAACAGCGTTCGGCTTTGGTAATGGAAATGAATGGGAAATCAGAACCTATGTTACTATAAATATTGGAAACTAAAAATAAAATAATATGAAACCCAATGACAAAAAGCGTGTTGCATACAAAACCAACAAAGTTAAAACGATGACTTATTACCCTTAAAAAACAAAAAAAATCTAAATATGAAAACAAATTTTAAAAATCAAGTTTTGAAACATTTATCCCTGTGGATAATTGTATTCGCTTTTTTTGGATGTCAAAATGATGAAAATGATTTTGAAGATGCAAAATTTTCTACAACAGGAGCAATATTTATTGATAATCCTATTGCAATGGGAACACTCTTTTATTTGCCATACGGTGGCTCAAAATTAAATGCTTGGACTGTTGATAACGACGTTAGTTATTTAGGAACTTCTTCCATGCGATTTGATGTTCCTAATGCAAATGACCCGCAAGGAAATTATGCTGGTGCAATTTTTAGAGTTGATGGTGCTCCTAGAAATTTAACACAATATAACGCATTAACGTTTTGGATAAAAGCTTCGCAAGGTGTTACTATCGGTGAGTTTGGATTTGGTGAAGATTTTATTGATAATAAATTTATAGCATCAATTGCCAATATAAGTGTTGGTACAGCTTGGACAAAAATCATCATTCCGATTCCGGATGCATCAAAATTAACACAAGAAAGAGGAATGTTCAGATATGCAGCTGGGTCGCAAGGCACAAATGGAGCTGGTTATACTTTTTGGATAGACGAACTTAAATTTGAAAAATTAGGTACCATCGGACAACCTAGACCCGCTATCTCTAACGGTGTAAACAAAACACTTGATTCGTTTATAGGAGTTACCATTCCAATTACAGGATTAGAAGAAAAATTCAATTTACCTTCAGGTATAGATCAAACTGTCATTCCTGCTGTTAGTTATTTTGTCTTTAAATCTTCAAATCCAAGCGTTGCAACTGTTAATACCACTGGACAAATTAGCGTTGTTGGCTCAGGTTTAGCAATCATTACCGGAAATATTGGAGGCACATTAAATACTGATACCAATGAATTTACTGGCGGAATAGATTCTGTAGATTCTATTACAGTTAACTCCTTAGGTGATTTTTCTCTTGCTCCAACACCCACAAGACCGGCTAGTAACGTACTTTCTGTGTTTAGTGATTTTTATACAAATGTTCCTGTGACTTATTACAATGGGTTTTGGACGCCTGGCTCAACAACTGGCTCTGCTGACTTTTCAGTGAATGGCGATAATATCTTAAATTATACTAATTTCAACTATGTAGGGACTGCCTTTACTAATCCGACATTAGATGCATCTGCAATGACTCACGTGCATTTCAATATGTATATTCCTGGAAACATTCCTCCAAACTTTAGCTTTTTAATTTCAATTGAAGATTGGGGTGCTAATCAGGTTGACAACGGTGGCGATGATACAAGACAACAAATATTTGTCACTTCCGGCCAAGTTCAACCTAATACGTGGATAACAATAGAATCTCCTCTGAATTTGGTTAACAAAAACAACATAGGACTCATTATTTATGAAAATATCAATGGTTCGTCATTATCAAATTTTTATTTAGATAATATTTATTTCTTTAACCAATAAACTTGACATAATAACACTTTTAAAAAATCCAAAATGAATATAAATAGCAAACAGATAAAGAAAAGTTTCCTTTTAATGGGATGTAGTTTTTTGCTTTTAAGTTGTTCAGAAGAAGAGCAACCGACCATCACTAAAACTAATTTGGTCATGCAAGATGAGTTTAATACTAATGGAGCACTCGATCAAAGTCTATGGAGTTATGATATTGGAACAGGAAGTAATGGTTGGGGAAATAATGAATTGCAATTTTATACGGATAGACCAGAAAATATTGTCATTGAAGATGGAATGTTAAAGATAACAGCCCAAAGAGAATCGTTCTCAGGTTCTTCTTTCACTTCAGCAAGAATTTTAACTAAAGGTAAATATGAACAAAAATACGGTCGTATTGAAGCGCGTATTAAATTGCCTTGGGGAAGAGGTTTATGGCCCGCATTTTGGATGTTAGGAGCAAACTTTGATACTGTAGGATGGCCACAATGCGGCGAAATTGACATTATGGAATACCTAGGAAATCAACCTACAAGAGTTTTTGGTACCGTTCATGGGCCAGGTTACTCTGGAGGAGAATCAATTTCAAAGAATTATAATCTTAGTTTAAGTCGTTTTGATACAGATTTCCACATTTTTGGAATCGAATGGGGTGAAAATTATATAAACTTTTATGTAGACGATGTGCTATATAATCAAATAACTCCAGCTGATGTTCCCGGAGAATGGGTTTTTAATCAACCTTTTTTCATTATTTTAAATATGGCCGTGGGTGGAAATTTACCTGGATCACCAACTGGTGAAACATTATTCCCACAAACCATGTTAGTTGATTATATAAGAGTATATGAATAACTAATCATTCTTAAAAGGCAAAATACAAATCCGAATCTAGCATACCATGAGCCAAAATAATGCTTCTATAGCAAATAAACAGTCAAAGCAAGAACATCAAGCAGTTTCCATGAAACTTGTTTCAATTGATAACGAACAATTTTACAAAATAGAAAATAACGATAAAATGCGACCGTTTTTTATGAGTATTGTGAGTGATTCCAACCATTGGTTATTTATTTCTAGCAATGGTGGGCTTACTGCTGGTCGAAAAAATGCGGAATTTACTCTTTTCCCTTATTATACAGATGATAAAATTACAGAATTTGCTGATATTACGGGAAGTAAATCTATTTTTAAAATACATTTAAACGACGAAATTTTAACTTGGGAACCATTCTCGGAGCGTTTTAACGATAAGTTCAATATCAGCAGAAACTTGTATAAAAATACATACGGTAATAAAATCATTTTTGAAGAAATTCATCATGATTTACAACTTACGTTTCGATATCAATGGAATAATAGTAATCGTTTTGGTTTTGTAAAAAAATCAGAATTGATTAATGATTCTGAAAATGATTATAAAATAACACTCTTAGACGGAATTCAAAACATTTTGCCACAAGGCGTTAGCAGCGATTTACAAGCTACAACCAGTAATTTAGTAGATGCTTATAAGCGAAACGAACTTCATGTGGAAAGTGGTTTGGGTATTTTTGCTCTTAGTGCAATTATTGTCGACAAAGCAGAACCAAGTGAAGCGTTAAAAGCTAATATCGCTTGGTCTTTGGGACTTGAAAACCCAACTTATTTGGTTTCTTCAAAACAAGTTGCCGCATTTAGAAATCAGCAACAAATCACTCAAGAAGAAGACATTAAAGGTGAAAAAGGAGCTTATTTTGTCTCAAACAATTTGGCTTTAGCAAAAAATTCTTCAAAAAGTTGGAAAATTATTGCCAACGTCAATCAGAATCAAGCACAAGTTATTCAGTTAGCCGAGGCAATTTGTAACGATAAAACGTTAGAAAGTCAGTTGCTTGATGACATTGAATTAGGCACTCAAAACCTAATTGCATTAAACGCTACGGCAGACGGACTGCAATTTACAGCTGATCATCGCAAAGATGCCCGACATTTTTCAAACGTATTATTCAATATTATGCGTGGCGGTATTTTTGACGATAACTATCAAATTGAGAAAAAAGATTTTGTAAATTATATTGCAAAAGCTAACAAAGCTGTTTCTAAAGAAAATGCATCCATTTTAAATCATTTACCTGAAATTTTTGACTATTCGCATTTGCAACAAATCGGAAATAAAACAGAAAATGCTGATTTTATTCGATTATGTACCGAATATTTACCACTTAAATTCAGTAGAAGACACGGCGATCCGAGTCGACCTTGGAATAAGTTTTCCATCAATACCAGAAGTGAAATTGATGGTTCAAAAATATTAGATTATCAAGGAAATTGGCGTGATATCTTCCAAAATTGGGAAGCCCTCGCCTATTCCTATCCAGAATTTATTGACGGAATGATTCATAAATTTTTAAACGCCTCCACTTTTGATGGTTATAACCCGTATCGCGTAACCAAAGATGGTTTTGACTGGGAAACTATCGAACCCGACAATCCGTGGTCTTACATCGGTTATTGGGGAGATCACCAAATTATTTATTTATTGAAATTTTTAGAATTCATAGAAAAATATCAGCCCGGCAAACTAAATTCCTATTTTGATAAAGATTATTTTGTTTATGCAGCCGTTCCGTACAAGATAAAATCGTACCAAGAAATTTTACAAAATCCGAAGGATACCATTTTATTTGACCACGAATGGGATGCAAAAATCACTAAACGACGTGATTTAAATGGCGCCGACGGTGCTTTATTACGCGATAATAATGATCAAATTTATCATGTAAATCTAATCGAAAAAATGCTGGCTACTGTTTTGGCAAAAATGTCAAACTTTATTCCAGAAGCAGGTATTTGGATGAATACCCAACGCCCAGAATGGAACGATGCTAATAATGCCTTAGTTGGGAATGGCGTTTCAATGGTCACGCTTTATTATTTGAGAAGATTTTTGACGTTTTTTGAACAATTAGTCGAAAATTCAGATCAAGAAACCATTAAAATTTCGAATGAAATGGTAGAGTTCTATCATGCCATCCGAGAAAATCTTATTGCTTTTCAACCGTTACTTTCTCAATCCGTAAACAATCAAGATCGGAAGAAAATTATGGATGCTTTGGGTCAAGCGGCTTCCGATTATCGAATTCAAATTTACAACAGTGGATTTTGGGGCAAAAAAAGAACGCATTCCATGGCGGGCTTAAAACAATTTATTCAAGTAAGTTTGTCATTTATTGACCATGCAATCAAAGCCAATCAACGAGCAGATAAACTATATCATGCCTATAATTTAATGTCGGTTGAAAATAACGGCGTTACCATTTCCTATTTACCAGAAATGTTGGAAGGTCAAGTTGCCGTTTTAAGTTCTGGATTTCTTAACGGTCAAGAATCATTGGAGATTTTAGACGCATTGAAAAAAAGTACTTTATATCGACCCGATCAAGACAGTTATATCCTTTATCCAAATAAAGAATTACCGAAGTTTTTAGAAAAAAATAGCATCCCAAAACAAAAAGTAGAACAGTCTGAATTGTTAAAAAACCTTCTTCAAAACCATAATTTCCAAGTTCTCAATCAAGATATAAAAGGAGGTTATCACTTTAATGGGAATTTTCATAATGCCACTGACTTAAAAAATGCATTAGAAGAACTAAAAAGTCAACTACACTATAAAGAATTGGTTGAAAAAGAAGTAGCTACCGTTTTACAACTATTTGAAGATGTTTTCAACCATAAAGCATTTACCGGACGTTCAGGAACTTTTTATGGTTATGAAGGGCTAGGTTCTATTTAT
>Ga0105045_10000596_pt1 | contig 27179 bp, 26 predicted proteins | sample MAT02_FD_78089 | JGI IMG/M metagenome (GOLD analysis project Ga0105045, IMG submission 78089) | Freshwater microbial communities from Lake Fryxell liftoff mats and glacier meltwater in Antarctica - MAT-02 (megahit assembly) | ecosystem: Environmental > Aquatic > Freshwater > Ice > Liftoff... | reverse complement strand
GCCGATACGACGCGCGTGACCGAGACGCGGATGCAGCGTGCTCGCCAGCACATCAAAGCCGGCCCGGTGATTCTCCACGATCGACACGGCGCGCGCGAGGGCCGCCGGTTTCTTGCGGTCGAAGTCCGTCAGCACGCGATCGATCGCGACGAAGCCGGTATTGTACGTGGCGCCGCTCATCGTGAATCGGCTGAGGTGCGAGGCGACGGCTCGTCGTGTTCGTCCCTGATCTCTCCCACCAACTCCTCCAGTAAGTCTTCGAGCGTCACAATTCCGGCCACGGTGCCGTCCGACGCGCGCACGATGGCCAACTGCCGCCGTGCCCGCAACATCTCGTACAACAAATCACCGGCCGGCTTATCAGCCGGTGCTTCGGCAACCGGACGCAACAGTGGACGACCCTGCCCAGCCACCACGAACACATCGAAGGCATGCAACATGCCGACGGGATGATCGAGCGCTCCGCGATACACCGGGACCCGACTGAATGCCGCCGCGGCAATACGGCGCGCCATTTCGTCTTCCGGCAGCGCTTCATCGAGCGCAAACACATCGGCGCGCGGCGTCATGATATCTGCCGCGGTCTTGCCGCTGAGTTGCACCACGCCGGAAATAATCGCGATTTCTTCCGACGCGTCGAGCCCTTCAAGCGTTCCGTCCTGCAACAGCTCTTCGAGTCCTTCCCGCGGCGACGCGTCGGTGGCATCGTTGCGCGCCGACGTTTTGGGGGCGACTCGGCGCGCGATCACCCGCGCGAGCCGCCTGGCCAGCACACGCACGGGTGTAAGCGCGATCGCCACACCGCGAAGCATCGGGACAAACACCGGCACCAACTGCGGTGCCCATCGACGCGCCACGGCGCGGGGGAGCAGCTGACCGAACGCCAGCACCAGCACTGCCAGTATCACCGCATCGCGCAACAGTGTCCATGGGGCACCGGTATTCAACAAGCCGAGTCCGGCACCGGCCAGAAACACGACGAGCGCAACGCCGGTTCCGGCACTGAGCAGCAATCGCTTGGGCTGCTCGACGAAGCGTTGTGCAGGCTCGGTCTCCTCTTCGTCGTCACGCTCAATCCACGAGCGCAGCCACAGCCGGTTGACGGCGCGGACAGCGGTAGCGCCCGACGTGAGCAGTGCCACCACCAGGGTCGTGCACAGCATGATCAGCACACGCGTCAGCATGAGCCCTCCAGAAGGCACGAACTCATGCGCTATCGCCTGCGTCCGGCGGCGCGAGCCGCTTCAGGAAGACGCGTTCCACTTTGCGTCGGACGACCCGCTCCACAATCACATGGAATCCATCAATCGCCAGCGACTCGCCCGCGCGCGGAACGCGCCCGAGCAACTCGAAGATGAGTCCGCCAATGGTACTCACCTCGTCGCGGCGAAAGTCATGATCGAGCGCATCGGAGAGATCGTCGAGCGTGAGGCGACCGGAGACCCAGTACCGCAAGCCATCCTCCTCGATGACCTGTCGCTCCTCATCGTCGTGTTCATCACGGATTTCTCCAACCAGTTCTTCGAGAATATCCTCGATGGTGACCATACCTTCGGTTCCGCCATACTCATCCACGACGACGGCAATGTGCGTACGGGATGCCTTGAAGTCGCGCAGCTGATCGGCGATGCGTTTGGTGGACGGGATATAGCGTGCCTCACGCACCAGTGTGGGCCAGCCACCGTCGGGCTCCTCGTCGGCAATCACAGCGCCGAGCAGATCCTTGGCGTACAGAATGCCCACGATGTCGTCGACCGTATCGACATACACCGGAATGCGCGAGTGATGGGCACTGCGGACCCGGTCAACCACCTCGTTCCACGGCGTATCACGATCGAGCGCCACCATATCGACGCGGGGGACCATGACATCGCTGACCGTCGTTTCGCCGAAATCAAAAACGCCGAGCAGCAGATCGCGTGTGACGAGCGAGACGGTGGGTTCGGCTTCGACCACCTGTCGAAACTGCTCCGCCGCAGTCTCGCGTGCATCAGTGGCCTCGTCACGCGGCGTGATCACCGAGTCAAACACATTGTCGAGCCAGCCGCCAAGATACACGACGGGGGACAGTGCACGCTCGACCGATCGCGTGAAGGGCGCCAGTCGTTGCGCGGCTGTTTCACCGAGCAGATCACCGAGAGTACGGGCGGCGGCTTCCGCGATCAGGACTGAGGCCGAGGCGGCGGCAAGCAGGGCGAGCACGCGCACCGGCCACACACCGGAATCAAACGATAGACCGACCGCCACCGCGCCGCCGGTGAGGCCGTGTGCCGTGACGCGTAAAAAAGCGAGCGCCCGGTGGGCACGCTCCCGCGCTGGCAAGGCCCGACCAACTGCGGGCGCCGCACGCGCCCGAGCGGCGAAATCCCCGTCGGGCGTGGCGAGGCTCGGCACACCGGACAACAGGGCGCCGTCCGCCACTGCTGCAACCGCCGCCAGACCGCTGCTGGCGACGGCAACACCCCAGACGAGCAGACTCATGTTTGGGCTGCACGGGTACGAAGCCAGCGCGCGAGGAGGCGCTCCTGACGTTGCCACATGGGTGACCCTTCTCGTCCGGCGTCGACCGGGTGCTCCCAACCGCACGCGTGCAGCGTGCCGTGTACCACGAGACGCATGAGCTCCTCGCGTACGCCAACGGCCCATTCGGCTGCCTGCGCGCGCGCAACGTCCGGACAGATGTACATGTCCGCGACGAGGACGCCCGATCCATCATCGCCAAGCGCGAAGGTGAGCACATCCGTGGGACCGCGATGGCCCAGGTGCTCGCGGTTGAGCCGGGCCATGGCGCGTGAGGGCAGCAGCGTGATGCTGAGCATGGCGCGCTGCACGCGCTCGCCTTTCAGTACCGCGCGGGAGAGCGCTTCAAGTGTGCTTACCGCCACCGGCGTGCGCACGCCATCGCGAGAGACGTGCACGGCGTGCGCCTCGGCGGCTGGCGCACGCGACGATCGAGCGGAAGGGCTCACAGCGGCCCGTTTGGAGGCTGGCATCAGTTTGAGTAGGCTGGCAACGTGACGTCGGGACGCGATTCCGCGGCAACACCGTCCGGGCCGGGATAATCGACGCGCGAATGCCGCATGGCCACCAGGACGCGCACGAACTCTGCTTTTACGGTCTCAAGTTGTTGCAACGTAATGGGCGCGTGCCGGAGCTGTCCGGCGTCAATCCGTGAGCGGGTGATCATGTCGACCACTTCACGCAGGCGCGTCGGCGTTGGGTCATGCAGCACGCGCGTCGAGGCCTCGACACCGTCGGCAAGCATGCAAATGGCCGTTTCAATCGACTGCGGCGTGGGACCGGGATACGCGAACTCAGTACTCTGTGTGACACTGGCGTCGCGTTCACGCGCTTTCTCGAGAAAGTACGAAATCGGCGCGGTTCCATGATGTTCGGTGATGAATGCCCGCACCGAACGCGGCAGCTTGTATTGAGCGGCCAGCGCCAGCCCCTCACGGACATGATTGCGGATGATCGACGCGCTGGCGGCGGGCTTGAGCTTGTCGTGCGGATTGCGTCCGCGCGATTGATTCTCGACGAAGTAGCCCGGCCGCTCCAGCTTGCCAATGTCGTGGTAGTACGTCCCAACACGCGCGAGCAGCGCATTCGCGCCCACCGCCTGGGTCGCGGCCTCAACGAGATTGGCCATCGCGAGAGTGTGCGCCCACGTACCCGGTGCTTCAACCGCCAGCCGACGCAACAACGGCCGATTGAGGTCGGACCACTCCAGCAACTTGAGATACGTATCGACTCCACAGGCTTCTTCGGCGGGAGGCAACAACGCCATGGCCAGTGCCACTGACAGCACGGCGTTGAGCACGCCGAAAATCGACGCCTGAAGCACCACCGGCGATTCCCATCCATACGCGAGCCCTGAGATCACCGCTGCGGCGCAATACGCGCCCGCAATGGCGACGATGGACCACACGAACTGTGTGCGACGTTCGAGCGCGCGTACACTGAAGGCCGCAGCCGCTCCCCCGGCGAGCACAAAAAACAGGACTGGCGTACCACGAAACGCCGGCTGCACGCCGAGCAACACTGCCAACACGAGCGCGCACACCAACGCGATCCGCGAGTCGAACAGGATACTGATCAGCAGCGCCGCCACACCAACGGGAATGACCGCGCCGGGTGTGCTGCTCCCACGCAGCGCCAGCGAGGCGCCAACCATGACGACCGCAATGCACGTGCCCAGCACGGCCAGGGCGCGCGGACGCGCGTAAATCTCCGGCCGATAAAAGGCCAAGGTGACCACAAAGATCCCAATCACCGCCAGATTCAGCATCAGCGTCCCAAGCAGCCGCGTGCGCCGGTCCGCGGCGGCACTGTCGTCCCGGGTAATGTTTCGCAGTGCTTCGAGTCGAGCCCGATCGTCCTCGCGCACGACCTCGTGTGCACCAATGATCTTCTCACCGCTGCGCACCTCAAATCGCCACGGTTGTACACGGTCCGTAGCCTCCGTGCGTCTGGCGAGCGTTGTGGCACTGTCGTAGCGAAGCGACGGGGCGAAGAGGCCCGAGAGCAGGTTTTGGTACGCCCCATCAGCAACAACAGACGACGCTTCGGGATGCAGCAGTCGAGCCACGCGCAGCACATCGCTCCACGATTGCACGGCATCGGTGGCTACCGTGAGCTCTTCCCCACGTCGCAGAATGCGGATCGAGGCGGGCGCGCCGTCGAGCGCGCGCGACGCCGCGACACCATCGGGCAGCGTGCGCTCGAAGGTACGCCGCGTGGCCGTGAGTGCCGCCGCACGACGACTGGGAAATGACAACCAGTCGGCTTCGTCACTCGTCAGCGTGACACCGAACCGCTCCGCTTGCGAGCGCACCGCGAGCGTCGCCGCGATTCGCGCGGTGTCACGCGCGATTGGACGGATCGAATCAAGCGCGGCCGCGAGGCCGGCGATGCGGCGCCGCACGCTGTCGAGCGCCGTCGAGTCAAATACGAACAGCGGTGGGACGCTACCGGACACCCGTTCCCGCTCGCGTGCCACGTCAGCCTGCGGTCGTGGCACGCGGAAGCCGAACGGTGCAATGACCGTGACATCGGCCACGCTGCCCACCTCGAAGACCGGCGTCCGCAATCCTTCACCGGGGGGAAGCAACCATACCGTCGCGACGGCGAGACCGATGGCCAGCAACAGCCCCGGCCCGTGGCGAGACAGCGCGCCGCGAGCCGAAGGCAACGGCGCGTCCTCGTGCGCCGGATTCGAAGGGTCAGCCGCCCGCGGCATCCTCGTTATACGCCCGAATGATGTCGCGAACGAGACGGTGACGCACGACGTCGGCGTCGGTGAAGTAGTGGAACCTGATCCCCTCAATACCGTGCAGAATGCGCTCGATCTGCATCAAGCCGGACTCCTCCCGTTTGGGAAGATCGACCTGCGTTTTATCGCCGGTAATCACGATCTTCGAGTTCACACCGAGTCGCGTGAGAAACATCTTCATTTGCAAATGCGTGGCATTCTGCGCTTCGTCAAGAATCACAAACGCATCCCCCAGCGTGCGCCCTCGCATGAACGCCAACGGCGCCACTTCGATGGTGCGCGACTCCAGCGCCTTCTGAATGCGGTCGGCGGGCATGAGATCGTCGAGGGCGTCATATAGCGGACGCAGATACGGATCCACCTTGGCCTGCATATCGCCCGGAAGAAATCCCAGGCTTTCGCCGGCTTCGACGGCCGGTCGTGCGAGCACAATGCGTCGCACGCGTTTGCGCATCAGTGCGTCAACAGCGGCGGCCACGGCGAGATACGTTTTTCCAGTGCCCGCCGGACCGATTCCGACCACGATATCGTGCTCGAGAATGTGCTTCATGTACTCGGCCTGGCCCGGCGTCTTCGCCTTGACCACCCGGCGCGCGCCAGGCAGGACCAGCGCGCCGGCGGAACGTGCCGCCGGATCGTCGGGACGCTGATCGAGGCTGAGCCGCAGCACATCATCGGGGGTCAGCGCCTGACCGTCGCGCACGATGCCCACCATGCCGAGGGCAATCGATTCGCCCCGCATCGCCGCGTCCGCGTCGCCGGTGAGCGTGAGCGCATCGCTGCGCATCGCGACACGCGTGTTCGAGAGGCGCGCCAGCTCGACCAGATTGGCGTCGTTGACGCCCGCGAGCACGAGCTGATCCACGCCCTCAATCGGGACGCGGACGGTGGTTGGCGTACCGGTCATGCGTCACCACCTGTGCGTGAAATCAACTGCAAGGAGAGTTCGCGCAAGTCGGCCGGCGGCACCGGTGAAGGCGCGCCTTCGAACAAGGCGCGAGCCGCCGTCGTCTTGGGAAATGCAATCACGTCGCGGAGCGAGGTCGCGCCCGCCAGCAGCATGGTAATGCGATCGAGGCCGAACGCGATACCGCCATGCGGTGGTGCACCGGAGCGCAGCGCTTCGAGCAGGAATCCGAAACGCGCCTGCGCGGTGGCGTCATCGATGCCGAGCAGCGCGAAGATGCGCGATTGCAGCGCGGAGTCACTGATACGAATGCTGCCGCCACCGAGTTCGAGACCGTCGTACACGACATCGTAGGCGAGTGCTCGCGCCCGCTCCGGCGCGGTCTCGAGCAGTGTGACATCGTCAGGATGCGGCGCGGTGAACGGGTGGTGCACCGCACCCAACACGCCTGTCGCGGGGTCGAGGTCGAACATGGGGAAGTCGGTGATCACCACGAATGCGTGGCGATCGGGCGGAATCAGGTCGAGCCGCTGGGCAACGGATTGGCGTACCCGATCCAGCGCTGGCGACGCCGTACGATCCGGACCGGCCACGAACAGCCCGAGCGCGCCGACGTCGAGCGCCAGCGCATCGGCCGCGGTTGAGGGCAGTGACTGGCCGACTTTGCCCTCGAGTTCGTCAATGGTGCGCTTGATCACCAGCAGACCGCTCACACCGGCGCTCTTGGCGATCGCTTCGAGTTCGTCGGTCTGCTTGCGCGACATCGCGGCACCGCCCGGCACACACAATCCACGCACGCGTTCACCGCGGGCAATCGCCGCCTGAATAAACGGAAGCTCACTCGCCGCAAAGACCGATGTCACATCGTTCAGTATCAGCGCGTATCGCAGATCAGGCCGGTCGCAACCGTAGTGTTCCATCGCGTGCGCGTAGGTCATGCGCGGAAACGGTGACTCCGCTGGTACGCCCGCGCCGCTCCACAGGTCGGCGATGAGCGCTTCCGCAATTGCGAGCACATCTTCCTGCGCCACGAACGACGCTTCGATGTCGATTTGCGTGAACTCCGGCTGCCGGTCGGCGCGCAGGTCTTCATCGCGGAAGCAGCGCGCAATCTGAAAATATCGATCGTAGCCGGCACACATGAACAACTGCTTGTAGATCTGCGGTGACTGGGGCAGCGCATAGAACTCGCCGGGGTGTACGCGACTCGGAACGAGATAGTCACGGGCACCTTCGGGGGTGGGCTTCGTCAGTATCGGCGTTTCGAGCTCAAGAAATCCGCGTGCGTCGAGGAAGCGACGGGTCGCCTGCGTCAGCCGATGACGCAACATGAGATTCCGCTGCAACTCCTGACGACGCAAATCGAGGTAGCGATGGCGTAGTCGAAGTTCCTCTGCGGGCAGCTTGTCGCCCTTGGCTGGTGCCACAGGAAACGCCGGTGTGGCGGCAGCACCGACCACGCGGATCGACGTCACCTGCACTTCGATGTCCCCTGTCGGCATGTCGGGATTTCGCTGCGTGTCCGCACGGGCCACCACCGTGCCGCGTATCAGGATCACCGACTCGACACCGACCGCGGCCGCGTGCAACAGTGTGTCGCCGTCTGACCACGCCGGGCCGAAGGCGAGCTGTACCAGCCCGGTCCGGTCGCGCAAATCAAGAAATACCAACCCGCCAAGATCACGACTGCGATGCACCCAGCCTCCGAGCTGCACCGCAGCACCGATAAGTGCAGCCCCAAGGCTGCCACAGCTATGAGTACGCATGGACGTTGCCAGCGGGGACGACAGCACATCGGGTACAGACAGGGTCACGCAATCGCTCCGGGCGTCACGGCGCCAGATGAAATGCCAGCACGCGCCGATACCGGCACGTGAACGTTGTGGGACGACAGTCGATGCGACACCGCGATGCGCGCAATGCCTGATCGCCTGCGATCGTGACGACTCAGCTGGCCTCCAACTGCTGGAGCAGCCGCAAAAAATGCGCGGCATCGGGAGCGGCCTTGAGCGCTGCCATCAGCTCGTGATTGTTGAAGAGTTGCGAGAACTCGCGCAGGGCTTCCAGATGCACCCCGGGTGCGTTCGACGGTGACGCCACGAGAAATGCCAGCGAGACGGGATTCCCATCCGCCGCGTCGAAGGCCACAGGCGCGGTCAGGCGTATCGCAGAAAGTTGCAACCGATCGACGTGTGCACTTCGCGAATGCGGCAACGCGATGCCGTCGCCCAACGCGGTGGTGAACTGCGCTTCACGCTTTCGGACATCAGCGAGCAGTCCGGCGCGCGCATTGCCGTCTGGCATTGCCAGTGCGACCAACTCGGCCAGCACCGCATCCTTGTCGGCTGCGGCGCTGGGCACAGCAATCCGATCGATCGTGAAATGGTCAGCGACTGGCAACAGAGTCCCGGGAAGCATGCGTCAATCCGAAAGTTAACGGAAAGCGCCTTCTGAAAGTTAACGGAAGGCGCGTGCAGGCGATAGCGATTTGCTTGCCCGCGCGACAGGTGTCGCTTATGGTCAACCGTATGCGCCGCAAGCTCTTGTGCGGGCTTGCGACGGGCTGGGCGGCGCTTCTGGGTGCCGCCTCCGCTGCGGCCCAGCCCGTTCCCGCCCGTGATCTCTGGGATTTCCCGCTGGGGGCGGTCGGCTCGCCGGCTGCGCTGGCGGCCGAGGGCGGTGTCAGCCTGTGGAATCCTGCGATGATGGCGCTCCCGGAAGGTATGCGGTGGCGCGCGGGCGTCGCCTCGCTCTCGACCGGTGCCGAGCAGGGCGTTGAGGGACAACTGCTCGGGCTCACGGTCCAGCGACCCAGCCGCCTCTCCATCGGCGTCTCGCTGGCCAGGGCCGCTGTGTCGGATCTGGTGCGCACGGAGACGGATCCGCAAAGCCTTGGTTCACTGTCGTACCAGACGATCGTCGGGTCGGTGACCGTCGCCAGGCCGCTCTCGGACTGGCTCACGGTCGGCGCAGCTGCCCGATTCCGCCAGGGACGCGCCGAGCGTGACGTCCGTGGCGCCGTTGCGGCTGATCTGGGGCTGGTGCTGCGCCGTGATGCATGGCGCGACGCGAGGCTCGCCGTCAGTACCTTTCTCTGGCGACCGGGACGCGAAGTCGAAGATCGCCCATTGCTCAGTCTCGCGAGTGATGTGCGAGTGGTCGGATCGGGACCGGAGCGGGAGGCCCGGCTGGGCCTTGCCTATCAGGGGGCCACGCGAGGACAACGGGATCGCACCACACAAGAATTCGGCCCGTTTGTGAGTAGTCGGCTGGGCCCTCTGGAAGCCCGTGCCTCCGTGCCCACTGTTCGGACGGCCGACGTTCGGCTGACACATACGCGCTTCTCGCTCAGTTTGCACCTGGCGCGTTTTGCTGTCGGAATTGGTCGCGAAGATGCAAACGTCGGACTCGGCCCCATGTATCAGTTCACCTTCAGTTCCTTCGGCCAGTGAATACACTCGCAATGTCCGCAGACGTGACGGAGTCTTGGTTCGCACCGGTCAATGTGCTTGACCTTACACCCGACGAGGCACTCGACGCGTTGGCGGCATTCATGGCGGCGGCCGGTGAAGCTTCGTACCGCGCGGCCCAGGTGTTCGCGCGTTTGTGGCAACGGCCGGTTTCGAGTTTCGAGGAAATGACCGAGCTGCCGAAGACGCTGCGCACGCAACTCGCGGCCCGGTTTGTGATGCCGAGATTGCCGCTCCAGACGCGGCAGCGCTCCGCTGATGGGACGGAGAAGTTCCTCTTTCAACTCGCCGACGGGCAAGCGATCGAGACGGTCGCAATTCCGGAAGGCGATCGGTTGACGCTCTGCATCTCATCACAGGCGGGATGCGCACTGCAGTGCGCGTTTTGCGCGACCGGCGCAATGGGGTTTCAGCGCAATCTGACGCCGTCAGAAATCGCCGGACAGGTGCGCGAGCTTCGGCTGCTGGATTCCCCGCTGATGGCCACCAACATCGTGTTCATGGGCATGGGTGAACCGATGATGAATTGGACAGCCGTGGATCGTGTGCTCACGCTGTTGAATGATCCGCGTGCGCTCGGCATCGGGGCGCGTCATATCACCATCAGCACCGTTGGCGTGCTACCGGGCATCGAGGCGTTGGCGGCTCGCAAGGAGCAGTTCCGATTGGCGATCTCGATTCACGCGCCGAGTGACGAGCTTCGCCGCCAGCTCATGCCGGTGAACATCAAGTACCCACTCGCCGATGTGATCAGGGCGGCCGCCGAGTTCGATCGTCGGGTGACGTTTGAATACGTGATGCTCAACGGAGTGAATGACCATCCGGAGCACGCCGCCATGCTGGCCACGCTCGCGCGCGAATGTCGCGCGTTCGTGAATCTCATTCCGCTCCACCCAGGTGGATCACTCGGATTTACGCCAACGCCAGCGGCACGCATGGGCGCGTTCGCGCGCGCGCTCCGTGCGCGAGGCGTCGAAGTCGCGATCCGAAAGAGCCGCGGCCTCGACATCGCGGCTGCGTGTGGACAGCTACGGACGGAACGGCTGGGCCGGCGGCTTCCAGTCGCTTCCTAGCGTCACCACCACATCGGCGTGGGGGAACGGTTCGGAACGCTCACGCACGGTCCCAGCGCCGAGCGCGCGCACGATGCGCGTTCCCCAGTCGCGTGCCTCCGCGACGACCTCGACCACGGTTTCGGTTGAGGGCTTCGGGGCGGTACCGTAGTCAACCACATCGTACCCGTAGTCGCGCAGTCGCTGTGTCCCCCGTCGTGCCAGTCCAGCGGTCGCGGTACCGTTCAATACCCGCACGCGAACACGCACACCTTGCGGAGCTCGCGCCGAGGTGTCTTGCACAATCGCGGAGACGGGCGTTTCGGTGGTGCGCTCGGCGCCATCGTCCGCGCTGCGCACATACCAGAGACCCGCACCGGCAACGGCCGCCACAGCCGCAACAGCAACCAGGAATACACCGGGAACGCGCACTAGCGCACGACGTCCCAGAGGGCGACGGTTTCGGGTGCGAACCCTTTCCCTTCCCGTAGCGCCCACTCCAAGCGGAGTCGCACGACCTGGCGAAATACGGCGTCAAATCGCACCGGCACGAGATTCGCGAGGAACGCCCGGTCTGCCTGCATGAACGGTCGACCGGGTTCCAAAAAATCGGCCATGTACAATGCGCGACCGAGTGCCCCCCACGCGATGGAGCCGGTAGTATGCCAGCGCACGGCGTCGAGTACTTCCTCGCGGTGCTCCCCGTCGCGCGCGAGCCAGCGTGCCGCCGCTGACCCGTGCAGCATGCCGAGCGGACGCGTGGGATCGTCGGCAGAGGCGCGGAGTACGGATTCATCGGCATCGCGCAGAGCGTCGTGCCAGCGCCCGACATCATGCCACGCCTGCCGCTGCGTGCCATCAAGCGCCAACGATTCGCTCCACGCATCGAGCAAAGCCGTCACGCGTGCGATATGCCCACGTCGCTTCTCCTTCGCCACGGCCCACGTGGGCAGTTGCGGCACCGCGCCCGGCGTCGAAGGTGGAAGCGCCAGGTTCACGCGTCCATCGCCGCTCGCAATGACGCTGCCAATGTGACCGCTGCTTCTACGGACTCTTCGGCGGCACGAACAATCGCGCTGCCGACAATCACGCCGTCGCCAAGTTGCGCGGCCGCGCGGGCCTGTTCCGGTGTGGAAATGCCGAACCCAATGCAGATCGGCAAGGAGGTCGCGGCGCGCAAACGCGCGACCGAGTCCGGCAAATCGACGGCCAGCGCGTCGCGGACTCCGGTGACACCGAGCCGCGAGACCAGGTACACAAATCCAGCGCCATGACGACCGATTTCCGCCATGCGTTCGGCGGGTGTCGTGGGCGCCACCAGCCGAATAAAATCAAGGCCGCTTTCACCTAACCAGGCTTCACGCATCGGGTCGGAACCCACCGGCATATCGGTGACCAGTACGCCCGCGACGCCGGCCGCTCGCGCGCGCTTGAGCACATCCGGTCCGGCAGCCATGATCGGATTCAGGTACGAAAAGAGCACCACAGGAATCTGCAGCTTCGCTTCGGTGATCAGCGCAAGCGCGCGCGCGAGGGAGATCCCGTGTTCGATGGCGATCTGTGAACTGCGCTGAATGACCGGCCCGTCGGCGAGCGGATCGGAAAAAGGCACGCCCACCTCGAGGATGTCGACGCCGGCGGCTTCAAGGCCACGCATGAGCGCAACGCTCGACGCAGGGTCCGGATGCCCGGCGGTGACATAGGCAACAAATGCACGCCGACCCTCGGCGCGCAGCTGTGAAAAACGCGCGTCGATGCTCGACGGTGTGGTGGAAGTAGCGGTCACGGCAGAGTCGGCGGCCCGAAGGCGTGGTCAGGCGAAGTAATCGGACACGCGAATGCCCCAGCGGTCGGGGTCGTCGGTCCGGATGATCGTTCGGAGATAATGCCCTGCATCGTCGCGCGCCAAGAGGTCAACGAGCGGCGGGTCCGGAAGCAAGTTACCCTGCGCGTCGGCCAGGAGCCGAACGATCGGACGCGAGAGCGCGGTTTCGTCAGTATTCGCGCAATGGACAAGCCCCAACTCGAACGTGTCCAGCACGACCACCGTCCCCACAGGATAAATGCCAGTGAGATTCACAAAGGCTTTCACCAGGACGGGATCAAAGCCGAGGCGATCGTTGTCACGCATGCCCTGCAGGACGTCCGCAGGCGACCACGGCGTGTCCTGATAGACACGGGTTGTCGTCGCGGCGTCGAAACCATCGGCGACCGCAATAATCTTGCTGATCAGGCTGAGGCGGCGCGGCCGCACATGCGCGGGATAGCCCGACAGATCGGTTCGCATGTGATGTTCGTGCGCGGAGACCATGGCGCGCCAGGGACGGCCCGACCCGATGGGCAGCGCGAACAACGACAGCAGCCCCTGCCACGTGTGCGTCTGCACCGTAGCTCGCTCCGTCTCGTCGAGTGACCCGCGCTTGTTGAGGATGTCGGACGGTACGCGGGACTTGCCGATATCGTGGAGGAGCGCGGCGATGCCCAAGTCGAGCAGTTGCGGCTTTGACAGCCCGAGCCGGCGACCGAGCGCCACGGAGAGAATGCAGACGTTGACGCTGTGCACAAACGTGTATTCGTCAAACTCGCGCAAGGTGGTGAGCCCCATGAGCGATGACGCGTCAGTGAGAATGCTGTCGACGATGCCCTGCACGGCCCGTTTCACCCGCTTGAGGCTCGGACTGCGGCCGAGACGTACCGCACTCATGACTTCCCGTGTGACATCGAGCGAGCGCACGTAGGTTTGCCGAGCGCGTTCGCGCGCGTCAAGCTCATCTTCGGTTTCGAGTTCATCCGTCGGGGGATCGAACTCGAAATCATGCACATTGGCCTGCGTGAGACGCTGCTCGAGTTGACCGAGCCGCTCCTCTTCCGGGTACTCGAGCGGTGGCGCCTGCAAGAACGCCAGAAGTACGACCCAACAACGAGGCTCGGCCCGCCGCGCAACACGCAGGCTACCGATGCCCGCTTCGCGCAACAGTCCGAGCACGTACGCCACGGCTGCATAATTGTCGAGCGCCAATCGTACCCGGGCTTCATTCACAAAAACAAAGTCACCGGCACGTCGCACGTCGCACGGCGCGCCGTCAGCCATCACGCGTTGACACGCGACGTCGAGTTCGGTGAGCGCCTTTTGTACCGCCGCGTTCTCGATCGGATACAGTCGTACCGCGCGCAGGGCACCGTGCAAGGCGACGACCACGGCGCGCGCCCGACGCTCTTCGTGCGCGTCGAACAACGCGCCGTTCCCTCGTGCGGCAGCGGGATCATCCATCGTGTTCGGGCGGTGCATCAGCTTCCCGCTCCGCTGCGGAGCGCGCGCGCCACCTCGTTGCGCACGACGGCGTCGCGCGCGTCGCTCGCTTTGCGCAGCACGCCCAACGCCGCGTCCGTACCCACCAGACCCAGCGCGCGCGCGGCGCAGGCGCGCATCTCGCTCGACTCGCGCGGCCCGAGGAATGAGCGGCTGTTCAGCACCGAATCCAACACGGCCACACCCGCATCTCCGCATACGGAGCCGAAGGCATCGAACAACGCCGTTTTCTCACTGCGGTCGGCGGCGCGCAGTTCCTTGCGCTTCAGCGTCGCGTGGAGTCGTGGAAGTGCACCGAGATGGCGCTGCATCCCAACAGCGCGTAGCGCCGCCACGCGCACGTCGCGTTCCGCATCGTCGAGCGCGACTTCGAGCGCCTGCATCGCGCCGGCCGAAGCGATGGCCACGAGCGATTGCACCACTTCAATTCGTACCGGAACATCGGCGGTCCGGAGCAACCGGGCAAGCGTGCCGACGGCCGCCGAGGTGCGCAGTTTACCGGCCAGCCGGATCGCGCCAAGCGACACGGCGGCATCGGCATCATCAAGCATGCGAACGACATCAGCGGTCTGTCGTTCGCCAAGCCGCAGCACCGCGCGCTCGACCGACGCGCGCGCCGGACCAACCGCCGAGTGCGTGACCCACGCCAACAGTGGCGCCAACGCGCTGCCCCGCAGCTCAGCGACCAGTGCTTCGAGTGTCTCGGCTCCGGGCGCGCGTGTGCCTTCGTCCACGGCCTGAAGCAACTGCGACACGACTGACGCATCACTCAGGCGATCCGCGAGGCCGAGCAGACGCTCCCGTGAGACGGAATCCAGTGTGGTGGCGCGCCGCTCCGCCACGCGCGCCTCACGCAGCGCGTAGGCAACCGCTTCGTAGGCGGCGGACGACAACAGGTTGATCAGGAGCTCGTCGATTCGATCGATCACTTCGCCACGGATCACCGCATCCGACTGCAGCTCGAGAATATCGAACAACACGGTCAGCACTTCGCGGCGCGGATCGCTGCCGAACTCGGCGCGCACTTCGTCCTGCAGGTAGGCCAGTTCGCGTCGGTCGAGAAAAAACAGGGTGCTGTCAAAGTCCTCAACACGCACCAGGCCAGGCGGTGCACCGGCCGAGAACTGCGGCGCCTCGGCGAGCGGTGTCCCCAGCGGTGCGAGCGCGGTGCCGTCGCCGGCGATACTGTTCGCGCCACCGGCACCGGGCAACGCGGAAATTTCGTAGCTGCTGCCCACCTCCACATAGCGATAGTGCAATGATTCAAGATCGGCCAGCCACAGCATCGTGATCAGGTCATCATCGTCGGGTGCCGCCTGTCGCGCACGCTGCAGCAAGCCGAGCAGGGACTCCAGGTCTTCCCCTTCAAAACCGGGCGAGATGGTAAGCTCCCGCAAACCATCGCGGTAGAGAATCCACGGGATTCCGTCAGAGGGCCGCTCGGCTTCGCGCAGCACGGTTGCGCCATCGAACTGGAACTCCGCTTCGCGCACTTGAAGGCGCAACTGTTCGACGCCGCCGGCCCAGCAATTCGAGAACGCGGCGCGGGCAATACTCAACGCACGTTCGCGCGTTGGATTGTTGGGCAAATACAACTGCCACGCACGGAACGCCTTGGCAAACGCCCGAAGCGCCTCCTCGACCAGTGTCGACGAGACGCTCGCTACGATGGCACCGGCGCTCAGGACGGATGTCACACGTCAGGCAACAAGTGTTCGCTCATGGTCCCGACATCCTTGTCACCGCGTCCGCTGACGCACAGCAGCACCGGCTCGTCGGGCGCCCAACGCCCCGCTTCGCGAACGATCCACGCCACCGCGTGCGCCGTTTCGAGTGCCGGAATAATGCCTTCGAGTCGGCTCAACACGGACACCCCAGACAGTGCTTCGGCGTCTGTGACCGACACATACTCCGCGCGGCCACTGTCTTTGAGCCACGCGTGCTCGGGACCCACGCCGGGGTAGTCCAGACCGGCCGAGATGGAGTGCGCGGGGTGCACCTGACCGGCCTCATCCTGCAGCAGGTAGCTCAGCGCGCCATGCAGCACGCCCGGTGTGCCCTTGCTCAGCGACGCTGAGTGCCGTTCCGTGCTCAACCCTTCACCGGCGGCCTCGACCCCGACCAGCTCCACCCCCGCGTCGTGGACGAAATCGGCGAAGGCGCCCATGGCGTTCGAGCCGCCACCCACGCAGGCCACGACCGTTTTAGGGAGCCGACCGGCACGTTCCAGCATCTGGGCCCGGGCTTCGCGACTGATCACGCGCTGAAAATCCCGGACCATGCGAGGGTACGGTGCCGGCCCCACCACTGATCCAATGATGTAGTGACTGTCAGTGACGTTAGTGACCCAATCACGAATGGCCTCACTCGTGGCATCTTTGAGAGTGCGGGTACCAGCGGTCACGGGAATCACGGTAGCTCCCATGAGACGCATCCGGAAAACATTCAGCGACTGGCGTCGCATGTCTTCTTCGCCCATGTACACGACGCACTCCAACCCGAATCGGGCACAAATCGTAGCCGTGGCGACGCCGTGCTGTCCGGCCCCGGTTTCGGCGATGATGCGACTTTTGCCCATGCGACGGGCGAGCAGCGCCTGCCCCACCGTGTTGTTGATTTTGTGCGCACCGGTGTGATTGAGATCCTCACGTTTCAGCCAGACCGGCGCGCCGACGAGTGCGGACAGACGGGGCGCCGTACTCAGCGCCGTAGGCCGGCCCACATAGTCGCGCAACAACGCATTCATGTCGGCGAGAAAGGCCGGGTCCTTCATGGCCGCGTCGAACTCGGCGTCGAGCGCGTCGAGCGCTGGCACCAGCGTTTCCGGGACATATCGTCCGCCGAAGCCGCCAAACCGATCGCCGGCACGCTCCGCCAACACTGCTCCCGTCGTTTCCATCAATCTCGTCCTCGTACCGCGTCCACAAAGGCTCGCATCCGCTCGGGATCCTTGATCCCCGGTGCGAGTTCCACTCCTGAAGATACGTCGACCACGTCGGGATGCAGCAAGGCAATCGCTTGCGCAACGTTGCCCGCAGACAGCCCCCCCGCCAGCACGAGCCGTACGCCCGGACAATCGGTGCGCCAGCGCGCCACGTCGCTGGCCAACGCCGACCAGTCGAGCGCGACACCGGTGCCCCCGAGCTGGCCCGGTACTTTGGCATCAAGCACCAGCGCCTCGGCATGTTTGGCGAACGACCAGGCCTCGCGGGGCAGTCCGCCAGACGCGATACGCAGCACGGGCCAAATGCGCACGCCGGCAGCGGCCACGATCGCTACCGACTCGACGTCCGGATCGCCATGCCACTGCGCGATGTCGGCGACGAGTGCCCGGGTCTCGTCCACCACCTCGTGCGCCGACATCGCGCCGAGCACCGCGACACGCGCCAGACTCGCGCGTGGCTCGCCCAGCACGTTGCGCCACCGCTCGGGGCTGAGCAGCCGCGGACCACCGGCCCGAATACCACCGAGATACTGCGCGCCGAGCTGCTCCGCGAGCGTTGCATCCTCGCGGCGCGTCAATCCGCAAAACTTGATGGATGGCGTGCGCGATGGCGGCTGCGGAGATGCGGACACGTCAGCGAGGCTGACGCGTGAGACTGGCAAAGGCGGCGACGGCCATGGTGGGGTCGGCCGCTGCGGAAATCGCTGAGCCAATGAGCAGCGCATCGGCGCCGGCGGACTGCGCCGCGAGCGCGTCGTCCACGCGGACCATTCCGCTTTCGGCGATGGCGATGCGATCGGCTGGAATTTGGCGAATCACCCTCGGCGCCGTGGTCGGATCAATCACGAGCGTTTCGAGGTTGCGGTTGTTCACGCCGATCACGGTCGCGCCGATGTCGAGGGCGCGCTGCAGTTCGGCTTCGTCGCGTACTTCCACCAGCACGTCGAGTCCGGCGTGGATGGCTTCGCGGTGCAGCGTGTCCAACTCGTCCGGAGCGAGCGCCCGCGCGATCAACAGCACAGCGGCCGCTCCGTTGGCGCGCGCCTCCCAAATCTGGACGGGGTGCACGATGAAATCCTTGCGAAGCACGGGAATCGAAACGGCGTGGGCCACGGCCGCGAGGTCTTCGAGCGAGCCGCCAAACTCACTTGGTTCCGTCAGCACGGAAATGGCGGCGGCTCCGCCCTCCGCGTAGGCCAGGGCTTGCGCACGTGCGTCGAGCGTGGGCGCGATCGCGCCCTTGGACGGCGAGGCGCGCTTGATCTCGGCGATGACGGCGAGCGACGAACCGCGCAGCGCCGCGACGAACGACGGCGGAGCGGGTCGGGCGGCAGCCTGCTCGCGTATGGCCGGAAGGGTGTGCGCGACGAGTTCGGCGCGCCGGTGGGCCGCGTCGGTGAGCCGTCCGAGCGTTCCAGTGGGCGGCGTCCACGCGGTGCAAGGGAGAGGCGATGACCGGTCGAGTGATGGCAGAGCTTGCACTTCGGCCCCTGTTCGGTTATGATGATTCGGAAGGTATTCGGTGATCAACTCTGTTTCGGCGCCGCAGTTCCCCCTACCACCCGTGGAGTCCGCCATGCCGCTCACCAAGCGCCAACGCGAGATCCTCAGCTTTCTCACCTCGTACGCCGAAGACAACGGGTACGCGCCGAGCTTCGAGGAAATCGCGTCCAAGTTCAACTATAACTCGCTGGCGACGGTGCATGAGCACCTCACCAATCTCGAGCGGAAAGGCTACATCAAACGTTCCTACAACGAGAGCCGCGCCATCGAGATTCTGCCGAGCGACGTGTTTCAGCGCTCGGTCGAGCTGCCGCTGCTGGGTTTGGTTGCGGCGGGCTCGCCCATTGAGGCGCTTTCGCACAACGAGAGCATCGCCGTGCCCGATAGCTTTCTCCGGCGCAACGGGAGTCACTACGTGTTGCGCGTGCGCGGTGAGTCCATGATCGAGGATCACATCGAAGACGGCGACTATGTGGTCGTGAACGAACGGCAAACGGCCGACAACGGCGAAATGGTGATCGCGTTGCTCGACGGCGCGGCTGCCACGGTCAAGCGTTACTTCAGGGAGCGTGACGGGCGCATTCGTCTTCAGCCCGCCAACGAAACCATGACGCCGCTGTACGTGCACGAAGACGATGTGCGCATTCAGGGCATCGTGGTCGGTGTGTTGCGTCGCTACTAACACGGAACGTCGGCAGTCAGTCTTGGCGCGGCGGCGCAAACGCGGCGCGGAGCGCCTGCAGCGCGCGCGTGCCGGCGCCCTCGTGCAGCGCGGCGCGCGCTGACGCGATCGCGTCACGATAGTCGTCACACACACCGCCAATGTAGATCGCCGCAGCCGCGTTGAGCAGCACTGCCGCTTCTGCCGCCGGTCGCCCTTCGCCGCGCAACACCGCTTCAATCACCGCCGCGTTTTCCGACGGTTCACCTCCCCCAAGGTCTTCGGCTCGGATCCCCTGCACTCCGGCCCACTCCGGATCGATAAACCACTCGGCAATCGCGCCGTTTCGCACCTCGAGAACCGTGGTGCGCCCGATTGGCGAGATCTCGTCGAGCCCCGGCTCGCCATGGACCACCAAGGCGCGTTCACTGCCCAGCTCCGCCAGTGCGCCCGCGATCAGAGACAGGCGACCGCAGTCGGCCACACCCACCACCTGTCGGCCGGCGTGGGCCGGATTTGCCAGGGGGCCCACGATATTCATCACGGTCGGAATGGACAGCTCACGGCGTACCGGTCCTACGTGACGCATTGCCGGATGCATGAGTGGCGCGAACATGAATGTGATCCCGGCGTCCCGCAGCGCGCGCTGCATCACCTCCGGCGTCACGTCAATCGACACCCCCAGCGCTTCGAGCACATCGGCGCTCCCCGATCGTGAGGTGAACGATCGATTGCCGTGTTTGGCAATTCGCACGCCGGCGCCGGCGGCCAGCAGAGCGGCGGCCGTAGAGATATTGAAGGTGGTGAGCGTGCCACCGCCGGTTCCGCAGGTGTCCACAACACGCGCGGCATCCGGCACGTCCAACGTCACCATCGCGCGCCGAAGGGCACGGGCAACGCCGGCCACCTCCGACACCGTCTCGCCTTTCACGCGAAGCGCCATGAGCAGGGCCGCGATCTGCGAGGGAGTGCCCTCGCCGCGCATGATCACATCAAAAGCGTCGGAGATAACATCGGCCTCAAGGGATTCTCCACCGGCGAGCCGACGAATCGCCTGTTTAAGCGAATCGACCGAGCCCCCCTCAACCGACATTGAGCGCCACTACCAGGCGATCGGCCAGACGCGCGTTCGACGCGATCAGCGAAATCACCAACGCCAGCAGTCGGACACGCTCAACATCCTCTTCCGAGTAGACCCCAAGCTTCGCGCGATTGGTGAGATTCACCACGCCCACCAGCGCACCGTGCGACACGAGCGGAAAGCTGATAAAGCTGCCGGTGGTGAAGTACTGGTCGCGGAGCAGCGGATGTCGGTCGGCCTGTGACACGTCCTGGACAAGCAATGGCTCGCGGGCCGCAGCCACCCGTCCCGACACGCCCTCACCAATGCGCGTGCGCATGCCCAGGGTCACATGTGGAGCAAGGCCTCGTCCGGCGGCAAGGTACATGTGCTCCGGTTCCGGCGCCACGAGCATCAGGGAGCACCGCTGTGCCTGCATGTCGTCGCCGACCAGTGCCAGCAGTCCATCCACCAGTTCACGCGGATCGCCGGTGCTGGCGTCGAGCGTGAGGACACGGTCGAGCAGGTACAGGGTGCGGGTGCGCTGACGCAGCGCCTCACTGCGCCGATGCAGTTCCGCATGTGATTGTTCCAGCTGTCCGACGGCGGCCATGAGCTGCTGCTCGGTGAGATCGGCCTTCCGGTTGGCACGTCGCACCTCTTCGTCGGCGCGCGCCGATTCCGCTTGCAGCGCGACGGCCTCCGCAGCCGACAGCACCGGCACGCCCTGCGGCGTCGTGTTCCGCGCTTCGCGCAGTTCGAGCTCAAGGGCGCGCAGCTTGCGCACGTACTCGCCGTGTACCCGCTGTGTCACGTCTTCCAACGTCCGGACCGCTTCCTCACGCGCCTCACGTTCCGACAAGCGGCTGAAGGCCAGGTCGAACAGGGCGAGGGCCGGCGCCAGACGCTCGGTTGTTCGCGTCCCGAAAATTTTGCGCGGCTCGTAGAGCGCCAGCACGGCGGCGAGGTAGCCCTCGACGCGCAATCCGCGCAGCGCCAGCACACCCCCATCGAGCGCGTGGGTGAACCCGAACAGGCGCGCGTACTCTGGGGAACGTTCCGCCATGTCGACGAACTGGCCACCCGCAGCGACCTTCAGGCGGACCGGCGCGGGAAGATGATCAAACGTCGTTTCCACCGCCGTACGCTCGACGCGACCCATGATCGGTGTGAGCCGCTCTCGCAGCATCTCCTGCCGCCCGTCGTATCGCAGGAGCGACATGGACGCACCGCGATCCATTTCGGCGACGCACTCGGCCAACGCGACGAGCGCCCCGTCGAGATCAGACGTGGCGCCGAGGGCGTGGGCGAGTGAGGCGAGAGAGCGAGGAGCCATGTGGGTGGGCGGAAGATAAACGGCGGAATGTGGAAAGGTCGCGCCTCTCCTGTCAAACCGGAAACGATGCGGAACCTCGCAATGTCACGTCACTCTGCGCCTTAGGTCGCTTGAAGGGGGGTCTGCCGTGTCGTATCTTATGAGGCTCATGCATTCTGCCGAACACGCCTCGTTCCTTTTGGTCACCCAGTACGATGGGGGGGCGTTTTCAGGGTGGCAGCGCCAGCCGGTCGCGCGAACGATTCAGGGTGAAATGGAACGGGCGCTGGCCGAGTTATGCGGATCGCCGGTGGCGGCGATAGGCGCCGGACGAACCGATGCGGGCGTGCATGCGCGCGGCCAGGGAGTTGGTGTGCGCGTGCCTGCTCGCTGGACGGCCGATCGACTCCGAGGTGCCATGAATGCCAAATTGCCTTCCGATATATGGGTCGAACGGGCGCATTCCATGCACGAGACCTTCCATCCGCGATTTAGCGCCGAACGGCGGCGTTACGCGTATTTTGTAGGCACGGACGCGCTGGCGATGTCGCCCTTTCGTCGGCGTACCGAGTGGGCCGTGGCACGCAGCCTGGATCTTGACGTGCTGTCGGCTGAGGCGACTGCGATCCTCGGCGAGCACACGTTCCGCGGTTTCGCCGTTCAGGGTACGGCGCCCGACGGCGACGATCACCGCTGTCAGGTGCACGAGGCGCGATGGCGCTTCAGCAACGGCGGACTGGTTTTTGATATCGAAGCCAACCGCTTTTTGCACCACATGGTGCGCTTTCTTGTCGGGACCATGGTGGACGTGGGACTGGGTCGGCGACCGGCAGGAACCGTCGCGACGCAGATTTCCGCGACGGATAATCGAGACACATCGCCACCCGCGCCACCACACGGCTTGTTCCTTGAGCAGGTTCGTTACCCCGCGACCCTTTATCTTTCCCCGACGTGAAGCTCTTTCTTGCGACCGATGCGCTCGACGATGTGCAGTGGGCCAGCGCCCGCGGCTGGTGTGACGGCGTCGTGCTCCCCGACGCCGCACTGCGCAGCGCCGCGTCGGAAGACGCCGCCGTCGCGTGGCTGGCCAGCTTCGCCCGGGCCGTATCGTTTCCGGTGCTGGTGGATGTGGCCGATATCATCGCGCTGGGCGAGAGCGGTCTCGACCAGGCCCGTGCGCTTGGTCGCGCGGCGGACAACGTCGTGCTGCAGCTGCCGTTTACCGAAGACAACGCCACCACCATGCGCTCACTGGCGACGGGCGGCATTCGTGTAGCGGCCACGTTCGTGGGCACAGCCACGCAGGCCATGTTTGCGGCCAAGTCGGGCGCGTCGTTCGTACTCGTCGATGTGGATCGCCTCGACGCCATGAACGGCACCGGCGCCTCCGTCGTGGCCGCCGCCCGCGCGCTACTTGACGGCGCCATGCTCGAAACGGAACTCGTGGCACTCTTCCCCTCGGGATCGGCGTCGCTGGCCGCGTGCGGTGCGGCCGGCGCTGATGCGGCGGTGGTGGGTGCGTCGACGCTGAGGGCGATGATCGGCTACCCGTTCACCGATCAGGCCTTGGCCGACACGCAGCGCCGTCCGTCCGGTGGACAACGTCTGCGAGCGGGCGACCTGTGATTGTCGCGCGACTGAGCGCCATCGGAGCAGCGGCGCTTCTGGTCGTCAGCTGTGTCGGCGCCACCCCCGCCGATTCGCTCGCGCAGCCCGCCATCGCCACGTCGCAGCCACCGGCAGTCGCGTCCGGGCTGGTTCCGGCACAGAGTATCGAGCAGTCCCGTCGCACCGCCATCACCACGGCCGCCGAGCGCGTCGCGCCGTCCGTGGTCACGGTCCAAACGGAAACGGTGGAGCGCGTTCCGGTTGACATGTTCGAGCAAATGTTCGGCGGACGCACCGGACAGCGTGCGCGCGCCGGCATCGGCTCCGGATTCATCGTACGCAGCGAGGGTGTCATCGTGACGAATGCGCATGTCGTCAGCGGCGCGTCACGGATTACGGTGGCCACTCGTGATGGCACGACCTACGACGCAAAACTGATTGGCGAAGACGATCAGAATGACATCGCCGTGCTTCGCATTGACGCGAAGGGACTCCCCGTCTCACCACTTGGCACGTCTTCCGATCTCATCGTTGGTGAGTGGAGCATTGCCATCGGCAATCCGTTTGGTTTTGTGCTCGGCAACTCCGAACCCAGCGTTTCCGTTGGCGTGATCAGCGCGGTGGGGCGCAACATTACGGCGCGCAGTGAAGGCGGTGGTGTGTACCTCGACATGGTGCAAACCGACGCTGCGATCAATCCCGGCAACTCGGGTGGACCGTTGGTCAACGCGAACGGCGAAGTAATCGGTGTGAACAGTTCGATCTATTCACCGTCCGGTGGATCGGTCGGACTGGGCTTCGCAATTCCCATCGATCGCACCATGCGAATCGTTGATGATTTGCTCACGCACGGTCGGGTGCGTCAGCCGTGGGTGGGCTTGCAACTGCTCATGCCCGAAGTGAACAATGCGCGTGATGCCGTGCGCACAGTGCCCACGGTCGGCCGGGTGGTGCCGGGATCACCGGCTGAACGCGCTGGCGTGCAGCCGGGCGACGTCTTGCTCCGGGCCGGCAACAAGCCATTGCGCAATCCGTTCGACTGGGAAGCGCGCTTGCTTGAACTGCGCGTTGGCGAAGCGTTCCCCCTCACCGTGCGTCGCGGCACACGTGAGACGGTACTGCAGGTCACCGTGTCTGATGTGCCGGAGGTGAGTGCGCCTCGCGTCACGGTGTTGCGCGAACTCGAGCTGGTCACAGTGACCGACGCGATTCGTCAGGAGCGTCGCATTCAGTCGCGCGGCGGCGCCTTGGTGTTCCGTGCGTCCGAGCGACTGCAGTCGGAGCTTGGCCTGCAATCCGGTGACGTCATTGTTCAGATCGGCACCACGCCGATCACTTCCGCAGATCTCGCGGCTCGCGCCATCGATGCCTACGCCGCTCGCGGCGCAGTGCAGCTGTGGTTCGAGCGCGGCGGCCGGCTGTTTCCTCCGATTTCGTTCCGTGTCCGCTGATACCGCCACCGTTTCCATCTATTCGTCGCCGCTGTCCGAGCGGTACGCGTCGCGTGCCATGCTTGAGTTGTGGGGACCGTCGGCGCGCTACGGTCTGTGGCGTGAACTGTGGCTCGTGCTCGCCGAGGCCCAGCGCGATCTGGGTCTGGCACTGCCCGACGCCGCGATCGCTGAAATGCGCGCGAATCGTGACAATATCGATTTCGCCGCCGTCGCTGAATACGAGCGCCGCTTTCGCCATGACGTGATGGCGCACGTGCACGCGTTTGCCGACGTCGCACCGGCAGCCCGTCCGTTCATTCATCTCGGCGCGACGAGCTGCTACGTCACTGACAACGCCGATTTGGTATTGATGCGGCGCGGTATGGCGTTGCTGCGTGACAAGTGCGTGGAGTCGATACGATCACTTGCCGAGTTTGCGCAGGCGTGGCGCGATGTACCGTGTCTTGGGTACACGCATCTGCAGCCTGCGCAGCTGACCACGGTTGGCAAGCGCGCCACACTGTGGATGCAGGACCTCGTGCTCGATGTGGTCGATCTTGATCATCGGATCGCGACGCTGCCGTTCCGCGGCGTCAAAGGCACCACGGGTACGCAAGCGTCGTTCCTCTCGCTCTTTGACGGCGATCATGGCAAGGTGCGCGAACTCGACCGACGCGTGTCGGCGGCGATGGGATTCGCCACGTCCATTCCCGTGAGTGGACAGACGTACAGCCGCAAGATTGACGCACAGGTGCTCGGCGTCGTGGCCGGCGTGGCCGCCAGCGCCTCGAAGTTTTCCGGCGACATGCGCATGCTGCAGGCGTTCGGTGAAATCGAAGAGCCCTTCGAACGCGATCAGATCGGTTCGTCGGCGATGGCGTACAAGCGCAACCCCATGCGCTCCGAGCGGATCGCCGCGCTCGCACGGTTTGTGTTGTCACTCGAACCAAACGCGAATCAGACGCACGCCGTGCAGTATTTTGAACGAACGCTCGACGATTCGGCCAACCGGCGCCTGGCCATTCCGGAGTCTTTCCTCGCCACGGACGCGATTCTGGTCCTGCTTCGCAATGTGGTTGCCGGTCTGGAAGTGCATCCGGCACGCATTCGTCGGCGTGTAGACGACGAACTGCCGTTCATGGCGACGGAAGAGATCATCGTGCGTGCGGTTCGCGCCGGTGGCGACCGTCAGGTGGCGCACGAGATGATTCGTGGGCACTCCATCGCCGCAGCACGTGCGGTCAAGGATGGCGCGCCGCGCAACGACCTGCTCGAGCGATTGTCGGCCGATCCGGCGTTCGGTGTGCCGCTTGAAGATCTGCAGGCACTGGCTGATCCATCGCGGTTTACCGGACGTGCGCCGCAGCAGGTGGATGATTTCCTGAGCGAAGTCATTGAACCACTGCTGGCGACACATGCTGTGCGCACGGCGAACGATGAGGTGCGCGTATGACCGCTGGTGAGTCCGTTCGTATCACGGAGTTGCCATTGCCGTTGGTGCGCCGTGGCAAGGTCCGCGACGTGTACGCCGTGGGGGCAGATCATTTGCTGCTCGTTGCAACGGATCGCGTCAGCGCGTTCGACGTGGTCATGAACGAGCCGATTCCGTTCAAGGGGGCGGTGCTGACGCAGTTGAGCGCGTGGTGGCTGCGAAAGCTCGAAGCCCGCTTCGGTGACGCATTGCCGCATCACATGGTCAGCGCCGATGTGCAGCAGATCGTCGCGCAGGTGCCCCCACTCGAAGCACATCGTGAGATGCTCGCTGGACGCGCGATGTTGTGCCTGCGCACCGACGTGGTGCCGATTGAATGTGTGGTGCGCGGCTATCTCGCGGGGTCCGCGTGGAAGGAATACGCGGCGCACGGTACACTCGCGGGAGAGGCACTGCCCAGCGGCCTGCTCGAAAGCAGTCAACTCACTCCGCCGCTGTTCAGTCCCGCCACCAAGGCCGAGTCCGGTCACGACGAGAACATCACCACGGCGGCGATGGCAACGCAGTTGGGCGCCCAACAAGCCGCCGACCTTGAGCGGTACTCGCGGGCAATTTACGACTTCGGCCGGGAGACGGCGGCGCCACGGGGGATTATCGTCGCCGATACCAAGTTCGAGTTTGGTATGCGCCACGGCCGATTGGTGCTGATCGATGAAGTACTGACGCCTGATTCATCGCGCTTCTGGCCAGCCGATCAGTACTCTCCCGGTCAGAGTCAGCCAAGCTTCGACAAGCAACCGCTGCGCGATTGGCTGGATGCGCAACGGCGTGCGGCGCGTTGGAACGGAGACGCACCCGGGCCCACGCTGCCGGACGACGTGGTGGTGGCCACACGCGATCGGTACCTCGATGCGTTCGCGCGTATCACCGGCGCTCCACTCGACCTCGCGGCGCTCGAGATGGGGCACCCGTCGTGAGCTTTTCCCGCGAGGCGTATCCGCTGCTCATCACCGCCGTCGTGCTCGCGGCGCTGACGTTCGCTCTGGCGCTGCGCGTTCGTTCGTGGCCGATCTGGCTGGCGGCCTACGGGCTCTTGATTCTGTCCCTGATCATCGCGTGGTTTGCGCGTTCCACTCCAATGGTGTCCGCGTACATCAGCGTCCCTGCGGTGCATAGCTGATGGCTGGCACCGGCGGCCAGACCGTTATCCCG
>Ga0105045_10000595_pt1 | contig 27198 bp, 18 predicted proteins | sample MAT02_FD_78089 | JGI IMG/M metagenome (GOLD analysis project Ga0105045, IMG submission 78089) | Freshwater microbial communities from Lake Fryxell liftoff mats and glacier meltwater in Antarctica - MAT-02 (megahit assembly) | ecosystem: Environmental > Aquatic > Freshwater > Ice > Liftoff... | reverse complement strand
TGCTGATAAATTTATATTGTTGTAATTATAATTCCACCAGCTTTTAAAATCTTTCAAAATCACCGCCGGATCTGCATGACGGGGTTTATCAGCAACCTTTTGGGAACAGGATGCGGTGATGAATGCGATTAGAAGGGATATAATGATGTTGCGTTTCATTTAGGAAATAAACTATTTCAAACTAAGACTCAACCATAAAATAAATTGTTTTGAAGCAGCTGGCAAGCCGAATTATGTGGCGAAAATACATTGCAAGTCAGCGTTTTGATAGTAAACTTTGTGTATTACCACAAGTTGACCATCCGATAAGGTATATCAACTTGCGAAATTTTATTTTAAACAAGGTAAAGCTAAAATGATCGTTGAAGTTAGCAATCTCACAAGCAAAAATCAGTCAGCAATTTCTAATGTTCACTCAATATATCATGCCCCATCTTATCCCTTTTAGTAGTCAGGTATTTTTCATTGTGTATGTTAGGCTTTATTTCAATCGGAACGGTTTCTACCACTTCAAGGCCATAGCCCATTAAGCCAACCCTTTTCTTAGGGTTATTGCTCATCAGCTTCATCTTGCTTATACCTAGGTGACGAATAATTTGCGCCCCTACTCCATAATCTCTTTCATCCATTGCAAAGCCCAATTCCAGATTGGCTTCAACCGTATCCCTGCCCTGTTCCTGCAATTTATATGCTTTCAATTTATTGAGTAATCCGATACCTCTTCCTTCCTGGTTCATATATAATACCAGCCCTTTGCCAGCCTGCTCCACCATTTTCAATGCCTTGTGCAACTGGTCGCCACAATCGCAACGCAGTGAACCTAAAATATCGCCAGTCATACAACTGCTGTGTACCCTTACCAAAACTGGTTCATCTTTTTCCCATTCGCCCTTTTTAATGGCCAGATGAATTTCGCCGGTATTGATTTGCTTAAAAGCGATCAATTCAAAATCGCCATATTTGGTGGGCATGTGAACCCTTTCTTCTTCCTGAATCAGCGTTTCTTTCGAAAGGCGATAAGCAATCAAATCTTTGATAGAAACCAGTTTCAGATCAAATCTTTTAGCAATTTCTTCCAACTGGGGCAACCGTGCCATGCTGCCGTCCTCATTCATAATTTCTACCAACACTCCGGCAGGTTCAAAACCAGCCAATCTGGCAAGGTCAATGGTGGCTTCTGTATGGCCACTCCTTCTAAGCACTCCGCCCTTTTTTGCTCTCAATGGAAAAATATGCCCCGGGCGCCCCAGCTCTTCTGCCCTTGTTGCAGGATCAACCAATGCCAGCACCGTTTTTGCACGGTCATGGGCAGAAATACCGGTGGTGCAGCCATGGCCTAATAAATCAACACTTACCGTAAAGGGAGTTGCGTGCAATGAAGTATTATCCGAAACCATCGCTGGCAATCTTAGCGCATCACATCTTTCTTCAGAAAGCGGCACACAAATCAATCCGCGGCCATGCGTACCCATAAAATTGATTATTTCCGGAGTTACGGTTTGAGCTGCTGCAATAAAATCTCCTTCATTTTCCCGATCCTCATCGTCCACCACAATTACCAGCTTGCCATTCTTAATATCTTTAATGGCACTTTCAATACTATCTAGCATTTTTAAATTTTAGGATGCAAAGTTAACGAGGTTTAGGCTTTTATATCCCCGACATTCGAAATAGGAGATAATATAGTCAACGATAATTTAAAATGAAGCATAAGCAGCATTTAAGTTCCGTAGCTTGCCTTTTAAAATGTTAACGATTTTAACGTTCTTACCCGTTTATTTAGTTTCTTTGCCGATAAAACAGAATCAATCAAGTGAATTTGTAAAGTTTCTTCTTCAATTGTTGCTTTTTCGGGGATTTAAAAAAATAAATTTTATTATAATCAAGATTTGAAATTAAATAAACCAAATTGTAAATAAAATAAATATGTTAATGTCTTGAATTTTTAATGTATAAATTTTTTAATCAATATTCAATACATACAATGATTTATTATGAAAAAATCAATCATCTAATACAAAAAAAAGAATTCAACAAATGTTTAACATGCTTAACAATTTGTTGATAATGAACTGCTCAATTACAACAATTATACAAACAACTTTGCGCAAAATTTAAAACTAGATATGAGACCAAAATTCCAAATTCTTACAGCAATTTTTGTATTGCTTACCTTTCTGGGAAATGCCCAGGTTACTACCAGTAGTATTACCGGAACAGTTAAAGATAATTTGAACAAACCGCTTGAAGGAGCTACTATTAAAGTTACAAACGTACCAACGGGTACAGTAAAAATTACCACCAGTCGAAAGGGCGGAAGATTTGATGTACCAAATCTTGATGCCGGAGGCCCCTACACTGTTGAGGTATCGTTTATAGGCCAGACAAGTACAACTAAAACAGATATTTACCTGCAACTGGGCAACACAGAAAATCTGGAATTTGTTGCTGTTGGCAAGTCAACCGAATTGGAAAACGTGGTTGTAACATCTGCCAGATCTGTCCGAACAATTAAAAATGGTACCTCTTCCAACTTCAATCAGCGCATTATTTCGGCGATTCCAAATATCAGCAGAAACATTTCAAATATTACTACTTTAACTCCACAAGCAGGTGGTGGTAATAGTTTTGGCGGTAGAGATGGCCGTTACAATAACATACAGATAGATGGTGCCAATTTAAATAACAACTTTGGCTTATCCTCCAGTTTATTACCAGGCGGTGCCATTCAGCCCATTTCGTTGGATGCGATTGATGAAATATCGATCAATGTGAGTCCATTCGATGTTCGCCAGGGTAACTTTACTGGCGCTGGTATCAGTGCTACTACCAGACGAGGTACCAATACTTTACAAGGTAGTGTGTATGGATTTTATCGCAATCAATCCTACCAGGGAAAAAAGGCAGTTGGTCAAAAAATTCCAACGCTGGTGAAAGCATCTTCTAAAATTATTGGTGCCCGCATTGGTGGTGCCATTATCAAAAACAAATTGTTCTTTTTTGTAAGTGCTGAACAAGAGGACCGTGATGCTCCAGGTATTGTTTGGAAAGCTACCCGCCCGGGAACTACCGCCGATGCCAATACTTCAAGAACATTGGCTACTGATTTAGATGCGGTAAGTAATTTCTTAAGAACAAATTATGGCTACGAAACAGGCCCCTACGAAGATTTAGGAAATTTCCAGACTGCTAATAAAAAGATTTTAGGCCGTTTAGACTGGAATATCAATTCAAAACATACAGCTTCCTTTAAGTACAATTATTCGAAAACTGATGACGACCAGTTATTGAATGGAAGAAGCGCTCCCAACCCAAGATCGGCAAGTAACAGGTGGAGTAACAACAGTATGAGTTATGAAAACTCAAACTATGCAAATACCAATCAGTTGAGTACTTATGCTTTTGAATTGAAGAGTAATTTTAATAGTAAGTTATCCAATCAGTTGATTGTAACTTATACCAATGCAAATGATCCAAAAAGAAGTTCAGGTTCTTCAATTTTTCCTTTCATAGATATTAAAAAAGGCGGCGATGCCTACATCAGTGCCGGTTATGAACTTTTCTCTTTTGGTAACAATGTACAAAATAACACCTTGACCATTAATGAGAATGTAACCTATAGTACCGGAAAACATGTAATCACCGCAGGTGTCAGCTACGAAAAAATTTATGTAAAAAATCAATTTTTACGGTATGGCACCAGCTATTATCGCTACGATTCATTGAATCAGTTTTTAAACAACCAGGCTCCTTCTGCATTTGCATTAACGTATCCATACGCAGGCCAGAAGCCGTTTGTGGAACTTGATTTCGCACAGTTTAGTTTATATGGTCAGGATGAAATACAGGTCACAGATCGTTTTAAAATAACTGCTGGTCTACGCATTGACCGCCCGGTTTTTGTAAATAGTTTAACTGCCAATGCCTCAGTGAGTGCATTGACATTTGGTGATTTGAATGGCAACCCACAAAAACTTGATGTTAGCTCATGGCCCAAAGAAAGGTATTATTTTAGTCCGAGGCTGGGCTTTAACTGGGATGTTGAAGGTGATAAAAATCTAATTATTCGTGGAGGTTTAGGTGTATTTACCGGAAGATTTCCTTTTGTTTGGTTTACCAACCAGCCAAGCAATAGTGGTGTAATTCAAAATACCGTAGAGTTAACCACGGGCTTAGCAAACTACCGGTTTGATGCAGACCCAAACAAATATTTAGGCAATTTTGCATCTCAGCCGGGCGTTGTAGCACCAGGTTCAATTGCAGTGGTAGATAAAAACTTTAAAATGCCACAGGTATTCAGGGTGAGTGCAGCAGTTGATAAGAAACTAGCCAATGACTGGACTTTGACCATTGAAGGTATTTACAACAAAGACATCAATGCTCTGTTGCAATACAACGCCAACCAAAAAGCCCCCGTTGGAGTTACTACAGGTGCAGATAACCGACCTTTATTTGGTAATACAAATGCTTTAAGAAGATTCAATGTTGGTACTTCAGAGGCGATGGTATTAACCAATACAAGGAAAGGTGGTGCTGGTATCGTAACGGTTCAGGTTTCAAAAAGATTTAATAAAAACTGGGACTTCAGCGTTGCCTACACACATACCGAATCATTTGACATCAGTGGCAATCCTGGTTCGCAGGCTGCAAGTGCCTGGAGCAATATTCCAAGCGTTAGAGGAAATAACAACCTTGATCTGGCTTACAGTGATTTTGGTACGCCTAATCGATTGTTAGCTTATGCTACCTATAAAGTAAGTTGGGCTAAATATCTTGTTACCAGCTTCTCATTGGTTTATACCGGTTATGAGCAAGGCCGTTTTGGATACCGTTATTCAACTGACTATAACCTGGATGGTATTACAAGTGACCTTATCTATGTTCCAAAAAATGCATCAGAAATTACATTTGTAAATTATTCAGGAACAGGCCCAACCGCTGCTCAACAAAGCGAAGCTTTCTTTGCCTATATCGCACAGGATAAATACCTTTCAAAAAAACAAGGCCAAACGGTTGATAGAAACGGTGCAAAATTTCCCTGGTTCAGCAATCTTGATTTCAGAATTTTACAGGACATATTACCGCTTACCAAACACAGAAAATATGGTTTGCAGATCAGTCTTGATGTTGAAAATTTCACTAATTTGTTGAATAACAATTGGGGTGTTTCAAAAAGGTTGACTTATGACAATGGTGCAATATTAGCTACAGTTGCAGCTCCTACTGCCACCACACCCGCAACTTACCGTATGAATCTTGTTTCAGGTGCGCTGCCGGTCAGTACTTTAACAAGTAATGTTACCGCTTTTGATACCTACAGAATGAACTTAGGATTAAGATTAACTTTTTAAAAAACAATCTCTAGAAGCCGACAAAAGAATTTTATATATTTCGATTGTAAAAAACGCTATGAGTGAAATCATAGCGTTTTTTTTAATTGTATTTAATAACCATTTGCATAGTGAAGCGTGCTATGCTAACACACTGAATTTTTCCTTCGAACAGTAAAATAGAAATCAAATGCTAATGGTGATAGCTTTTCAAATAACACTGGCATTGGTTCACGCCTGGCAAATACAATTTAGTGTAAGATATCTCTTTAACTAAATTATTTTGTCGTATAAAAAAATGCAATAACGAAATGAAGATGACTTTTTTTATGTTTTCTTTTTTTAAAAATTGAATTAACAAATTCTTCTGAATGATTACAACCCGGAACTACTGTGCATTACAACAACTTTAATACATTGTGTCATTATAAAAAACTACCATTTGGTTTCAAAGCTACTCCTACTCTGCTGTTGCCTCACCGGGCCATTTGTTACAAAATCAAATGCGCAGGAGTTTATGCTTACAGGCAAAATAATGAATGCGGCACTGGAGCCGATGACATATACTTCAATCAGTATTAAAGAACTACAAACAGGTACCACCACAGATATCCTGGGTAATTTTAAATTTCAGTTGGAAGCAGGCAAATACGATGTGGTGGTTTCAATGATTGGCTACAAAACGCAGGTGATTACCCTCACTATCACTAAAGATTATACGATGAATATTATTCTGCAGGAAGATAATGGTCAACTGCTTGGTGATGTTCAAATAATTGGTAGCAGAAAAGATCATGCGGAAGAGATTGTACGAAACGTAATTCGCAACAAAGAGACCCTGCTCGACAATGCAAAAACATATAGTTGCAATGTGTACATCAAAGCATCGGATCAAACCAACTTCAAAACCAAACCAAAAAAAAATACCCGTGATACCACCAGTGTAGAACAAAAAGCGTTGGCTTCAATGAATCTGGCAGAAGTTTACCTGAAAGCAGATCACAGTTTTCCCGACAAAATAAAAGAAGAAAGAACGGCCGTAAAAATAAGGGGCAATAGTGAAAGCCTTTTCTATTTAACCACTACAGACGGTGATTTTAATTTTTACAAAAACCTGGTACAACTTCCGGCACTTTCTGCCATGCCCATGCTTTCACCTATCAGCAACAGTGGGCTGATTGCTTACAAATACAAAACATTGCGGATAAGAAAAGAAAATAACAGAACCATTTACACCATCAAAGTAACACCCACTAAATTGGGCAATGCACTGGTAAGCGGCGAAATGGAAATTATGGATAGTGCCTGGGTTTTACTGAGTTCGTATTTTGAACTACCCAAATATCATTTAACCGAATATGATTTTTTTGCAGCAGATCAAAAATACGAATGGGTGAACAATAAAGCCTGGATGCCCGTGAGGCAAGATTTCACCTATCTCACCAAAGCCGGCAAAGGTTCGCTCAGCGGCCAAACCATTGCTATATTCAGCGATTATAGTATTGATACCAGCTTTGCAAAAAAGCATTTTACAACCGAATTAAGTTCTACTGCGCAGTTGGCGTATGAAAGAGATAGCAGCTTTTGGAACAAGATTAGAAAAGAACCCTTAACGGAAAATGAGGTTCAATTCATTCACTTTAAGGACAGCATTAAACGGGCTCGTACCACCTCTTATTATTTGGATTCTGTAGACCGGCACAACAACAAAATAACCTTGAAAAAACTTTTCATCCAGGGCATTGATCACCACAACTGGAGAAAGGAACGTATGATGATTTTTGCCAGTATACCAGATCTGTACATGCCCTTGCAGTTGGGTGGCGGAAGAGTTGGCTATAATTTTTTTCTCAGTAAAGTTTACAAAAACAAAAAGAATATTTCGCTGAATACAAGGTTGAATTATGGGTTCCGCAATAAAGATATGCAGGGGGCCATTGGGTTTGGAAAACTTTACAATCCATTTAACAGGGGCTATTACAACATCAACGTGGGCAGAGAATTTGGACAAATATTTGAAGGCGATGCCTGGATCAACCAATTGAAAAGAAGCAACATTTTTTTAAAAGAAGGGGTTGAATTTGGCCATCGGGTAGAGTTATTGAATGGACTTGTGCTGGTAAACCGAGTGGAGTTTACGGCAAGGAAAAGTGTGGCCGATTATAAAACGAATAACAAGTATGATTCGTCGTGGATAGGTTCCAGCCTCACCAATAATGAGGCCGTGCAGTTTGATCCCTACAATGCATTTTACAATACGATTGGCCTGGAATATACGCCTAAGCAAAAATACATTCGTGAACCAAAGGAAAAACTAATTCTGGGTAGCCATTGGCCCACATTCAGCGTAACCTGGAGAAAAGGTATTCCAAAATTTTTGGGAAGCGAAATTGATTTTAATTACCTGGAATTTGGAGTATCACAAAAATTAAAACTTGGTTTGGCTGGCGAATCCCGGTACACCTTTACCAGTGGTTCTTTTTTAAGCAGGAAAGATTTGCGGCTGGTAGATTATAAATTTATGCGCCGGGGAGATCCGTTGTTGTTCGCTAATCCTACTTTGAGTTTTCAGGCATTGGATTCTACCTTTCCGGTCTTCAAAAGATTTTATGAAGGACATTATCTGCACCAGTTTCATGGGGCTATTCTTAACAAAATACCTTTCCTTAAAAAATTAAATTTACTAGAGGTAGCGGGTGGAGGTATTTTATATGTACCGGAACGAAATTTAAAATATGCAGAAGTATTTTTTGGGGTAGAAAAAGTAATCCGCTTCTGGAGGGAACGGTATAAAATTGGCGGTTATGTGGTAAGCAGTGTAGCCAATCAATTCAGCAACCCGATTCAGTTTAAAATTGGAATTGAAATGTTTAATAAGCGAAGGAATAGTTGGTATTGAGCAATTAGCTGATGTGCTAATGTGCTGATGTGCTAATGTGCTAATTCATTAAATGCGAAATTCAAACGAGGTATTGGGTTGACTAAATTAGCAAATTAGCAAATTATCGAATTAGCTAATTAGCCAATTAGCCAATTACTCCCCCCATCCCCATTTTAAAAAATCTGGAAACGATCTTGCCCATGTTGGTACATCGTGTCTGCCATCCTGTAGTTCCAGATATTTTATATCACGATGTCCATAGCCTTTTATCTTCAATTCTTCAATTAAACTAATGGTATCATCAATGGCATCAATGATACCGTTGCTATTTCTATCTGCCGTTTCATCCTTCGTACCTACTTCAAAAAAGAATTTTAACCAGGGATAATATTCGCCCTCTTTTACCTGCCGGTGCATGATCCTGTGAATGTTTTCATCAAATTCAATATCATCCTGGCATTTATCTCTCCACCAAAATGAACCGCTAAAAACCCCGGCCAGTTTAAACTCCAGTGGATTATTCCACACTATGTCCACTGCACTTAAACCACCCAAAGAAAAACCTGCATACGACTTGTCTTTAAAAGATATTACCTGATAATTTTTCCGGATAAATGGGAGTGCTTCTTCAAAAATAAAACGGGTATAAAGGGCAGCTTTTGCTCCACGACCTTTGTAATCTAATATTTTTGCAGTGCCATATTCATTCTTTCTATCTTCGGAACAATGAAAGCCCACACACAGCAATGGCTTTAATTCATGCTGATCGTAAAGCGTTTGTAAAATGGCTTCAAAGTTCATCGTAACCAAATCCTGTCCATCGTTGATCAACAACAAACTCATATCTTCCGGAGCAACCATTGAATCGGCAAAGTAGCAGTCAATCTTAACCTCCCTGCTTAAATGTTCGGAGTAAATGATATGATTCTCTACAGTAACAATGGTTTGTTGATTTTTAAGCATAGTGTCAAAATTAGGAAAAAAGGATTAGACGGTGGAAGGCAAAAGACGGAAGGCTAAAGGCCGAAAGCAGAAGGCCTATTCAAAATTGCAGGGATTAGAATTTTATCGAAGAATAAAAAGCAATAGTAATTTTAATCTTCCAGCTTCAGCTTCGCTTCCACATTTTCCCCTTCCGCCTTCTGCCTTCTGCCCTATGCAATCGGCCTTGTGCATTCCGTCTCTAAGTATTATTTGGTTAATTACTTTGTAAAAAATATATTTGAATACGATTCGCTTTCCACTACGACCACAATCAATCATTTCATTATTAAAAGTCTTTTTATGAAAAAAATAGGCATCCTGCACGGAAAAGAAAGAAGCTTTCCAGAAGCTTTTGTAGCCAGAGTAAATAGTAAAAACGTGGAAGGCATCATGGCTGAGCCCGTAAAGATTGATAAAGTAATACAGGGAGAAAGCTGCGGCTATGCGGTGATTATTGATCGCATATCACAGGATGTTCCGTTTTACCGGGCCTTCTTAAAAAACGCTGCCTTGTGTGGAACGGCGGTTATCAACAATCCTTTTTGGTGGAGTGCTGACGAGAAATTTTTCAACAATTGTCTATCTACCCAAATTGATGTACCGGTTCCCAAAACAGTTCTTTTACCTTCCAGGGAATTACCGGCCGATACCACCGATGAATCTTTCAGCAACTTATCGTATCCATTGGATTGGGAAGGTATTTTTAAATACATAGGTTTTCCTGCCTACATGAAACCCTTTGCAGGAGGTGGCTGGAAGAGCGTTTACAAAGTAGCTGATATGGATGACTTTTTTGAAAAGCATGGTGAAACAGGCGAACTGGTGATGATGTTGCAGGAAGAAATTGTTTTTGAAGAATATTATCGTTGCTATTGCATTGGCGGTAAATATGTTCGCATCATGAGTTACGAACCACGCAACGCACATCATCTCAGGTATGTTGCAGACTTTCAGCCCTCTGCCGAAAAGCTAGAGATGATGACGGATATTGTACTAAAGATCAACCATTATTTAGGTTATGATTTTAATACCGTGGAACTGGCATTGAGAGATGGCGTTCCCTTCGCCATTGACTTTTGCAACCCGGCGCCAGATGCGGAAAGAACGAGTGTAGGTGATGAAAATTTTGAGTGGGTGGTAGAAACCGCTGCCAATTACGCCATTGAAAAAGCATTGGCACAAACAGATAACAAGGATAATCTTACCTGGGGAAACTACATTACCAGAAGTGCAAATAAGCAACCACTCTATTAATGGATAATGGTGAATGATTAATTGCGTAAATTTAAGCTGGCTGATTAATAGGTGCAGGAATAAAAAAACCATTAAGTTAAAATTGACCTGCTGCCTTTTCTTCAATATCAACTGCTGATAATGGTAAAAAAGAATGAAAAATATCTAACCATCCTGAAAGAAGATTTCAGCGAAATAAAAGTAGCAGAGCCCGACAGCCCTCATGGATTTACCTATGCCGATTATTTAACCTGGAATTTTAAAGAGCGGATTGAGTTGATCAGGGGTAAGATATTTAGAATGTGCCCGGCACCGTCTGTTCAACATCAAAAAGTGCAAAGCAATATCATGGGTGAACTTTTTATATTTCTAAAAAATAAGCCATGCAATGTTTTTTCTTCCCCAATAGATGTAAAATTAAAAGGTAAACCTTTCAGAAAGAAAAAAAGAAGGGATGACCAAATTACAACTGTGGTACAGCCAGATATTATTGTAGTATGCGATGAAGAAAAATTGAAGGATAACCGGAGTGTGGATGGAGCACCGGAACTGGTAGTAGAAATATTAAGTCCGGGCAACACCCATACAGAAATTAAATACAAATTTGATTTGTATGAAGAAAATGGTGTGCTGGAATATTGGGTGGTGTACCCGGAGTATCAGCAAATTTATGTGTACCTGCTAAACGAAGATGATGAATTTGGTAAACCCACATTGTATGAAGCAAGCGAAAATATTTCATCCAAAGTAATAAAAGGCTTCAAAATTCCAATGAAGGAACTTTTTAAATTGTAGTGAAAAGGGAAGGCCTGATCAAAACTTAAAAGCTTTATTGTTGAATTGACAATGAACATTGACTTTAAGAAACATCTATTATCAACTATCAAATTATCAATTAACCATGGCCAACATTTCGTTCAAAAATTTCACAGTAGGGGTAGAGGAAGAGTATATGGTAATAGATCCTGTATCAAGGGAGTTGAAAAGCCATGAGCAAAAAATTGTGCAGGAGGGGCAAAAAATAATTAAAGACAAAGTAAAAGCAGAAATGCACCAGGCAGTTGTAGAAGTGGGAACAGATATTTGCCAGGACGTAGATGAAGCCTTTATGGATGTATCAACACTTCGTAAAACAATCAGCAGTATTGGGGAAAGCCTGGGTTTAAAAATCGGCGCTGCCGGTACACACCCCTTTAGCCATTGGGAAAGCCAGCTTATTACGGATCATGCCCGCTATAATGAAATTGTAAATGAACTACAGGAAGCTGCCCGCAGCAACCTTATTTTTGGATTGCATGTTCATGTAGGCATGGAAAACAGAGAGATGGCCATTCATATCGCCAATTCGGCCCGTTATTTTTTGCCGCACGTATATGCGTTGAGCACCAACTCGCCTTTTTGGGAAGGCAGGATTACCGGCTACAAATCATTTAGAACAAAAGTATTTGATAAATTTCCCAGAACCGGCATACCCGATTATTTTGAGAGTATTGAAGCGTATGAAAGCTATATTAAGCTGTTGGTAAAAACCAACTGTATCGACAATGCAAAAAAAATATGGTGGGATCTGAGAGTGCATCCATTTTTTAATACTGTTGAATTTCGCATTTGTGATATTCCGCTTACCGTGCATGAAACGATTGCCATTGCTGCACTTTTTCAGGCCATTTGTGCGAAACTTTATAAATTAAAAAGTCAGAATTTAAATTTCATGATGTACTCCCGTGCATTGTTAAACGAAAATAAATGGCGTGCCAGCCGCTATGGCATTGATGGCAGTATGATTGATTTTGGCAAAGAAACTGAAGTGAACACCAGGGTACTGATTTATGAATTACTTGATTTTGTGGATGATGTAATACCGCATTTAGGTAGCAAGCATGCCATCAATCATGTACACAAAATTTTAGAAGATGGCACTGGTGCCGACAGGCAACTGAAAGTGTACCAGGATACCGGCAGTCTGGTGGATGTAGTAGACTATATCCAGGGAAGTTTTCTTTCTGGTTTATAAAAGTGTTTCTTTCAATATAAAATTAAGTGTTGGAAGAATGGATGCGAGTTGCCTTTATTAGCCATGTAAACCTATCCGGCTACTACCCGAAGCGGACCTATTTTAAATTATTGCAAGAGGTTGCCAACCCATTCCAATACATTGTGATAATGGCTGGCAATTTTTCGAAAAGTTGGGAACCCTTAGCCAATTAAATATTGATGAGTTGAAAAGGCTGGCGGCACAAGGTTTATAAAAAATTATTAAATTTGCAGCATGAATGAAAGTGAGAAGCAGCCTATGCGGATAGCTATTTTAGATTTATACGATGGAGTAGCCAACCAGGGAATGCGTTGTATCAGGGAAATTGTAAACCAGTACAGCGATTATACCAATATCGACATTAGCTGGGATGAATTTAATGTCCGTCAAAAAAATGAAGTGCCAGATCTTTCTTACGATATTTTCATTTCCAGCGGTGGTCCGGGAAGTCCGTTGGATAGCATTGGCACTAAATGGGAAAATGCATATTTCGACTGGCTCAACCAGATAGAAACCTGGAATAACAATGAAGCAAATGTTCAAAAGAAATTTGTTTTCTTTATTTGTCATTCTTTTCAACTCGCTTGCAGGCACTATGGGATTGGTAATCTATGTAAAAGAAAAAGCACAGCATTTGGAGTATTTCCGATTCATTTACTAAAAGATGGTAAACATGAGTTGGTGTACAATGGTATGAAGGATCCTTTTTATGTGGTAGATAGCAGGGATTACCAGGTAATTGAGCCCAACCACCATCAACTCAATACCATCGGAGCCAAAGTGCTGGCTATAGAAAAAGAAAGGCCGCATGTTTTGCTGGAAAGAGCCATCATGGCCGTTCGGTTTGATCCATACATGATTGGCACCCAGTTTCATCCCGAAGCAGATGCAGTAGGTATGAGCATGTATTTGCAAACAGAAGAGAAAAAGAAAACCGTGATAGAAAATTACGGGTTTAAAAAATGGGCAAGCATGATTGAACACCTAAACGATCCTGATAAAATAATGTACACTTACGCACATATTCTGCCTAATTTTCTTTCAATTGCCTGTAAAAGTCTGCAACCAATTGAAGTTTAATTTGTAAAATGTCAGCCGAATGCACCTCGTAATTTCTGTAAACCATTATTGCATCTGACAACTGTCCATTACATCGCCTTTCGAATTTTGATATAAAAAGGGCGCTCGTTACCATTTTCAAATGCCTGTGCCGATTGAAACAAAGTACAATTATTATGTTTATTTTTAACCTGAATAAAACAACCATAAATCATACCATCAAACATGCAAAAGGAATTACGTCAGCGATTTAATGCTAATTTCAGCGAAGCGAAATATAAAGCTTACATGTCTCAATTGAATAACCTGCATCCCGGAGCATTGGATTTCAGAAATGCAGAAACACCCATTTTTATTCCGAAGGGCTTTACAAAAAAAATGCTGGATGCTTGTGAAGATATCATTGACGTAATGGTAGACCCACGTTTTAAGTCGCTTACTGAAAGAGCCATCCCGGCAGACATAAACATCGCCAATGAAAAGGACTATTCAGATTTTATTGCTTTTGATTTTGGTATCTGTGAAAACGCTGAGGGAGGACTTGAACCACAATTAATAGAGATGCAGGGATTTCCTACTCTGTTTGCCTTCCAGGCATTTCATACTGCCATCACCCGTTCGTATGCTGAAGTACCTGATAACTATAGCGCCTATTTAAACGGTTATACAGAAGAAAGCTATTTACAATTATTAAAAGATATTATTGTCGGTGTTCTTGATCCCGCAAATGTAATACTGCTTGAAATTTACCCCGACCAGCAAAAAACCAGGATTGATTTTTATTGTACTGAAGATGTGCTGGGTATAAAAACCGTTTGCCTCACCAAATTAATTGGGGAAGAAAACCAACTATTTTATGAATTGGATGGCAAAAAAATCCTGGTTAAAAGAATTTATAACCGTTTAATATTTGATGACTTACATCAACAGGAAAATCTCGGCGAAATCATTGACGTCAATCACCCCTGGGAGGTAGAATGGGTGCCACATCCCAATTGGTTTTACCGCATCAGCAAGTTCACCCTGCCACTGATCAGGAATGCGTATGTGCCTGCTACTTTTTACCTTGATGAAATAAAAGAGATACCAGCAGATTTGCATAATTATGTATTGAAACCGCTGTTCTCCTTTGCAGGCATGGGTGTAGTGATTGATGTAACACAGGCAGATATAGACAATGTGAAAGATCCACAAAACTGGATTTTGCAACGAAAAGTAAAATATGCAGATGTAATTGAAACACCGGATGAACCGGCCAAGGCAGAAATCCGATTATTCTATTTTTGGAAGGAGGGCTGGGCAAGACCAAAAGCAGTACATAATTTATCAAGATTGAGCAAAGGAAAGATGATTGGCACCCGGTACAATAAAGATAAAACCTGGGTAGGCGGCACGGTAGCTTTTTTTGAACAATAAGGCGGTGGATGGTGAATTGTGAATGGTCAATTGTGAATGGTGAAATGTGAATGGTGAATTATGAATAAATAAGGACGCAAAAAAATACCGGAAGTTTCACTCATTGCTCATGCATTACTCATCACTCATCCCTATCACTCATCTTTCATAACTCATTCACTCATTCTATCATTAACTAAATAAGGCTATATGAAACCCGGACTTGCCAGATTTGAATACTTTCTAAATCAACTACAACCGATTTTAACTACGGCTTCGAAACAAAAAAATCCTGCACTGTGGCTGTACCGCAACAACGCCCGTACTCCCCTGTTTATGTTGGAAGCATTGGCAAAAATGTATGCCGAATTTCACAACGGAAAAAAATTCAGCAAGATAAAAGCGCATTTTAAATTACTGGAAGATACCATTGGGGCGATTGATTATTATGATATGGTTGCCAAAGATTTGGTCAAAAATAAAAAAATACCGGTTGAGGTAATTAATTACCTGCAAGCACAAAGCAGGGAAAAAATTCAAAGTCTCAATGAAATATTAACTGAAAATGATTGGTTGCTGCCCGATAAAAGCCGCATAATAAAAATTAAAAAAAAGCTGGGTGAAGCGGATTGGCTGAATGAGGAAGAGGAGATAAAAGCAATATTTGAATTCTATGGCGAATCGATCTACGAAATCGTTGAGTTTACGGAAAGTACCAATTTCCAGTTTGACAATATGGAAGACGATGTACATGAATTGCGCCGAAAGCTTCGTTGGCTAAGCATTTACTCACAAGCATTTCGCGGGGCCATTCAGTTAGGTAAATGCAAAGTCGCTCCAAAGCATCTGGCAAAATATTGCACCAAAGAAATTACATCTTCTCCTTTTACCAAAATGCCGGAACAAGGCATGGCTCAGCAAACACTTATTCTGGATCAGCAATACTTTTTTGCCTTGAGTTGGATGATTGCAGAACTGGGTAATTTAAAAGATATCGGCCTACACGTAATTGCCGTAAAAGAAGCTTTGCAGCAAGCCATTCCTTCCACCACCGACGAGGCTGCATTTAAAAAAACATACCAGCTCCTCGGAACCAGTCAGCCCAAACTAGATCTGCTGCTTGCTAAAGCGGGAAACATTACGAAAAGCTATTTTAAAGAACAAAACCTGGAACACCTTGTAGTTGGTATAAAAAAAATGCAGTAACCATTTATTCTCACTCTTGGGGTGCATTTCAAATTGTCGCTCCTGATTTCGGTAGGTGGGACACTGACCGAGGCTGGGCCGTGGTTAGGCCGTGGTTGGTGTATTCACCAGCTACTTTGGGCCGCGACAATTTAAAATGCACCCCGCTGATATTCATAAAAAAGCCCCAACTTATGGTTGGGGCTTTTTTTTATGCTCTTACTTTCGCAGGTACTTTTTTCTTTACTTTTTTCAAAGCAGATTCAATTGCCTTGCTTAATTCCTCATAGGTTACATTTCCGTTGAAACGTTCGCCATTTACAAAAAAAGTAGGTACATCCTTAACTCCACGATTGATTCCTTCCCTCATATCGCCCTGTACCTGCCAGCCATAAGTTGCATTTACCAGCTCATCCAGAAAACGCTTGTTTTGTACACCCGCTTCCCTGCTATGTAATTTCAAACTGGTAGTACCTAGATTACGACGATTGGCAAATAAAATGTTGTGCATTTCCCAGAACTTACCATCCTGAGCGGTAGCTACTGCTGCCTCACCTGCTTTTAAACTGCGCTGGTGAATGTTTGTCATTGGGAAGTGACGAAAATTAAATCTTACTTTTCCGTCATATTCTTCCAATATTTGTTTAACTACTTCATTTGCTTTTGCGCAAACTTCGCTTTCATATTCTCCAAATTCTTCTAATGTAACCGGTGCATCGATATTACCTACAAAAACGTCTCTTGGTTCAATAATCTCAACAACCTCTTTTTTAAATGCCATAATTATATTTATTTTAAAGTGTGTGCATGAAGTAAAGCATTATTGCCGAACTCCTTATTCTTAACAATTTGTGCTCGCATTAGTTGTAAATAAAAATCAATACGCACCTGCTTGTCAAAAAAGTTCTGAAAGTGCGAAAGATACCTTTTTTTAGTGTTTTATCCATAGCTCATATATATTATTTCCTTCACAGCTTATCCACATCTTTGATAATCAACTTACTAAATTTTTGGTGCCATCTCTATTTATGTTTCTATTAACGGTTAGCCATTGGATTTTTCGAGCTTTTTACCGCTCGGCACCTCATTTCTAAAAACCACATTACCGTCAAACACATCCACCAAAACCGGAATTGATTTATCAATATCCCCTGCCAGAATTCGCTTACTAAGCTGGTTAACAATTTCCTTTTGAATCAGTCTTTTTAGAGGCCGGGCACCCATTTGCGGATCATATCCGTTTTCAGATAAGAAATCCAGCACATATTCACTAAACTGTAGTTGAATACCGCTTTGCGCCACCAATTGCTTTAAACCCTGCAACTGGATATCAATGATACCTTTTATTTCCTTCTTCATCAGGGGCTGGAACATGATCACTTCATCAATCCTGTTTAAAAACTCGGGGCGAATGGTCTGGCGCAGCAACACCATTACTTCCGCTTTTGTGCTTTCAACGATCTCATCCTTATTCTTATCCGTTACGTTTTCAAAATTTTCCTGAATAATATGACTTCCCATGTTACTGGTCATGATTACAATGGTATTTTTAAAATTGACTACCCTGCCCTTATTATCAGTCAACCTGCCATCATCCAGCACCTGCAAAAGAATATTGAATACGTCGGGATGAGCTTTCTCAATTTCGTCCAGTAATACCACGCTATACGGTTTACGCCTGACTGCCTCGGTCAATTGTCCTCCTTCATCATATCCAACATATCCCGGGGGCGCTCCTATCAACCTGCTCACGGAATGCTTTTCCTGGTATTCACTCATGTCAATCCTGGTCATCATGCTATCATCATCAAATAGATATTCCGCCAATGCTTTGGCAAGCTCTGTTTTACCCACCCCAGTAGTACCTAAAAAGATAAATGAACCAATTGGTTTTTTGGGATCCTGTAAACCGGCCCTGCTTCTGCGGATTGCATCACTCACCGCCTCAATGGCTTCATCCTGACCAACAACTCTTTTGTGTAATTCGTCTTCTAATTGCAGTAATTTCTCCCTTTCACTTTGTAGCATCTTCATCACCGGTATACCGGTAGCTTTAGCTACATTGGCCGCAATATCTTCAGCATCTACCTCTTCTTTTAATAAACGTTTCTCACTGATATCATCCAGTAATTTGGTTTGCTCTTCAATAATCTTTTCCTGTTCCTGCACTTTTCCGTACCTTATTTCCGCTACTCTTCCATAATCTCCCTCACGTTCTGCTTTTTCAGCAGCCGCTTTCAAATTCTCAATTTCGGCCTTGGCATTCTGTATTTTTTCTACCACTTCCTTTTCCTGTTGCCATTTGGCCTTAAATGTGTCTCTTTGAACAGAAAGATTGGATATTTCAGTATTTAATTCTTTTAGTTTTGCTTCATCATTTTCCCGTTTGATGGCTTCTCTTTCAATCTCCAATTGGCGAATTTGTCTTTCCAGCTTATCCAACTCTTCGGGCATCGAGTTCATTTCTAAACGAAGTTTGGCCGCACTTTCGTCAATTAGGTCAATTGCTTTGTCGGGTAAAAAACGATCTGTAATATACCGGTGAGATAATTCTACCGCTGCAATAATGGCTTCATCTTTAATCCGCACATGGTGATAGGTTTCGTACCTATCCTTTAATCCACGTAAAATGGATACAGCGTCTTCCACACTTGGCTCATCAATCATTACTTTTTGAAAACGTCGTTCGAGTGCCTTATCTTTTTCAAAAAATTTCTGGTATTCGCTTAAGGTGGTTGCACCGATGGCTCTTAATTCGCCCCGGGCCAACGCTGGTTTTAAAATATTGGCCGCATCCATTGCTCCATCGCCGCCGCCAGCGCCCACCAATGTGTGTATTTCATCAATAAACAGAATGATTTCACCATCACTATCAGCCACTTCTTTCACCACTGATTTCAATCTTTCCTCAAACTCGCCTTTGTATTTGGCACCCGCTATCAATTGACCCATATCCAGTGCAAAAATAATCTTTGATTTCAAGTTGTCGGGCACATCGCCGTTTACAATACGCATGGCCAATCCTTCTGCAATGGCCGTTTTACCAACACCGGGCTCACCTACTAAAATTGGATTGTTCTTACTTCTTCTTGATAAAATGTGCAGCGTTCTGCGAATTTCTTCATCCCGTCCAATCACCGGATCCAGTTTGCCGTTCCTTGCCATCTCAATCAAATTCTTTGCATACTTGTTCAATGCATTGAACTGTGTTTCCTGTGTTTGAGAGGAAATTGTAGATCCCTTTCGCAAATCCTTAATGGCCGCAATCATACCTTTATCTGTCAATCCTGCATCTTTTAATAATTTAGCACTGTTATCACTGCCCTGCAAAATGGCCAGTACTAAATACTCTACACTTACAAATTCATCGCCAAAAGTTTTCAATGCGCCGGTTGCACGCAATATCACACTGTTCATGTCGCGACTTACCGCTTGTGCAGGTTCACCACTTTTTACTTTGGGTAATTTTTTAATGCTTTCATCAACTTTACTTTCCACAAAAGAAACATTCACATTGTTTTTCTTTAATAAAAATTCAATGGGTGAATCTTCATTACTCAGCAATGCCTTTAATAAATGTTCCGTTTCAATATTAGGATTTTGATGATTAAATGCTTCCTGTTGGGCCTGCGTAATGGCTTCCTGTGCCTTGATGGTGAAATTATTTAAATTCATATTCGGAAGATTTTTGAATTATAATTGTTAAAACTAAAGTGCATTTTTCCTCACTTTAATGAATGAAGGTTTTTTGAATAACAAATTTCAGATAACTTTAATTTTTCTTTAAAGGATCAAATTTTTATCCAAAATAAAATGCAGGAAATTATGTCATATAAAATCAATGCTTGCTGCCGTAAATTCACACTGGTATTAAGTTTTGTGCTACTCTGTCTTGTTGGTAAAAGTCAATACAATTTTGCGGAGGTTGATAAGGTACTCACCGACAACCAAAAGGCACTGGGTAATAGCCTGGTGACACTGATTTATAAAGACGGAAAATTAATTTACCAGAAAACGATTGGTGAATTCAACATCAAAACCAAAGCCCCCATTGCCAGTTGCAGCAAGTGGCTTACGGCTGCATTGGTGATGACTTTTGTAGAGGAGGGAAAAATTTCACTGGATGATAAAGTGAGTACTTATTTACCCATTTTTGAAACTTATGGGAAATCTTACATTACCATCCGGCAATGCCTATCGCATCAAACGGGAATTTCAGATAACCAGAAAGGAATTACTAAATTATTAGAGCGTCGCAAGTTTGAATCTCTTGAGGAAGAAGTAAACGCATTTGCCAAAAAAGAAATAGCGAGCAACCCCGGCACCAGTTTCTTTTATGGAAGTATCGGTTTAAATATTGCCGGTCGTGTGCTGGAAGTTGTGGCAAGGAAAAAGTTTGATGCATTGATGAAACAACGGATTTTTACTCCATTAAATATGAGACACAGTAGTTTTACTCCCGAGAATTATGACAATTCGGTAAACCCTTCAGGAGGGGCTGTATCAACAGCAGGAGACTACATAAACTTCCTTTCGATGATTTTAGAAAAAGGCATTTTTATGGGTAAACGAATTTTGAGTGAAGCAACGATTACCCAGATGCAAGCTAACCAAATCAAAAATATTTCAAGAAAATATAGTCCAAAAATTACAGAGGGCTTTGAGTATGGATTGGGAGAATGGATAGAGGAAACGGACAGTAAGGGCAACAGTATTGTAATCTCAAGCCCGGGATTATCTGGCACCTGGCCCTACATTGATAAATGCAGAAATTATGCATGCATAGTTTTTATTAAACGAGATTTGGGAGAAGAACAAAAGGATATTCACCTGGCATTAAAAAAAGCTATTGACAAACAAATTACCGGAACGTGTAATTGATAAAAAACAGGAGGAGTTGAGTTTATTAAAGGAATTCAGTTCGTGAAAAAAAATAAAACTAAGAAGCTTTTTAAAAATGGTTCCACAGTTTGCCATGTACGATTTTTAATGTCCACTCATTGCACTGATTCACACGAATAGAAACCCTTTTTATAAAAAAATTTGTGATTGTTTGTGCATTCGTGGCATAAATAAAAACATTTAAACAGAATCTCAGTTCGGCAAAAAATAAAAAATTGTTCAACGCATTATTCCTGATTTAGGTATTCATATAAATAACTAAAAACTTTACATAATATTAAGTCAAGTTTTTATGACGACAAAGCATTTAAATAAAATGGCCCCCAAAAAAGTCTTTTACAATAGGCTTCGGTACAATGCTATTTTTGGTTCAAGTATTATGACGGTATGCCTTGTAATTGGAATCATGGGTTATAAACTAACCATCCCGGAATTTGACTGGTATGATAGCTTATTACATGCGTCCATTATTTTAAGTGGAATGGGACCGGTGATTGATGTGAAAATTGCGCTATCCAATGAGGCCAAAGTATTTGCTTCTTTGTATGCTTTATTCAGCGGCGTTACTTTTATAAGTACCATTCGTATTTTAATTGCTCCAATTGCCCATCGTTTTTTTCACAAGCTGCATTTGGAAGACACCGAATGAAATAGCTTCCCGGGAAAACCAGTGCTATATCAACTTTAAATTGGCGTACTATTTATTTTACGATACGAATTATAAAACCCCCATTGATACAGTAGTTAATTCTTAATTCGTGTAATTAGTGCCTAAAATTCGTGTAATCACTTTGAGTCATCTTTGGCTTAACACTAGTCACTTTTAACCAGCACTACTCTTGATCTATCTGCCTTTGAAATTTGCTGATAAAACAGCACCAGGTCGTTGTAATCCTTTGCCGCAAAGCGACCGCTATATTGTTCCATTTGCCGGAAGTAAACAATTTTATCATCCAGTATTTTTATGGTGGAGGTGTACTTCCCAAATTTGTTCTGAACCGAAATGTCTTTTGGAACACTTTCTGTTTTATATCCGGCAGGTATTTTTATTTCAACAGAATCGATGTCCCGGTAGGGATCCTTTACTACATAATCGTATTGACGGGCTGTATCTGGCAATAATTTCTCTATACCACCACCAAACAAATTGGGCGCAACAAATAAACGTTTCCCGGTAATTGTAACATAGCCGTTTAATACAATCTGCAGGTATTCATCTAGCGAGGGTACAATGTCTTTGTGTTCTGTATAATTACTTTTCATAACCTGGTAAGTCGGTAAATTAAACATCTTATTCAGGTATTGCTCCCGTTCTTCTTTAGATGCTTCGTGCATTAAGGAATGTGGGAAATCCTGCTGAAGACCAGTGTAGGTATTATTAATTTCGGCACGTAGATTTCCCTGATCATCAGCCACCGCTTTTACCAACCTTACCTGGATATTATCGCCCACTTTATAAACAGGTGTTTGCACAATATGGCCTCCTGTTTCATCAATCAGAATCGCCTTCCGGTTACCGGTAAAACTTCCCATATAGCCTGGTGCGCCGGTTTGAGAGGTACATTCCAGCCAGATGGTATCTTTATTTAAAGGCACACAGGAAATGACATGATTGGATTGAGAAAATGTAAAATCTTCAATAAACGGCGGGGGTGTTTTACCTCCATATATTTCAACATACTTACCAGTAATACCTGCTTCCTTTAGTAAAGCAATCATATAATTTGATAATGCTTTACAGTCGCCGTATTTATTTTCTGCCACATAGCTTGCTTCAAAAGGCTGCCAGCCACCAATACCAAGCTGGATGCTGATATACCGGGTATTTTTCTGCATAAAATCATACAGTACAAATATTTTTTCCTTGTCGCCTTTAATGTGGTCCGTTAGTTCATGTACTTTCATTTTGATGGCGTCCGGCAAAACATCCCGGCCTTTGATGAGCTGGTACATAAATTTACCATACGCCAACCAGGATGACATATCACCGCTAAAACCCTGTACTTCAAATTTAGACGGCGCAAAAAACACCATGGGTACAATCTCCGATATTGGGGGCGCACCTGTCTCGTATTTTTTTGCTTTAATATTTTTTATTTCCCAGGTATATGTTTTGGTGTTTCCTTTTTGACTAATAACCGGAGCATCTTTAAAATTCATTTGCTTAAATCGAACAACATAATCCGCTGGTGCTATAATGGTGAATTTACTATTTTGAACCGACATGAAAGGATTGCTTTGAGGCATCCAAACCGGAAAACCTTGCGTGCCATTGTGTTCATCTTCCTCCTCGTATTCAACCGTAAATGGGTATTCAGCAGAGTAAAACTCGTTCTCTTTATACCTGGCATCCGACAATAAGCTAAACCCATCGTAAGCACTGTTATCAGTCCACTCACTTTTTTTGGTATGCTTTATCTGTTTGCCCATGCTATTGAACATCCTTCCCGAAATGGAATTAATACTGTTGAATTTGCTGTAGCCGCTTACATATTTCGCATAATAATTGGAAGTGGAATTTAAGATTGTGTACGCATGCTTTTCATATACGGTAAATTTAGCAGGCGATTTAATCGTTAAAATATATTCTTCAGTTCGCTTAACAACGCTGGCGCTTTTATGTAGCGAATCGGGTATCAGCAGCACATTGTACTCCTGCGATTTTGTGAAGCCTGCTATTAAAATGGCTACCAACAACAAAGGGATTTTTGCCATTACTTTATTTTTTTAAACACGATTTGCTCTGCTTCCTTGTTTACAATATAGGTGTAGAAATCACGGAGGTATTGATAATCTTCGTTTACATAAGTAGCTCTCTTCATAACAAGTCTCACCTTCATTTGGATATATTGATTGTCTGCCGAAATTAAATATTCGAACATCCCCTCATCTTCATTAAAGTTCAATCTCACAGATTTTGGAATTTCATCTATTTTGTAGCCCTTTGGTATTTCCATCGTAAATGAATAGAAATCATCAAAGGTGTAAGGCATTTCTACCGGATAAAATCTTTGAGCTGCCTTAAAGGGATTGCTTTTAAGCCCTTCAGCCAACAAAGGATTGAAATAAACAATATCCTCGTCTTTGAATGATTTCAATATTAAATCATACTTCAATGCAACCGGTTCTTTTAATAATTTCAAAGAATCGTAATGCACATTATCAATTAAAATCTCCTCGGGATAATCTTGTTGCAAGGATTTTTTAAATTCGTCGGATATTGATTTTGTGAGTTTATTTCTAAGCCGCTGCGATTCATATAAACCATAATTATGGGTAAAAGTTCCTTCAACAGCTCCATTTTCCATGTTGGAAATATAAACCATCGTGGAAGCGGCTTCCTTAAGAGAATCTGCCACGAGGTAAACCGGAGATGCAATATTATTTTTGATTTCTCGTGCCTGTCCGTTATAAACTTTTGCAGGCAGCTTTCCAAAATCAAGTTGTGAAGCAGACGCATCCAGTAATATTTCTTTATTATCAATGACTATTTTTGCAATCACATAATTATAGCGATTGAGCAGCGGATAAAACTCATGCGTAAAGCCATGATTTCTTGTGCTGAGTATAACCGGGTTCGCTTCTATTTTCTGCGTTCTTAACATGGCGATCAGCAGCATATTGATATCAGCCGCAGAACCACTTTTATTTTTAAATACATCTTTCAAACCCTTTGAGACATACATTCCATTATTATCGTTCCACGTAAAATGATCCCTGACGTAAGCATAAATTTTTTCACCCTTTTCCATTTGATTAGCGGCATTTTTAACAATGGCTTCTACATCGCTATCCAGCCAGTTATTGGGCCGAGTTATGTGAGCTCCAAAATCTTCATCTGCCATCAAATCAGTGGCTACCTTTTCCCATGTGTCTAAATAATTTCTGGGGATGGAGTTAGGGAAAACCACCTGGTTTAACTGAAACTCAATTTTCGAAATCGAATTATTGATGGTAGTGGTAAAAGGTTCCTCTTTTAATGCTGGCACATCCTTCATTACCCAGGTATGATAATCTATTTGGCCATCGATATTAAAATTGTTGATACCAGAACCTACAGTACTAAGTGATCTCGGTCCTCTTTCTGCGTGTTCTGTAAAGGAGTACCTGATTTGGGAAGAATTTACTTTATTCATAAAAAAAGAATGATACCCTTGTGACAAGGTGACATACTTATAAAATTCAGGTATTGCAGCTTCATACTGGCTCCACAATACCGGGTAAGGGCCTTGAAAAGTCCATGACTGCAGGTTAAAATAAAAATCAGATTTCACTTCATAGGAATACTCAATAATACTTCCTTCTTTCAATGCAGGAAACGTAAATTTCTTTAAAACTACATTCTTGCTATACTTTTCAGTAAACACGTTGGATCTGCCAACTTTCGTCTCTACCACTTTCCCGCCTTCAAGATTGTACGTGGATGCATCTAGGTCTTCCAGAGATTCTGATTTATTATTGTACACATACAACGGTATGCTAATGGTAGCTGCATCAAACCCGTTTTTTTGCAGGATTTTGATGCGCTTTTTAACTTTAAAAACCAGCGAAAAAGTGAGCTGTGTTGTATTGGCGATAAAATTTGAATTGCCTACTTCTGCCACCACAACAGCATTCGTGCTGGAATCGATGAGTGCAGACTTTACATCAAAATCTTCGGGTTTTACTTTCCCGAATTTAATATTTAACTTGTCCTGTGCAGGAAGGTAGTTTGAAAGCAGTACTGTTGCAATCAATACGCAGATTTTTTTTAGGGTAGCCATAAAGACAATATTGATTAGGATAGAAATTTTAAATGGAAAGGTATTCATTATTTTAACACAAAATAAAAATAATACAATTGAATTTTAACACAGGCCGCTATTCTCAAAAGATCAAACAAATTGCTCAACAGTTGGGATTTGATCATTGCGGCATAGCAAAAGCGGAAGTACTCAACGAAGATGCAAGGCGACTGGAAAGATGGCTGAACAAAGGGATGCACGGCAGCATGCAATACATGGAAAATCATTTTGACATGCGGATCGATCCTTCTAAACTGGTACCCGGCGCTAAATCTGTTATCACGTTGCTGCTAAACTATTATCCTGAACAACAGCAAAATGAGGATGTTCCAAAAATTGCCAAATATGCTTATGGTAAAGATTATCATGAGGTGATCAGAGAAAAGTTGAAAACATTTTTAGCGGAAATTAAATCGACCATTGGTGAAGTAGATGGTCGTGGATTTGTGGATAGTGCGCCCGTGCTGGAGCGTAGCTGGGCACAACGGACTGGCCTTGGTTGGATTGGAAAAAATGGCAACCTGATCAATAAACAAAGTGGTAGTTTCTTTTTTATTGCGACATTGATTTTGGATCTCGAACTGGAAACTGACAACCCTTATACGAAGGACTATTGTGGCAGTTGCACAAAATGTATCGATCATTGTCCGACTGATGCAATACTGCCTGATAAGGTAATAGATGGCAGCAAATGTATTTCTTACTTCACCATTGAATTAAAAGATGCATTGATACCAACCGAAATGAAAGGCATGTTTGATAACTGGATGTTTGGTTGTGATGTTTGCCAGGATGTTTGCCCATGGAACCGATTTTCAAAGCCAACCAACGAAATAAATTTCACTCCATTACCAGCCATGCTAAATTTTACAACCAATGATTGGGATGAGTTAACAGAAGAAAATTTTAAACTGATTTTCAAAAACTCACCGCTTAAGCGCAGTAAGTTTGCCGGCATAAAAAGAAACCTCACATTTAATAAAACGAACAATTCAATTTAAAACAGAGCCGTCTGAATTTGTAATCATAAATATCAGGCTGAGCGTTAGTGGAAGGTCGGGGAAACTGAGGGAAATCATTGAATACAAATCTAGTTCCTTTTTCCTTTTGTTGCTTGAAGGAATATCCACCACTAAAGCCTATTGACATTTTGTTTTTTAAAATAAATTTATATCCAAGTCCAGCCTCATAGTACATTCCGCCTTCCTGTTTATAGTCACCGCCCCAGAAATTTATTTTATCCTTATCCCTTAACCAGCTAAAATTATAGCCGCCATCAGCATACACAAATGGGGTTCTTCTTCCTTTCTTCAAATCCCTTCTGATATCAATAAAAACTGGCACACTTCGTTTGGATGCATAGTAATCGATCCCCAAACCAAGGCCGTAAAACCAGGCATTTCTTTGTAT
>Ga0105045_10000594_pt1 | contig 27258 bp, 26 predicted proteins | sample MAT02_FD_78089 | JGI IMG/M metagenome (GOLD analysis project Ga0105045, IMG submission 78089) | Freshwater microbial communities from Lake Fryxell liftoff mats and glacier meltwater in Antarctica - MAT-02 (megahit assembly) | ecosystem: Environmental > Aquatic > Freshwater > Ice > Liftoff... | reverse complement strand
GGACCTTGCCGGTCTGGGCCTTGCGCAACACTTGACCAGAGCCCTCGGCCGCGAGGCCAGAGCCCTTCACCACGTTGTCGACCACGCCTTGGTCGATACGGGTGTACACGAACTCGCCACTTCGGCGCGCGGTGGTGCCGACCAGGTTGACGAACCCGTCGATGATGTTTTGGTTGACCCAGTTCGTGGCCCGAGCGATCGGGCCCTTCACGGATCCGGCGATGATGTCGGTGTACAGCTTGTCCAGGTAGTACTTGTTCTCGAGCACCCGGTAGCCGGCCCGAGCGAACCTGTTGCGCTCGGTGATGCCATGCAGGCCGATGCCCTTCCAGTACCAGGCGTAGGCAATGGCCACACCCGACAACCCGACGCCGGTCGAGATGATGGCCAGCACGATGTTGAACTTCGGATGGTTGATCTCGGGGAAGTAACCGGCCGTGGGCTCGACGAAGTGCTCGAAGCGCAGGGCCAGACCCTCGGGCACGAACGAGAGCACCCCCGAATCGGGGACGTTGGTGAAACCGGCCACGATGGCCCCGCCCGCCAAGATTATGAGCGGCCAGGTGATGCGGGGCCCGTTCTCGTGAAGCTGGTGCTCGGCGGACTTGCCACGCGGCTCGCCGTAGAAGACGTACCAGATGGCCCGCATCATGTAGGCACCGGTGCAGGCGGCGGTGAGCGTGCCCATGACCAGCATGAGCGGATAGCCGCCACCTCCGAGCTGCTGAGCCCCGGCCAAGATCTCGTCCTTCGACCAAAAGCCCGCCAGTGGCGGCACGGCCACCAGGGCCGCGGTGGCGATGACGAACGTCTTGAAGGTGGTGGGCATGACCTTGCGCATGCCGCCCATGTCCTTCTTCATGTCGAAGGAGTGGATGTGGTGGGCCAGCGAACCCGAACCCAAGAAGAGGCAGGCCTTGAAGATGGCGTGGGTGAAGAGGTGGAAGATCGCCGCGGTCCACGCGCCGACGCCGAGCGCCATGACCATGTAGCCGAGTTGGCTGACGGTGGAGTACGCCAGCACCTTCTTGATGTCTGACTGCACGAACGCCAGTAGGGCGCCGAACAACAGCGTGACCGAGCCCACGACGGCCAGCACGTTGATGGTCGACGTGCCGATGGACAAGCCGTTGAAGAAGACGCCGTAGAGGCGAGCGATGAGGAAGACACCCGCCACCACCATGGTGGCGGCGTGGATCAGCGCCGAGACCGGCGTGGGTCCGGCCATGGCATCGGGCAGCCACGTGTGCAGCACGAACTGGCCGGACTTGCTCATCACCGCAGTGATGAGACAGAGCGAGGCCACGAGAAGGGTGAAGTGTTCGATCCCACCCTCGTTGGCCAGGGTGTTGATGGTGATCGTGTCGAAGGTGCCGGCCGCAAAGTAGAGGATGATCATGCCGACCAACAGACCGATATCGCCCACGCGGTTGGTGAGGAAGGCCTTGAGGGCGGCGTCGGAGTTGGGTTTCTCCTCCCACCAGTGACCGATCAGCGCGAACGAACACAGGCCGACCAGTTCCCAGCCCACGATCATCTGCAGCACGTTGTCGGACAGGACGAAGAACAGCATCGACGCGGTGAACAGGCTGAGGAAGCCGAAGTAGTGCGTGTAACGCCGGTCTCCGGCCACGTAGTCGGTGGAGAAGACGTGCACCAGCAGCGAGATCAGCGTGACGACCACCAGCATGATCGCACTCAGGCCATCGACCAGGGTGCCGACCTTGATGTCGACGCCGTCATTCTGGAACCAGGTGACGTTGCGCTGCACCGCAGGGGTCGAGTGGTACTCCTTTTCGCCTTCGGCCTCTTCGGCCGCAACGGCGGTGGAGGCCGCAACCGGCGCGGTGGCGAAAAGGGCGCCGGTACCGGCGGCGCCTTCTTCTCCTTCGCCCTCGGTGCTGGTTCCCTTCTCCTCGGTGGAGTGCACGCCCTTCTCGACCGATTGTTCGGTGCTGCCGCTGTGGGACTTGATCGCAGGACCGTCGACCCGGCCCATCCAGCCTGCGAAGACCGTGATGGCCAGCACGAAGCAGATGGCGACCGAAGCAATGCCGATCTCGGAACCGCCACGGGGCAGCTTCTTGCCGAACGCCAAGATGAGGACGAACGAAACCGCTGGAATGAGCGGGATGATCCAGGCGTGAGCGAGCACGATCAGCCCTTCATCAGGTCGACGTTGCCAAGGTCGACGCTTCGGTAGTTGCGGAAGATGGCGAGCACGATGGCCAGGCCGACGCCCACCTCGGCGGCGGCGACGGCGATGACGAACAGGGCGAAGACCTGCCCGGAGATGGCTCCGGTCATGACGCTGAAGGCCACCAGGTTGATGTTGACGGCGTTCAGGATGAGTTCGACCGACATCAGCACCAACACGCCGTTGCGGCGAGAGATCACGCCGTACACGCCGATGCAGAACAAGATGGCGGCGAGGATCAGGAACTGGTTGAGCAGCATGGTGTCCTCCTCAGTCCCGGCTCGAGATGACGATGGCGCCGATGGCCGCCGCAAGCAGCAGGAGCGAGATAGCTTCGAACGGGATCAGATACGAGCCGAAGATGGCATCCGAGAGGTCGGCGGTGGCCGTGGGGGCCAAATCGGCCGGAAGCTTGTCTCGGCCGAAGCCATCGAGCAGGGCGTAGAGCAACAAGCCCAGCAGCGGCAGTGCGGTGACGGTGGCGACAACCCAGTTGTCTCGATTGACGTGCTCCTGGCCCTCCATGGGCGCCTTGGTGAGCATGACGCCGAAGAGGAACAGCACCACGATGGCGCCGACGTAGACCAGCACCTGCGTGACGGCGACGAACTCCGCGCCGAGGAGGATGAACTGGGCGGCAGCGCCGGCGAGGACCAGCACCAAGTACACCGCAGCGTGCACCACGTTGGAGGTGGTGACGACCCGCAAGGCCGAGAAAATCATGATGGCGGCGATGATGCCGAAAGCGATGTTCTGCGCCACCAGCACCGGTGCCTCGGCGTTCTGCGCTGCCGCGAACAGCGCGCCGCTCACCGAGGCACCTGCTTGACCTTGGCCGCGGAACCGGCCTCGTACGGCTCGAAGTCCGGCACCGTCTCCATCCACTCGCCGAGGCGTTCCTTGTCGTGGAGGAGGTCGGCGATGCGCGGCTCGGAGTATTCGAACTCGGGGCTCCAGAAAAGCGCCTCGAACGGGCAGACCTCGACGCAGATGCCGCAATACATGCACAGCGCGTAGTCGATGTCGAAGCGGTCGAGCGCAGAAACGGTGCGCTCCTTGCCACCGGGACGACGCGGCGGTGCCTTTTCCTTGTGGCCCTCGATGTAGATGCACCAGTCCGGACAGCTCCGTGCGCACAGCATGCACACCGTGCAGTTCTCTTCCTTCAGCGCGATAACGCCGCGGGCACGGGGCGCAGGCGCTTCCTTCTCGTGGGGGTATTGCACGGTGGCCGCGCCCTTGGAGGGCGATGGCGGCCGAAGGAACCGCTTGGCGCCTTCTCCGGGCCAGATGGTTTTGGTCATCTCACCGAACGTGACCCCCATACCCTTGAGGAGGCCAGGAATCTTGGGCTTCGGGGCCATCAGAACGCCACCTTCAGGATCGTGGTGAAGAGAATGTTCACCAGCGAAAGCGGAATGAGCACCGTCCAGGCCAGCCGTTGGAGCTGATCCTCGCGGAATCGCGGGAACGTGAAGCGAATGAAGAAGATCAATCCGCCCAACAGCATCATCTTGGTCAACAAGATGATGGGGCCCAGCAGGTTGAAGATGTTGCTATTGATGTCTGCCCACGCGGCAGGCACCGCCCAACCGCCCAGGAAGATGGTGGCCCCGATAGCGGCAAAGGCACCAGCAGCAGCGAACTCGCCGATGAAGAAGAGCAAGAAGCGCAAGCCCGTGTACTCGGTGATGTACCCGGTGACCAGCTCGGACTCGGCGATGGGCATGTCGAACGGGGTCTGCCCCAACTCGGCCTGCACGGCGATCATGAAGATGACGAACGCCACGAACTGAGTGAGGAAGTAGGGATTCCCAAACCCGGAGAAACCGAAGATCTCGCCGTTCGCCTGGGCCAGCACGATGCCCTGGAGGTTCATGGTTCCGGCCTGGATCACCACGCCGATGACGGCGAGGATCATGGGGAGCTCATAGGCGATGAGCTGACCCGCGGCGCGCAAGCCACCCATGAGCGAGTACTTGTTGGCCGATGACCAGCCGGCGAGCAGAACGCCGAGCGAGCCAATGGACGAGACGGCCATGGCGTAGAAGAGGCCGACGTCGAGGTTGGCGAAGTACAGATCCGGCCCGAACGGGACCACCAGGTACACGAGCAGCACGGTGCCGACCACCAGGTACGGCGCCAGCTTGAACAGGCGACGGTCGGCGCGCTCGGGAACGATGTCTTCCTTCTGCAGGAACTTGCCGACCTCGGCCAGCAGCTGCAGGGAGCCGTAGGGGCCGGCCTCCATGGGGCCGAGACGGCTCTGCATGAACGAGACCATCTTGAACAAGAAGAGGTACACGAACGTGCCCGCCGGCAAGAGCACGGCCACCAGCACGCCAACGGAGCGGAGGATGGATTGCTGCCAGTACGACAGATCGAGCGCGAGCACCGACGCGATCATCGATCGATATCTCCGAGGATGAAGTAGAGCGACGCCAAGATGGTCACGACATCGGGCAGGTAGACGCCACGCGCCACCCACGGCACCACCGCGATGTTGTTGAACGATGCCGTACGGATCTTGACCCGGAACGGGCCGAGATCACCCTTGGACACCACGTAGTAGCCCATCTCGCCGAGCGGGTTCTCGGTGGCCACCCAGGCTTCACCTTCGGGCACCTTGATGATCCGTGGCACCTTGGCCATGATCGGGCCCGGCGGCAAGGCGTCGAGGAGCTGGTCGACGATCTTGGTGGCTTCCCGGATCTCTTGGAGCCGCACCCAGAATCGGGAGAACGAATCGCCGTCGGGGTGGGTCCAGACCTTCCAGTCGACCTGGTCCCATGCCAGCCCCACCGGGTTGTCTCGGCGGAGGTCCCAGTCGACGCCGCTGGCCCGCAGGTTGGCACCCGTGAGGCCATAAGCCAGGGCGACGTCGGCAGGGATCACACCGATGCCTCGGGTGCGGGCCTGGAAGATCTCGTTGCCCTCGACGAGGGTCTCCATCTCGTCGCAGAAGTTGCGGATCTTGTCGAGCGAGGCCTTGGTGTCGGCGATCCAGCCCTTGGGCAGGTCGTCCTTGATGCCACCGATACGGTTGAAGTTGGGGTGGAAGCGTCCGCCGGTGGCCGCCTCGATCTGGTTCAGGACGAACTCACGATCGCGGAAGGCGTAGAACGCGGCGGTGGCGGCGCCGATGTGCAGCGCCATGTCGCCCACGAACAAGGTGATGTTGGCGATGCGCGAGAGCTCGAACAGGATGGTGCGGATCCACTGGGCACGCGGCGGCGCCTCGATGTCCATGAGCTTCTCGGCGGCGAGAATGAACGGCACCTCGTTGGCAAAGCTGCCCAGCCAGTCGATGCGGTTGACCAGCGTGGTGACCTGCGGGTAGGTGCGCACCTCGGTGAGCTTCTCGTAGCCCCGGTGCATGTAGCCCATGATCGGCTCGCACGACACGACCTGCTCGCCGTCGAGCTTGACCACGATCCGTAGCGTGCCGTGGGTGGCGGGGTGCTGCGGGCCCATGTTGAGGGTCATGCCGTCGTCGGTCTCGAACTCCAAGTTGACGCGCCCATCTGCCGCCTGCGCGTTGGCGTAGGCCAGCTTGGTGCGATCGGAGATGGCGGTCATTCGGCTACATCCTCGGACTCAGCGGCGCCGTCGTCGGACGGCATGGGCTCGACGTCGACGATGCCGGGCCAGGGCTTGACGTGGCGCGCCAGCAACGGGAAGTCCTTGCGAAGGGGGTGTCCCTCGAACTCGCCCGGCAAGTACAGGTTGAGCAAGTAGGGGTGACCGACGAAGGTGATCCCGAACATCTCGAGCACCTCACGCTCGTGCCAGTTGACACCGGCATACACCGGGAGCCAGGTGACGATCGATAGGTCGTCGTCGGGGATGTCGACCTTGAGCGTGAGGCCGAGCTTGCGAGAGTGCGAGTGCACCCGGGCGAACACCTGGAACCGGGTGTCTCCGCCGGCGTAGCCCGTGACGATCTCGGTCTTGGGCTCCGGCGGGGCATCGGTGGGCGAGTCCTCGTTCTTGCCGAACGGGCTGGGCAGCCAGTCGATGGCCGAGAGGAACTCGAACGCCCGGAACCCGAGACGCTCGCGCGCCACGATTCCGGCCTCGCGCCAGGTGTCACGGGTTACGCGCACCCAGAGGTCGTCACCCGGATGGATGTGGGTGCCCACCACCGCCTCGCCGAGTTCTTCGGTGAGGATGGCGACGATCTCTTCGCGGGCCTCGTCGGTGGCGGTTGCGGTGGTGGTGTCTGTGGTGTCAGCTGACGACAAGCGGATCACCCTTCCAGCGCGCGGCCATGTCTTCCTTGCCGATGCGCTCCTGGAGCAGCACGATGCCCTCGAGCAGTGCCTCGGGGCGTGGCGGACAACCCGGCACGTAGATGTCGACGGGAATGACTTGGTCGACGCCCTTGGTGACCGAGTAGCTGTCCCAGTACGGACCGCCACAATTGGCGCACGAGCCCATGGAGATCACGTACTTCGGGTCGGGCATCTGCTCGTAGAGGCGCCGGATGGCCGGAACCATCTTGTCGGTGACGGTGCCCGAGATGCACACGAGGTCAGCCTGGCGGGGGCTGGCGGGCAGCGGGATGACGCCGAGGCGCATGACGTCGTAGCGGGGAGAAGCGAGTGCGGATCCCATCTCGATGGCGCAGCAGGCGAGCCCCCACTGGAAGATCCAGAGCGAGTACTTGCGCGAGGTGTTCAGCAAGGAGGTAAGCGGCTTGGGCATCTTGCCGCTCTCGACGAGACCCATGTCAACGACCTTTCTGATGCTGCGGAATGCGCAGCGTTGAGATCAGAGCCACCGCAGGACCTTCTTGCGCCAGGCGTAGAGGATGCCGAGCGAGAGCAACGCCACGAACAGCATCATGTGCACGGCACCAAACCAGCCGTAGTACTCGAGGCGGGTGGCCCACGGAAAAATGAAGACCACCTCGACGTCGAACATGACGAACAGGAGTGCGAAGACGTAGTAGCGGATGGGCATCTCGGCCCATCCGGTGCCCACGGGGTCCACGCCGCTCTCGTAGCTGATGTACTTCTCGGCCTGCGGGCGTACCGGCCTGACCAGCTTGCCGATGCTCAAGACGCCAGCAAGCAACCCGCCCGCGAGCGCCGCGAAGATGGCCACCGTGAGGTAGTCGCGCAGGAACTCCGACATGGTTTGGTTGGCTGCGAGGACCGAGGTCAACGACGAGGCCTGTAGGAACTCCGACACGGCGTCGAACCTTAGTGATCGTTCTCACGAGGGGCCAAAGGGAGCCCCGGGCCGCCGATCCGACGGCAGATCATCGCTCGACTTCAGCCATTCTTGACGCTCCACGGGCTGGCACAGGAGTGGGCGGTCAGGGCTCGAGCGTGGCCGGAAGCGGGGAGGACCCTGGCTCGACGCTGGTGACCGACACGGCCGTCTTGGCGGCCTGGTTGATGGGCTGGGGCCACAGCCCGAACCCGAGGGTGGCCACGACGGCGGCCACGATGGCCACCCGGGCGCCCAGCGGAACCGGGAGGGCCGGGCCGGCTGCTTCGGACTCGGAGTCGTACATGGCCAAGACGATGCGCAGGTAGACGTACGCAGAGATGACCGAGCTCAGCATGGCCACGAGGGCGAGCCAGAACGACCGGCTGTCGACTGCGGCGCCGATGACGCCGAACTTGGCCAGGAACCCCGTGGTGAAGGGCACGCCGGCTTGGGCCAGCAAGAACACCAGGAAGGCGAAGGCGAGCAGCGGTGACCGCTTGGCCAGGCCGCGATAGTCCTCGAGTTGGTGAGCATTGTCTCCGGTGCGGCCCACCACGGTGACGATGCCGAAGCTTCCCGCCACGGTGAAGGTGTAGGTGGCCAGGTAGAAAAGCGCCGCCCGGGTGCCGAGTTCGCTGGCGGCCTGGATGCCGAGAAGGATGAATCCGGCGTGACCGATGGACGAGTACGCCAGCATCCGCTTCACGTTCGTCTGGCTCACCGCCAACACCGCGCCAACCAGCAAGGTGGCGACGGCGATCACAGCGACCAGCGGCTGCCAGTCGGTCTGGTAGCTGCTGAAGGTGTACACGAAGACCCGGATGATGCCCGCGAACCCTGCGGTCTTCACCGCGGATGCCATGTAGGCCACCACGGGGCTGGGCGAGCCGTCGTACACATCGGGCGTCCACGAGTGGAAGGGCGCGGCCGCCACCTTGAACCCCAGGCCCACCAGGAGCAGGGCCAGACCCGCGAGCAGCAGCAGGTCATTCGACAGGGCGTTGGCCGACAAGAAGGCGCTGATGTCGCTGAGGTTGGTGCTGCCGGTGGCGCCGTAGACGAGCGCGATGCCGTAGAGGAAAAACGCGGAAGAGAACGCGCCCAAGACGAAGTACTTCAGCGCCGCCTCGCCCGACCGGGCCCGTCGCACGTGGATGCCAGCAAGCACGTAGACGGCGATGGAAAGAATTTCCAGGCCGAGGAACAACACCAGCAAGTCATTGGCCGACGCCATGATCAACCCGCCGGCGGCGGAAAGGAGCAACAGCACGTATGGATCGGGACCTTCGAGCCGTTCGCGCCGCAGGTACCCCGGCGTCAGGAGCGTGGACAGGACCACGCCGCACAGGATCGTGATGCCCAAGAAGACCGAGAGGCCGTCGACCCGCACCGCATCGGCCACCACCGAGATGGGACCGTCGTCTCGCACGCGGAACCAGAGGAACACGAACGAGACGATGGCTGCCGATGCCGTTACGAGCGTGGCCGCGCTGTGCCAGTTGACCTTGGGGCGCCGAGGAGTGAGCGATCCGATCACCATCACCGAAATGGCGCCGCCCAGCACGATCAGTATCGGCAGCAGCGCCGCCCACTCGATGGCAGGGGTGTCGAGCCGCTGCACCTGCGCCAGCATCATTCGCCTTCCTTGCTGTCGGGGTCTCCACCGTGGTCGCCCTCAGCCCGCCGCTCTGATGGGGGAACGATCGTGTCTCCCTCGGTGGCCACCGCCGGCTCGGTGTAGTCGGAGTTGGCCTCGATGTGATCAACAAGGCGCTCGACCGCCGGCTCGATCCGCTCGAGGAACGGCTTGGGGTAGACGCCCATGAACACGATGATGGCGATCAGCGGGGCGAGGACGAGCCCCTCGGTGAGCTTGAGGTCGCGAATGGATGCGTTGGCCTCGTCGGGCTCGCCGTGGAACACACGCTGGTACGCCCACAAGAGGTAGAGCGCCGACAAGACCACGCCAATGACGGCAGCGACCGCCCACCAGCGCATGGTCAAGAACGCGCCCATCAAGATCAAGAACTCGCCCACGAAGCCATTGAGACCAGGAAGGCCGATCGACGACAACATGACCACGGTGAACACGGCGGCGAGGATGGGAGCCGGCTTCTGCAAACCTCGAAGCTCCGAAATCTGCCGGGTGTGTCGGCGCTCGTAGATCATGCCCACGAGCAGGAACAACGCACCCGTGGAGACGCCGTGGTTGACCATCTGCAGCACGGAGCCCTGCAACCCTTGGGTGGTGAGCGAGAAGGTTCCGAGCGCGATGAATCCGAGGTGGGCGACCGACGAATAGGCCACCAGCCGCTTGAGATCCTTTTGCATGGTGGCGCAGATGGCGCCGTACAAGATGCCGATCACGCCGAGCGTCACCATGGCCGGGGCGAAGTACGTCGACGCCTCGGGGAAGAGGTACAGCCCGAAGCGGATGAACCCGTAGGTACCGAGCTTCAACATCACGCCGGCCAAGATCACCGATCCGGCCGTGGGCGCCTGGGTGTGCGCATCGGGCAGCCACGTATGCACAGGGAACAGTGGCACCTTCACCGCAAAGGCGATGGCGAACGACAAGAAGATCCACCGGCTCGTGCTGACCGCCAAGACCCCCTGCTGCTCGGCCAGCGTCACCAGGTCGAAGGTGACCACTCCACCCTTGGCGTGCAGGAACGCCAAGCTCACGACGCCGACCAGCATGAAGGCAGATCCGAACATCGTGTAGAGGAAGAACTTGGTGGCGGCGTACTTTCGCTCGCTGTAGCCCCACCCGCTGATGAGGAAGTACATCGGGACCAAGACGATCTCGAACATCACGAAGAACAAGAACAGGTCCATCGCCAAGAAGGCGCCGAGGCAACCGGCTTCGAGGAGTAGCAGCCAGGCGTAGAACTGCTTGTGGTCGTGGTGGGGGGGCGCCCCGAGCATGGCGATGGGGAACAAGATGCCGGTCAGGACCACCATCCACAGCGCGATGCCGTCGACGCCCAGCTTCCAGGCGATGTCGGGGTCGGTGAGCCACTGGACGTCGTTGACGAGCTGAAAGCCACCATCTGCGGCATCGAACAGCACGGCGATGGCGATGGTGAGCGCACCGGTGACCATGGCGAAGAGCACCGCCACCTGCTTGGCCAGTTCGGGGCGTCGCTTGGAGACGAGGGCCACGGTGAGCGCGCCCAATGCTGGGGTGAGCACGACCGCAGACAAGATCGGGAAGTCCGGAGCCGCGGCGGCGAGGATGGCAGACATCAAAACACCGCCTTCGAGAGCAAGAGGGCAGTGATGACGACCACACCGAGCGCCATGGCCAGCGCGTAGTTGCGCACGTAGCCGGTCTGGATGAGCCGGCCCTTGGCCGATCCCTGACCGACGCCGCTGGCGACGGCGTTGACCGCGCCATCGACGATGTGCTTGTCGAACCTCGCGACGGCGTCGAAGGCCTTTCGGCCCGGCCCACCCATGAACGAGGCAATGGCCGAGTCGTAGTACCAGCCCTTGGCGAACAGCGGCTGCTCGACCTTGTGGGCAACGTCGAGACGCCGCTTCAGGTAGACGAGCACCGCGAGCAACAGGCCGCTGGCGGCGCCGACGATGGCGAGGAGCGCAAGCCCGACCTTGGTTCCGGTGGCGACGCTCAGATCGGCTTCATCGAACTGGATGACGGGATAGAGCCAATGCTCGAGGTGCTTGGTGGCGTCCCAGATCGGGATGTTGAGACCGCCGGCCACCGCGGCGCAGAAGGCGAGCACCACCAGCGGGAGCGTCATCGTCCACGACGACTCGTGGGGGTGGATCTGGCCCGACGGCCCGACACCGTGGCCCTCGTGCACACCAGAGGCTTCGCGCTCCGCGGCGAGTTCGGGCGCGGCTTCGGCGAGCGGCCGGTCCCACTTCGGCTCGCCGAAGAAGACCATGAAGACCTGACGGCTCATGTAGAAGGCGGTGAGGATGGCGGTGACGAAGCCCATCGCCCAGAGGATCGGGCTCTTGGCGAAGGTGAAGAGCAAGATCTCGTCTTTGGACCAGAAGCCGGCGAAGGGCGGGATGCCGGCGATCGCCAGCCACCCGATGATGAACGTGACTCCGGTGATCGGCATCAGCTTGCGCAGGGCACCCATGCGCCGCATGTCCTGCTCTCCGTGCATCCCGTGGATGACCGAACCGGAGCCCAAGAAGAGCAAGGCCTTGAAGAAGGCGTGGGTGATCATGTGGAACACCGCAGCCACATACGCGCCCGAGCCGATGGCCAAGAACATGTAGCCGAGCTGGCTGACCGTGGAGTAGGCCAAGACCTTCTTGATGTCGTTTTGGGCCACAGCGATGGTGGCGGCAACCAGAGCGGTGATCGCCCCGACGATGGCGATCATCCACGGGATCCACGTGGCCGCCTCGGCGATGACCGGGTTCATGCGAGCAAGCAGGTAGACACCGCCGGTGACCATGGTGGCGGCGTGGATGAGTGCCGAAACGGGCGTGGGACCGGCCATGGCGTCGGGTAGCCAGACGAACAGCGGAAGCTGCGCCGACTTGCCGCACGCTCCGATGAACAGCATCACGGCGATGACCGTTGCCGTGGTGGTTGACAGGCTCGGGGAGGCGTCAACGATGCCGGTGTAGCTGATGGTGCCGAGTGCCGAGAAGGTGAAGAACATGGCCACCATGAACCCGAAGTCACCGATGCGGTTGGTGACGAAGGCCTTCTTGCCGGCGGACGCGTTGGCCTCCGAATCGTGCCAGAACGAAATGAGGAGATAGGAGCAGGCGCCGACGCCTTCCCAGCCGAGGAAGGTGACCAGCAGGTTGTCGCCCAGCACCAACATGAGCATCGAGAAGACGAACAGGTTGAGGTAGACGAAGAACTTGCTGAACTTCGGGTCCCCGTGCATGTACCCGATGGAGTACAGGTGGATCAGCGTGGCGATGCCGGTCACGAACAACGCCATCGAGATCGACAGCGGGTCCACCAAGAAGCCCATGTCGACCTGCAGGCCGCCCACCGGGAGCCACTCGAACAACGTCTGCGTGTACTGGCGGTCGGCCTCGGCCTCGCCGCGCAGCGAGAGGAAAACGCCGACGGTGGCGAGGAACGATCCACCCACCGCAGCGGTGGCGAGCCACCCCGCAGCGGGCTCGCCAAGCCGCTTGCCGAAGAAGACGAGGAACGCGAAGCCCGCCAGTGGCAGGGCAGGGATAAGCCAGATGAGGTCTTGCACAGGTCCTACCTCAGCCCTTCAGGACCGACAGGTCATCGGCGGTGGCGCCTGGGCGGCGACGAAAGATCGACACGATGATCCCGAGGCCGACCACGACCTCGGCTGCAGCCACCACCAGCACGAAGAAGACGGCCACCTGACCGCCGAGGTCATCGAGTTCCCTGGCAAACGTCACGAACGACAAGTTGACCGCATTGAGCATGAGTTCCACGCACATGAACATGACCAGGGCGTTGCGACGGATCAACAGACCGGCCGCGCCGATGGAAAACAGCAGCGCGCTGAGCAAAAGGTAGGGCGTGGCCCCCACGGCGCCGACGATCATGCGGTCACCTCATCAGATTCGGGGAGGTCGTCGCCCGAAACGTCGTCGACGAAGGCGTCGCGACGAAGGCGAGCCAGCGAGACGGCCCCGACGACGGCGATGATCAGTAGCACCGAGGTGATCTCGAAGGCGAAGATGTAGTCGGTGAAGATCTCGCGAGCTATCTGCTCCACGTTGGGCACCGCCAGATCGACCTCGGCGGTGGCCGACGGTGCTCCCGTGACGGCACCAAGGGCGATGATGGTCCCAAGGCCGACGAACAGCAGCACGCCCGCGACGATGCCCGCCGTGCGCTGACCGGTGAGGGGATCGACGGTGATCTCTTCGGTCCGGTCGACGCCGAGGCGCATGATCACGAACAGGAACAGCACAATGATGGACCCGGCGTACACGATCACTTGGACCGCGGCCAGGAACTCGGCGTCTTGAGCGACGAACAGCACAGCGATGCCAAACAGGGTGCCCACCAGGCTCAGGGCCGAGTGCACCGAGTTCTTGGAGGCGATCACGCCAATAGCTCCTGCCACGCAGACGGCACCACCGACGAGGAACACGAACCACTCGACCATCAGTGCCCGCCCCCGTCGTTTCCGGGCTCGGCGTCTGATGAGGCGTCGGGCGCTGCTTCCGCGCTCTGGCCCAGCTCCGGGGCCTTGATGCCGAAGCCCAGCTCGCCGCTCCAGCCGACCTTGCCGATGTAGTCGGCACTTCCGCCTGGGGCGGTGGCGCGGACCCACGCCGACGTGTTGCGAGCGACGGTGGCCAGGTCGGTCCAGTCCTCCCACGGGAGCTGCTGGGGCAACCCGTCGTCATCGACCACCAGTTCGTCCTTGGTATAGATGGCGTCGCTGCGATTGGTGAAGGAGAACTCGAAGAGCTTGCTCTCGGTGATGGCCTCGGTGGGGCAGGCTTCGACGCACAGGTCGCAGTGGATGCACCGGAGGTAGTTGATCTCGTAGACGAATCCAAACCGCTCGCCGGGCGAGACCGGGTCGGCAGGGTCGTTGTCGGCGCCGCGGACGTAGATGCACCGGGCGGGGCACACACCAGCGCACAGCTCGCAGCCGATGCACTTCTCCATGCCGTCCTCGTAGCGGTTGAGCACGTGGCGGCCGTGCAGGCGAACCGGTTTGTCGCGCTTGCCGCCTTCGTCCTTGGCGTACTCGCGCGTGACGCGCTTCTTGGCGCCCCGCTGGCGGAACGTGACCAGGAAACCCCCGAGGTACCCCATCAGTCGATCACCCCTTCGAGGGCTCGGTTTCGTCGTGACGCCCGGAGGGCGAGCTGCAGCAGCCCGTAGCATGCAGCCATCACGCCGAGACCAAAGACGACGACACCGATGCGTCCGGCGACGGTCCAGCCCTCGGCATCAGCGGCGCTCATGGCGGTGAGCAAGAGGAGCCAACCAAGGGCCAGGGGGATGAGCACCTTCCACCCCAGGTTCATGAGCTGGTCATAGCGAACGCGCGGCACCGACGCCCGGGTCCAGACGAACACGTACAAGATGGCGATGAGCTTCACCAAGAACCAGATGAAACCCCAGATCCACCCCGGTCCGATGAGCACCGGCCCGTTCGGGCCACCCAGGAACAGCGTCACGATGAGGGCGGCGAAGGTGACGGCGTTGAGGAACTCGGCGAGGTAGAAGATCGCGAACCGAAAGCCCGAGTACTCCGTCTGAAAGCTGCCGACCAGTTCTTGCTCGGCCTCGACCAGGTCGAAGGGGGGTCGATTGAGCTCTGCGGTGGCCGCAATCGAGAAGATCACGAAGGGAATGAGTCCGGTGGCCCAGAGGTTCCAGCTCCAATCGGACTGCGACGACACGATTCCGTTGGTGGTGAGCGTGCCTGCAGTCAGCACCACCGCCAGCACCGAAAGGCCGAGTGCCGCTTCGTACGACACCATCTGGGCGCTGGCGCGCACCGATCCGATCAAGGGGTACTTGGACCCCGACGCCCAGCCAGCCAGCATCACGCCGTAGACAGCGACCGACGACATGGCGAGGATCACCAGCACGCCGGCACCCGGGTTGGCCAACTGCAGCATCGTCTCGCGACCGAAGATCTCGACCACACCACCGTTGCCGTTGCGGAAGTCGCCGCCGAGCGGGATCATGCTGAAGACGATGAACGCCGGAACCATCGTGAAGATGGGAGCCAGGCGGAACACGAGACGATCGGCCTTGTCGGGGACGAGATCCTCCTTGAGCAGCACCTTCATCCCGTCGGCCAAGGTCTGCAGGATGCCAAAGGGGCCGGCGCGATTTGGTCCGATTCGCGCTTGGAGATCCGAGATGATCTTGCGCTCGAACCAGATCATCAACATGGTGGCCACCAGGCAGATGCCCAGGGTGATGGCCGCCTTGACGAGCACGATGGCGATCACCGTGAAGTCGATATCGCCCACGAGGAGCGGATCAGCACCGAAGATCATGCGAGCGTCTCCACACGGACCTCGGTGACCGATGCAGAGGCATCGATGAGCACCGCCGGTGATGGATCGCCCTGACCGATGACCATGGCCAGTGTGCCAACGGGGATCGACGCATCAGGCGTGATGGCGACCGTCAAGGTCCCGCGGGGCGACGACAGCTTGACCTTGTCGCCCACGGCGACGCCGAGGCGGTCGAGATCGGCCGGGTTGGCCGCGATGTCGCCGCCTGCGGCCAGCCCAGCGAGCGAGGGTGCCGCCTGGACCAGGGTCCCCTGGTCGTAGAGCTTGCGATAGGTCACGAGCCGCAGCGAGTAGGCATCGACGGCGGGGGCTCCATAGTGGCTCGGAGCAGTGAAGGCGACAGCGGTTGGCCGGACAGGTCCGGCAGGCTCTTCGGCCTCGCCGTCGACCGCATCGGCGATGACCATGGCCTCGTCGGCAGGACGTAGCAAGATGCCGTCGGCCTCAGCAGCCAAGTCGGCGAGCGTGATGCCCTGGTGGACGGCTGATAGCTGAGCGAGCTCGGTCCAGATGTCGTCGACGTTGGCGAAGCCGAGGTCGGCACCCAGCAGGAACGCCAGTTCTGCGGCGATCATCCAGTCGGGGCGGGCGGTGCCGGGCGGCGTGACCTTCTGGCTGACCACCGATACGCGGCCCTCGATGTTGGTCGTGGTGCCATCGACTTCGGCGAACCCAGCAGCAGGCAAGACGATGTGGGCAGCCGCAACCGATGCGTTGGCGAAGGTGTCGACGGCGATGATGGTGCGGGCACCGGCCAACCCGCGAGCGGCGAGCTCGCGGTCGGGGAAGTCACTCAGCGGGTCGGCTCCCAGCAACACCAGCGTGTCGATGGTGCCGGCAGCTGCCGCCGCGAGGATGCCAGCGGTGTCGAGACCGACCTCGACCGGAGTGGTGGGCCAGGTGCTGGCGAACCACTCCCGCCCGGCATCGAGCGCCACACGACCCGGCAACAGACCGGGGGCCAGTCCAAGGTCGATGGCACCGTGCACGTTGGCGCGGCGAAGGCCCGAGAGGAACGTGGTCTCCGGGAAGGCTTCGAGCAGTGCCGCAGCGGCAGCAACCGTGGCCTCATGAGACTCGGCGACCGATGGCCGCCCGAGCACCACCGTAAACGGGCCTGATGCCAGCAGGTCGCGCACCGCGGCGTGCTCGCCCTGGCCCGCGATGATCTGGGCAACGAGTTCGTTGACGGCGCCGGGGGTAGGGCGCAGAGAATGCGCAGCCAGCGGCGTGAGCGACGTGTCTGTGGCAGACAGCTCGATGACCGTGGCCTTGTGGCGCGTGACGGCATCGCGGATGCGCAAGAAGAGGACGGGAAGCTCGTCTTTCGGGTCCGACCCGATGACGAGGAGGGTGCCACCGGCCGCACACGCTTGGTCGATGGTGGCCTGCGGAAGGGCGGCCACGATGGCACCGGGCAGTCCGTCGCCGAGTTGGGCGTCGACAGAGTCCGTGCCGATGACGCCCTTGGCCAGCTTCGCCCAGGCGTACGCAGACTCGTTGGTGAGCCGGGCCCCGCCGATGATGGCAACTCCTCGGGGGCCGCTGCGACCCAGTCCGGTCTTGATGGCCTTGGCGGCCGCGGCGAGCGCATCAGACCAGCGCGTCTCGGCGAGCGGGCCCGAACCATCGGACACCAGCGGGGCCGTCAGCCGGCCCTCCGCGCCCACAGCCTCGAAGCCGAAGCGCCCCTTGTCGCACAGCCAGCTCCAGTTGACCGGGTCGGAGTCGACCCCGACGTAGCGCAGGACCTCGTTGCGAGATGCGTCGATCACGATCCGGCAACCAACGGAGCAACCGGTGCAGGTGGACTCGGCGACGTCGAGGTCCCATGGCCGAGCCTTGAAGCGGTAGGGCTTGGCCGTGAGGGCACCGACCGGGCAGATCTGCACGGTGTTGCCGGAGAAGTACGAGGCGAAGGGGTGCTCTGGGAACGTGTTGACCTGGGTGCCGTTGCCCCGATCCTGAAAGTGGATCAAGGTGTCGCCAGCCACGTCTTTCGCGAACCGGGTGCAGCGGTCGCACAAGATGCAGCGCTCCCGGTCGAGGTACACGTTCTCGGATATGGCGATGGGCTTCTCGAAGTGCCGCTTCTCCTCGACGAACCGGCTCTCGCCGGGGCCGAACGACATGGTGTGGTCCTGCAGCGGGCACTCGCCGCCCTTGTCGCACACCGGGCAGTCAAGGGGGTGGTTGATGAGCAAGAACTCGAGGATGCCGTCTTGAGCCTTCTTGGCCACGGGCGATTCGGTCTCCACGACCATGTCGGGCGCCACGGTGATCATGCAACTGGGCTGCAGTGCCATGCCCCGTCCGGTGTCGACCTCGACGAGGCACATCCGGCACATGCCCACGGGCTCCATGCGGTGGTGGTAGCAGAACCGGGGGATGTAGATGCCGTTGCGCTCGGCAGCATCGATGACGAGTTCGCCCGGCTTGGCCTCGATCGCCTTACCGTCGACCGTGATGGAGACGGCGGTCTCCGCAGGTGCATCAGGCATCGGCGGTGACCTGCTCGCGAGCAACGACCGGGCCGACGAACGCTGGTCCCTTGACCTCGACCGTGATCTCCGACGGCGCACCGATGTAGGCCTCGAACTCGTTCTGGAATCGCATGATCGCCGAGGCCACCGGTGTGGTGGCGCTCTGGCCCAGCGGGCAGATGGTGGTCTGCTTGGGTGGCCAGTTCATGCCGACCGAGATGTTGTCGCAAACGTCGAGCAGGAGATCGAGGTCTTCGGGCCGGCCGTGGCCGTCGACGATGCGCTCCAGGATCTTCTCGAGCCAACTGGTTCCTTCACGACACGGCGTGCACTTGCCGCAGGACTCGCGAGCGAAGAACCGCACCAAGCGCAGGCAGGCCTTCACCATGTCGGTGGTTTCGTCGAAGACGACGATGGCGCCCGAGCCGAGCATGGTGCCCAACTTGCCAACGGTGGCCGCCTCGAGCGGGACGTCGAGGTGCTCGGGGTAGAGCCACGGGGCGGACGCGCCGCCGGGGATGAACGCCTTGAGCTCATTGCCATTGCGGATGCCACCCCCGTACACCGGCGCATAGAGCAGGTCGCGGAAGGTGGTGACACCGAACTCGACCTCGAAGACCCCTGGGTTGCGAACGTGTCCCGACACGGCAAACATTCGCGTGCCCTTGGAGTTCTCGGCACCGAGGGCGGCGAAGGCGGCCCCGCCGTTGCGGGCGATCCACGGCAGGTTGGCCAGGGTCTCGACGTTGTTCACGATGGTGGGTTGGAGGTACAGGCCCTTCGCGGCAGGGAAGAACGGCGGCTTGAGCCGAGGCATGCCCCGGTTGCCCTCGAGGCTCTCGATCAGCGCCGTCTCTTCGCCCACGATGTAGGCGCCCGCGCCCCAGTGCAAGACGATGTCGACCGAGAAGTCCGTGCCCAAGATGTCCTTGCCGACGTAGCCGGCGGCGTAGGCGTCGTTCAAGGCCTGGGCGATGCGCTCTTGGGCGAAGGCCATCTCGCCTCGTACGTAGAGGAACGCCTGGCTGCAACCCACGGCGTAGCAGGCGATGAGGGCGCCCTCGATGAGCTGGTGGGGGTCGCGCTCCATGAGGAGGCGGTCCTTGTAGGTACCCGGCTCGGACTCGTCGCCATTCACCACGAGATAGCGCGGGAACACGCCGGGCGGGCAAAAGCCCCACTTGACGCCGGCCGGGAACCCGGCGCCGCCGCGCCCGAGCAGCGAGGCGCTCTTGACCTCTTCGATGACAGCGGCGGGCTTCTTGGCCAGCGCCGCCTTGAGGCCTTCATAGCCGCCGGTGGCCTCGTAGCGGGCCAACGTGTGCCCCTCGGGGTCCGCGAAGCGGCTGGTGATGATCTTCGGCACTTCGGTGACGGCCATCAGCGCTCGGCCCCTTCGGCGTTCTTGGCCAGCCAGACCGGCTCGGGTACCCCGGCTGGGTCGGCGGTGCCAGCGGCACGATCGGCGGGAATGTGCTGGCGGACCTTGGCCAGCGTGCCGTGCGGCGGGATCTGCGCGGCCAGCTTCCCGCCACGAAGGTCGTCGACCAGAGCATCGAACTCGTCGATGGTGATCTTGTGGCGGTAGCGGTAGTTGACCTGGAGGCAGGGAGCCTCGGTGCACGCTGCGATGCACTCGACGTCTTCGAGCGTGAACGTGCCGTCGGGCGTGGTGCCGCCGGCCTTCACCCCGAGCTTCTGCTCAGCATGGTGGAGCAGTTCCTCGCCGCCCATGATCTGACACGAGATGTTGGTGCAGATGTTGACCAAGTAGGTGCCGACCGGCTCTCGCTTGAACATCTCGTAGAACGAGCAGGTGCCAAGGACCTGAGCAGGCGTGGTGCCCACCAGCTCCGCAATGTGTTCCATGGCGTCGTCGGTGACGTAGCCGTCTTGTTCCTGCGCGAGGTGCAGCAGCGGGATCATGGCGCTCTTGGCCATGGGGTAGCGGCCCACGATCTCGAGCGCGTGGGTGAGGTTGTCGGGCGAGAGGCGAGCCATCAGCGATCGACCTCGCCCATGATCGGGTCGACCGACGAGATGATGGCCACGGCGTCAGCGATCTGACCACCGCGCATGAGGTGCGGCAGCGTCTGCAGGTTGACGAAGCTCGGGCCGCGCACGTGCATACGGTAAGGCGTGGCCGAACCATCCGACACCAGGTACACGCCGAGCTCGCCCCGCGGGGATTCCACCGCTGCGTACGCCTCGCCCTCGGGGACCTTGAAGCCTTCGGTGAAGAGCTTGAAGTGGTGGATGAGTGCTTCCATGGATTCGTCGATGCGCGCACGCGGCGGCGGCGTGACCTTCTTGTCCTGGATGCGGTAGTCGCCTTCGGGCAGGCGTTCGATGCACTGCCAGAGGATGCGCACGGACTCGCTGATCTCGTTGAGGCGGATGGCATAGCGATCGAAGCAGTCGCCGTAGGAGCCGATGATCACATCGAAGTCGACCTCGTCGTAGGCCAGGTACGGCAGATCGCGACGCAGGTCCCAGGCGTAGCCGGTGGAGCGCAAGATGGGCCCTGTGGCCCCCAAGGCCAGGGCCTCCTCGGTGCTGATGACACCGACGCCCTGCAGCCGGTCACGCCAGATGGGCTGGTTGGTCATCAAGACCCCGTACTCCTCGAGGCGCGGCGGGATGCTCTCGAGGTATGTGCCGAGCCGTTCCTGCCAGCCATCGGGAAGATCGGCCGCCGACCCACCGATGCGGATGAAGTTGTGGTTCATCCGCAAGCCCGTGATCATCTCGAGGATCCGCAGGCCCTCCTCGCGCTCCCGCCAGCCGTAGATCATCATCGACGTGGAACCCAGGTCCATGCCGTTGGTGGCCAGGAACAAGAAGTGAGACGTGATCCGGTTCAGCTCCGACATGAGCATTCGGATCCACACGGCCCGGGGCGGAAGCTCGAGGCCGAGGAGTTCTTCGGCGGCCAAGCAGAACGCCAGCTCGTTGAAGATCGGCGAGGCGTAATCCATCCGCGTGACGTTGGTGCCGCCCTGCAGATAGGTCAGGGTTTCGCCGGTCTTCTCCATGCCCGTGTGCAGGTAGCCGATCACCGGCTTGGTGCGAAGGACGGTCTCGCCGTCGAGTTCCAACATGAGCCGAAGCACCCCGTGCGTGCTGGGGTGCTGGGGACCCATGTTGATGATGGTGGTCTCGGCGTCGGGGGCGTCGGCCGCGGCCTCGGCCTCGGAGATGCGCAGCACCGAGCCAACCTCTCGCAACACCTCGGCGCCACCGGCCATGGCGCGCGGGGCCATCTCTTGATCGCCCTCGCCGGTCAGGTGGGTGGGTGCGTCGGTGGGTGCGTCGGTTGCGGTCATGCGCCTGGGGCTTCTTTGAACTGCACCGGGATGCGACCGATGCCGTAGTCCTTGCGGAGCGGGTGGCCCTCCCAGTCCTCGGGCATGAGGATCCGGGTGAGGTCAGGGTGGCCTTCGAAGGTGATGCCGAACATGTCGAACACCTCGCGCTCCATTGCTTCGGTGCCGGGGTGGACCTCGAAGAGGGTGGGCACCGAGGGGTCGTCGGCCGGCACTTGGACTCGGATGCGCAGCCGCTCGCGCGCTGCGTGCGAGATCAGGGTGACGACCACTTCGAACCGCTCCGGGGCAATCCCCGCGGGGAGGTCGCTCTGCAGGTGGGCCAGGTAGTCGACCCCACAGAGGTCGAGGCACTGCACCCATTGCTCGTCGCGCAGGGTGCGGACCAAGCCGACGAGTTCCGTTCGACCGACGTGCACGACGCGTTGTCCGAAGTAGCGGGTGACGGGATGGCCGTGGAGGGTCTCGGGTTCGGGTACGACCTCGTTGGCCGCCTCGGGGGCGGGGGCTGCGTTGGTATCGGACATGGTCAGGACCGACCCAAGATGACCGGCTGCGGGGCACGCTGGCCGTCGAGCTGAGTAACCGTGAGCTGCGCACCGGCGCCACCGTTGGCCTCACGCCGCTGGAACAACTCGCCGTCGTTGATCTTCTCGTGCAGGGTGCCGATGGCGTGGAGGAGCGTCTCGGGGCCAGGGGGGCAACCCGGCGCGTACACGTCGACCGGCACGACCTGGTCGACTCCTTGCACGATGGCGTAGTTGTTGAACATGCCGCCCGAACTGGCGCACACGCCCATCGAGATGACCCACTTGGGTTCCATCATCTGGTCGTAGATCTGACGGAGCACCGGCGCCATCTTCTGTGAAACGCGCCCAGCCACGATCATGAGGTCTGCCTGGCGAGGCGATGCTCGAAAGACCTCCATGCCGAAGCGAGAGAGGTCGTAGTGCGCGCCACCGGTGCCCATCATCTCCAGGGCACAGCAGGCCAGACCGAACGTGGCGGGCCACATGGACCGCGTCCGGGCCCACTTCACGACGTCTTCGACCTTTGCGGTGACGAAGTTGTGGTCGAGCGTCTCGAGCCCGTTGGTGGTGAGGTCCAGTGCCATCAGGTCGCCCCTTCGGTGATGCGCTCACGGCCGTCTTGACCCACGCGCCGCACTGCGTAGGACGAGGTCCGCTCGGGACTGACGGCGCGGTTCGTGCGCCGAAGCTGCTGGACGGGACCCCAATCAAGGGCGCCGTTGGCGATGAGATAGATGAACGAAGCGAACACCGCCGTTGCGAACACGAGCATCTCGACGAGCCCGAACATGCCGAGCTCCTCGTGGATGACCATGTACGGATACAGGAAGATGATCTCGATGTCGACGATGATGAAGATCATGGCGACGAGGTAGAAGCGCACGGGGAAACGCTCGGGTGGCTCTTGGCGAGGCACGATGCCGCACTCGTAGGGCGCCGACTTGGCCGCCGACGGACGCTTGGGGCTGACCAGGCGCGACATGATCAAGCTCACGCCCGCGAACGCGACGCCAAGGATGAACATGACGAGAATGGGCAGGTACTGGCCCACGGCTAGCTGGCCCCCGCTGCCTCGCGCTGGGCCTGGGCGAGCTTGTCGCGCCGATGCAACATGCTGCACAACACGGCGGTTGTGACGCCCATGAGGAAGGTCATGGTGAACTGCGGGATCCGCTGCTGGTGCTGGCCGGAGCGCTGGAGCACCACCGAGACGATCGGCTCAGCTTCGTTGCGCACGGGCGGTGGTGGAGCCTGGCCGGGACGTGTCTCTTGGGGGATGGTCGCCTGGAGTTGCACCACGGCGTAGAAGGACGGCGGAGCGATCTCGAGGGTGTTGGTCACCTTGTAGACGGCGCGCGACACGATGCCGTCGTCGGTGCGGGGCTTGCGGCCGCCGGCCAGGAAGGATTCGATGACCTGGTAGTCGTTTGGCGACGCGAAGAGGTTCTCGTCGTTTGGCCCCAGTGCCTCGGCCACGACGGCTTGTGTCTCACCGGTGTAACGGTTCGAGGATTCGAGGACCCGCCAGGGAGTGGCCTGGTCGTTGAGCTCCTCGTGCAAATCTGGGTCGATGGTGACCAGGTCTCCGAGGGAGGGGTCTCGCATCTCGGGGGGGAAGGCCGCCAGCAACACATCGCTGCCATCACGCAGTTCGACAGGATCGGGGAGCTCGCTCGGTAGGGGGACCGATCTTGCCTTGTCGATTCGAGAGTCGACCTCCCCCGAGGCGGGGTCGCTCTGCACCGTGTCGACCACCTTCCACGAGGGCGAGTCACCGCGGTAGCCGATGCCGTAGATCGACCAGATGACGCCCATCACGGTCATCCATGCGGTGAAGCCGGTGAGGGCCAGGAGGAACCCCAGCCGGGTGCCGCTATTGGTGGCCAGGACCAAGAAGACGCCGCCACACAGCACGACGACCGCCACGAGGACGCTGAGGACCCCTCGGAAACCGGGATCCCACGTCCACTCGAAACCGAGGATCAGGGCATCAATCACGAGCGAAGCTCCGTTCGTACTCGATGACGGCGCGCACCTGTTCTTGGGTGAACATGGCACCGTCGGCGGCCAGACCAGCGTCGACCGGCTCGATGCCAACCTCGCCGTTCAGCGGGTTGAGCTTGTACTCGGGGGTGATGCAGAAGCCGGGCATGCGCCCGCTGCCCTGACCGTTCAGCCCGTACCGCTGGCCGTCGTCGGACCCGAGGCACACGAAGTCGACCTGCTGGTTGAGACCGAGGCTGCCACCAGGAAACTGCGTGAGCACGTTGGTAAGCGGCGGGCCGAAGGCGCCTCCGCCGTCTTGTTCCTTCTCGCCGTAGGACCAGCCCTTCGTATGGCAGCGACCGCACGAGTAGGCACCGCCAGCGAAGCCGTCGTCGTAGCCCATGTTGAACAGAGCTTCGCCCTCGGACGCGTAAAGAGGGTCACACGAGCCGGTGTTCACCTCGGTGGCATCGAAGGCGGCAAGCTCCTCCTCTGACAGGCCGAGCTTGGCTTCTTCGGTGAGCGACGCAACACACGTGGGATCTTTGCGCTCCATCATCACGGCCAGCTGGGTGGTGACTTCGGCTTGGGCCTCCTGGGGCGTCAGCTGCCACGTACCCATGTAGTCGATGAGGTTCTGGAGCTGTTGTTCGGTGAGCGGGCCGCCACCCTTGGTGCCCCATGCGGGCATGGGCGAGAACGGCCGGCCGTACTCGAGGATGTAGCGGACCTCGTCTCGGCTGTAGCGGAGCAGCACGGTGTTGACGGCAGGGCCCTGCCAATCCACCTGCTTGACGAATCGACCCTCTGCATCGGTGACGGTGTAAGGGGCCACACCACCAACGCCTTCGACGCCGTGACAGAACGCGCAGTTGAAGCCGCCGTTCTCGGTGGTGTCATACATCGCGGCACCACGGCCGATGAACTCATCGGAAATGCGCTCCGCGGCGCCCTCTTGGCGCCCGGGCTCCTGCAGCCAATACAGCGGGAGGCCGATGCCGATGACGAACAAGCCCAACAGCCCGTAGGAGAGCGTGCGGTCGAGCTTCTTCCCCTCGAGTTCCTCGTCGGAGTAGTAGGGCTTGCGGTTGGCCGCCAACTCGATCTCGGAACCGATCTCGGGCTTGGCCTGGCGAATGTTGAGGAAGGCGTAGGTGACGCCGACGATCAGTGTGACGACGACGATGGCCCACCCGACGGAGGTCTGGGTGCTGGCAGCGAGGAGCATCAGTGAGAACCACCCGACACGCAGTGAGGGCCTTCGGCTTCTTGGCCGGTGGTGTTGGTACCGATTGGGGGGCCTTGGATGATGACGCCGGTATCGACGGTCAGGGCGCCATTGGTCACCGACATGGCGAAGCGGTCGAGGCCGCGGGGTGCGGGACCGGCCTTCTTCTCGCCGGCCGAGTTGTACTGCGACCCATGGCAGCCGCACTCGAACCACTGCGACGTGTTGCACGAAGGCACGCGGCAGCCGAGGTGCGGGCACTTCTGGTAGAGGGCGACGACGCCGGCTTCCATCCCGGCCAGCTCGGGCGCGCTATAGGCGGCGCGAGCCTTGTCGAGCGCGCTCGATGGGAACGCGGTGATCCACATGCGACCCTCGGGGTAGTACGCAAACCCGCTGCCGTCCTGGATGTCGGTCTCGATGTCGGCGATCTTGCCCACGCTGATCTTGGAACCGAAGCCGCCTCGGGTCTGTGGCCATAAAAACGCCAAGACCGCAGCACCGAATCCGCTGATGCCCAAGATCATGCCGCCCACGATGGATCGGTTGAGGAACTGGCGACGATAGACGCCAATCTCTTCTTCGTCGGGGGCGACGAACGGCGCAGGCGGTGCTGCTTCGGACACCGGGACGAGTTCGCCGCCCTTTCGGGCCAGCTGAGCGGCGCGCTCGACCTCTTGGCCCGTGCTGCCTTCGAGCAGGGGAGCCGCCTTGCGCGATGAGCGGTCGCGCTTGCGGGTCTCGCGCGAGAGAAAGCCGGTGGCACCGGCGTCCTCGCTGCGGCGCAGCGAGGAGAAGATCACGAAGCCGGCCAAGAGGACCAGCACTGGAATGGCGATGACGAGGGGGTTCATCTGTGCCTTCTTTCTTACAGCTCGAAGAACAGTCCGTCGGTCCACGGGAAGATGAACAACTGCCCGGGGCCTCGGAAGAACGAGCCGATAATGGTCAAGACTGCGCACGACATCAAGAAGATGGTGAACAGCGATACTGCGAACTTGCGGTCCTCGGGTTTCGAGGATGGGTTGCGGTCGATGTAGGGCGCCATCATCAGCCCGCCCAGCCCGATGCCTGGCAGTAGCACGCCTGCCACCATGGGGTGGAACAGGGCGAGGAGCTCCTGGAGGCCGAGGAAGTACCACGGCGCCTTCGACGGGTTGGGCGTCTTGTTGGTGTCGGCGAGCTCGAGCAGCGGAGCGTTCACGAACACCGAGAAGATGAACACGAAAGCCGTGCACGCCAGCGCCGCGACGAACTCGATGGACAAGAGGTGCGGCCAGACGTGGACCTTGTCCTGGGGGGCGGCCTTCACATCTTGGATGGACCCGGACTTGACGACGGTGAGCAGTCGCTGCGTGTGCCCACCTGGTCCCGCCGCTACAGGCGGTGCCGCCGTGGCGACCGCTGTGCCTCCGCCCGATGCGGTCTCGACTGCCGTACCACCCGACGCAGGCGCATCATCGGTGCCAGCCTTGGCTCGCGCTGCCTTGGCCCGCTCGAGCAGGTGCGCGGGGATCTTGCTCTCGCCCTCAACAGGCGCGTCGCCGCCGGCGTCGGCGGCCTCGCCCTTGGCAGCCGCGGCCTTGGCTCGTGCCTCTTCCGCTCGCTTGCGGAGGTGTTCTGGGATCTCAGTCACGTTGTCCTCCTCGACCTATAGCGGACCACTGATGCCGCCGTCCTTGCGGACACGCCAGAAGTGGATGGCCATGAAGATCACGATCACGAACGGGAGTAGCAGCACGTGGAGCACGTACCACCGCAACAAGGTGTCGGTTCCGATCTCCGAACCGCCAAGGAGCACGAAGCGCACTTGGTTCCCGAACACGGGGGTGTACCCCATCATGTTCGTACCCACGGCCACTGCCCACAATGCCAATTGGTCCCAAGGCAGGAGGTAGCCGGTGAACGAGAGCAGGAGTGTCAGCAGCAGCAGCACCACGCCGATGACCCAGTTGAACTCTCGCGGGGGCTTGTAGGCGCCGTGGTAGAACACCCGCGCCATGTGCAAGAAGACGGTCAGCACCATGAGGTGAGCCGCCCAGCGGTGCATGTTGCGCACGAGCAAACCGAAGGTCACCGATGTCTGCAGGGCGTAGATGTCGTTCCAGGCCTGCGCGGCGGTGGGGCGGTAGAAGAACATCAAGAAGATGCCGGTGACCGTGAGCAAGATGAACAGGAAGAAGCTCAAGCCTCCGAGGCAGAGCGTGTAGCTCACCTTCACGGCATGGCGCTTCACCTTTACTGGGTGCAGGTGGTACAGCACCGAGTTCATGATCACGTAGGACCGGTTCCGAGG
>Ga0105045_10000592_pt1 | contig 27301 bp, 26 predicted proteins | sample MAT02_FD_78089 | JGI IMG/M metagenome (GOLD analysis project Ga0105045, IMG submission 78089) | Freshwater microbial communities from Lake Fryxell liftoff mats and glacier meltwater in Antarctica - MAT-02 (megahit assembly) | ecosystem: Environmental > Aquatic > Freshwater > Ice > Liftoff... | reverse complement strand
TTTCCCGTACCTCGTCCCAGACATGTTCCTGTGGGTTGAGTTCTGGCGCATACGGCGGAAGGCGCAGCAAACGAATATTCTCAGGGACCACCAAGTCCTTGGACACATGAGAACTGGCGCCATCAACTACCTGCAGCATGAAGTCCGACGCGTGGGCAGAACTGACTTGCGCCAGGAACTCTGTCATGCGCTCGGTGTTCATCTGCCGACAATTCATCCAGTCCAACTCGCCCTCGATCGGGCTGACCGCGCCGTTAACATAAATGAACTTCCGCTCGTAGCCATTGCACTCCGTTGGTCGCTGGGGGCTGGGTGCCCAACGGCGGCGAATCCGCACCATACGACCAAAGCGTGCCTCGTCCTGGAACATCAAGCGCACCCGGCGACCCTGAACACCTTCGGGCTTCATGAGCGCTGCCAGAGTTTCTGGGAGTTTTTTATCCATTCCTGCTGCACCAGTGGGTCGCTCTTGGGATGCCGTGTGTCTGGTGCCACCTTGCGCCAGCCGTGGCGCGCCAACATGCGATACACGACAGAGGCGGCCACGAGATGCCCCAGCTTTTGCGCCAATGCGGCTCGAAGCGGCGAGGCAACCAAGACGCCCCCAGCGCTTGAGTCATCCTGCCAGCGCGCAAGGAAGTCACTCTCCTCCTGTGGGGTCAGCGAGGCACGGCGGCGCCCTCCCCAAGTCGGTCGCACAGCGTTGGGGTCAGCGCACAACCCGCGCAGCCGACCCTGCAGCCTCAACACGCTTGCTCGACCGACGCCAAGCACCATGGCCGTCTGCTCCAGCGTCGCACCCAGCATTGCCGGCAGCAGCACCGCTTGGGCACAGCGCAGCGAATCGGCATCGGTCGCCTGCGCTGCCACGACTTGGGCCTGTGTCACCAACTCCATATCAACTCTACGTGGTCTTGCCATGGGTAGCACCCCAGGGATTATTCGAATCCCTGAGTTTCCCATAATTAGGATCATCTTGACCGCGCATTAGAATTAGGCCGAGCAACATTGAAGGCTCAGGCGAAGACAGTGCACTTGCTTCGTGATGTTCACGCGCCGTGTTTATAGGTTGTCACAATGGTGGCCAAGATCTTCAGCGGCAATGCAAACCAGCGCACGGGTCTGCGCTGCAGGAATGGCTGCGACATCACAGATGTTCCACACAATCACGCGCCGGCGGCGCAATGATGCTGTCGCACAGACTGGATGCCACGGCTCGGCGCTCAAGTTGAGGCATTGAACTGCCCAGGTGAAGGCACTGAGCTGCTCGACAATCGCTTTCATCGGCGTCGGCGGCGAGCCGCGCTGGCCACAGCCCAGTCATCTGGTAGGGCTGTGCCCCGCAGCAAAACGGTAAGGGTAAGGCGGGCGGCTCGTACCCGCGGCGCATGGACTCCCGTTTGGGGGGCTCAACCAGCAGCGTTTAGTGCCCAGCGGAGCGCGGCGAGCGGCGAGCGGGGCGCGGATACAGAGGCGCGGCTAGCGAGGCGCAGCGAGCGTCATCACCAAGATCGGCGTATTCACTATCAATTGATTCCGACGGTCTTCTCGTTGAAATCTATCGTTGAGCGATACCGTGTACGACGCGCTGGATAATTGCCGGCATATGGCATTGATCACTTTACTTGACGCACAGCTCGCGTTTGGCCACGTCGCCTTGCTCGACCACGCCCACTTTTCGCTGGAATCCAACGAGCGCGTTGGGCTTATCGGCCGCAATGGCACCGGCAAGTCGTCGCTGCTGAGGATTCTGGCCGGGATGGAGAAACCCGACGACGGGTCACTTCAAATGCAACAGGGATTGCGGCTGGCGCATGTTGCGCAGGAGCCGCTCCTAGCCGAGGACGAGTCCGTCTTTAACGTCGCCTGTGTCGGTTTGGCGCACGTGAAGGCCCTCGTCGACGCTTACTGCCAAGGCATCGGTGATCTCAATGCGCTGCAGGACGCCATAGAGTTACAGGATGGATGGAACTGGGAGCAACGGGTGACAGAGACCCTGGAGCGTCTGCATCTCGACCCCTGTGTCCGTGTGGGTACGTTGTCTGGCGGGACTCGCAAGCGTGTGGCGCTGGCGCAGGCGCTGGTCGCGCAACCTCAGGTATTGCTGCTTGACGAGCCCACAAACCACTTGGATCTGGATTCCATCGAATGGCTGGAATCTCTGCTGATCGGGTTCAAGGGCAGCATGGTGACCATCACGCACGATCGTAGTTTTCTGGATCGGGTTGCCACACGGATCGTGGAATTGGACCGCGGCGTCCTGCAGTCCTATCCGGGAAACTTCGCGGCGTACCTTACCCAAAAGCAAGAGCAACTCGCGCAGGAGAGCACTGTAAGTGCCAAGGCAGACAAACTATTGGCGCAGGAAGAAATCTGGATTCGCAAGGGAGTCGAAGCGCGACGCACACGCAGTCAAAGTCGCATCAATCGTCTGCAACAACTACGCACCCAACACGCTGCCAGACGAGACGTGGTGGGCAGTGTCAAGATGGATGTGGCAAAGGGCTCCACAGGCGGAAAGATCGTAGCCACGCTCGAGGACGTATCGTTGCATTTCGGGGATAAGTGCATCGTCAACCATTTCAGCGCTACGATCCTGCGCGGGGACAAGGTCGGCCTGATCGGGCCCAACGGTGCCGGAAAAACGAGCTTGCTCAAACTGATTTTAGGCAAGCTGTCTCCCACCAGCGGCATAGTGCGGCAAGGCAGCAACCTGCAAGTGGCGTATTTTGATCAGATGCGCGATGCGCTCGACTTGAACTCCTCCCTGGCCGACTTCATCAGTCCAGGAAGCGAATGGATCGAAATTGGCCAACAGCGCAAGCATGTCATGAGCTACCTTGGCGACTTCCTGTTTTCCCCAGCGCGCGCCAGCTCTCCCGTGCGGTCCTTGTCCGGCGGAGAACGCAACCGCCTATTGCTGGCGCGCTTGTTCGCACGGCCGGCCAACGTCCTGGTCCTGGACGAGCCGACGAACGATCTCGATATCGATACGCTCGAATTGCTCGAAGATCTTCTTGGCAATTATGACGGCACGGTTTTTCTCGTCAGCCACGATAGAAGCTTTCTGGACAACGTCGTGACCAGCACCATCGCCTATGAAGGCGAAGGGAACTGGCGTGAGTACGAGGGTGGCGTGCAAGACTGGCTCATCCAATCAGCCCGCACACGCAAACTGCAGGCGCAGGGCGCGGCTTCAGCCAAGCTGACGCGTCTGGCCCCCGTCACCGGCGAGCCGAACACTGAATCGACATCAAATCCAGCATCAATGACAGCCGTCCGTTCCTTGCAGGTCGCCAAACTCAGCTTCAAGGAACAACGCGAACTCGATGCCATGCCGAAAGCCGTCGATGCGCTTGAGCAAGAGCTGACAGGACTGCGGGCGGAACTCGAAGATGGCACGCTATACCAACGCGATGCAGTGCGGGCCACGTCGCTGCACGCACGCGATACTGAAATTGAAGAGGCATTAATGCAGCTATTGCACCGCTGGGATGCACTGTCGGCCCGCCAGGCAAAACCCTAGCGCATCACCCGTATGTCGGCGCCTGCGGGAAGGGTGTCGATGGGGATCGGCCTGACCCGGTAACTGCATCTATCGCGCGCTCTTGACGCCCGACGCAGGAACAGTCTGACCCGGGTGCGATCCCAGCGTCGGTGCAGCCTCAAGCAGCGTCGACGACATCACGATTCGCAAGCGCCTGGCCCAGGAAAAGCTGGCCTGGCAACGACAGTGCAACAGTTCGTATCGGTCGCGGCGCGCAAGAACTGCAAGCGACGGGTCGAACGACGTTCCGGGCCACGACACCGCAGGTATCGCGAGAAGTTGCAACGCTGCCAGGGCCCGAAAGGCACGGTTTCCTGTGGTCCTGCTTGTGAAAGAGATTGCCGTGCAAGGGGCCCGCCATCGGTACATCGCTCCATGCCCGATATCGGCCCCCTCGCATCGGCACCACGCACCCGGGCGATGCGAGCCGCACACCAGAAGACCGAGGCACTAGAATTTGCTCACACCAAGGCTATCAGGATTCCGCAGCGAGCGGGTTGCTGCGATGCACCTTTGGGATTGCCCAACTTCCGATTCACGGGGCTGGTCTCAACGGCGCGTCGCCCTGCTTCCAGTGCGCCAACGCCCCCATGTACGACGAGACCACCGACAGCGCAATCCGGATACTGCATCTGGAAGACTCCGCCGTTGACCACACACTGGTGCGCCGGGCATTGCAACGCTCAGGCCTAGCCTTTGTGATCGATCACGTGGAGACCCTGGCCGAATTCGAACGCGCAACCGCCTCATTGACATTCGATGCGATCGTTGCAGATTACCGCCTGCGCGGATTCACCGCGATCGATGCCTGGGAAGTGCTGCGGGCGCAGAGCAACGCACCTCCGTTCATTCTCTTGTCGGGTGCAATCGGCGAGTCCGCAGCGGTGGCAGCCATCAAGCTGGGCATGAGCGACTACCTCCAGAAGGATGACCTTGGCAAACTGGCTCCAGTCATCTTGCGGGCGATAGAGTTGCAACAAACCCGCCTGGCCAAGGATCGTGCGGATGCAGAGCTGGCGATCTCCGAACGCCGCCTGGCCGAATTCGCGGAGCACCTGCAGGCCACGATTGAACAGGAGCGTGCATCGATCGCACGCGAGATTCATGACGACATCGGCGGAGCGCTGGCCGCTGCCAAGCTCGATCTGGCATGGATTGGACGCCATCTGTCCGACCCCGTCACGCTGGGTCATGTGACTGCGGCCACCGAAATGCTTCAACACGCGCTGGGCGCAAGCCAGCGCATCATGATGAATCTGCGTCCAGCCATCCTGGATCAAGGGCTCACCGCAGCGGTGGACTGGTTGGCGACCGGGTTCGAGCGCCGCACCGGCATACGGACGTTGCTGCGCGCAGCACACCCTGACCATGAATTGTCTAAAGTCGTGCAGCTGACCGCCTATCGTACGGCCCAGGAGGCATTAACCAACATTGCAAAACACGCACGATGCGATATGGTCACGATCGACCTGACCGACAGTGGCCAGGTTCTTACGCTTGAGATCACTGACAACGGGCAGGGCATGTCGCCCGCCGAGCAAGGCAAACCAAAAGCCTACGGACTCAAAGGTTTGGAGGAGCGGGCCAAATCGGTGGGTGGCTGGCTCGACGTGAGCACCGGTGTCGGCAAGGGTACCTCCATCATCTTGTCCGTCCCACTGTACGATGCGCAAGAGCCAAGCAAGAAGGAACCACCAGAATGATCCGGGTAATACTCTGTGATGACCACGCCGTCGTAAGACGCGGTATCCGCGACACGTTGGCCGATGCGGTGGATATCCAGGTCGTCGGCGAGGCAGGCAGCTATTCGGAAGTGCGCGAGGCTTTGCGTACGACGCCGTGTGACGTGCTCGTGCTCGACCTGAGCCTGCCCGGACGCGGCGGGCTGGAAGTGCTGAGCAGCCTCAAGGACACGGATCTGCAAGTCGGCGTGCTGATTGTTTCCATGTATCCGGAAGACCAGTACGCGATCCGCTGTCTGCGCGCGGGTGCCCAGGGTTATGTCAACAAGGCCGGGGACCCCAGCGAGTTGGTGGCCGCTGTACGCACTGTGGCGCAAGGCAAGAAGTACGTCAGCCCTGCCGTCGCCCAGATGCTTGTGGACAACCTGCATGCCCCGTCCAATGAGGTACTGCACGCCTCGCTGTCCGAACGCGAGATGCAAACGCTGCTGAAAATCGCCTCCGGTAAACGCCTGTCGGATATCGCCACCGAGCTTATGCTCAGTCCCAAAACGGTCAGCGTGTACCGCTCCCGGGTGCTGGAAAAGCTCAAGCTGTCCAACAACGCCGAGCTGACGGTGTACGCCATCCGCAACAACATGGTCTGAGAGGCCCGGCGCAGTCTGATCGCTGGGTCAGCGGTTGAACAGATCCATCATGCGCTGGAGCAGCATCGCAAACGGTTGCTCCAGCATGGGCAGCGTGACGGCCACGCCGATCAGGCCAACCGCGAGCGTGATCGGAAAGCCGATCGCATAAATATTCATCTGCGGTGCGACGCGCGAGACGATACCCAGCGCCAGATTGGCAAACATCAGTATCGCCACGACCGGTAGCGAGATCCAGAAGGCGCTGGCAAAGAGGTCTGCGCCCAACCGGTACATGCCCAATTCCTTGAGCGCCAGCAAAAAATTCTGATCGACCGGGAAAGCCTTGAAGCTGTGCATCACCGCCATCAAGACCATAAGATGTCCGTTCATCACGATGAACAACAAGACAGCCATGGTGTTGTAAAAGCGACCCATCGCGCTCGACTGCGCGCTGGTGGACGGATCGAAAAATGCCGCGAAACCCAGGCCCATCTGAAACCCGACGATTTGCCCCGCCAGTTCGAACGCACTGAAGATCAGGCGCGCCGCAAATCCGATCGCCAGTCCGATGCCCACCTGCTGCACCACCGCGCCCAAAGCCTGGGGGCCATTGATGTCGATCACCGGTTGGTCGGGCATGCTGGCCTGTGCTGCGTAGGCGACCAGAAACGCCAGTCCGATCTTGGCTCGCATCGGAAAGGCACGCGACGAGAAAACCGGCGCGGCAGTGAACACCGCCAACACGCGCAGAAACGGCCACAGGATCGGCGACAGCCACCCCATGATCTGCGCTTCAGAAATCGAGATCACAGGGATAAGGGTTCAGATCAGCGAACCTGGAATCGTCTCGATGGTGCGACGGATGAAGTCCACCAGCATGCTCAGCATCCAGGGCCCCGCGATCGCCATCGCCAGCATCGCAGCAATCAGCTTCGGGATGAAGGTCAAGGTCGCTTCATTGATCTGCGTGACCGCCTGAAACAAGCTGATCACCAAGCCCACCAGCAGCACGATGCCCAAAATGGGTGCGGACACCATGAGCAAGGTCAACAAGGCATCCTGCCCCATCGTCAACACCATCTGCGCGTTCATACCGGCACTTATCGCGGTTACGGCGCGAAACTGGCGGCCAGCGAGCCCACCAGCAGGTTCCATCCATCGGCCAGCACGAACAGCATCAGCTTGAACGGCAGCGCCACCAAAACTGGCGACAACATCATCATGCCCAGCGACATCAACACGCTGGCCACGATGATGTCGATGACCAGAAACGGGATGAAAATCATGAAGCCGATCTGGAATGCCGATTTGAGTTCGCTGGTCACAAACGCCGGAACCAGCACCCGCATCGGAACCGTCTGCGCGGTGGAGCCCGGATCGAGCTTGGCCAGGCGGACAAACAAGGACAGATCCGACTGCCGGGTTTGCTTGGCCATGAATTGCCGCATCGGCGCTTCCGCCTTGTCAAGCGCCTGTTCAAACGGCATCGAGTTATTGCTGTACGGTAGGTAAGCCTCGTTGTAAACCCGGTCCAGGGTCGGCCCCATCACAAACAAGGTGAGAAACAGCGACAGCCCGACGATCACCTGGTTCGGCGGTGACGACTGGGTACCCAGCGCCTGGCGCAGCAAGGACAGCACGATCACGATGCGGGTGAACCCGGTCATCATCAACAGCACCGCCGGCAGGAAAGATAGCGCCGTGAAAAACAGCAGGGTCTGTATTGGCACAGAAAAACTGGTTCCGCCCGGTCCACTACCCACCAAAAGCGGCAATTGCCCGGCGTTCTGCGCTGCGGCCATGCTGTGCAGCAGGCCGCCCAGTGCAAACACCGCGCAGCCTCGCGCCACACGGCGCAATGGGGCATTGCCTTTGGAAGAATCAGAAAATGACACGGGATGCGCCTGTCAGGTAATCGTCATCGGTGCGGCCATCGGTGACTGCGACACTGTCGACGGTGCAGGCATGGTGTGCAGACACGCAACCGACTGTGCGGTCACGCCCAGCACCAGGCATACGCGTGCATGCGCCGGACCGACCTCGACCGTCACCACCCGTTGCTGCGGCCCTACGGCCACTACCGACAAGACCTTGTTGCCAGCGCCCGAGGCAGCGCCGCCGCCAACCGCGCGCGCCTGCAACCATTTGATGCCCATCGGCACCATCGCCAGCAGCAGGACAAACGCCGCAACCGTGATCAGTGTCTGCGTCATGCCGGGCTCACGCCTTGTTGATGCGCCGCAGGCGCTCGGAAGGTGTCACGACATCGGTCAACCGGATCCCGAATTTGTCGTTCACCACCACCACCTCGCCCTGCGCAATCAGGTAACCATTGACCAGAACGTCCATCGGCTCGCCGGCCAATGCGTCGAGTTCCACCACGGATCCCTGGCCCAATTGGAGGATGTGCTTGATCGACACCCGCGTGCGTCCCAGTTCGACCGATAGCTGGACCGGTATGTCCAACACCATGTTGATATCGTTGATCGGCCCGTCGGAGGCGCCGACCAATCCGGGCATGGGTCGCGACGCATCGCCGGTCAACACACCGCCAGGTTCATCCTGTCCAGCAGTACCCTCCCTCTGGTCGATCAGGGCCTCGGCCCAATCATTCTCGCTCGACCCACCGTCGTCAGGTGCCCCGGTTCCCGCTTGCGGATCATCAGTTGCCATGTTTTTCTCCCATCCAGTCCAGGTCGAAACCTCTGAGGCTCTTGTCGATCCGGATCGCATACTTGGCGTTGTGGGTGCCGTACTGGCATTCGAACATCGGAACACCATCGACCGTGGCCTGGATACGCGAGGCCCGATCGAGCTCGATGAAATCGCCAGGCTTCATCGCCAGCAGTTGTTCGACCGTCGTACGTGTTCGCGCCAGCTCCGCGACCAGTGTGATTTCGACCGCCTGAATCTCCTGCGTCAGCACATTGACCCAGCGCCGGTCCACCTCCATCGAGTCGCCCTGCGTTGACGAATACAACACATCGCGAATCGGCTCCAGCGTGGCGTAGGGCATGCAGAAATGCACCGCCCCGGCGACCTCGCCGATTTCCAGCTGAAACGCGGTGCAGATCACGACCTCGCTGGGCGTCGCAACACTGGCAAACTGCGGTTGCATCTCCGATCGTTGGTATTCGAGGTCGATCGGGTAGATGCCCTTCCAGGCCTTTTTGTATTCCTCGGCCACCACCTTGACCAGGCGCGCAATCACACGCTGTTCGGTGGCCGAAAAGTCGCGGCCCTCGATGCGGGTCTGGAACTTGCCGTTGCCGCCGAACAAGGAGTCGATGATGCCGAAAATCAAAGACGGTTCGCACACGATCAGGCAATTACCGCGCAACGGGCGCACTGCCATGATGTTGAAGTTGGTCGGCACCGACAGTTCGCGCAGGAAAGCCCCGAAACGCTGAACCGCGATCGATCCGATCGATACCTCGGGTGTGCGCCGGATCAGATTGAACAGTCCCTGGCGCAGGTTGCGCGCAAAGCGCTCATTGACAATCTCCATCGTCGGCATGCGACCGCGGACAATGCGCTCCTGGCTGGAGATATCGTACGGTCGTACCTCGCCTTTCGCGGCCGTATGCTCGACTTCCTTCTGACTCTCTCCGGTGACGCCCTCCAGTAGGGCGTCCACCTCCGCCTGCGAAAGAAACGATTCACTCATGGTCAGGTCCGGGCTGCGGGCTACTGGACGATGAAACTCGAGAACAACACCCGCTGAACCGGTTGGTCCACCGGAGCACGGTGCCGCTTGCGGGGCGACTTGGGCTTGCTGCCGTCTTTGGAGGTCTCGACCTCTTCCTCTTCGTCGTCCAAGCCGCCAAATGACTGCGCCGCCGCACGCAGGATATCTTTGGCCAGCTTTTCCTTGCCTTCAATCTTCAGCAGCTCTTCCGATGTGCGCTGAGATACCAGCAGCAAGACGTCGCTGCGAATGGTCGGCAGGTACTGCTTGACTTTTTCGACCGCGGCAGCATTCTGCAACTCCAACGTGATTCCGACTTGCGCAACCCTTTCACCACCCTGGTCCGCCAGGTTGACGACCATGTTGTCCAGCGGCAGGTAGGTCGGTGGGGCCGTTTCCACATGTTTGGCGACCGGACGTTCTTCGTCGCCTAGCTCTGCCGCCGCGCGCTGCTTGTTCAGGTACATGACGGTGCCCAGACCCGCGAACACGAGGATCAGCACCACGGCCACCGCGATCAGCAACATCTTCTTGCTCTTGGGTGGTGCGGCGGTAACTTCAGCGGGTTTGGTTGACACTATTCATCCTCAATGGCGCGATGCAGAGGCAATTATTCGTCGCCGTGGCGGAGTTGATGACTGGATAAAGGACGGGATTCCATGGCAATCTCGCTCTCCTGCGCCATGAAAATCTATACAAAGAGGTCAAGCGCTGCCCCCGGCACGGAACGTACCGCAGCGCCCATCGGCGCTGGTACCTGCCGCACCTGCACCGACCCTGTGCGAACGTCGGCCGTCGGCCGGGCATGACGACCACTGCGGTCGTCGCCCTGTTGCTGGGCAGAACCGCCGACAAATCCGCCCGAAAGAACCAGCCCCTCGTCGGCCAACAGGTCTTTGAGTTGCGGCATCGCCTCCAGCAGCAATTGGCGTGCCTGGAGTTGGTCGCAGCGGAACTCGACCACCGCCCGATCGCCCTTCACGGCAATGCGCACCTCAACCGTACCGCCATCGAACGCATCGAGTTGCAGTTCGGCGCTCTGCACGCCTCCCGCAACCCAGTAATGCATTTTCTGCGCCAACGCCGCCGCCGGAACCGGCGTCGATGCGGTAGGCGCATAGACCGTACTGGCCGTCTGGTGCGCCCCGCCGGCGGGCACTGCATCGCTCCAGCCGCCCCATCCGGCGGCCAGCTCCGAAATCGCATGGCGTTGGGCTCCGCGCTCGCTGCTGCGCGAACCGGGGCCCGCGCGCAACCCGGCCAACCCGGCTTCGAACATCGAAACCACCGGGGCTGCGCTGGCACTCGCTGGCGGTGTCACCACCGCGCGCAACCGCGACGCGTCTAATTCCTTGGATGCGCCGAGTGCCTCGGCATGTTTGCCCGCCTCAAGCGCCACCTCCGCCTTGGCACGTACCATCTGCTGCGCGGTCTCATCGGCCGCCTGCGCTGCCATGCCCAATTTGCGATCGGTCGCATCAGCCGCATCGGTGGCCACAGCACTGAGGTCAGCGCCTGCAAGCTCCAGGGCGTTCGATCTCGCTAACGGCTCCTGGCCGTCCATCGTGTGTGCGCCGCCGCCGCGCGCACCTGGCGCGTGGCGGCCCAGCACCGACGCGTCATTTGCAGCGCTCGCCGCGTCTGCCGGAGGTGGGTTCGACGGCAGCGCCAACGCCAACACGGGGACGCTGTCCCGCGCAACATCCACAGCTTGCGTATCAAGTCCTGTGTCCTGTGGTACCAGTCCCGCCGCCAGAGCGTCGGCAGACGACTCCGACGGTGACTGGGCAAACGCCTTGAGCATCGAAAGAAACGAGGCATCGCCGGCAGCGTGCTGCGCCGCGTCATCTTGTCCCCGCGCAACAGCAGCCGCTGTGCTGCCCTTGGCTGGTGGTGTCGGTGCACGGGCGCTTGAAGCAGTGTCGATATTCATGGCTTGTCCCGATAGGCATAAAGGCCGCTGGCCGCGGGTCGCGCCCGCGCGGCGAATTCGTCGCTCTGGCGCTGTTCCTGACGCGCAGCAGCACGCGCCAGTTCACGCTGGCGCTTTTCCAGCAATCTGGACAATCCGGCCATATGCAACTCGGCATCGCGCAAGCTCTGCCGTGCGGCCTGGCAATGCCCCTGCACGTCGTCGATCACACCTTGCTGCAATGTGATGGTCTGCTCCAGCCGGGCCATGAACTGGTAATAGTGGCCCACGATCTGCGGCGAGGTCTGCGTTTGGCCACCCACCGACCAGCGCGCCTGGGTGTCGGCCGCATAACTCTCCAACTGCTCCATCTGGAGCCTGGCGTTGTCATGACGACGCAACACCTGGGCAAGGGCCTGGCCGGCCTCGTCGCGCTGACGCTGCGCCAGTTCAACTGCCACCCACAGGCCACCGCGCATGGTCATGGAAGAACCTTCAGGTGGCGCACTACGGCATTCGCCTTGGGAGCGACCCGGCAATCGCGGGTCATCATTTCATGCCCTCGAACACCGATTGCATCGACGCCATGCTTTCGGCCATCGACGCCGGCTCTTGCATGTCTTGCTGCAAGAACCCCTCCATGGGCGAATGCATGGCGATCGCCTGGTCCAAGGCAGGGTCGGATCCACCCACATAGGCACCAATCTGGACCAGATCGCGCCCTTTCTCGTAACGCGCGCTGACCGCGCGAAAGCGACGCGCCAACTCGAAATGCTGCTGCGACACCACGTTGTGCATCACCCGCGACGCCGACTGCAGAATATCGATCGCCGGATAGTGGCCCGATTCGGCCAAGGCCCGCGACAAGACAATATGCCCGTCCAGAATCGCGCGCGCAGCGTCGGCAATCGGGTCTTGCTGGTCATCGCCTTCGGTCAGCACGGTATAGAAGGCCGTGATCGAACCCACGCCATGCAGGCCATTGCCGCTGCGCTCCACCAACTGTGGCAACTTGGCAAAACACGATGGCGGGTAACCTTTGGTCGCTGGCGGCTCGCCGATGGCCAAGGCGATCTCCCGCTGCGCCATCGCATAGCGGGTCAGGGAGTCCATCAACAGCAACACATGCCGTCCCTGGTCCCGAAAGTGTTCGGCGATCGCGGTGGCATAGGCCGCACCTTGCATGCGCAGCATCGGCGGCGCGTCGGCGGGCGCGGCCACCACGACCGAGCGCGCCCGTCCTTGTGCGCCCAAAATGTCCTCGATGAATTCCTTGACCTCCCGCCCGCGCTCGCCGATCAAGCCAACCACGATCACATCGGCACCGGTATAGCGGGCCATCATGCCCAGCAACACGCTCTTTCCCACGCCGGAACCGGCAAACAGGCCGATGCGTTGGCCACGACCGATGGTCAGCAAGGTATTGATCGCGCGCACCCCGGTATCGAGTACCTCACGCACCGGTGCACGGTCCATCGCATTGATCGGCTGGCGATCGAGCGCGCGCGGCAGCACATCGGCAATCGGTCCCATGCGATCCAGCGGCGCGCCCTGGGCGTCGACAACCCGGCCCAGCAGCCCATCTCCCAGGGGCAGGCGCAATCGACCGGCGTCCAGGTCCAACGGCAGCTGCGCGGCCTGGCCCAGCCGGGGCGGCGGTGCCAGGGCGTCGGCTGCCGCCACGCTGGCTCCGCTCGACAGGCCGTGCACATCGCCTGCAGGCATTAAATAGGCACGGTCATTCGAAAACCCCACCACCTCGGCCAGCACCGGCTCGCGCTGCGGCACCTGGATCACGCACTGGCTGCCCACCGGCACACGCAGGCCACGGGCCTCCAGCACCAGTCCCGTCAAACGCGTCAAGGTGCCACGCCGCTCCAGGCAGGTGCCCGGTCGCACCCGCGCGCATGCCTCGTCCAGCAGACGTTGCCAGGCGGCCGACGGATCGAGGCCGGGCACCTGCTCAGTCATCCCATGTCACCTGCAAGCCCAGCTTGGCCACGGCGCGCCGCCAGCGGTTGTCGAGGCTGGCGTCGATCACCGCGCCGGCCGCTGCGATGCGGCATCCACCCTGGGCGATCGAGGCATCGGCCGTGAGCGTGAGATCGAGCGCTGCGAATTCGCCCTGAACCACATCCTGTAGTACCTCCAGGTCCAGCGGATGCAATCGCACGACCGCCGCCTTGCTGTCATCGGCCAGCATCTGCAACCCTTCCCGGATCACCGGCTGCAACACGTTCGGGTTGACCGACAGCTCATGGCGCACGACCTGGCGTGCCAGCACGCACGCAAGCTCCAGCACGCCTTGCGCCATCACCTGCTCGGACTGCGCCAGCTGTTCGCGCGCCGACTCCAGCAACTGTGCAAAACGTAGCGCAGATGCGCGACCCTCGTTCTCGACATACGCCTGGTGTTGCTGCTGCGCCTGCATCGTCGCGCTGGCCTGACCCTGGGCGAAACCTTCGGCGTAGGCCTGCTGATGCACCAGCTGGTCGCGCTCCAGGTCGCGTTGCGCCTGCAATGCTTGCGCGTAGGCGCGATCACGCGCCTGCGCGTCCGCCTCCAGTTGCAGCAGATCGGCATCGACATCGCCGAAATCCCAGCGCGAGACCACATGGATCTCTTCGCCAGGAATGAAACGGGACAGATTACGCATGGGTCAAACCATCAGACCATCGCATCGTCGCTGCCACCGCCACCCACGACGATCTGGCCCTCGTCGGCCAGCCGACGCACGGTTTTGAGAATCTCCTTTTGCTGCGCCTCGACCTCCGACAAGCGCATCGGCCCACGCGATTCCAGATCCTCGCGCAAGGTCTCTGCCGCGCGCGAGGACATATTGGAGAGAACTTTTTCCTTGAGCTCGGGCTGCGCACCCTTGAGCGCGGCGATCAGCACGTCCGACGCCACTTCCTTGAGCACCGTCTGGATCGCCTTGTTGTCGAGCTTGATCAGGTCGTCAAACACGAACATCTTGTCCATGATCTTCTGCGCCAGGTCCGGATCGTGACTGCGGATCGATTCGATCACCGTGCTCTCGACATTGGCACCCATCAGATTGATCATCTCGGCCGCCGCCTTGATGCCGCCAAGCGACGATTTGCGCACTTTGTCGGTGCCCTGCAACACGTTGAACAGGACCTCGTTGAGATCCTTGAGGGCGGTGGGTTGAATACCCTCCATCGTGGCAATGCGCAGCGTCACCTCGTTGCGCTGACGCTCGGTGAACAACTTGAGAACCTCGGAAGCTTGATCGACATCGAGGTGCACCATGATGGCGGCGACGATCTGCGGATGTTCGCTGCGAAGCAGTTCCGCCACCGACAAGGCATCCATCCACTTGAGGCTCTCGATGCCCGACACATCGCCTCCTTGCAGGATGCGGTCGATCAGCAAGGCGGCCTTGTCGTCGCCGAGCGCGCGCTTGAGCACGTTGCGTACATAGTCGCCCGAATCCGCCACCAGCAGACTCTGCGAGGCGGCCACTTCGGTGAATTTTTCGACCACGCTGTCGACGCGGTCGCGGCTGACACCCTTGGTCCTGGCAATGGCCTCGCCGAGCTTTTGCACTTCCTTGGGCGAGAGGTGCTTGAACACCTCCGCCGCCTCGGATTCGCCAAGTGACATCAGCAATATTGCCGCGTCATGTAATCTGTCATCAGCCATGTTTGTGTTCTACCCCATCGGCATCAAGCCGGTACTTCGCTGCCGATCCATTCCTTGACGATATTGGCCACGGCCACCGGATTCTCACGCGCCAGTTTGCGCGCGTCCTCCAGCCGCAACTGGGCCTCGGTCGGGCCCGCCTCGGGCAGGCTGGCTGAATTCGTCAAGAGCGCCGGACGTTCCGTGTCATCGGCCACCAACGCATCGAGAGCGACGGGTTCATCGCCTTCCTTTGGCAACGGTCGTTTGGCCATCGCCTTGAGTCCGGGTCGCACCAGGCCAAACAGCACCAGCGCCACCAGCAACACCGCGCCGATCGGCCAAGCCAGCGTGCGCGCCAGATCCTGCATCTCCGGTTGCTGCCACACCGGCAAGTCGGTCCGCAACACTTTTTCGATCGCGAACGGCGCGTTCACCAAGTTCACCGAGTCGCCGCGGTCCTTGTTGAATCCGATGGTTTCGCGCACCAAAGCCGTCATCTTCTCGATCTGCTCGGCGGTCAGCGGCACGCTGACCGTCTTGCCCTTGTCATCGGTCGAAGCCTGGTGATTGACCACGACGGCGGCGCTCAGACGCTTGACTTGTCCGGAGCTGCCGCGCACCACGCGAACCGTCTTGTCGACCTCGTAATTGATGGTGGACTCGCGCTTGGCACCTGCAGCATTGCCTTGCGCACCTGCTGCCGCGGTTCCAGCCGCCGCCAATGTCTGAGCTGGGCCGTTGACCGGCGCGGCGGCCGCGCCGGGCGGCTGGTTGGTCACCGCCCCTGGCACCCCTGCTGGCGGCGCGGGTGCACCGGCACCTGGCCCGGATTCGATCAGCTGCTGGCTGCGAATGGCACTGCTGTCGGGCGTCTGATTGGGGCGGTGCGATTCCGAGGTCGACTCGGTCTGGGTGAAGTCCACATCGGCGGTAACCTGCGCACGCACGTTGCCCTTGCCGACAATCGGCTCCAGGATGTCCAGAATCCGCCGGGTGAACGATTGTTCGATCTGCTGCGCGTATTGCAGCTGCTCGGTATCGATGCCGCGGTTGCCGCCGCTGCCGTCGGCCGACTCGGACAACAGCTTTCCGGTGTCATCCAGCACACTGACCGCAGATGGCGTCATCTCGGGCACGCTGGACGACACCAGGTGCACAATGCCGGCCAGTTGCGCGCGATCGAGCGAGCGGCCCGCATAGAGGCTGACCAAAACCGATGCGGACGGCTTCTGTTGCTCCCGGAAAAACCCGTTCTGGTTCGGCAGTGCCAGATGCACCCGCGCGCTTTGTACCGATGACAAGGCCTGGATGGACCGTGTCAACTCACCCTCAAGGCCGCGCTGGAAGGTCAGCCGCTCCTGGAACTGGGTCATGCCGAAACGGTTCGACTCCATCATCTCGAACCCGGTCACCGATCCCTTGGGCAGCCCCTGGGATGCCAGGCGCAGACGGGTGTCGTGTACCCGATCGGTCGGCACCAGGATCGCCGACCCGCCGTCCGCATGTTTGTAAGGAATGTTCATCTGCGACAGCTGCGCAATGATGGCACCACCATCCTTGTCTGCCAGGTTGGCGTATAGCACCCGCCACTCGGTCTTGCCGCTCATCAGCACCCCACCGATCGCCAGCGCGACCAGTAGCACCGCCCCCATGGCCAGGCGCATGCGTTGCCCCGACTCCAGAGCGCCCAGGCGCTCGGACAGGGAAGAGTTGGCGGAAAGGGTGGCAACGGCAGTCATCGAACGATCCGAATCAGCGTGGTGCGAGGTCGCAGCCACAACGGGAATCATTATTGGGCCGCACCCGTCAAACATGAGGCCGATTAAGGACCCATTCACCCGCCAATTCGCCACATGCCGCAACGCCATGCGGCCCTAGCATTGCTGCATCACTTGGACCGTCCTCGGAGGACACGATGGAACTACGCCTGCCCCCTACCACTATGCCTGCGGCCATACGCCAGCCCGCACTGGCGCGGCCGACGCCCGACCAGGCCGTGACCGGTACCGAGGGTGGCTTTTCCGGCGCGATGAAAAGCGCCTTGCACGAAGTCAGCGCCGCGCAGGGCCAGTCGCGGCAGATGCAGCGCGAGGTGCAGCTAGAGAACCCTGCGGTCAGCCTGGAGGACACCATGATCGCGATCCAGAAAGCCCAGATCGGCTTTCAAGCCACGCTGCACGTGCGCAACCGGATGGTCCAGGCCTATACCGACATCATGAACATGCAGGTCTGAGGCTGCCGCAGCAAGCCGGTGCACACCCTGCCCCGATCTGGCACCTTGTCAGTGCAGCATCTGACGCATGCTGTCGAACCTCTTTTCGAAATGCCCCATCCAGGGCTCTGCCAAGTATCGAATCTGTGCATCGTTAGCCAGAATGCGCCGCATGATGCCCGACTTCTCCAACCGTTGCTCGGCCGGCAACTCCCGGATGGTTGAGGCGAAACGCAATTGTTCGATCAGCACCGCGCAGGTGCTCTCCAGACGCACCACACCGTCCCAATCGTCAGTCCTGGCTGCTGCCAGCATACCCATGCTGGCCGATTCGAGCGCACGGTAATAATCAATGAGCGAGTTCTGCATCATGGCTCCGAGCGCTCAGGCCGCTTGCAATCGCAACGTGGGTTGCGCATCCTGCGTCTGGCCCATCTGCTTCCAACCGCTGGCAATCGGCTCGACCAGGCGCAAGACCTCATCGAGCGCCGCCACATCGTTGCGCGCATTGGCCTGGGTCAGGCGCAGTACACAGTAGCCGTAAAGCTCCTGCAAATTGGTGGCTAACGGGCCCCCTTGCTCCAGGTTCAATGCGCCCTTGAGGCCTTCTTCGAGGATCCGAACTGCGGTGACCACATGCGCGCACTTGCTCTTGATGTCGCCAGCGAGCAAGGCGCTGCGGGCCGAACCCACGGCGATCACCAGGCCATCGAACAGCATGTCGACAAGATCATGTGCACTGGCGCGGCTGACGCTGGTCTCCACACCAATCTTCTTGTAGGCGTTGGCCGATCGGGGACCCATCGGGGAAAACATGCGGACGTTCCTTGAAGTGATGTCTCTTTATCGGCAGGCGTCGTGGCAAATCAAGTCCAGGCTGCGGAGAAAAGCTGCCGTTCTGGCCGCCGATTCGCCCCACTGGCTCAGGCCAAGGGCTTGTTCCACTGTGTGACCTGCTGCGTGACGTAGGCATTGAGCGCATTGAGGCTGTTGAGCTGCACATCCAGCGCGCTGTAGCGGCGATTGAGCTGCGCCTCAATACGGGCCACCTTGTCGTTCAGCCGCGACTGATCCTTGGCGTTGAGGTCCAACGTGCGCTTGAGCGATGCGTCCTTGCTGTTGAACATGCCGTCGGTGGCCAGCAGTCCTTTGGCGAACGTGGAGAACTTCGACGCCACACCATTGGTCAGCGGATTGCCATTGTCGATGCGCAGCAGGTTTTTCAGCTCGTTGCCATTGTTGATCGCGACATCGAGCTTGGCGCTGTCAATGGACAGGGCGCCGCCTAGCTGCTGGGTGATGCCGATGTCGTTGAATCGCTGGTAGGCCGAGCCACCGGTGGCGGACTGCAGGATGCCGCGCAAGGCGTTTTGCAGCCCGATCGCGGTGGAGTCGCCCTGCAGCAGGCCGGCCGACTTGGACGCGGGGTCGTAGCGGGTCTGCTCGTTGATCGCCTGGTTGACCGCGTTGTACGCTGCCACGAAGTCGTTGATTGCGCCGGTCAGGATCGACTTGTCCTTGGTCACCGTGATCTCAGCCGGATCGGCGCTGACCTCATTGGCCGTCAGGGTCACGCCTGACACCACGTTCTCGAATTTGTTGGTACTTGAGCTGACCGGGACTGTGTTGATCAGCAGCCGCGCATTTTCGGCGTATTGGATCGAAGCGCCATTGACGACCCGCGATAGACCGGCGGCATCGGCGGGGTCGCCGTCCGCGTCACCGACCACGCTGAGCTCAAACCCGGCTGCGACACCCGTGCTGGTCGACCGCAGCAACAGCCGCTCACCCGACACATCGTTGAGCACCGTGGCCGACACACCGGCACCGGCACCATTGATCTTGCTGGCCAGATCGCTCACCGTGTCGCTGGCGCTGACCTCAATATCGACCTGTCCGCCGCCGACCTGCGGCGTGAAGGACGCTGGAACAACCGTCCACGCACCCAGTTGCAGTCGCAAGGTACCGGCTCCAAGCGCCCCGCCTACCGGCAACAATGCGCCGGACGCCGTTGCCTGGGCCTTGGCCAGGTTTTCGACCTTGACCGAAAAGCTGTTGGCGGCGGTACCCCCGATGGCCGTTGCCGATACCGCCTTGGTATTGGACGAATTGGCCTTGACTGCATTGAACGTGGTCAGGCTGCCCAGCCGACTCGCAGCATCGGACAGGGTCGACACCAGCGATTTGATCTGTCCGAAAACGGAGATCCGGGTCTGGACGGTGGCTGCCTGCACCTTCAGATTGGTCAGCGGCTGCTTTTCTATCGCCACCAGCTGCGATACGATGGACTTCACGTCCAGCCCGCTGCCGATGCCGGGGGAAGAGATGGTTGCCATGGTTTTCTCCTTTGCCGCTCAATCGGCCTGCCTTGGCATTATCCGGACGCGCGGCAATTTCAATCCAAAGAATTGGACAACTTGCACGGCTCAAGCCATTTCAAATGCCAAAAAGACGGCGGATCGAGGGGATCCGCCGCCGGGTTCACCGAAGCTTCCGACGCTTCAGTACAAACCATCCATCGGATGGGCCTTCGATGCGGTTACCGCAGCAGGGCCAGTACACCCTGCGGCAACTGGTTGGCCTGCGCGACCATCGCGGTACCCGCCTGCTGCAGGATCTGGGCCCGTGACAGATTGGCGGTTTCCTGCGCAAAGTCGGCATCCAGAATCCGTGAACGCGAAGCTGACAGATTCTCCGAGGTCGTCTGCAGGTTGCCGATGGCAGTCTCGAAGCGCGACTGCAAGGCACCCAGACTGGCGCGCGATCCGCTGATAAAGGCAATCGCGGAGTCCACCGTTTTCAGTGCATCGCTGGCCTTGGCAAAGGACGTGATGTCCAGGTCGGACACCTTCTTGAGTGCCGAGGAGCCCGCCGTCAAGGTATTGCCGGCGACAACCGCGGTCGCAAACGACTTCGACGAGTCGAGCGTCACATAACCGGACGCCGTACCATTGTTGGCGGTGGTGTCAGCGGCCAGTGTCACTGCCGCCCCAGCATTCGCAGCGGCCGAGTCGAGTTTTTGCACGGTTACTGCGCCAGCGTTGGCAGTCGTGGTGTCCGACACCGTAATGTCATTACCAGTCTGGTTGGTCAAAATCACTGCCGAGCCGGTGGAATTGAGCGAAGCCACGACACCGGTCTTGGATGACTGGTCGTTGATGGCTGCAACGGCCGCCGACAGACCTTCGGCCGTACTTGTGGCCGACAACGAGAAGGAAATCGCCTGCGCTGCCGAGTTGTCAGACTGGATATTCAGCGTATAGGCACCGATGGCGCCAAAGGCCAGGCTCACATCGGTACGCGCGGTGGCTGTGACGCCGGTATTGACGGTCTGCGCATTCACCAAAGCCGCCGAGGCCTGGGCTGTACCGTTGGTGGCCAAGGTCACGGTCGCGCTGCCAATCGACCCGTTGATCGTCACCGCGCCACCCGTCACGCCATTGGTGCCGGCACCCGTCGTCGCGGCTGCTGCACCTGCATTGGTATTTTGGTTGTTGCCATACACACTGGTACGCAGGTTGGCCGTCGCCGCCGTGATGGTCTGGTTGGCATTGGCACCGACCTGGAACTGCTGGGTGCCGAAGGAGCCGTCAAGCAGCTTGGTACCGTTGAATGCGGTCGTCTGCGAAATGCGGTCCAATTCGGAGACTAGCTGGCCGACCTCAGCCTGCAAGGCCTGGCGGTCGCTGGCACTGTTGGTGGCGTTGGCCGACTGCACCGCCAGTTCGCGCACCCGCTGCAGGATGTCGCCCGAGGCCTTGAGCGCGCCTTCAGCCGTCTGCGCCAGCGAGATGCCGTCGTTGGCATTGCGCACCGCCTGGTTCATGCCCCGGACCTGGGAAGTGAAGCGCTCGGAAATCGCCAGGCCGGCCGCGTCGTCCTTGGCACTGTTGATGCGCAGACCCGACGACAAACGCTGGATCGAGGTTGAGAGAGACGAGGCGCTCATGCCCAGATTGCGCTGGGCGGTAAGCGAGTTGATATTGGTATTGATGGTTGAAGCCATAGTGTTACTCCACAAAAGACTGACTGTTTCCGGCATTGCTGCCAGCCTGAGCGCCAGCGATGCTGGCCGCATGCCCGGTGCCCTGTTCCCAGTGACTTCCGAACCACGAGCCCTTCATGCAACCCGTTGCTAAGGTTTTCGGGCTGTGGCGGAAAAACTTGAGGACTGAACCGTAAAAGTGGCCGGTTTTTGGCCTCTTTATCGGAATTACGCTCTTGGCCCAAATGCCTACAGTCCTTCCCAGGGTCCCAATTCGTCAGCTGTCACTTCGCAATTGAATGCAACCAGGCTGACCCCACCAGGAGTTTTCCATGGCATCAACCATCAACACCAACATCAACTCGCTCACCACGCAGCGCAACCTGGGCGTGAGCGCTTCGGCTCTGTCGACCGCAGTCCAGCGCCTGTCGTCCGGTCTGCGCATCAACAGCGCCAAGGACGACGCTGCCGGCCTGGCCATCTCAGAACGCTTCACGACACAGATTCGGGGCCTGAACCAGGCCGCGCGCAATGCCAACGACGGCATCTCGCTGGCGCAGACGGCGGAAGGCGCGATGAGCGGTGCCGGCAATATCTTGCAGCGGGTGCGTGAACTGGCAGTCCAGTCAGCCAACGCCACCAACAGCGCCAGCGACCGACAGGCATTGCAGCAGGAGGTCACGCAACTGGTGACCGAGCTGGACCGGATCGCGCAGACGACCGAATTCAATGGTTCCAGGCTGCTGGACGGCACCTTTGGCACCCAGCAGTTCCAGGTCGGTGCCAACGCCAACCAGACTATCACCGCGACAACGGCCAACCTGCGCACCAATGTCTACGGCAACAACCAGTTGCAAGCCGCCGGTGGCGCTGCCACCCTGGCCGCCTGGGGATCCAATGCGACTGTGGCCGGCTCCATCCTTGTCAACGGCACTTTGGGCAGCACCAATGTCACGGTCGACGTCAACAGCACCGCCAAGGCCAATGCCGACAAGATCAACCTGGCAGCGTCGGTCACCGGTGTGGTGGCAACCGCCCGCACCGAAATAGGCCTGACCTTCGGCGCACCTGGTGCCTATAACCTGACGCTCCAGTCGGACAACGTGGCACCACAGGCGATCGCATTCACCATCTCCTCCGCGTCCACCGCAGACGGCTTGTCCACTGCAGTGTCAGCAATCAACGACCAATCGTCCAAGACCGGCGTCACCGCGTCGCTCAATGCCAACGGCACTGCAGTGGTGTTGACGAATGCCACCGGCAACGACATCGCATTGGCGGACACCACGGTGGCCAACGCCAGTACCGTGGCGGTGCAAAAGCTCGCCAGCGACGGTAGCGCCTCGGGTATGCCGGTCACGTTGGCAGCCGACACGACTGCGGCCACCGCTACCGCGGTGGGTTACATCACGCTCGATTCCGACAAGTCGTTCGCGGTGGACGCGACGACCACCAACCTGGCAGCGGACGGCGGCTCAACGCTGAACAAGGTGTCCGACCTGGACGTGACGACCTTCGGCAAAGCCACCCAAGCGCTGCGAACGGTCGATTCCGCGCTGGGTTTCATCAGCGGCGAGCGGGCCCGTCTGGGCGCGCTGCAGTCGCGCTTCGAGACATCGATCGCCAACCTTCAGGTCACCTCGGAAAACCTGTTGGCATCGCGTTCGCGCATTCTGGACGCCGACTTCGCGATGGAAACTGCCAATCTGGCTCGCGCGCAGATTCTGCAACAGGCTGGCGTTGCCATGGTGGCCCAGGCCAACCAGCTGCCACAGCAAGTGCTACAGTTGCTGCAGCGCTGATCCGCAAGGGACGCCCCCTCCCGCGCTTGCCGCAGCAGGCGCAGCAAAGAATCTCAATCGATCCGGCGCAACCAGGCACCCGGCCAATGCGTGATATTGGCCTGCAAGTCACTCTCATTGAACGGCCACGCGGGCTGCTCCACCACGAACCGCTGCGGGTGCGCCTGCGCGAAATCGCGCGCGGCGCAGGTCGGGTTGTCATGCACCCACCCCGCCTGGCCGCGCGGCACATCGGCCAGGTCGGCCATGATGCCGTCGGTGGCCACTATGTACGAGCCGGTTGTCACCATGTCGGCATACGCATGCAGCTCGGCCAGCACGTGGGCATAGGTATGGTTGGAGTCCAGGATCACCAGCGTGGTCTGCCCCGGTTGCACCAAGGCCCGCACCTGCGCCACGATGCCCGGATCGGTCGATGACCCCTCGATCAGCGTGATCAGCCCGGCCAGAGGATGGGCCTCGATGGCCGCACGGTTGTGGGGCCGGATCTCGATATCCACACCCACCACCCGCCCCTTGCCCATCGCCTTGCACAGGCTGGCATAGAACACCAGTGAGCCGCCGTGGGCCACGCCGGTTTCGATGATCACATCGGGCTGCAGACGAAAGAGCACTTCCTGCATGCGGATCATGTCCTCGGGCAGCTGGATCACCGGCCGCCCCATCCAGGAAAAGGTGTATTGGTACTTCTCGCTCCATCCCACCCGCACCCACTGGCGCGACAGGGCCTCGAAGGCCTCGCGCGAATACAGGGGATGTTGCTGATGCTGGTCTCCATCGACCAGGCTCAAGATCTGGGTGTCGGTATCGATCGTCAGCTTCATGCGGGACTCCAATCCATCAGTTGTGCGGCGCTTCCCAGGCCATCGAGCGTAGCCTGGACCTCCTGGCGGTAGTTCGGATTCATCAACACCACATGCGCCACGCCGCGGCGTAGCAATTCGGTGGGCGCAATGATGGCATGGCCGCTGCCTGCCACATACCCACCCTGCTTGGCTGGATTGATGTCCACCAGCGCATCGATGCGCTGCGCCTGCGGGTCGAGCAGATGCGCGAAGGTCACGCCTTTGGCGCCGGCACCCCACAGGGCGACCGGTCCGTCGGTGCGCCAACGCGCCAGCGCCTGCGCCCATTGCTGAACCTGGGACTGTTCGCTATCGCCATAGGCCTGCGCCAGGTCGGCCAGATCGGGTGCAGCAACCGGCCGCCAAGCGGCGGTCACCTCCTCATCGGGCATGGCCGCAGGCCGCGCCTCCAGCCACAGATACTGGTCACCAAAACCATGGCGCACCTGCAACACCTCAAAGCCGGTGCGTTCAAACGCCGATTGCAAGGACTCGGCGCAGAACAAGGAGCAATGCTCGTAAAAAAAATCCCATACCACCTGGTTGCGCAGGATCCAGCGTACGCACGGGGTTTCGAAGAACACCCGGGCCTGCGGCCGCTCGCGCAGCGCGGCGCGTACCGCGCGCAGCAAGGCCAGCGGATCGGCGACATGTTCGATCACATGCCGGCACACCACCACATCGGCCGGTGTCAGGGCGCACTGCGCGTCGTAGAAGCGGCGCTCGAACTGCAGCCGACCACCCAGATCGGTCAACGCGCCCTGGTAACTGGGGTCGAACCCCAGGCCCCGGTTGCCAGAGCCCGGATAAGCCACCAGCTTGCGCAGGAAATGGCCTTTGCCGCACCCTACCTCGACCACCTGCGCATCACGCACACCGTCTCGCTGCACCAGGTCTTCGACATGGCGGTCCAGATAGTCGTCAAACATGCCCGAGTGCGATTGGGTGTTGTCGTAGTCCTGCGCATACGCCAGTTGCGCCGGGTCGAAACTGTAGTTGAACACAAAGCCACAGCGACGGCATGCCTGCAGTTGCAGATCGCCAAACGATGTCGCCAGCGCCTGCGCCTGCGTCGGAAAGACCCGATTCTGGTGTACCGGGACGCGCGTACGGGTCAGAAATGGCAGCAGATCGCTACCGGCGCAGACCGGACAGACGCTGGGCCGCGTCACGGGCGCACATCCATCAGCCGGCATGGTAGGCCTTCGCATACTGTGCCGTAGCACCGCCGCCCGCGTGCATCCGCACGAGCCCCTGCTGCAGCGGCGTCGGCCCGACCCATCCGAGCGCGCGCAGGCGGCGGTTGTCTCCCGCCACCAACTCCGGTGTCTGGACTGCGTTCGCGGCCACGGCCAACACCGGCGTCGGATCGACACCGAGCTGGCGCGCCAGCATCCGCACTAGCTGCCCGATGGCAACCGGCTCTGCAGATGCGATGTTGTAGCTACCCGTGGCAGACGCGTGGAGCAAGGTCCACAGCGCCTGCGCGACATCGGGCGCCGATATGAAATCGCGCCGCTGCAGGGCTTGAACCGGGAACACCGGGCGCTGGCCCCGCAGGGCGGCGGTCAGGGCCGGGATCAGACGCTGTGCCGACTGGCCCGCGCCATACGGAAAGAAGATACGCCCCCAGGCCAACCGCAAGCCCCATTCAGGGGCCTGCGCCTGCAGCCAGCGCCAGGTCGCGTCCTTGGCCTGGCCATAGGGTGTGGCCGGACTCAGCGGCGTCGTGTCTTCCTGGCACCAACCCTGCGACCAGTCGTATTCGGCGCAGGTTCCGGCCACCACCAGATGCCGCCCGCCGGCCTGGGCAAACGCCAGTGCCAGCCTCTGCGTGGCCAGGGCCCAGGCGGCATTGAGCGGCGAGGTCTGGTAATGCGCAGGGTCGGTCACCCAGGCCAGATGCAGCAGATGGCTGGGTGCGAGTTGGCGCATGGCCGGCGCGCAATCGTCGCCAGCGAGCAGGTCGCACGCCAGGTGGGCGTCGCTGCGCCCCAGCGCCGGCAACGAGCGGCCCAGGGTCCACGCCGATACACCGCGCGTGCGCAGCAACTCCAGAACATGGTGGCCGATGAAGCCACTGGCACCGGTGATCAGCAGTCGCATACGCTACCTGCCGATCGGTCCGGCGTTTGCAGGTCGGCAACGGCCGGGGTCAGGCGCAACGCCGGCACCGCCGACACGAACTGGCCGCCCCACTGCCCGATGTACGCCAACTGGCGCATGATCTCGTCCTGCAGATTCCAGGGCAGGATCAGCACCCGCTGCGGTTTGCGCTTACGCAGTTGCTGCTCGTCCCCTACCGGAATCCGGCTGCCGGGCAGAAACTTGCCCTGTTTGGCTGGGTTGCGATCCACCACATACGGCAGCAGATCGGGCCGCACGCCCGCAAAGTTCAGCAAGGTGTTGCCCTTGGCAGCCGCGCCATAGGCCGCCACCGAAATCCGGTCGCGACGGCAGGCCAGCAACCAAGTCAACAATGCATGTTTGATGCGCTCGGTCTCGTGCTGAAAATTCCGATAGAACGCTGCCGTGCGGATGCCGCACGCCAGCTCATGGTCGAGCAGGGCAGCCACCGCCGGTTGCACCTGCTGCAAGCCGGTATCCAACCGCTGCGCAAACACCCGCAAGCTGCCGCCATGCGTGGGCCATTGCTCGACATCGAACACGACGAGGCCATGGGACGCCAGTATTCGCGCAACCGCCGTCAACGACAGGTAGCTGTAGTGTTCATGGTAGGCGGTGTCGAACTGGCACTCCTGCACCATGCGCAGCAGATGCGGGAACTCGAAGGTCGCCACGCCGTGGGGTTTGAGCAATCGGGTGAACCCCGCCACGAAGTCGTTGATGTCGGGCACATGGGCCAGCACGTTGTTGGCCACCATCAGATCGGCGGTGCGCCCCTGTGCCTGTAAACGCTCGGCCAGTGCCACGCCAAAAAATTCGGTGACGATCTCCAGGCCGCGGCCACGCGCCACCGCCGCCGTGCCAGCCGTCGGCTCCACTCCGTAACAAGGGATTCCCGCCTGCAGCACGTACTGCAACAGGTAGCCGTCATTGGCCGCCACCTCGACCACCCGGCTGTCCGAGTCCAGCCCGAACCGCGCCACCATGGCCTGCACATAGGCCTGCGCATGGGCCAGCCAGGAGCCCGAATAGGCGCTGAAATATACATAGTCGTCGCCGAACAAGGCACCGTTGACACCCGTATCCAGGGTCTGCGCAAGCCAGCAGGACTCGCAAACCCGCACCTGCAGCGGATACCAGGTTTCGGGTTGCCGCAGCTGATCCGCCGCGAGGAAAGCATTGGAAGGAGGCGCATGTCCCAGGTCGAGCATGGTCAGTCCCAGC
>Ga0105045_10000591_pt1 | contig 27302 bp, 14 predicted proteins | sample MAT02_FD_78089 | JGI IMG/M metagenome (GOLD analysis project Ga0105045, IMG submission 78089) | Freshwater microbial communities from Lake Fryxell liftoff mats and glacier meltwater in Antarctica - MAT-02 (megahit assembly) | ecosystem: Environmental > Aquatic > Freshwater > Ice > Liftoff... | reverse complement strand
TTAAAAATGGTGATGTTTAAACCAATAAGCATCTAATCTTATATTCTCAACAATAATACCAGTTTTCTTTGCAGCCTGAATCATGTTAGAGATCAGGACTTATATAAGGCTTTTGGGGTCAATCTTAAAATTTTAAGAGAGAGAAAACTGCTTTCGCAAGGAGCACTAGCCAATAAAGCCAACGTATCGCTTAGCCAAATCTCTAGAATTGAACGTGGTATTTTGAATCATACAATTAGTACTATCTATGCACTTGCCAAAGCTATGGGTATATTGCCTAGTGAGTTATTTGATAAATCTATACCAGTGAATCTTAGCTGGATGCACTGACCTAGCCTATAACTGGATCAAATGTTTACCGTCCACTTGAGCTTGTCTGAGGAGCTTTTTGTCATCGCTAATTCTTGAAACACTGTAGATCCTATTTTCAAGCGGTGTCCACATATCATATTTTGCATAGGCTCTGAAGTTCTTATCTCTACTGTCAGTGGATAAGTAAATATAAGATTTAACTTTACACTGTAGTCACCTATAGAGTTACTTATAATACCATTGTTAGCTACTTTTAAGTCTGCATCTATTCCGTTTCTACTTATTTCATATAAATCAGAATTATTACTGCTGACTTCGATCTTGGTGAGATAGGGCTGGAAGTTGTCCAGCATGAAATCTGCACCTGGGATGGTAAATAGCTCATCCTGCACATTTGTAACAGTAGTCTTTAATTTATATTTACCATCATTGTATCTAGCATCGGAAGGAAAATCAGCAAATTTTTTGTGATTAGTTTTATGAATTATAGTATAAAAATCTGCAAAAAAATAGTCATCATATATCTGATTACTAGCGTCATTATGAGCGTAAGGATAAGTTCCCGTTTGAGTCCAACTGCCAAAATCTCTTTTATTCCAGTCGCTTGGATAGACTGGTGTGTTGTGATTGCCGCCTAACCAAAATTTGGATTCGATATTAGTATTGTCTTTAGTGGTTAATGTCATCCCAAAGTCCTGACTGTCGTGCTGCATAAATTGGTTAGGATCATGCTTTGTGCCACCTGTTACTCTTTCTAAATGAAGGTGGGTTCCTTGTGGGGCTTTTGAATCCCCAATAGGTGCGATATCCCATCCAACTTCTACTTCGTTTATGGTAGTAAAAGTATTGCTCCCACAAAAACTATTTTCCAAACCGGGTATGACTATTGTACGATCTGCTTCCTCACAAAAAGCCCTGCAATACTCTAGGTCAATGATGGCCCAAGGGATTGATATTAAACCTAGCTTAGGTTCCACCTTCTTCATAATGAATTTACCACTTTTTATAAATTTACCTGTTAACGGAATTTCATTTTGAAATATATGCGTATATTTATAGCTGCCCACCGAGATCGTTTTATAAATTTCACCTCCTTCTATTTTTGATATTTTACCTCCCCCGATGGCTACTATATCGTATCCCCTATCTTCTTCGCCTTGTACCGTATAGTCAATCGCCTGGTGAAATCTTGTACCAATAGTTTTACGGACAACATAATCTGATATGACATCAGGGGTAGCAAAAGTGGTGCTGTCGTCATAATTAAAAGCAGTATTTAACTCTGAACCACAACCAGAGCTGCACGGTCGGTACCTCACAAGATCATTCTGAGCATAACTGTATATAGTCACCAGTAAAATGGCAACGATTAATATGTATTTCATGATTTATTATTTTAAATTTTTCGTATTAAATAGTATTATATTTCTTACTCAGCTTCATTCAAGGTAGTTCTTTTAGCGATTACAAGATTATTCCATTCTTGGAAGGTAAAGCTATTAATTTTATTTTTAAATAATTTGCCTTCATCTCTTAAGTCAAAATCACCCTTTGCATTTAAATATTCTTGTGTGCTTAATACCGCAGTTCTAACTAATTTTTTATCTGGAAATATATTTAGAACTAAGACATTATCCCCATTTTTTTCCTTAGCATTAAAGAAAAAGCGGTTATTGGACCAATATCCTTCCCCTGCTAAATAATTAGGATCAATGATGACATTATCTATCAATTTCGGGTTTTCATAACTCCAGATAGTGATAGCAGCATTATGAATCACATGAAAATTACCACTGTCATCATCTCCAGTTGAATTGATGATGATGTGTTTTTTATCTGGTGTAATACACAAGCCACTACATCCAAATTTATCCAATTTTATCTCCTGAAGTTTATTGCCTTTTTTGTCATAAATCTCCATACGTCCTATGCGCCCTACAGAATACCAAAATATGTCATGTTCAGACCGCTGTTCCTCCTCAATGATGAGCATATCTGTGACGATATACACCCTATCACTTGTAGTGTCGGTCAATCCATAGGTTCTGCAACTTAATTCAGCTTGGATATAATTTTTTACTTTGTCAGGGTTGTAGCCGTCCATATTAGCAAATAATTCTCTTTTTTTCTTGACGCTCATCTTCGTTAGATCATAGTAACCATAATTTTCATTAGGTTTCAAATCATAATTTGATGGAAAATCTCTGATGATGGGATAATCACTCTTTTCTATCACCTTTTTATTGGGAAAAATTATTTTTTCCTTACCATCTTTTTCTACAAAAGTGATACCATCAATTATTATAGTACTGTCATTCAAATATATTTTTGACCCACTTGTATATGGATATTTTTGCTCAGATGATGGTTGTGCCCTACTATTATTATTCGTTTTGACATCATGCTGTGAAGTGTCTTTGCTATTTTCTATTTTGTGCGTCATTGCTTTCCCACCGCTACATCCTCCACATGACACCAATGCTACCACTATCACCAGCAGACTGCTTAGCCATACTGCGCTGTGGATAGATGAAGGATTAATTTGATTTTTTTTCATGATTTTTTAATTTTATCAAGTAGCTACTACTTTTACTTTATCAATATTGTTTTTTATTAATACTCACTCTCATTAAAAAAATCAGCTGTAAATCATAGTTCAGGTATATTTGCAAAGATACTGTCTGAACTGTGATTAATTTGATTCATTACATTTCCGTTTTTTATTTTCAAATCGCTTAAATTGTAAACTCAATGCGCCAAAATTAATCAATAAGCCAACCTCAAGATTGTACGCTTCCAAGTAATTAATGGTTTGAGCAAAATGCACCTTCTCAAGTACAGTGACTGCTTTCAATTCCGTCAATATAATCCCTCTCACTAAAAAATCTACTCGTCTAGTACCTAACTACACACCTTCGTAAAATATGGGCATATCAAATTCTCGGTTATATGTTATATTGTTTTTTATAAACTTTAACTCGAAGGCTTTTTGGTAAATAATTTCTTGAAATCCATTGCCCAAAGTTCCATGAACTTTCATCGCACAACCAATGATTTTGCTTGTCAGTTCACTGTATTTGAATTCTTCATGACCCATCATTATTCTCTTATTTTTTTATTAAAAATCATATTAATCACAAAATCAGTTGTAAATCATAGTCAGATATTTTTAAACAAGCGCTAATTACTTACACGTTTCCTCTACGGAAGATTGCTAGTTTTATAGCCGATGAGTGCTTTATAGATTTTGGATTGTACTTTGCTACGATAATCTCGGTTGATAAAAGTAGTGTTGGTACTAGATGGAAAGGTACGATTAGCACAAAATATAAAGATGATATTGTTTTCTGGATCTGCAAATGCTGCCGTGCCCGTGAATCCTGTATGACCAAAGGTACTAGCTGGAGCTAGGTCTGACATACTTTTAGGTTTGCCACTATCTAGTTCTTTCATATCGAAGCCTATGCCTCTACGCGTACTCCTCGGATGTCTGTGGGTAAAAAGGTCGATGGTTTCTTTTTTGATGTATTGTTGGTTGCCATAGATGCCGCCATTTAGTAGCATCTGCATGATGACGGCTATATCACGACTGTTAGAAAAAAGTCCTGCGTGACCACTGACTCCACCCATCATGGCTGCGCCCATATCATGTACATATCCGTGGATGGTCTGGTAACGAAAGTAATTATCGATTTCGGTAGGGGCGATATCGTTGATCGGGAACTTCTCTATAGGGTTAAAGCTAGTGTGCCTGAGTCCTAGAGGCTTATAAAAGCTGTTATCAGCATATACATTCAGTTTTTTGCCAGAGGTGGTTTCTACTATTTTTTGCATGATATAGAAGCCCAGATCACTGTATCGATAAGAATCGGATTCTCTGAGCTTGCTGGTGATGATATTTTGCCATACAGTGTCTCTATAATCGGCACGCATAAACATGTTTTTGGCTACAGGAACATTATAGTCCACATTGAGCGTAGTGCTATAATATCGTGGATTGAGTCCTGTGGTTCTACGAGAGAGCACTGTGTTTTCATAAAACGGAATCCAAGGGAAAAGCCGTGCATTGTGCGCCATGATATCCTTGATGGTCAGGTCGGCTTTGTCAGTCATATCTACGCTAGACAGGTAATATTTGATAGGGTTTTCTATACTGATCTTTCGTTCATCCACTAATTTCATAGTAGAGATAGTCGTAGCCAATATTTTGGTCAAGGACGCCACATCATAAATACTATGGTTGCTGACATAGTAGCCACTAGGTGATAACCGACCATAGTTTTTTTTAAAGATGATTTTTCCATCCTTTGCGATAAGCACTTGTGCACCTGGAGAGGCATTGAGTTTGATCATCTGCTCCATGATAGAATCTATCATCATCAGCGTATCACTACTCATGCCTACCATCTCTGGTATCCCATAACTTAGGATGGGTCGAGCTATCCTATTGAGGCCTGCACCTTCTGGATAGGCGATGTCGGCTGTGACAGGGAGTTTGCCACTGATAGGAATAGCCCCAAACATGGCTTGGGCAGCAGCCTCTTGGGTTATATCTTCATTATCATACCCTAGAATTACGCTGTTAAAACCTACCGCTTTTTTGAGTATGTATGGACTACCAAAAACACAGACAACTACATTGGTCTTGGCTTGCAAGGCTTTGATGAACTCTACTAAAGTGCTAGGAAATTCACGGTCAAAAGCACTGAATCTACCCGAAGTATGCACACTAATGATGACATCGTCATATTGAGATAAGTTCTGAAGCAATTGAGTTTTTTGGGAGTCAAAAGTATTGGGCATGGCTTGGAAGTGTCGTGCTTCCGCAAAATCACTAACTTTTAGTTGGAAAGTACTGATCTGACTTTGGTTATAAGCTAGTGTGGCGAAAGGCTGCTGGATATCGTTTTTGTAAGGGACTTGTGTGCCTCTGTCAGTCACTAGTGTAATGGTTGCTTCTGATAGTTGCTGTTTCATGGCGAGGGCAGCGGGCCTATTTAAGTATTTGTAAAGGAGATTGGCTTCAATCTGAGGCGGACTACTGAGGCCTAACTTAAACTTAGCTCTCAGTATTCTTTCGATACTTGCGTCTAATCGCCCGAGTGAAATTTTGCCATCAGCGATATACTTTTTGATGGTGAGAATAGCTTTAGGCAGGTTTTCAGGTAGTAGGATGACATCATTGCCTGCCAGAAAAGCTTCAGCCTCGGCGATACCATTAGGAAAGTACTTAGTCACACCTTTCATATCCATCGCATCGGTAAAGATCAGTCCATCGAAGCTCATCTCCTCACGGATGATGTTTTGGATTACTTTACTCGATAATGTTGCTGGCCTATTGGCTCTGCTGTCTATTGCCGGAATGTTTAAGTGACCAACCATGAGGCTACTTGCTCCGAGGGCAGTCAATCTTTTGAATGGAAACATCTCAAACGCTTCTAGTTTTTCACGGCTTTGTGTCAATATAGGAAGGTCGTAATGTGAGTCTAAATCTGTATCCCCATGACCAGGAAAGTGTTTGATACAAGCCATCACACCTTCGTCTTCGAGACCTTTCATGTACATGTATGATTTCTCAGCAACATTCTCTGGTGACTCGCCAAAAGATCGGTCAAAAATAACAGGGTTGCTCGGATTGCTATTGATATCTACAGAAGGGGCAAAGTTGATATTTACACCTATTTTTTTACATTGTTGGGCGATTTCTCTTCCCATGTTGTAGATGAGTTCATTGTTTTGGATAGCACCGAGGGCTAGTTGCTTAGGATAAGAGATCGTTTCTTTTGGGAAGCGCATACCTAGTCCCCACTCACCGTCGAGGCCGACAAAAAGGGGAATCCTAGAAGTTCTTTGATACTTGTTGATCAGGTTTATCTGCTCGACAGGTGAACCCTGAAAAAAAACTATGCCACCGATGTAGTATTTGTCTATGTATTCCGAGATGATTTTGTCTTCTGTTAAGTTGCCTTTTGAGTTAGACCTAACCATAAATAGTTGTCCTACTTTATGGTCTAATGACATGTTTTGGAGTACAGATTTGACCCAAGCGTCTTCGCGTTGGAGGTAGGTCTGAGCATCTGCGCTTAACGCAAAATTCAAAACTAAAAGTGTAATAAAAAAATTTATATAAAAAATATTTCTCATTTTGAATTCCCTTTAAAAAAAAGCTTAAAGCGCATATTAAGTTATCAATTTAGAATACTCAAAATAGTTACTTTTGAACTTATGCTAATCCAGTTAATATTAATCAAAGTTAAAAACTTATGTGTATAATACGTCAAAAGTTGGGGTTTGGTACATATACAAAGTCAGAATAACAAAAATATAACTCCAATTACTACATTTATTATCCATAATTTTGATTTATTTGCCTATTTCATTCAGTATATTTGGGTTGAGTTCTTGGGCTTTTTGTATATGAAATTTTGCTTTTTCTGGATTGCCCCCATTATTATAAGCACTACTGAGATTAAAGTGTGCCATCGCATTTTTTGGCTCTAGCCCTACTACTTTTTCAAAATACTGAATAGCTGTCGCATGATCTCCCATGACACCATAGACTACACCTAGCAAGCGCAATGTTTCTGGATCATCTGGATAAAGCTTATAAGCACTTAGCAAATATCCTTTTGATTTCTCAAGGTTGTTTTCTGTTTCTCCTGCATATTTTCCACCATCACGATAGGCAATGGCTAGATTTTTTTGTGCCTCTTCGTAATTAGGGTCTAAGGCTAGCGATTTTTGATAAGCCGCAATACTATTGGGATAATCTTGTATATAATAATAGGCGTTACCTAGCAGAAGATAAGGGTTTTTATAGGTGGGATGTATCTCTACTGCACTATTGAGGTATCCTATGGCCTCTTTCATTTTGGCTGATTTTATCGCTAGATCTTTTTCGTTATAATAATTAGTAGAAATGGCTCCGCCAGCTGCATTGAGAACTTTTGCACTGTTTTTGGAGGTTTTCACATCAGTAGTAAAGAGGCTGTAATCACTTTTCCAAACCATGTTGCGTGTGGTGGTCTTGAGACTATACAAAATCAATATCACTCCCACGCATCCATACATGAGGTTGACATTGACTTTGTTTAAATATTTGACTAAAAAATAAGCCACTACTATCACAAAACCTAGTGAAGGCATAAATACAAATCGCTCAGACATATTGGTACCGATGGGAAAAAATATATTGGAAACTATCGTTAGCGTAATCAAGTAAAAGCTCACCCCATAACCAACGATATCCTTTTTGATCAATCCTCTGATAGCAATAGCAATCAGTGCGATGTATAAAACTAAACTCGCTATTACACTCGGATCGCTCAACTGCATCATGTCTATGTATCTCGGGTAGTAGTCATGCGTCAGTGGATGCGGATAAAAGAGTAATGCAACGTACTTGCCAAGTGTAAACGTGATCGTCGCAAATTTTTCGGTAAACGAAAAAGGAATATAAGTCTCATTAACGTACTTGAGATAAGGGTTATTCATGAGCTCCATAGGCGTACCACCGAAGTCTTGCCCAAGTATTGCCGCTCTAATCATCAAAAACAGGATAGCCATCCCAAATACAGGCAGTGTTCTTACTAAAGCAGATTTTATACTTACATCTCTAAAGTAGTAAAGCGTCAGCGGTATTATTGCAAGAAAAGTAATGGTATTTTCTTTGGACAACAGTCCTATAAAAAAAGCAACCATCGCTCCTATGAGGTATTTCTTATCATTGGTATCTGTATATTTTATAGTCCAGAATAAGGCTAATACACTGCCTAGCATTGCTACTATTTCGTCACGACCTTTGATATTGGCAACAGCCTCAGTATGGATAGGGTGCGCTGCATAGATAAGTGCAGCTACTATCGGAAGCCACTTGATAACCGCTGAAGTATCATCACTGACTTCCTGTGGACGTATAATCAGGGTCAATAACCAATATATACTCGTGCACAAAAGACCATACAATAGGATGTTGATAAGGTGACCGAGCAGCGGTGTTTTGCCTACGAGCTGGTATTCTACAGCAAACATCGCAGGAGTAAAAGGTCTATATCTACCACCTGAAACAAGTTTAGCTTTGCCTTCTTCTTTAAAAAACCCAAAAAACGTATCTTTGGTAAATATTCCTTTTAGACCAGATACACCTTTGGTGGTGTACATATTGTCATAGATGACGATGGCATCATCTTGTGTAAACTCATGAAAAAGTGTATTTGCATACAACAATGAACTAAAAATAAATACAAAAATTGCAAATCGATCTAATAATTTAGATGTCATTGTACTAGGTTTTTCTAGTGCATTTCTTTTGCTTTTGTTATGTTTAATTGCATTCATTGCGCAAAGATATAAATAATATAAAAGCGTTATATATTATTTTCCTATTTATTGATTTATAAACCATTAGAAATAAAAATATACTAGTAATAAATATTTTTGTATTATTGCATCATAATTTAATTTTACAAAGTGAAGTATTTTTAGCTTTAACAAATTTTGGTACTTTTATTGCTATAATTCATTACAAACACATTAATTTAATCCACATGAAAGTTTCAAGATTATTTGATTATATAGTAAAGCAATTTGATGATGGTATCCTCAATAATTGTGTAGGTAAACTAGGTCAGAATGGATGGGAGTTTTACTCTACTGGTGAGGTACTAGAGTTGTCTAGAGAAATGGCTTCAGGACTCCTAGAGAAGGGAATTGGCAAGGGCGACAAAGTCGGTATAGTCGTTTATAAAAATAGACCAGAGTGGGCGATAGTGGATCTTGCTATCCAGTATATAGGTGCAATCAGTGTACCTATGTATGCAACCATCAACGCCAAAGAATACCAATATATTATGAATGAAGCAGAGGTAAAGCTCTGTTTTGTAGGCAAAGATGACTTGTATGATAAGGTCACAGCAGCACAGTCTGGTGTAGCTTCACTCAAAGATGTAGTTTGTTTTGACCACCAACCCAATCGACCCTACTGGAGAGATTTAATGACTACCACCAAGCTAGAGGATGTAGAGCGACTAAGTCAAACCGTACAAACCAACGATCTAGTAACCATAATCTATACCTCTGGAACGACTGGCAATCCTAAAGGTGTGATGCTAACACATAGCAATATCATCAGTGTGGTAGAGGAATGTATCACGATTCTCCCAGTGACTAGAGGGATGAGAGTACTCAGTTTCTTGCCTATTTGTCATATTTTTGAGCGTGCAGTTCTGTATGTTTATCAGTCCATAGGCGTAGAAATTTACTTTACTGGTACAGACAATCTAGGTGGTGAGACTGGCGATCTTATGAATGTTAAACCTCACTTTTTTACGACCGTACCTAGACTCTTGGAGAAGGTGTATGAAAAGATTTATAACAAAGGATTGATGCTCACCGGCATCAAGAAAAAATTATTTTTCTGGGCCTTGGGTCTGACTGATAGTTTTGAGCATGATAAGAAATATTCAGGTTTAGAAGCCATCAAAATGAAGATAGCCGATAAGCTTATATTTAGCAAGTGGAGGGCAGCATTAGGCGGCGAGGTCAAGTCTATAGCAACTGGAGCGGCGGCTTGTCCTGCCAAGATTGCACGTATTTTTTCGGCAGCGGGCATCATCATCACTGAAGGCTATGGACTTACAGAGACCTCTCCAGTGCTAACGCTAAACGCTTGCGATGGACCAAACAAAATCGGTTCGGTAGGAGTAGTCTTGGATATCGTAGATCTTAGAATCGATAATTCAGAGGGCACTTACGGCAACGACGAAGGTGAGATCATCGCCTCTGGTCCCAATATCATGCTAGGTTACTACAAAAAGCCAAAAGAAACAGAGGAAGTGTTCAAGATGATAGATGGCAAACCATTCTTCAAGACTGGAGATATAGGTAAGTTTGTGTATGATACGAAAGGAAATAAGTTTTTGCAAATCACTGATAGGAAAAAAGAATTGCTCAAGACCTCGGGTGGTAAATATGTGGCACCCGCACCAATAGAAAACAAACTCAAAGAGGAATTTCTTATCGAGCAAGCAATGGTCGTAGGAGATAATCTTAAGTTCGTATCTGCTATCATTGTCCCGGCTGCTGAAGCCTTGATAATGTGGAGCACAGAGCATGGCATCCAAGATAAGAATATTGACAACTTAATAAAAAACCCTAAAGTCATCGCTAAGTATGACGAGCTTGTAAATATCGTAAATCAAGACCTAGGTCATGTAGAACAGATCAAGAAATTTACACTCATATCAGGCACATGGGAACCTATAAGAGCAGACGGGACAGAGTCAGAGCTTACTCCTACTATGAAACTCAAACGAAGAGTAATCCTCGAGAAGTATCAAAAAGTTATAGCGTCACTATACGCCTAGCCAAACATTGGATGCAAGGGCAGAACCTCAGGGTAGTACATCGTAAAGAATTAGATACGGCGAGGTGGGAGTCATTAATAGCCTCAGACCCTAGCGCTAGTCTGTATCAGACCATTTGGTATCAAGACTTGATCACCGATGGAGATTGGTACGCGGTAGTCAGCGATGACTATGATGCGGCTATGCCTTTTGCACTGATCAGAAAGGGTTTTGGTAGATTGTTAGCGATAGATACTGTCGTCAACCCCTTGCTCATTCAACGAAGTATCGTTTTACCATGTAGCAAAAGCTATTATTTAAGAGATTTTATGCGTTTTTTGGAACGCAATTTTCGACAGATAAATCTTAAAGTAGAACATCACAAGACTACAGAAATAGATGCGAAATCACTTCAAAATCACACAATCAATTTAGAAGGTGATGCTGAGATAGTAACTCAAAACTATAATAGAAATACTAGACGAAATATTAAATCAGCATTAGAAAGTGGAGTAACTATCGAGAAAACTGATGATGTAGAGGCAACTATGAAGCTATTGATAGCGCATGATGAAACAGGTTTAGTCGGTAAAAATAATACGATGTTGAAAAACCTGATAGCGACAAGCATTAGGAATGAGCAAGGTTATTTGCTGAGGGCTGTAGCCCAAAATGAAATGTGTGGAGTAGGTTTCTTTATTAATTACAATCGCAGGGTTTATTTTTTGCTTTGCGCTTCTAACGACATAGGTATCAAGCTCAAAGCCATGTATGCACTCATCGATTATGCCGTTAAACTGAGTGTTGGTGGTTTTGATGTTTTTGACTTTACGGGATCAAATATAGACTCTATTGCTAGACGAAACTTAAGCTTTGGAGCTGAGGTGGAAGTGTATGATATTATAAATTTTTCTAAATGGTTTTAGTCCAAAAGTTTGTTAGTATCTGCGTCTTATTGCTAGCTCGGAGCTAATCTATGATTATAAACATACGTCTAGCAATATCTAAGTTGAGTGCTTTTAAATCCTTGAGACTGACCTTAAAAAACGGCGAGGCATTTGTACCAGAAGCAGTGATGACCTTTACGTATCCGACGACGAGTGTCCAACCGAAAAGTGTAGTAAGCATAGGGTCTAGTGTAGTGTGAATAGATCCGTCTTTTTTGCCTCTTTCTATTTCTTTAATGGTCAACTTGAAAGGTAGATTCTGAAGATCTTGGATTTTTAGATAGTAGATGCTGTCTTTCGTACCTTCAGTGAGTTTGGCTTCATCGGTTCCATCAGAGGTAGAGCGCATGAGAGCAAAGTATTCTAGCAAGGCTTCTGAATACAAATAGTTTTCTTCACAAAAAGACATAAAAGTATCCAATATGGCAATTGCGCTGTCTAGTCCATTTTTATCTTTGTGTAGCTCTATCGTTTGATAATATTTTTCTATAAGCAGCTGCAGTGCTTTATAGGTTATAGCCAGATATAGATTTTCTTTGGATTGAAAATAGGAGTATAAAGTAACCTTTGTGATGTTTGCTTTTTTGGCAATATCATCCATCTTGGCATTTTTAAACCCAACCTCATTAAAAACATGCTCGGCAGCTACGATGATATTAGACTCCTTTAAAAACTTTTTATTGTGCTTCATTTATGGTTGTAAGTCAAAAAAACTATTTATTTAGTACCACTAAAGTATATTTGGGTGCGAAAATCGATATTATTATTCAAAAAATGGCATTTCAGACTTAAATATTAAAAAACTATCTTATTCTATCTGTTTCTAAAAGTAAAAAAATGCTTTGTCACAGCTAAAAACTTGACTTATCTAGCAGCTCGAAACCCAAACAAACTACCACAAAATCCACCTATGATATGGGCGGATTCAGCGATCTGATTACTTTCTGTACTAGCTAGAAATTCTTTACCTACAAAAAGTATTGCTACAAGTATAAAAGTCAACGGTATCTCACCACCTCGGACATTAGTAAACGAGACCAATAATATCATCATAAACACTATTCCACTCGCACCCATCAGTCCAGTATCAAAAAACATTGCATTGACCAGACCAGTTATGAGGGCAGTGATTAAGATCATGGTGAGCAGCTTTTGGGTACCATATTTTTCCTCTATGATAGGTCCGAGCAACAACACAAAAGTCAAGTTGCCCAATAAATGACTTATGTTAACATGTCCTAGTACGTGGGAGAATAGCGTAACGATCTGCAAAGGATTTGAGAAATTAAGGCCCGGATATGCAGTAAAGAAAGGCATTACATTTCCCATCAGAAATACATCTGCTACCAATATCAAGGTACAAACCAATGAAAAAGTTAACGTGACGGGAGCATTAAATTTTATAGATAGTGCCATAGTTGCTGCGTTACTCTTGTACTTTAATGCCATACGCTAGATCGCCAGCATCACCGAGTCCAGGTACGATATATGACTTGGCGGTAAGCTCATCATCTATTGCCACTACCCACAGATGTGCACCAGGGAAGTGACGCTTGATGTATTCTACTCCATTAGCTGAGGCTATGATACTTACAATATGTAGTTGGGAGTATTGACCATGCTCTACTAACTCATCAAGTGTTTTCTTGATAGATGAGCCAGTGGCAAGCATAGGATCGATTAGCACCAGCGTTTTGTTTTCTAAACTCGGACAAGTGACATACTCTAGATTGATCTCAAAAGTGCCGTCTTTATGATTTTTGCGATAAGCAGCTATGAAAGCATTGTTAGATTCGTCCAAAAAATCTAGCATACCTTGATGAAATGAAAGTCCTGCCCGCAAAATCGTACATAACACTACAGAATCTGTCATTAACTGCATGTTAGCGATGCCAAGAGGGGTCTCGACATCTTTTTCAGCATATTGTAGGTGTTTACTTACTTCATAAGCCATAATATTGCCTAGCCTCTCCATGTTTTTTCTAAAAAGGAGCTTATTTGACTGCACACTGACATCTCTCATTTGTGCTAGATAGTTGTTGGCTATGCTATTTTGGTCTGACAAATTATGTATAATCATCTATTGGTTTTTAAAATTTTACAAGGCTTCAGTTCTATCCACAAAGATGATAAAATTTTATGAAAATATAGGTATTACCAATTGTATTTATAAAATAGTCCAAAATAAAGTAAACAACAGAGATCAAAAATTTATTTCTGAGCCTCATTATAATCAGCTGTAAATCAATCTTCCTTACCTCAAAAGTGTAAAGTCGCCCTTTAGAAATTTTCTCGATGAACCTTCATTTATCTCAGCCAAAAACACATATACGCCTGGGAGTGCTGGCCTATTATTAATATTTCCATCCCATGAAAACTTATCTTCATTTGGTGAAGAAAGTGCGTTAAAAACCTTGTTACCCCACCGATCGTAGATGGTTAGAGATTTGATAACTTGACTATCTGTCTGAATCAACCCCCAGCTGTCGTTGGAGCCATCACCATTTGGTGAAAATATATTTGGATATACTATTTCTTTTACTATTCTTCGGATGCGCACGTCTATCGGATAATCATAACTGCAACCGAACCGGTCAGTTGCACTCACGACATAACGTAAGTCTTGGGTTTGATTATTAATGGTCGGCGTCACACAATCTGTGCAGTTCAAGAAGTCAGCAGGTTCCCACAAAATAGTGGTGGGCAAGGGTGTAATATTTATATCAAGGTCTTTATTTTCTCCTAGAGTTACCTCAAAAAAGTCTCTAGATACGGCGAAACCAACGGAAGTGGAAGGCTGTATTATAACATTGGATTCAAATCTATTTCCATTGGTACATTGTAGTGTTAGGTTATACTGACCAGGAGCTAGATTTTCGATTTTGAAAGGTGTACTTATAGAAGTGTAGTTAGTATTATTAAAGGTAAGCGTGTAATCACTACAACCTGAGATATTATCTATGGTTATATTGCCATCTGATTTTTCAGGACAGCTTACACGGCTCGTCTGGAAAGCTACTAAAATAGGTGCATCCTCTATGGTTACCCTGACAAAACTGAATTTTAAACAACCTTCGCTCGTTGGCTCACTAGACTGCGTCAATGCTGATGTATTGATAGCATCGAATTTTATTCCATTATAGATAAATGAAGAATCACTTTTGATGGTAAAAAACACCGTATCTACAGACCTAGGATAAAAGAATAAGTTTACATTGATGAGACTGTCACAGCCATTTTTACTTGCACTGAGGAGCATAAAGCTACCTGTTGGTCTGTTTTGGTTGAATGTAGTTCCATTTATGACTATTTCCTCTCCATCGCATAACGAGTCAACTAGGATTGATGTGCTTATCGGAAGGAATGACAAGTCTATATTCACGATTGAGTCGCATCCAAAAGCTGATAACCCTTTCAGTATTTCTTCTCCTTTTGGATTTAGATTGGTGTAAACAGTGCCATTTATTACTTTAGTTTCATTTTGGCATAAAGTATCATTAATTAAGGCGATGATATTCTTTATATATTGCAGATTGATCGTAATTAAAGAATCACATTTTGTTGGGTCTAGAGACGAGATTCGTTCAATTCCAGTAGGTCTATTTTCATCATAAGTACTGCCATTGATTATGATGCTTTCTCCTGGACAAAATGTAGTATTTATCTGAGATACTAATTCGTTGGTGAATGACAAATCTATATTCACGATTGAGTCGCACCCAAAAGCTGACTGCCCCAAAAGTATTTCTTCGCCTTTTGGGTTGCTTACATTATAGGTAGAACCGTTTACCGTTATTTCTTCAGTATTACAGAGTGTTCTTTTTAGCTCGAATGTCGAAGGCTGTACATACTTTAAGTCAATAGTGATGATAGAATCACACTGACCTGAGACATTGCTTTTAATGGTTTCGATACCTTTTGGATTATTTTCATTATATGTATTACCATTTATTATTAGGATTTCACCGCGACAGATTTCAGTTATAAACTCACTTTTCCTTTCAGGATTAATTTTCAAATCTACAGAAGGAGACACTTGTCTGGATGCACAGTTTCGGTCCGAAAAATCTTTTATTTCAATACTTATTGTACCATCATCTATAAAGAAATCTCTAGGACAAATGGTTTTGTTGAACTGTCTAATATTGGTTCTGATGGTATCTGTGTCGACTATTTGATTTTCTATTTTAGTAAGGATTACGAACCTGAATGGACCTTCTCCAGACGCGTCTATAAGTATATCTACACAACTGTCTATGCAGGTTTCGTTAGCTGCGGTTAATTTTATCGCTGGTTCATAAAACGTAACTGGTACACCTGCTGCAACCGAGAAGCAAGATGCATCAAAATCGATGCTATCTACAGACAATGAGTCACCTATTACTGCAGAGATGTAATAAAGCTGACCTAGTACTCCATTGGTAGGAAAAACAAACTTTGGTTCATTCGAAATAGAAAAAACATTACCTAAAGCAACACTGGAGCCGTCATGAAACACAAAAAGTAGCTTATCATTATCGTCTAGTGAACCATCGTTATTATATATCGCTGTGGCAATGCCATCCGAACACACCTTTAAAGGACTATTGGCCAAGTTCATGCTTCCTGCGTTGGTTATGCAGTTGCAGTTTTTTGTACCTTGTATTGTGACCACGTTGCATTGATTAATATCGGTAACTGCAAAAATAAAATTGGTTTCAGAGGCTATAGGACTAGAGACAAAACCAATACTGCTGCTGTTGTTATTGACAGTGTAGCTGTTAGGGTCTCCACCATTGATATTGAACTGAACGGTGTAGGTTTGAGTGATCAGATCACATACTGTAGTTAAGTTAGACACAGTCACCAATGGATTAATAGTAGCTGTAGTTATAGCTTCTAAGGTACAGAGTTCGTCGGATGTAAATGTAAGCGCTACTGTTCCTGCTAGGCCGTCAGGGTCAAAAACACCGTTAGCAACACCACTACCCGTCCAGGCACCCGATGTAAATCTAGGGTCTAGGTAGGCATTTAGCGCTATCGGATCACCATTGGCACAAACACTAAAAGGCTGTAGTTGTGGTGACACTTGTTCTAGTATTTGGATTGAAGCAATTGCTTCCAAAATACATGGTTCGGTTGAGGTAAAAGTAACTGCTATTGTACCATTTAAACCAGCGGTCTCGAAGCTTTCGCCATTTACACCTGCACCTGACCAAGTACCATCAGGAAACCTCGGATCTTCTAGTGTGTTGAGATCTATAAAACTCGTGGTTTCGCAAAGTGTAATTGATTCCAAAATTGGAACATCAGACGGAATCACATTGATAAATGTAGTAACATCGTTTACACAAAACTCGTTGGAAGCAAAAGTTAGACTAATATTGCCCGATAAACCTGTTGGTATAAAAGTATTGTTGATAACACCAGGTCCAGACCACGTGCCAATAGGAAATAGTGGATCAACCAAAGTATTTAAATCGTAACTTGACACAGATGAACAAAGCTCATCACTAGTTAATACTGGCGTCTGAGATACTACAATGATCACTTGCGTTTGTGCAGCGTCAAAACATAAATTACTAGGAGTAAAATCGAGAGTAATAGTACCGACTTGATTCGTTGTAGTTAAAATTCCACCAGAACCAACTCCTGGACCCGACCATACGCCAGAACCTACATTGGGATCATTTAGTTGGTTAAGGTTGTAGGTGGTTTGGTTTTGACAAATCGTAGCAGTTCCCAGTTGTGGTGCTCCGCCGGGCAATGCAATTATATTCAAAGGTGCCACACCTTCACACCCATTATTATCTATAATTTTGACAAAATAGGTGGTGCTATTAAAAACCGTTACTATGGAACTAGGGAGCTCATTATTAGGTATAGCGGGCAATATAAAATAAAAGGACAATGCCAAACCCTGAGGATTAGTGACATAATCTAGTAAGTCTATAGTCGCTCCTTGACAAATGATATTGTTGGTTTGGACATTTGGTATAGGGTCAGGCTGTATATTTATAACTGTTGTCCTAGGGCTGATACAACCATCAGTGGGTGTGAAAGTAAGTGTAACAGAACCGCTTAAAGTAGATGGATTTAAAAAATTATTTGCTACTCCAGCGCCACTCCAGTTACCGCCCGGACCATTGTTTTCCTCTAGGGAAGTCAAATCAAATAATCCTGACGATCTGCATACATCATCAGTTCCTAAGGTAAACGGTTGATCTGCGGTAACCTCAACGGTCAATATCCCATCATCATAGCAAGTAGATGTAGGCGCATAGGTCAATGTATTGGTACCAGGGAGTCCCATAGGGTTAAATGTACTGCCACTGACACCCGCTCCAGACCAAGTACCACTTAGGTTCGATGGTGAGACAAAAGGACTAAGGTTTAGGGGATTTGCATTTTCACAAATGGTAATAGACTCAGTAAATGGAATACCACCAGGGAGAATTATAACTATTATATTTGCTTGTGCATCACAATTATTTGCAGCAGCATTGATAATATAAGTGGTTGTCAGCGTAGGGCTTACTATAGTTGATGGCAATTCATTGGATGGGGTAGGCGGTGATGAACTATGAAAAGTAAGGTTTGCTCCGCCTGAAACAGTCACAAAATCATTCAAATCCACACTCTCCCCTGCACATATTTCTATAGGACTAACTGTTATGGTAGGCGGAAGATTTACAACTATATTGTCAGTTAATGGTGGAGAAAAGAGTACTATACACCCAGAAGCTTGACTGGTAATGCTATTGATATTTAGTGTACAGTTAGAGGATACTGTTAGTTGTATAGGATTAGCCGATGTGGTCACTGTATTGGTCTCTGTTCCGTCAGTACAAATTAGTGTATAATTATAAGTATATACTCCTGCTGATGGCAATGTAAAAAGTACTTCGATAGTACCTACGCCACATCTATCATCTGGAATTATATTCATGCTGTATAGAGAGGGATCAGCTAGCAATACCTCCAAAATGATAGGAATGGGATCTGAACTACATGCTCCGACGGTAACGACCGCATAAATCGTGGTGGCAGTACTAACGAAGGTAGAAGGGCTTGGGATCGGGTTTGTGAGACCTATATCATTAAAAAAATTTACAGTCTGTCCACCACCGATAGCATTGATTATAGAGGTTAAGTTAAAAAGTGCAACACCAGGTAAACTTCCTTCGCATGCCTGTAGAGTCTGAGGAGTACCTGTGGGCGCGGGAGATGCATTGACTACTACGACATCTGAGCCTGTACAGCCAGACTGATCTGTGATTGTGACTGTATAGGTAGCAGTAGCTGTAATATTATTTAAAATTAGTTGTGGGTCTGTACTACCATCGCTCCACGCATAACCTGTAGGGTTAGGAGCATTGGTAGTAGGATTTAGTGTTACAGACCCACCAACGCAAACAGAGATATCAGGCCCGAGATTTACATTTATCGAACCACCAGTACTAGTGAATGTTATCGACCAACTATTCAGAAAACCAACATCAAATGGTAAAAAGTCATTAAGGTACAAAGTCCAAGTGCCATCCGCATCCACACCATTAAAGGTATTGGCTAAAGTAAAGGTGCCTGTCGGACTTGTGTTTGGGTAAGGGTTCAGTAGTGTAAAGTTTTGTCTTCCTTCGGGTCTAAATGGTCCAGAAAATGGGGCAGATCCGTTAACTATATTTTGGGCTGCATTATCTCTAAATATTGTATTGGTATAATTATCCCCTGCACCTCCGTTTCCTGTAGATAACTCTATAAATGTACCATTTGGTGCAATTAGGAATATGCCTACTTCGAGAACCAGCGTGTGGTCTAAGTTTAACGTTACATTATCTATCTGCTTACATCCACCCAATATACCTACTCCACTTACATCACTAAATGATTCAGTAATTCCAAATGTTCCCGTTGGCGGAAAGGGTAGGCCGCCAATTCCATTGAAAGTTTGACCATTTGCACTTGATGCTATGAGCAATGCAAACAAAAGAGAGAAAATCTGATTAAATTTCATTTTCGGATATACTTTAGGGTAATAATATTATCTAATAGTGCAAAACTTGGTCAATAAGTTGTATGACGAAATTGTACTTCTGTATTTTTATTTTACCACTCATAATAATCAAATTTATTGATTAAAATTTATGAGTATCTTGTTCTTTAAGTATATAGATCTAAAAGAACCTTCCAAAAGGTAATTTGAACTATTTATAAAATTTGAACTATAATTAAGACCCTCGAATTGATTTTATGTCATATTTTGCATTTTTTTTAAGGATAGTTAAAACCATTTCACCATGATAAACCGAATAACAGCATTATATATATATCCTATAAAAGGAATGGGAGGCATAAGCATGCCAACTAGCAATGCTGGCAGCATTGGTTTTGATCTTGATCGTAGATGGATGTTGATAGATGATTTAGGTTCTTTCGTTTCACAGCGGACACATCCACAATTGGCACTTTTTATACCTAGCCTAGTGGATGATCATATCGTTATCAACTATTGCGATGAGGAGATTAGATTTAGGTTTAATGAAATACTTCTTGTGGAGATCAACACCAAAGTCTGGGACGACGCAGCAGTAACGGTAGAGGTCAGCAAAAAAGTCAATACATGGTTGTCTGATCGACTAAAAAAAGAGGTGCGACTAGTTAAACTGGCTTCTGATACATCACGCAGCCACAGAAATAGTAGGACAATGGATACTTATGATGTGACTTTGGCAGATGCCTATCCATACCTCATCATAGGAACAGCTAGCTTAGCTGAGCTCAATGGTAAATTAGTTAATCCAATACCGATGGATAGATTCAGACCGAGTGTAGTGATAGCTACTGAGATTCCTCATGAAGAAGACAAGTGGTCAGAAATTAGAATAGGTAAGGCTATTTTTAAAAATATAAAACCCTGCGGCAGGTGTACAGTCATCACCATAGATCAGCAGACGGGAATAGTCGATAATGAACCATTGCGTATTTTAAGTACCTACAGAAAATCAGATAATAGTGTCCTTTTTGGTTGCTACTACGTTTGTACTCAAATAGGCGAAATAAGCATAGGTGAAACAGTAGAAATAGACTAAAAACCTCGATAGTATTAAGACTTTGTTAAAAAAGGGTATTATTAAATGAAATCACAATAACCTTACGAACTATCCGTTATAAGTCTTGTTAAAAAGAAAGAAATTATAAATGACAAGTTTAAGGTTTACAGCCTTTATGTCAACATTATATTTTACGAATGTAAATAGCTTTTCATTTACGATTTGTTAAAATTTTACAACGGCTTATACAGTATATCTGGTAAGCCGTTGCCTATTTAAGGAACTACGTCTATAAGCCAGAAGCTAACTACAAACCTAAAATACTATTTTTTAAAAAACTGAATCTGTCAATGATTGCATAAAGCGCAATAAACATTAACGATATTTTGACAATAAGTATTGATTTATAAATCTATTTTATTTTCTTTACAATTGATTTAGAAAAGAAAATTAATTTTATGAACTTTACATCACAACATACCATGAGAAACCTTTCAAAAAACTTAAGTCTGTTTTTGGCTTTATGGTGCCTATTTAGCCTCTTGGCAGTGGGTCAAGTGAGGTGTTATACCTATGATACAGCAGGATGTAGAGTACTCAGAGATAAAAGCTGTGACCCTAGTTGTAGCACTTATGTGACTAATACAAACGACAGCGGGGCAGGATCATTACGGCAAGCTGTCAACTGTGCAGAAAATGGCGATACGATAACATTTGCCCCTATAGTGGTCGGACAAACTATCGTGCTAACATCTGGCCCCATCAGATTTACAAAAAATATCAATATCCTACAACAAAGCGGAACAGTAGTTTATATCAGTAGCTTTTCCAAAACGTTAGAAGTGTTAAGTGGCGTGCTACTCCTGCAATACATTGCAATAATAGCTGGATGTAATAACGGATATTTTGGAACTGCGATTAGAAACTACAGTGACTTGATATTGAGAGACGTGACCATTATAGAAGACCTAGATCCTAGTTGTGGAGAAGCTTCTATCTTTAATCTGGGAAACATTACTATACAAGGATTTACACAAATAATCAAATAATTATTACTAAACTTTAAACCAAACACAATGAAAATTAACCTTTCAAAAATAATTTATGCTGCAATTGTAATCTTAAGTTTTAACCTTTCTGCTTGTAGTCAAGATATACAAGAGGTAATCATGGAGCCAACGCTATATGACGGATGCTGTGGTACTGAGATTCAGACCTATCAAGTAGAAGACTATCATGTGTATATACCTAATATCATTACCCCAAATGGCGATGGGATTAACGATGTATTTTATCCTATCTGCAGTGAAATGGTGCGAGATAAGTTTGGCGTTTCCGATCTATGGATATCTAATGATACTGGCAAGGTGATATTTGTGCTACAAGCCTTGGATGTAGAAGCTGCTAGAACATGGGGATTTAAAGGATGGGCAAATCATAGACCGTTTAACCCAGACCAAAGTTTACTGTTCGAGCATACAGGTAAATTTAAGTACAGTTGTAATATGTATTTTAAGAAAAAAGATGGGACGATAGAAGAACTAGCAGTCAAAGGTGAAGGATGCGTCGTGAGATGTGATGAAGATGCAAAGGTCATCAAAGGGAAAGATGGCTGTTATTTCCCGATCCAAGGCCTCAATGGTAGATATGATCCTAGTATTCCTAACAAAGAAGACAATTGTATAAAATGAGAGTTGAAAAAACAATAACTACGTTCATAACAAGCCTAATGCTAGTCTTATGGGGTACAATCATAGGTCAAGTCACACCTTATGAAACGCTTCATTCTTCTAGTTCTATAGACAATATGACTACTTACACAACGCTTGCTACAGGAAGCACCACTGGCGAAGCATCTGTGAACAGTGGTGCAACAGCCTATAAAATACCTATAGCCTTGCCGCCTGGAACAAATGGAATAGAACCAGAAATCTCAGTGCAGTACAGCTCTATGGGTGGACCATCTCAGTTTGGGTATGGTTGGGGATTGGCAGGCCTATCCGCTATCACTCGATCTGGACAAACTAAATACCAGGACAATAATACAACCGCTGTGGCTTACACTGGCGCAGATAGATTTGTCCTCAATGGGCAACGTCTTATCCTTCTTTCAGGAACTTATGGCAGTACTGGCAGTGTTTATGCATTTGAGAGCGAAGGGTTTGAGCGAATCACTGCCTCAGGCGGTACAGCTGGTGACCCAGACCACTTCATCATGGAAACCAAAGGAGGTGTAAAGTATGAATATGGCAAAACAACGGATACACGTGAAGAAAATACATCAGGTAAAGCCGTCACTTGGCACCTAAGCAAAATGATCTATCCTGACGGAAACTTCATAACTTACAAATACAAGAATGTGTTTAATTGGCCAGGTGGAGGATTGTGGTTAGAATATGTAATTGACGAAATCAACTATACAGGAAATGACTTGGCAGGGATTGCACCTTTTGCAACCGTAAAGTTTCAATACCTAGAAAAACTAGATAAATTAATTGCCTATCAAAGCGGTGCAACTGTCCCAAAAGGTCTGGTTACCGCTCGAATAGATATCACTACTGAGGGCGCACCAGTCAAAACTTATGAGTTTCTCTATGGCTACAGATATGGCAATACCTATCTGCATGAAGTAAAAGAAAAAAGCGAATCAGGCAATGCCCTACACCAAACGGCCTTTCAATATGGAGAGCCTCCTGCTGGAAATAAAACTACCTTTCAAGGATACAATACTAACTTAATTAATTTTGATGTGTTTCCGTGTAATTTTGATGGAGATGGTAAGACAGATTTTTTATTGGCTAGAAAAGATACTTTACCTACTGGCAATCACCTATATATCTTTGGGCAGACGATAGATACCTTTAATATAGAAATAAATGCCTCAGGCAGAGTCGTAAGCGTTGCAGATTTTAATGGGGATAACTTGGATGACATCGTTGAGTTTTATCAAGAGGTGGAAATTTCTGGTGGTCTTGCTTACAACTCTTATCGCATTAAAACTCGCTTCAATTCAGACCCAAATGGTATCATTGATTATAACGAAAACCATATACTTTTGCCTACGAGCACCAACCCTTTGCTTCGCCAACATGGCCCTAATTCTCATCTGAATCCGATATATACAGGAGATTTTAATGCAGATGGATTGGCAGACCTCATCTATGTCACGGGCAATATTTTTATAGCTTATGGACAACGAAGCATAACTCAACCACTATCTCCATGGCAAATATTGACTTCTAATATTTCTACTTTTACTTCGATCTATGATTGGACATTATATGTTGAAAGTTTATCTATTGTTGATTTTAATGGGGACGGCAAATCAGATATTTTGGTAATCAATGGGGCGACAAGTGCTGTCTTTGAGTTTGATAGTGCTACTAATGTTCGTGAGATATTTTATAACAACAGTGGGTCTGTCTCGATCCACAATCGATTGTTTGACCAAGAGTTCCTGATGTATCCAGGGGATTTTAATGCAGATGGTAAGACCGACATACTCGTCAAAACAGGCGATAACAACAGCGATCCTTGGTACATCAACTACAGCACAGGAATAGGCTTTAACCGTAGTGCTTTTGATTTCATCAGGAATCCTTCTGTCGAGCAGATGAGTTTTGGAACATATTATGGTGATGTGATCAGTGTGGGTGACTACAATGGAGATAGCAAAAGCGATATCATGCTCATAGGCAAGTCAGGAGCAGTCTCTACCTATACGGATCTCTATGTGAGCCGCGGATATGCGTTTGATAATCCAGTATATGAAGTTACTGGAGGCTTAGTATTTAACAACAATTACAATCCCCCTACCTTCTCAGGTATGGAAGGCAATGCTAGGACACTTTATAGACTCAATGGCACACTAACGCCTCAGATCGTAGGGTTTGCGGTAGAGTCTAAGCAAAACTTACTAATCAAAATCAGAAATGGTGAGAAATATACCACTATATTTGATTACAAGCTCATGAATGAAAAAATAGATATCAATGATGACTTCTATACCCGTGGCCCAATCAGCAATACAAACTTCAATACTTCCAACATACTAGTTCCGCTCTGGCTTGTCAAGGATTTTCGTACCGAAGATGGCACTGCCTTTGATAGTAAAAACTATGCAGATATATGGATGAAATCCCAGAGTTTTAGGTATGCTCATGCTATAATACACAGAGATGGCAAAGGCTTGATAGGTTTTGAACAGTATGAGATGGAGGACAAGTGGTCGTATCTGCGAAGTAAACAGTATGCACATCCCAACACTACCTATGGCACCATGGTGCAAGACAGCATAGTCACAGAGTTTGTGACTGGACAGGGTTTTACTAAATCAAGCAGTACCTACAGCTTCACCGCACTAGCCAGTGGCAGATACCTCATGACTCCTAGCGGCATGACGATGAAAAACTACTACGAAAACCGCAAAAGTACAGAACTTTTCCAATCCTACGATGCGTATGCCAATCCTACCGCTGTACTAACTACCATCTATACAGGAAGCTCAGACCAGCTCATAGAAACCAAGCAAGTAACGTCGGTTTATGGTGTATATGGCAGTACGATACCAGACAAGCCTACCTCCATGACCACTACAGTCACCAGAGCAGGCCAAGCAGCCTACGCATCTACTGCTACGCTCGGTTACAACGGATATGGACAAGTGAATACTAGGACACTGTTTACAGGATTGCCAAAGGCAGTCACCTATACCTATCTATATCATACCCATGGAGGTATGCTACAGGAGACCAAAAGCAGTCCAGGACTAGGCACCCAGACAGTGACACACCTCTATGATGCCAAAGGCAGATTTGTGATCGAGAAAAAAAATGTTTTTGGCAACACCGTCTTTACAGCTGGATATAATACACGATGGGGCTTACCATCCTTTACCTATGACGAGGCGGTACTCAACACCACCTTTGACTACGATGATTGGGGCAGACTTAACAGCACTACCTCACCTACAGGTATAGTTAGTAATATAACTTATGAGTGGGATATACAGTCTCCGATTGTGAGAAAAGAGACGATGTCATCGCCATCTAGACCCGCAGTCACCAGCTACTATGACCAGATGAATCGCTTACGCAAAACCGTAAAACAAGGCTTTAATGGCGACGTCATCACCACTGCCCATGACTATGACCGCATGGGCAATCCCTACCAAAGTGTCGCACCGAGCAAAAGCGGCGAACCCATACTCACTGCCGTCACGCAGTATGGATCTGCCTACACTGCACAGCAAGTAGCCAAAACCTCTACCAACGTAGTCGCACTAGGCGAAGTCAACTACGACTATCTATACCCACAAGGCAATGAAAAAACCATAGCAACGCTTCCTGATGGCAAAACCGAATCCACAGAAGTAGATGCCTCAGGCAAAACCATCAGAACCACAGATACTAAGGGTACTGTACTAGACTATACCTACTACAGTCATGGCGGTATGAAGGAGGTAAAGATGGGCAGCACCGTACTCATCACGATAGCGTACGACGCATACAACCGCAAGCAAAGCCAGATAGATATCAGCGCAGGTACTACCTACTATGATTATGATGGTTATGGCAGGCTATCCTCAGAGACCAATGCCAAAAGTCAAGTCACTACCTACACTTATGATCTACTAGACAGGATCACCACAGTGACCATACCTGAAGGCGTAATCACCTACGAATACTGGTCACATGGTATCCAGGGCAAGGCATCAAAAATCAAAAAAGTTACTGGACACGCTGGTGATATACACGAGCTAGACTATGACCAGTATGGACGACCCACTGTCCAGATCATCACCATAGATGGCACTACCTATCTCACCACTACAGCGTATGATGCATTAGATCGGGTACAGGCTCGCACCTTTCCCTCTGGACTGACACTATCCTACGAGTACGACAGCTACAGCTATCTGAAGAGCATCTACAACGGGGCTACTACCTATGTAATGATAGATGAGGTAAACGGCAGAGGGCAAGTGACCAAATATACCCTAGGCAATGGCAAGCAAAGTGTGTATGACTACTTCCACGGCATACCAGTCAAGTATGCTACTACCGATGGATTGTATGAATACAATATGAAGTGGAATTACCTCAATGGCAACCTCGTGAAGCGATGGGATCAGTATGGAAATAGCGACTCCATGGAGTACGACGTACTGGATCGTCTCGTCCAGTGGGCTACACAGTCCTCTACTGGTGCGATGCGCAGAGATACCATGACCTACGCTGACAATGGCAATATCCTCTCAAAGACCGATGTGGGTATCTACACGTATCACCCTACGCTCATCTATGCGGCTATAGAGATCACCAACCCTAGCGGCGTGATCCGCGACCCTAACCAGTACATCACCTACAATAGCTTTCTACAGCCCGATACCATACGGGAGGGAGCGTACACGCTCGTATATATGTATGGCTACTATGGCAATCGTATCAAGTCTGTACTTACCTACAACGGTGTAGTCAAAGAAACCAAATATTACCTAGGCGAATACGAAAAAGTCATCACCGATACAGGCAGCGCCATCGTCCACTACCTCAGCCTAGACGGACAGCTCAAGGTCATCATAGACACCCAAGGAGGCACCCATACGCCGCACTATGTATATACAGACCACTTAGGCTCGATCGCACTTGTAACCAATGCTGCTGGCGGTA
>Ga0105045_10000590_pt1 | contig 27308 bp, 17 predicted proteins | sample MAT02_FD_78089 | JGI IMG/M metagenome (GOLD analysis project Ga0105045, IMG submission 78089) | Freshwater microbial communities from Lake Fryxell liftoff mats and glacier meltwater in Antarctica - MAT-02 (megahit assembly) | ecosystem: Environmental > Aquatic > Freshwater > Ice > Liftoff... | reverse complement strand
GGCTGACCGTGGGTGGCACCACGCAGGCGACGGCGGTGACGCGGAGCGCGGCGAACGCGGTGCTGACGGGGCGCGCGATCACGTGGAGTAGTTCGAATCCGGCAGTGGCTGCGGTGAACGGGAGCGGTGTGGTGACGGCCGTGAGCGTCGGCAGTGCCACCATCACCGCCACCAGCGAAGGCCAGAGCGGCGACGCCGGACTCACCGTCACGGCAGTCCCGGTGGCGAGTGTCGCGGTGTCGCTGGCGGCGTCCGCGCTCACGGTGGGTGGCACCACGCAGGCGACGGCGGTGACGCGGAGCGCGGCGAACGCGGTGCTGACGGGGCGCACCATCACGTGGAGTACCAGCGATGCCAATGTGGCCACGGTGAGTGGCAGCGGCGCCGTGACCGCCACCGGCGTCGGCAGTGCCACCATCACCGCCACCAGCGAAGGCCAGAGCGGCGGCGCTGGACTCACGGTCGCGGCAGTCCCGGTGGCAAGTGTGACGGTGTCGCTGGCCAACGCCGCGCTGACCGTGGGTGGCACCACGCAGGCTAGCGCAGACACGCGCAGCGCCGCGAACGCGGTGCTCACGGGGCGCGCGATCACGTGGAGCACGAGCGACGCGAACGTGGCCACCGTGAGTGGCAGCGGCGTAGTGACCGCCACCGGTGTCGGCAGCGCCACCATCACCGCCACCAGCGAAGGCCAGAGCGGCAACGCCGGACTCACCGTCGCGGCAGTCCCGGTGGCGAGTGTGACGGTGTCGCTGGCCGACACCAGGCTGACCGTGGGTGGCACCACGCAGGCAACAGCGGTGACGCGCAGCGCGGCAAACGCGGTACTGACCGGCCGCATCATCACGTGGAGTACCAGTGATGCGAATGTGGCGACGGTGAGTGGCAGCGGCGCTGTGACCGCCGTTGGTGTCGGCAACGTCACCATCACCGCCACCAGCGAAGGCCAGAGCGGCGACGACCGACTCATGGTCCGGGTGACCCGGTGAGCGCCAAGCCGTTGTGGCATCGAGCCCTCACCGCACGTCTCACCGCCGGTATCGCGGCAACATGGCTGATGGTCGGGCTCGGTTGTGCTGAGCCGATCGTCGCCGACGAGACGGTGGCCGCTGTGGAGCTCACACCGCCGACAGCCACGGTGCAGGCCGGAACAACGGTGGCGCTCGAGGCCCGGGTCCGCGACGTCAACGGGGACGCCATGACGGTGGCCTCGTTGAGTTGGTCCAGTAGTAACCCCGCGATTGCCACCGTCTCATCGAGTGGTGTGGTGACCGCCGCTACGCCGGGCGAAGTGCGCATCGCGGTCAGTGCGCGAGGCGCGAGTGGCACCGCCACGGTGTTCGTGACCGCACGCCCCGTGGCGTCACTGAGCATCACCCCATCGGGCGCTGCCCTGCGCGTGGGAGGGACCGTCACGCTGCGCGCGCAGCTCCTCGACAACGAAAATTCCGTGCTCACGGGCCGTCTCATCACGTGGACCAGCACCAACCCCGCGGTAGCCCGAGTCGACGCCGAGGGCGTGGTGCTTGGCGTGGCGCCTGGCGCCGCAACGATCGTCGCGACCTCCGAAGGGCGGAGTGCCCAGGCCGCAGTCTCTGTGAGCTTGCCACCGATCCAGAGTGTGACGATTTCGCCAGCGCTCGACAGTCTCGCGGTGGGCACCGATCGACAGTTCGCCGTCACGCTCCGAGACGCGGAAGGCGCCACGCTGACCGGACGTTCGGTGACCTGGGCATCAAACAATGTGGGGATCGCCGTGGTATCAGCCACCGGGCTGGTGACAGCGATTTCTCCGGGCACGGTCATTCTCTCCGCCTCCAGCGAGGGGCGCGTGGGGAGTGCCACGGTCGTCGTCGCCGCGCGCCTCGCCGGTGCGGTGACCGTCACCCCCGGATCCTCCACGCTCATCGTGGGTGGAGCCATCGCGCTCCAAGTGCAAATCACCGACGATGCCGGCAACGTGTTGCCGAACCGCCCGATAAGTTTCGGCAGCGATACTCCCGTGATCGCGACGGTTACCGCAGCCGGCGTGGTGACCGCACGCGCACCAGGCACCGCGCGAATCACGGCCACCAGTGAAGGCAAGGCGGGCGTGGCCACTATTCTGGTGATCCCGGTCCCGGTGGCCTCGGTTCAGCTCTCGCCCGCTTCTGCCACGGTGCTGGTCGGCAGCACGCAGACTCTCACGGCCACGGCGCGCGCCGCCGACGGGACGCTCCTTGCCGGGCGCACCGTCACCTGGCTGAGTGGGGCCCTCGGCGTAGCCACGGTGAACGCCGACGGTGTGGTGCGAGCCGTCTCGCCTGGCGTGGTGGTAATTCTCGCCGAGGTTGAGGGCGCGGTCGCCAGCAGCACCATCATCGTGCGCGTACCCGACGTGGCGCAGATTACGATCACCCCGGCGAATCTGGCCGTCGATCGAGGCACGAGCGTTCAATTTACGGTGGTGCTGCGTGATGCCACCGGAGCGGTGCTCACCGGACGATCGGTCACGTGGACCAGTGCCGACGAGCGTATCGCCTTTGTCTCCAGTACTGGCCTCGCGGTCGGGTTCCGGACAGGCACATCGATCATCACCGTGACTTCAGAGGGCCTTCGTGCTTCCGCAACGCTCGTTGTTCGCTAGGACGCACCGCGTCGCCGCGCTGGTGGCCTGTGCCGTCGCGATGTGCAGTGCGATCAGCCCCCGCCTGTCGTCTGCGCAGTCTCCTGCCCCCAGCCTCGCGCCGAAGCGCACGCTGACCACCGGGCCGGCACCGGGGTGCGATATCCCGCCGGTGGGTCAGGCGCCCGCTGTGCGACGAGACAACGCCGAGGCGAAGCGTCTGGCCACGGCCGGTCAGGAGGCTGCGCTTATCGGCGATCAAGCGGCAGCACGCGACGCATTTGTGCGCGCTGCCGTGCTCAACCCCGGCGATGAGCGGATCGCGTACGATTTGGCGCGCGCGCACGAGGAGCTTGCCGATTCCTCAAAAGCCATTGGCGAGTTCTGTCGCTATCTCACGCTCTCGCCCAGTGGTCGTGAAGCTGTCGATGTGCGCGACCGGCTCCTTCGCCTGGTGCCGCTGGCGACGCAGCGCCGCGCTGCGGATGTGGACGTGGCGTTTCGCCTCGGACTCGCGCTTTTCGGTGATGCGCGGTATGACGCCGCCATCACGGCGTTCAGTGACGTCGTGCGCGATGCCCCGACCGCCTCCGAGGGGTACTTCAATCGCGGGCTCGCCCTCGCGGCTCGCGGAGCGCGTGCCGATGCCTTGCAGGATCTGGAGCAGTATCGCGCCAATGCACCCACGGTAGACGACCGCGTGGAAGTCGGGCGCGCGATCGAGGTGCTGCGGCGCCCGGTCTACAGTCAACGCATGGCGTTGGTGCGCAGCATCGTGCCGGGTTTCGGGCAGTTTTACACTGGGCACCCTGTGCGCGGTGTGCTCGTTCTCGCCGCTGCCGGTGGTGCCACAGGCCTCGCGTTCACCCGGCAGACAACAACGACCACCATTCCGTATGTCGACCCAAACGGGATCCCGGCGCCCTACACGCAGACCACCACGGAGCGCGCCTATTTCACCGCAGGCGTTGGCGCGGCAGCGGCGATTGCGCTGATCGGCATGATCGATGCCGTGATCTCCGCCAACCGCTCACAGCGCGGCGCCACGATCGTCGCGCGCACGTCGCGTACGGCGGCGCGCAGCGATGGCCGCGCCGACCACCCGCCGACCATCGCGGTGGCGCCGCTTCTCGATCGGCAGCGACGGGCCGGACTCAGCGTGTCCGTCCGCTTCTGACTCACGGACACATCGCGCTGCGCACGACCCGCTCAGCGCGTGCGGAACGCGCCGATCGCCTGTCGCGTGAACTCCGACAGCACCATCGTGCCGCTCATTGCCGCGCGCTCGGCCAGCAACGCGTCCCAGTGCTCGGTCCCCGCCCAGAACACCGCCTTCAGCTGGGCCATCGCGTCTGGATTCGAGCGTGCCAAGGTGCCGGCCAACACGTCAATGGCAGCGTCCATCTCCGGTGCGACTGCAAAGACGCGCGCATACAGCCCGTGGCGCTCACCCCACGCCGCATCGCGCCAGTCGGCGTCCACCGACATCGCACCGTACGCAGCAAGGCCGATCTTTTGCTCGATCACCGGCCCAACCACAAACGGTCCGATGCCGATCGCCAATTCGCTGAGCTTGGCGGACGCAGACGTCAGCGCCATGCTGTAATCCGAAGCGGCAATCAGGCCGACCGCGCCGCCGGCCGCTTTCCCATGCACGCGCGTGATGACGAATTTCGGTGCACGGATCATCGCCAAGATGACACGCGCGAACCCGCTGAAGAACTCCTGACCCTGCGACGCATCAGCGATCGCGGTGAGCTCATCGAATGACGCGCCGGCGCAGAACGGCCCATTGCCGCCGCTGCGCAGAACGATAGCTCGCACGGCAGGGTCGGCACCCAGTTCGCTGATCGTCGTGGCCAGCGACGTGAGCAGTACGCCAGGGAGAGAGTTCCCTTTAGGATGAAAAAACTCGCAGTGGGCAATGCCGTCGGCGATCTGCGTCCGGACGTAGCCGTCTGGACCACCGTCTACAGGAGCAGGAGCGAAAAATGTGGACATAGGTTAAGAAAATAGCATGCTGGTCCGATTGGCGAACCCCGTTTGCGTCCGATAGATTTCATACATGAGCCAGAATCTGTCTGCCCCCACTGAAGACCCGGCCCTCCTGGCCGCGTTTGAAGCCCGCATTGCTGCCGGCGAAAGCATCGAGCCCAAAGATTGGATGCCCGAGCGCTACCGCAAACAGCTCACGCGGATGATGTCGCAGCACGCTCACTCCGAAATCGTGGGCATGTTGCCGGAAGGCAATTGGATCACGCGCGCGCCCAGTCTCCGTCGCAAGATGTCGCTTATTGCCAAGGTGCAAGACGAGGCGGGGCATGGGTTGTACATCTACTGCGGCACGGAGACGCTCGGCGTGGATCGCCACGAACTAGTGGAGCAACTGCTCGACGGTCGCGCGAAATACTCCAGCATCTTCAATTATCCGACCCTCTCGTGGGCGGATATGGGGGTGATTGGCTGGCTGGTGGACGGTGCGGCGATCGTGAATCAGACGGTACTCGCCAAGGCCTCGTACGGACCGTACGCCCGCGCCATGGTGCGCATCTGCAAGGAAGAAAACTTCCACAAGCGCCAAGGCTACGAGATCTGCACCGTGTTGGCCAAGGGCACACCCGAGCAGCGCGCTATGCTGCAGGACGCCGTGAATCGCTTTTGGTGGCCGTCGCTCATGATGTTCGGCCCGAGCGATACGAATTCGCCCAACTCCGCCGAGTTGCTCAAGTGGCGCGTGAAGCGGAAAACGAATGACGAACTCCGGCAGCGTTTCGTCAATCTGACCGTGCCGCAGGCGATCGCGCTTGGCATCACGTTGCCCGATCCCGACCTGCATTTTGCCGAAGCCACCGGCGATTGGGTGTTCGGCGAGATCGACTGGAGCGAGTTTTTCGAAGTGGTAAAAGGCAACGGGCCCTGCAATCGCGAGCGTCTGGAAGCGCGCCGCGCGGCGCACGACGAAGGCGCGTGGGTGCGCGCGGCCGCTGTGGCCCATGCAGCCAAGCAGGCTACTCGGTCGACGACGGTGGCGGCGTAGTGACCAGCAGCATGCCGAACGGTGTCATCCCCGACGGGCAGTGGCCGCTCTGGGAGGTGTTTACCCAGGGCGCGCGCGGCCAGCCGTTCGAGCATGCCGGCAGCGTCCATGCGGCTGACGCCGAGCAGGCGTTGCAGAACGCGCGCGACGTCTACACGCGGCGTGGTGAAGCAGTCAATCTCTGGGTGGTGCCGAGCAGCGCGATCGTTGCGTCGGCGCCGTCTGATGCCGGTCCGTTCTTCGATCCCGGCAACGACAAGCCGTACCGGCATCCGCAGTTCTACGTCGCGCCTCGCGGCGTCCGCATTTTTTGAGCGACACTATGGCGCATGACGAAGAACACCACGCAGAGGAGGAGGTCCGCGCGGTGGTGAACAAAGCGCCCGCCGCAGTCATTGCCGCAGCGCGCACGACCACCGTCGACAACCCGCTCTTTGAGTATGTGCTGCGGCTCGGCGACGATCGCCTCGTGCTCGGGCATCGCGTCTCCGAGTGGTGCGGTCACGGCCCCATTCTCGAAGAAGACATTGCCTTGTCGAACATCGCGCTCGATTTCGTTGGCCATGCGAGCTCACTGTTGGCACTGGCGGGCGAGATCGAAGGGAAGGGACGCAGCGAAGACACACTGGCCTACTTCCGCGAAGCGGTCGCGTTTCGTAACGCGCTGCTCGTGGAGTTGCCCAACGGCGACTTCGCATTCACGATTGTGCGCCAATTCCTGTTTGACGCGTACAGCGTACTCTTGTGGGACGCTTTGTCGCGTTGCGGGCACGAGGGACTAGCCGCCGTGGCGACCAAGTCGCTGAAGGAAGACAAGTATCACCTGCGCCACAGCAGCGAATGGGTGGTCCGTCTTGGTGATGGCACCGAGGAGAGTCACCGGCGGGTCCAGGAAGCGCTAGACGCCCTCTGGCGTTATACGGGTGAGCTCTTCGATCATGACGCCATAGACGACGCGGTGGCGGCCCACGGCATCGTGGTGGATCATGCCGGCCTCAAGGCACGGTGGGAAGCGATGGTGGCGGACGTGGTACAGCGCGCCACACTGACGCTTCCGCTCGACGCGCCGATGCGTCGCGGCGGACGGGTGGGGCGGCATACGGAGCATCTCGGGCACATGTTGGCCACCATGCAGATTGTGGCGCGGTCGCACCCCGGCGCGAGCTGGTAACGATGCCCATGCCCACAGCCCTCACGCGCGACGCAATTTACGAGATCCTGCAGCAGGTGCCGGACCCTGAAGTCCCGGCGATCAGCGTCGTGGAGCTCGGCATTGTCCGCGACGCGGTGGTGGAGGGGGAGACGGTGACCATCACCATCACCCCCACCTATTCCGGCTGTCCGGCGATGCACGAAATCGAGGCGGATATCGTATCGGCACTCAAGGCGCATGGCGCTGACGACGTGCGCGTCAAGTTGGTTTTGTCGCCTGCGTGGACCACCGATTGGATGGGCCCGGAGGCCCGCGAGAAGCTGCGGGCGTATGGCATCGCACCGCCGGGGCGGGCCGAGCCGCAGGGATTGATTACCCTCACCCGCGCTAAGGCGCCTGTGCCGTGTCCGTTTTGCGGATCACGCGACACCCGGCTGCAGAGCGAATTCGGCAGTACGGCCTGCAAGGCGATTCACGTGTGCAAAGGCTGTCAACAGCCCTTCGACGAGTTCAAGCCCTTCTGACCGAACCGGCCGTTGTCGTACGTGCGGCGTGCTGCCGTCAGAGGGCTAGATACGAAGCAACTCGGCGATCGCTGCCGAGATAGCCTCCACGTTCGGTACCACGGCCTCGAGCAGCGCCTCGTTGTAGGGGACTGGAATGTCTTTAGGCGCGAGTCGCTGCACCGGTGCATCAAGAAACCAGAACGCATCCTGTGCGAGTGCGCCCGCGATTTCGGCGCCGAAGCCCGCCGTCATGTTGTCTTCGTGTACGATCAGGCAGCGGCCGGTCTTTTTCACCGAGGCGAGTACAGTATCACGATCCCACGGAGCGATCGTGCGGAGGTCGATGAGCTCAATGCGGTCGTCGAACGCCGCCGCAGCGGTCGCGCAGCGATGAACCATCGCGCCCCACGTGACCACCGTCAGATCGTGGCCCGCCTGCACCACGCGCGCCTGCCCGAACGGCAACACGTAATCATCGCCGGGATATCGCGCGCTGCCATCGCCCGTCATGAGGAGCGAACGATGCTCGAAGAAGATGGTGGGGTTTGGGCTGCGCATGGCGGCACGCAGCAGCCCTACCGCATCGGCCGCATTCGACGGCATCGCCACCTGCCAGCCGTACGCATGCGCAAAGCGCACTTCGTCGCTCAGGCTGTGCCAGGGGTCGCCCACGTCTTTGCCGAAACCACCCGGCATGCGCACCACGATGGGCGCGGCAAAACGGTTGGCAGTGCGCCAGCGCATCGTCCCGCAATTGTTGAGCTGCTCTGTGGCCGGGTCGGCGTATTTACGAAACTGGATCTCTGCAACCGGCATCAGGCCGCTGATCGCCATCGCCACCGCGCGCCCGATGATCCCTTCTTCGCTGAGACTGGTGTCGAACACCCGTTCGTTGCCGAACTGTTTCTGCAAGCCTTCCGTGACGAGGTGCACACCGCCCTTCCGCCCCACGTCCTCGCCAAACACCACCACCTTCGGGTTCACCGCCAGCTCATGGCGGAGCGTGCGACGGATCGCCTCGGCGAATCGCAGCAAATCGCCGTTGGCGGCCGGCTCTGAGGTACCGCCCAATGCAGCGCGCTCCGCGCGGCTCAGACCGCCCATGGCTTCCGGGACCTGCTCACCATCATCCGCGTACACAAACTGTGCAATGGTGCCCGGGTCAGGCATCGGACGTGCACGCGCCGCATCGAGTGCCACGGCCACATCGCGCGCCACTTCCGCTTCGAGCGCGTGCCATTGAGAAACGCTCATGAGCGCCGGCACGAGATAGTCGCGCAGCTTGGGCAGGGGATCGCGCGCAATATCGGCGGCGAGCTCCGCCTCCGAGCGATACCCCTTCTGATTATCTGGGCCGGAGTGACTGGAAAGACGCGGCACGGTGAGTCGCACCAGCGCGGGCCCGTTGTCAGCCCGGATATGCGTCACGGCTTCGTGAAGCAGCCCCGCGGCCTCGTGGGGGTCGGTGCCGTCGCCATCGCGCACCAGCAGATTGCCGAACGATGCGAGATTCTTCGCGATGTTGGCGCCCGGCGTTTGCATGTCGCCTCGAACGGAAATACCGAGGTCGTTGTCTTCGATAAAAAACAACATCGGTAGTTTGAGCGTCGTCGCCATGGTGAGCGCGGCCCAGAAGCCGCTCGTGGCCACGGAGGCGTCTCCGCCAAGGGCGACGCTCATGCCGTGAGCGTAGCGCGCGTCGCCCAAGGTTTGGTGATGGTACTGAATGGCCTGGGCCCAGCCGGCAGCGGGTGTGTACTGCGAGCCCACATCACCGGACATGGGAAGCACGGAGCAGCTGGTGGTGCTGGGCAGGTTGCACACCACGCCAATGTCGCGCCCGTCGCTGAACCCGCCGGCGCGTCCGAGCGGGCTGCCGAGGGCATCATCCAGCCGCAGCCCGATGGAGAGCAGAAACGGGCGCGAGCGGTAGTAGGCACCGGCGCCATCGCGCGCGCCCTGCATGAGCGAGCCGAGAATGACCTGCGCCATGTCGTGGCCACGGGCGGAGAACTGGTAGAGCACCAGATGCTCACGCGGCACGGTGGCGCGGTTGCGATTGGTGCGCTCCTCCACATCGTCGAGCGCACGCGACGCGAGCGTGTGGTACGCAATGCGTCGCCAATCAAAACCCGCGCGTGGGGTGGTCGGCGCAACCATTGAAGCGCGGGCGACTGGAGGGACAGCGGTGTTGGCAGGCATATCGGGAAATCTGTCGAGCGAGGGGCTGCGGCGGGAGCACCAAGCCCTTGGTTCGTGGTACTTTTAAGATATGCCAAGTCCTACCATTCTTCAGGAGCGCGCCGGTGGCGTGCTCACCCTGACGCTCAATCGTCCCGACGTCCTCAATAGCTTTAACCGCGAGATGGCGGGTGCCCTGCGCGAGGCGTTGGACGAGGCGGCTTTGGATGACGCCGTGCGCGCGGTGGTGTTGACCGGAGCTGGGCGTGGCTTTTGCGCCGGGCAGGATCTCGCAGAGGCGCTGCCACAGGGTGACGGTCCGATGCCGGATATCGGCGAGATTGTGAAAAGTTTCTATAACCCCATCATCCGCGCGATTCGCACGCTGGAGAAGCCGGTGCTCTGCGCCGTGAATGGCATTGCGGCCGGCGCGGGAGCGAACCTGGCGTTTGCGTGCGATCTCACCATCGCTGCGGCGGAAGCAAGCTTCGTGGAGAGTTTTGCGAAGCTCGGACTGATTCCCGACACCGGCGGCACCTTTTTTGTCCCGCGGCTGGTCGGGCTGCAGCGCGCCACAGGGATGTTTTTTCTGGCAGAGAAGCTACCGGCGCACAAGGCAAAGGAGTGGGGGCTGATCTGGGACGTGGTGCCGTACGCCGAGTTGATGTCCACGGTGCGTACGCTGGCAGGCACACTGGCCACGCAGGCGACGCGTGGTTTCGGACTCACCAAGCTCGCCCTGAACGCGAGCATGGGCAACACGCTCGACGAGCAGCTGGACGTGGAGGCGCAGGCGATGCATGAGGCCGGCCGTACGGCGGACTACGAGGAAGGGGTGCGCGCCTTTCTGGCCAAGCGGGTGCCCGTGTATCGCGGCGCATGAGTGACGTCGCGGCAGTCATCGGCGTCGTGGGGGCCGGTGCCATGGGCGCCGGTATCGCACAGGTCGCGGCGATGCATGGGCATGCGGTGATACTGGCCGATGCGCAGTCGGCCTCGGTGGCGCGGGCCCGTAGCGGGCATGTGAAGGCGATGGATCGCGAGGTCGAGAAGTCGCGGCTGTCGCGTGCCGCTGCCGACGCCGTACTCGCTCGTATGACCTACGTGGACGGCGTAAGCGAGGCGCATCTCGTGGCGTTTGAGCCGTGCGCCATGGTGATCGAGGCGATCGTAGAGCAGTTGGTGCCGAAACAAGCGCTCTTCCGAGCCCTTGAGGCGGTGGTGACGCCGTCGACGATCCTCGCCTCGAACACGTCGTCGTTGGCGATCGCGGCGTTAGCGGGTGCCTGCACCGTGCGCGAGCGCGTGGTGGGTGTGCACTTCTTCAATCCGGCGCCGGTGATGCCGCTGGTGGAGATCATTCCGTGCATCCTCACTGCGCCCGAAGTCAGCGCGCAGGCGCGCGCGTTGGCGCGCGCGTGGGGTAAGACGACCGTGGTGGCGGCGGATACGCCGGGCTTCATCGTGAATCGCGTGGCGCGGCCGTTCTACGGCGAAGCGCTGCGACTGCGCGAAGAAGGCGTCGCCGATGCGGCCACGATCGATTGGGCCATGCGCACCCTCGGCGGCTTTCGCATGGGGCCGTTCGAGCTCATGGATTTCATCGGGCTCGACATCAACTACGCGGTCACGCGGTCAGTGTTCGAGGCGATGTATTTTGATCCGCGGTACCGACCCAGTCTCGCGCAGCAGCGTCTGGTGGAAGCCGGATGGCTCGGACGCAAGACGCAGCGTGGGTTCTACGACTATCGCGATGGCGCGGTGAAGCCCGAGCCACAGATAGACGCGGTGCTCGGCCAGCAGATCGTGGATCGCGTGCTCGCCATGCTGGTGAACGAAGCCGTCGAGGCGGTGCATCTGCAGGTGGCGAGTGTGGCGGACGTGGAGACCGCGATGATGACCGGCGTGAACTACCCGCAGGGGTTGTTGGCGTGGGGCGACACCATCGGCGCTGGCACGGTGCTGTCACGTCTTGAGACGTTGCAGGCGGACACCGGCGACGACCGATACCGGCCAAGTGTGCGGCTACGACGTGCCGTCCGCGACGGGGTATCGCTGCAGGATCCACGGCGGCTCGCATGACCATGGCGAGCGCCGAAACTATCGATTTTTTGAACGAGAGTTTGTGATGAGTGCAGCGACAGGCGGCGTCGCATCGGAGGCCTTCGTGATCGATGGCATCCGCACGCCGATCGGGAATCTGGGCGGGGCGCTGAGCGCGGTGCGCGCTGATGATCTGGCGGCGCACGTGATCACACAGCTCATGGCGCGCGTAACGCAGCACACGCCCGGCTTCGATGCCGCGCTGATCGACGATGTGATTTTTGGCTGCGCCAATCAGGCCGGTGACGACAACCGGAACGTGGCGCGCATGGCGGCGCTGCTTGCCGGGCTACCTGTCACGGTGCCAGGCGAAACGGTAAATCGACTCTGTGCCTCGGGGCTCAGCGCGGTGGCGAACGCCGCGCGCGCTATCCGTGCTGGTGATGGGGGCCTGTTCATCGCGGGGGGTGTCGAGAGCATGACGCGTGCGCCGTACGTGCTGTCGAAAACTGCCACGCCGTTCGGCCGTGACATGCAGCTGTTCGATACGAGTCTGGGCTGGCGTTTTGTGAATCCGCGCATGAAGGCGTTGTACGGCACGGACTCCATGGGCGAAACGGCAGAGCACGTGGCCACCCAGTTCGGCGTTTCGCGTGCCGATCAGGACGCGTTTGCGGTGCGCTCGCAGCAGAAGGCGGCGGCGGCGCAGGCGGCCGGGTGGTTCGCCGGGGAGATTGTACCGGTGGAGATCCCGCAGCGACGCGGCGAGCCACTGCGGATGATCGCTGACGAATTCCTGCGCCCCGACACGTCGCTCGAAACACTCGGGAAGCTCAAACCCGCATTCCGCACCGATGGCCAAGGCTCCGTGACGGCGGGGAATGCGTCGGGGCTCAATGATGGCGCGGCAGCGCTGCTGGTGGCATCGGGCGCGATGGTGGCACGGCTTGGGTTGACACCAATGGCCCGCGTGGTGGCCAGCGCGGCGGCCGGTGTCGAGCCGCGCATCATGGGCATCGGCCCGGTACCGGCGGTGCACCGGGTGTTGCAGCACGCCGGACTGACGCTGGGTCAGATGGACGTGATTGAGTTGAACGAGGCGTTCGCTGCGCAGTCGCTGGCGTGCCTGCGTGAACTGGAACTCGCCGACGACGATGCGCGGGTGAATCGGCACGGCGGGGCGATCGCACTCGGGCATCCGTTGGGCATGAGCGGCGCGCGCATCGCCCTGACGGCGGCCCGTACGTTGCAGGCCACCGGTGGTCGGTATGCGCTGTGCACCATGTGTATCGGCGTGGGGCAGGGCTACGCGCTCATCCTCGAGCGGGCGTGAGGCGCCGCCTATGATTTATGCGTTTGATGGATTCATTCCGGTGGTGCACGAATCGGCGTTTGTGCACCCGCAGGCCGCCGTGACGGGCAACGTGATCATTGGTCGGGACGTGTACGTGGGGCCCGGCGCGGCGATTCGCGGCGACTGGGGCGGCATTGTGATCGAAGACGGGTGCAACGTGCAGGAGAACTGCACCATTCACATGTTCCCCGGCATTGTAGTGCGCCTCGAGCCTTCGGCGCACATCGGCCACGGGGCGATCATCCATGGCGCGCAGATCGGCGCCAATGCACTGATCGGGATGAACGCCGTGATCATGGATAACGCCATAGTCGGGGCAGGCTGCGTGGTGGGAGCGCTCTGCTTCGTACCCACTGGAATGGAAATCCCGCCACGATCGGTGGTGGTGGGGAACCCGGCCCGGATCGTGAAGGATGTGACGGACGACATGCTCGACTGGAAATCATCGGGCACGGCGCTCTACCAGCAACTGCCCGCTGCGATGCGCGCAAGTTGGCACGCGGTGGAACCCTTGCGTGAGATACCGGCCGACAGGCCGACACAGTCGGCCATGCTCAAGAACTGGCAGGAGACGAAGTCGGCAAAGGCCGACGCGTCATCCTGACCCATGCTGCGATTTTCTGTTGACTTTTCGAGGATATCCTGATGCTGATGTTGCAGAACTACGCCATGGGTCAGTGGATCGATGGTACGGGCAAGAAGGCCGATCTGGTGCACGCGGTCACCGGCGAAAAGATCGGTGAGGCCTCCAGCGGTGGTCTGGATTTCCAGGGGATGACGGAGTATGCCCGCACCGTGGGCGGACCCGCCATGCGCGCGCTGACCTTTCACCAGCGCGCCGCGATGCTCAAGGCCATCGCCAAGCATCTCATGGAGCGCAAGGAGTCCTTCTACGGGCTGTCGAGCATGACGGGCGCCACCAAGTCCGACTCGTGGGTGGATATCGATGGCGGTATCGGGACGTTCTTTGCGTACTCCAGTCGCGGGCGTCGCGAGTTTCCCAACGAAACGTTCCATGTGGAAGGTCCGGCGGAGACGCTGTCCAAGGGGGGCACCTTCGTGGGGCGTCATATTTGCGTGCCGCTCGAGGGTGTGGCCATGCACATCAACGCCTTCAACTTCCCCACGTGGGGCATGCTCGAAAAAATGGCGCCGGCGCTGCTGGCTGGTATGCCGTGCATCGTCAAGCCAGCCACCGTCACCAGTTTCCTCACCGAAGCGGTGTTCCGCTCAATCATCGATGCGAATATCCTGCCGCCCGGTGCGATCCAACTCATCTGCGGCAGTGCCGGCGATCTGCTCGACCATGTGACGGAGCAGGACGCCGTGGCATTTACCGGCTCCGCCGCTACCGGCCAGATGCTCAAGGATGGCAAGGCCATGATGGAGCATTCTGTGCGCTTCAACATGGAAGCGGACTCGCTCAATTGCTCCATCCTCGGCCCCGATGCGGTCCCGGGCACCGAAGAGTTCGAATTGTTCATCAAGGAGGTCGTGCGCGAGATGACCACGAAAGCGGGGCAGAAGTGCACCGCGATTCGCCGCACGATCGTGCCCGCTGGTCTGGAAGAGGATGTCGTGAAGGCCCTCCGCGCACGACTCGAAAAAACCGTGATCGGCGATCCCAGTGTTGAGGGAGTGCGCATGGGACCCTTGGCCAGCCGTGGTCAGGTGCGCGATGTGGGGGTCAATGCCGAGCGCATCCGCGAATCGTCCGAGTTGGTGTTTGGTGGCGGCGATTTCCAGGTGGTGGGCGCCGATCGCGAAAAGGGCTCCTTTTTCGGACCAATGCTCATGGTCTGCGACGATCCATTCCGTCGCCGTGAGCCGCACGACATCGAGGCGTTCGGACCCGTGAACACCGTGATGCCCTACCGCACGCTCGACGAGGCGGTCGAGTTGGCTAAACTGGGTAAGGGCTCGTTGTGCGGGTCGCTCATTACCGCCGATCCCGCCGTGGCACGCGCCGTGATCCTCGGCACCGCCGCCTATCATGGTCGTTTGCTGGTCCTCGACCGCAGCAGCGCCAAGGAAAGCACAGGACACGGCTCCCCGTTACCCAATCTTGTGCACGGCGGCCCAGGACGCGCCGGCGGCGGCGAAGAGATGGGTGGCGCGCGCGGCGTGTTGCACTACATGCAACGCACCGCCATTCAGGGCAGCCCGTCCATGCTCACCGCCATCACCCGCGAGTGGAGTGCCGGCGCAGCAACAACCACCGACACCGCCGTCCACCCGTTCCGCAAAACGTTCGATGAGCTGCACGTGGGCGATACGCTCATTACCGGCACGCGCACCATCACGCTCGACGACATTGTCAACTTCGCGAATCTCAGCGGCGACAAGTTTTACGCGCACATGAACGATGAGGAGGCCCGCAGCAACGGCATCTTTGAAGGGCGGGTCGCGCACGGGTACTTCATTGTCTCGGCGGCGGCTGGTCTGTTCGTGGATCCCACCCTTGGTCCAGTGCTTGCCAACTACGGGATGGAGAAGCTGCGCTTCACCAAGCCGGTCTACCCTCTTGACACCATCCATGTGCAGCTCACCGTCAAGCAAAAGACGGCTAAGGACACCGTTGCCGACGGTATCCCACAGGGCGTAGTCGAGTGGGATGTCGAGGTCCGCAACCAACACCACGAGGCGGTCGCGGTGTACTCCATTCTGACCCTTGTGCGTCGTAGTGAGGCAGTCGCCGCCGCGTGAGCAAGGCCCCGCGTACGTTCGACCGTTCGATCGTTGAAGGGCCGATCCGTCACGCGGTGTGGAAACTCGCATGGCCCACCGTTCTGCAGAACGTGATCGGTGGTTTGCAGGGGATCATCGATCACGCGATGGTCGGACACCTGGTGGGGTTTGCGGGGAATGCCGCGATTGGTGTGGCGTTCCAGATTTTTCTGGTGGTGGTGGTGTTCATCGGCTCGCTCTTTACCGGGATGGGCGTGCTCGTTGCCCGCTACACCGGTGCCGGCAACGAGCAGGCGGTGAATCGGGCGGCGTCGCAGGCGTTTCTGCTGGCGGTGGCGTTGTCGGTCGGCGTGCTCGCCCCGGTGGGCTACTTCGCGGCGCCCACGCTGCTCGGAATGATCAACGCCGCGCCAGCCGTTCAGGCGGAAGCGTTGCCGTACTTGCGCATCATGTTTTTGTTCAATCTTGGCATGATGATGTTCTTCATGCTCAGCGGCGGGCTACGCTCTGCCGGCGACGCGAAGACACCGCTCAAGTTGGGGATCGCCATGACGGTGATGAATGTGGTGTTCAACATCATCTTCATTCGTGGTCTCGGTCCGATTCCGTCTTACGGCACCGCTGGCGCCGCGATTGGTACGGTGCTTTCCGGCGGATTGATCGCACTCTATTCTGTACGACAACTCTTCCGTGGCGCGTGGGTGCTCAGCTTCCAGCACGTGTCGTGGGCTCCCCACTGGGAGACGATCCGTGCCTTGTTCCGGTTTGGTCTTCCCGCCGGACTGCAGGGCATCGCGATGAATGTGGCGGGCGTCTTTATCCTCCGCTTCGTGGGCTCCACGGCCAGCAGCGCCGAGGCGCAGGCCGCGTACGCCATCGGCTATTCAGAGCTGTTCTCGCTGATTACATGGACGTCAATCGGATTGATGGGGGCGGCGGCGGCGGTGGCCGGACAGAACCTTGGCGCCGGACACCCGGAGCGCAGCCGCGAGGCAGTGCATCGCGCGGCGGGTATCGGCCTGACCCTGGCAGTCATCGTTGGCGCTTCATTTCTTCTCATCCCCGAAGCGTTACTCGGCGTCTTCGGCATGACCAATCCTGAGGTCGTCGCGGTGGGCCGAGAACTGCTGGCGTATCTGAGCGTATCCGGTCTGTTCATTACCGTTGCACTTACGTTCACCGGCGGGCTGCAGGGCACGGGCGACACTCGAAGCCCGCTCTACATCTCGCTGATCTCGCAGTTCGCGGTGCCGCTGGGGATGCTCACGGTCATTCAGAGCATGCGTCCGCTCGTTCCCTCCGACGTGTGGCTGGCCATTGTGATCGGCCATGCCCTGCGCTGTGTGCTGAGTGTGATCCGCTTCGAGCAGGGCAAATGGCGGACGATCAGTGTGGAGCGCTGAATCGAACGGCCGACGATCGCGCAGTTACGAAACCCGCGCCACTAACGCACAATCAGGTGCACGTCCTTGCTGTTTCCTCCGCGACTCTGACACCTCCGCGATGCCTGTCCGCACCTGGTCTTCACGCTCCGTCGCTCGGACCACCTCCACGCTCGCACTGGCCGTGCTGCTGACCACGGCATCGGGCGCCTGCGCCCGCCCCGCCGTGTCACTCGCGTCGTCCCCCACGCTGACGCCGGTGCCGGAGGCCGCTGCCCTGCTGCCATGGTCGCAACAGATCAGTGTGCGCGAGGGCTGGCTCACACAGCGCCACGGCATGCTGCTGCCCATGATGCGACGCCACGGGGTGAGCATGTGGATCGTGGTGAACGAGGAGTTCCACGACGATCCGCTGTCGCAGTACGTGGCACCACCGCGCCCCTACACCGGCAACCGCGATTTCTTCGTGTTTGTCGATGGCGGCCCGCAGGGGCTTAAGAAGTACGCGATCACCGCGTACACCGAGGAGAATCTCACGCGATTCTTCGAAGCGCCGAGTGACGAGCCTCGCCCACCCGCGGCCACCTTGCGCGCGCTGTACGCGCAGTGGAAGCCAGCCACCATAGCGCTCGGCATTCGTGGTCGCCGTGGCCAAACCCGTTCACTGGGCTACGATGCCTATCGGTTTCTCGCCGAGTCGATGGGCAACGAGGCGGAATCGCGCTTCACCAGCGCCAGCGATCTGATCGAAGAGTATCTCGATACGCGGCTCCCCGACGAAATGACGCATTACCGGAGCGCGGTGGCCGTCACCGAAGCCATCGTCAAACGGGCGCTCTCCAACGACGTGATCACGCCGGGCACCACCACGGTTGGCGATGTGCGGCGGGCACTGTTCGACATGCTCGGCGCGGCCGGTGTGCGCACATGGTTCCAGCCCGACCTTCGCATGCAGCGCGCCGGCACCGATATCGTCACCTCGCGAGGGTTTCTTGCGGTGGCCCCTGAGCGCATTGTGATCGAACCTGGCGATGTGGTGCATGTGGACTTCGGCATCACGTACATGGGCTTTGATACCGACTGGCAGAAAATGGCCTACGTGTTGCGGCCCAACGAACGCGACGTACCGGCCGGCATCAAGGCGGCGATGGCCAACACCAACACGCTCCAGGACGCGCTGATGCAGCGCCACGCGCGCCCCGGGCTCACCGGTGGTACGGTGTTCACGAACACGATGGCCGAGATGAAGCAGCTCGGCATCGAAGCCATGATCTACTCGCATCCGATCGGGGCGCAGGGGCACGGGCTGGGCAGTTCCATCGACTTCCGCAGCCCGCTGCGCAGCGACACCACGGCGCAGAACGCCAGGCTACGCCTCGGATCCTACATCTCGATCGAACTGAACACTGCTACGCCTGTTTCGGAGTGGGCGGGAAAGAAGCTCTTCGTGATGATGGAAGACGACGCGTATCTGACCGAGAGCGGTTACCGCTTCTTCCGCCCGCGCCAGGAATCGTTTTATCTGATCCGTTCGAAGTAGCGGCCGGTGGTGGCGCGCCGGCGCCTTACTTGATCGCGCCGGCCGCACCGGACCGTCGGGGATCAGCACCCGCGGTCACTGTCTTACCGTCCAGTCGTACCGCCGCGCCGTACCCCTCGCGCAATTCGCCACGCATGGAGATGAAGTTGAGGTCGTAGCCGAGCGCACGCAGACGCGTGATGACAGCGGGCGAGAAGCCATCTTCGAGTTGGAGCGTGTAGGGCGTCGGTACGCCGGCGCGCGGGGCGGCGGCTCCTCCGCCGCCGGGTAAAAAGCGCGGCAACTCCAGCGCTGCTTGCGGGCCCAGGTTGTAGTCGAGTGCGCCCAGCAACGTCTGGTAGATAGCGGACGTGATCCACGCATTACCCGCAGCACCCACCGCGAAAACCGGACGGTTGTCCTTGAACGCGATGGTGGGGGCGATGGTGCTGCCATGACGCGCATAGGGCAAACGCGATCCGTATTGCGTGGGGTCGGTGCCGTACGACGTGAGCTTGTCGTTGCTCAAGAAGCCCAGCCCCGGCGTTACGTAGAAGTTGCCGCCCCACGTACCGAGGGTTTGCGTCACGGCCACCATGTTGCCGTCGTTATCGGCGACAGTGTACGCTGTGGTGCCCGACGAGCGGCAGACCGTCATTTCTACCGCGTGATCGGCGCCGCACGGTGACAGGGCAGCGTCCACGTGATGCTCGTCGCCACTGCGCGCCGGCGGAGGCGTTGACGGCGGCGTAATGACGGGCGTCGCGGCCGTGAGGCAAGGCAGGGTGTCGCCGCGCACAGACGCCGGCGTGAGCGCAGCATTCGGGTTGTAGCAGCGCCAGCGGAGTCGGGCCGTGTCGCGGTCAATAATGGGCGCTACATTCACCGGCCACAGCGCCGGATCAGCAATCCGGTTGCGCGACGACGGTACGAGAAACCACGCGGTCAGCGCCGCGTGCAGTGTGGCCGCGTCGTGGGTATACAGCGACGGCGACGGGAACTGCTCCAGCAAGTGCAGTCGCGCCACCAACTCTGCCCCACCACTTACCGGCGGAGCACCCGAATACAACGTGTAGTCACGATACGTACCGCGCACAGGCGCGCGCTCCGGTGCGAAGTAGCGCGCCAGATCGCTGAGCTTCATGGCATTGCCTTTACTCCGCAGGTCGGTCACCCACTTGGTGGCGACGTCGCCCTTGTAGAAGCCATCGGCACCGCCAATGGCGATCCGCTCGAGTACCCACGCGAGATCAGGATTGCGCAGTGTGTCACCGGCCTGCAGCGGTTTGCCATCGCGAAAAAAAAGTGCGCGACTGCCCGGGTACTTGGCGAAGTGCTCACGCTCCGTGGAGAGCGTGGTGGCCAGTCCGTCGCTCACGATGTAGCCATCGCGGGCCGCCTTGATGGCGGGGGCGAGCAACTCGGCCCACGGCACGCGCTTGCTGCCGTACTTGTCCCACGCGGTGTACATGCCGGCCACGGTACCCGGCACGTTGGTAAGCACCGGACCATCGCTGGGATACCGTCCGTTCACCAGCAGCGAGGTGTTGCTCAGCGACGCGTCTTCCGGCACACGACTCATGAACTCGATGAGTGTGGGCGCACCGCGATCTTTGAGAGCGATCACCATCTCGCCGTAGCCGGCGATGCCACTGGCATCGGGCTCGACCACGCCGAGTGCGAAGCTCACGGCCACCGCCGCATCCACCACGTTGCCACCGCGGCGCATCATCTCGAGGCCCGCCTCAGTGGCGACAGGATGCGCACTCGACACCGCCGCGCGACCACGCGCCTCGGTGCGAAGCGCGGGGCGCGCCTGCAGCGCGTCGAAAATGACACGTTGCAACGCGCTATCGCTGGTCGCGGCGACCGCGCGTGGGCGCAGGGCACGGCGCACCGCGTCCCATTGCGCACGGCGTGCAACCGTTGCCGCATCGTTCTCAGCGAAGTACAGACGTGCCGAACGCTCCCAGAAGCGATCAAAGGCCGCGCCGTGGCGCAGTGCACGATCATCAGGAACCGCAGCCTCGGCAGCGATCCGACCGGCGTCAGGTGCGCGCGGCGCAGGAATGATGAACAGTGCGCCGCCCACTCCACGTGCGGCCGCCGGCCGCAGCGCGCGCTCGACGGCGCTCCGATCGAGCCCTCGGTCAGGATCACCGTTGTACGACACTGCCGTTTCGGTAAACTCCGCAATGGCGATGCGTTGGCCATCAGGCGACCAGTCGAGGTCACCATGTGCGCGCGAAATCAGGTTGCTGTAGCTGCCATCGGCCGGCACGGCGAATACCCCGTTGCGCGATGAGATCGCGAGACGACCATCCGGTGACCACGCGACCGCTTCGACACTGACATCGGTACTCGCGGTGGTCTCGGTGCCGCGCGCAACGCTCCGCACCACTACGCGCCGGCCGGTCTCGGTGATCACAATGAACGCCACCCGCTCCCCGTCGGCACTGATGCGGGGCGCACGCTCCGATTGCTCGATGGCGGTGAGACGTCGTTCTCGGCCGTCTCCTTCGCGCAACCACACGCGCGACGCGCCACCAGTGCCACGCGCGAATACCAGACGGCCACTGTCTGACACACTGGGCGAAACGTCGTGCGCGGCGTGCGTGGTCAACCGCGTGGGCACCGCCACTTCAGCGCCGCTGGTGGGCACCGTGATTTGCCAGAGGTCATAGTTCCCCGCCGAATCGGCGGCGTACACCAGCGCACGGCCGTCGGCAGTCCACGCGGGGTCGCGATGCCACGCCGAGCTGTTCGTGAGACGGACCACCGGCTCACCCGCACGGCGTTGAAGGTACAATTGTCCATCAAGGGCAAACGCCATCGCGTCGGTTCCCGACAGCGCGGGTTGCCGAGCACCGCGCAACCCGGCGGTATCGGGTGCGGACATCGCTGTCGAATCGCGGATTGCGCCCGCGCTGCGTGCGCGGGTAATGCTCACAGTCCGCATCACGTCCCCTTCACCCACGGTGACCACATGCTCCATGCCGCGCGTGACATGACCGAACACCGTGTAGTCGTGATCCAGGCGCATATTGTCCACGAGATTCACGTAGATCTGGCCGTCACCGGTGTCACGACCGCGAGTGGATATGCCCAACGTACCGCGGGCGTTGCGGGCTGCACCCACTTCATCGCGCATGAAGGTGTCGGTGACGGGATCATATTCGTCGGCACCCGGGCTACCACCCTGGATCACGAAGTTCGGGACGATGCGATGGAAGGTGAGTCCGTTATATCGTCCCGCTTCGGCCATCTGCACGAACGTCAGTACAGCCATTGGCGCCTCGGCAAAGTCGAGCGCGACATCAAACATCGCACCGTTGTCCAACCGAATCTGCGCGGTGGCGCCATCGAGCCCGATGAACGCAGAGGCGTCCGGGAACGGCGCGGGCACATAACGAGTCGTCTGCGCCGCAGCGACGGTGTCCGTAAGACGCGAAATCACTTTCGCAGCTCGCGCGGCGATCTCCGGATCGATGTCACGCAGGTGCGCGCGCAGCATCGGCAGCATCGAGATATCCGCGATCTCCGTCAGTCGATCCATGATCGCCACGCGTGGATCGCGCACCGTAACCCGCTGCATAGCCGTGAGCCGCGCGAAGGCCGCGAGCAGGTCCGCCTTGGCGGCCGGAAGTGCCGGCGACCCCTTCAGCTGTTCGGCGGCGGCCAACAGCAGACCGGCGTGGGTACTGGCAAGCGCCCAGCGCGCGTCGGCGGGCGTACTCATGGCGGCAATGGCCACATTGGCCGCGGTATCGCGCGCGAGTTGGCGCAGCGTCACGCTGTCGCCTAACGTCTTGGCGGCCTGTGCGGCATAGACGCGCGCCTGCCACACGTTCGACGTGGCGACGCTGCGCAGTTGCCTCGTTGCTTCGGCGCGATCAACTGTGGCGAGTGACACGAGCGCATGGGCGCGCATCCGCCAGGTACGCCCGGTTTGTACGATGCGACGCAGTGCCGCGTTTGGCGTCGGGCAGAGCGCGGGGCTCCCCATTAAGTCGATCGCCAAGAGCGCTACATGCTCGTCAGGGTCGGTCACCGCCGACTCCGCGCGGCTGCAATTGCCGGCCACACGCAGCGCCTGCCACCGGACCATCGGATCCTCATCGTTCACCCACGAACGGCCCATCGCCACGGCCACGCGGCGCACCTGCGCGCTGGTGTCACGAAGCGCGAGCGCCACCGTGGCGGAGTCGCGGTCTCCCGCGGCCGTGAGGGCTAGCAGGAGCAGTTGCCGCGCTTCAGCGCTGGTGTTGGTGCTCACGGCAGCGCGGAGCGCGGCGATGGCTGCGTCGGAAGGTCGGGCGCTGCGCGCCGTGCGGCGAAGATACGATTCCAGCCCGCGCGCAGCACCGCTGCGCTCTGTGGCCGACGCGGCGGTCAGGCCGCCGACCAGCGCTTGCTCGGCTGTGGGTGAGGCGCTCGCGGTGCGTCCCCAGTTCTCCAACAACGCGGAACGAACGCCGGCGTCGCGCTCCGCCTCGAGCAGCGACCCCCATGGGACGGCACCCTTGGACTGGCCCAACGCGTGCGCGACTGCCTGGCGCAGTAAGGCATCGGGGTCGCGCAGTAACGGGAGCAGGAGCGAGACCGCCTCCGGTTGTTCCAGTCGCCCGACGGCGCGTACCGCCGTACGCCGCACCGATGGGCTGCCGGCCGAGAGCGCGGGCGCGAAGGCCGTCGGCGCCGCGCGCTCGTGCTCGAGGCGAAGCACAGCCAAGAGCTCGGGGGAGGGCTGGGCCGCTGCGGCGCGGACCGAAAAGAGCAGCAGCGCACTCACAGTGGCGCTGGCGAACGACGAACGGCGCATAGTCGGGCGGAAAGAGGGTGACGGGGAGGAGGATACGCCTGACCTCACGCTACGTCGAGGATCTGGCGACCTCGGCGATCCGGTACCGACTGCTCTCGGCCCCTGCGTCGAACACGACAGGGGCCGTCCGCGTATTCTACGTACCATAGGTGCAGCGCCCCGATTGGCGCCCCCTGTCCTCAATTCTCTCTGGAGTCCGCATGCGGTCGTTCCGCGTTGCTTCGCTGTCGTTCGCGGTCGCAGCCTTCGCTGCCCCTCACGTGACGGCGGCGCAGGCCCCGAAGATCAATCAATATGGCAACCCGGCCACGCTCAAGCCGGCCCCCACCCGCGCCGTGATCGACGCGCGGGACCTGCAGATCCGCCTGTATCAGTTTGCCGACGATTCAATGATGGGGCGGCAGGTGGGTCGCATGGGCAACCAGACGGGGACCGACTATATCGCCGCCGAGATGAAGCGCCTTGGGCTGCTGCCAGCCGGCGACAACGGCACGTATTTCCAGGTGTTGCCGTATCATCTGCGGAAGTTCACCCCGTTCTCGAAGCTCACAGTGAGTGGGAATCCGCTGCAGTGGAACACCGATTTCGTCGCCGTGCCGGGACAGCGTGCCCCCCGTCCGCTCGTGAATGTGGAGGTGGTGTTCGGTGGGACGCAGGGCGATACCAGCACGCAGATCACCGCCGCGGATGCCGCCGGTAAGCTCGTGGTCCTGCTCGCGGCGCCTGCCGGTCCGCGTAGCGGACAAGGGCAGGCGTTTGCGGTGCGTGGTGGATTCGCGCCCGCTGCGGCGCGGTTTGCCGATGCGGCGGCGGTTGCGACCATCGACCTCGACGGTCTGACACCGGCGCAACGCGTGGCGATCAACGAGCCCACGACGGCCTCTCAGATCGCGCCATCGCGTGGTGGTGGTGCCGCCACCGCCCGCAGTGGGGCGGCCCCGGCACCCGTCGACTCGATCGCGTTGCTCAAACAGCTGGTGGCGGCGCTCCAACCTCAAGCGGTGCTTCGTATCACGCGCGATGCCGCGGCCCGCATGTTCAACGTGCCATCGATCGATGCGTTGGCGGCCGGTGCCAAGGGCGGTACGGTGAATGCCTCGCTGGAAGTCGTGGAGTTCCCCACCGACTGGGCGCGCAACGTGGTGGCCGTGCTTCCGGGCAGCGATCCGGTGCTCAGGCACCAGTATGTCGCCATCGGTGCGCACAACGATCACGTGGGTTTCGCCCCCGTGGTGGACAAGGATTCGCTCCGGGCGTTCAACATCGAGCGCAACAAGCTGCTGCTGGCCAATCAGATGAAGGGGCTCGGGCCCGACTTGCTTAGCAAGATCCGTGTGAATATGGACAGTATTCGACGCCTCCATCCGAAGCCGCGCCTCGACTCGATCAACAACGGCGCCGACGATGACGGCTCTGGCTCGATGGGTGTGCTGGAGATCGCCGAGGCGATGCAGGCGATGCCGATCAAGCCCAAGCGCTCCACGCTGTTCGTGTGGCACACGGGCGAAGAAGCGGGTCTTCTGGGCTCGGCGTACTACGCCCGGAACCCCACCGTGCCGATCGATAGCATTGTGGCACAACTCAACGTGGACATGATCGGTCGCGGGCGCGCGGACGATCTGCCCGGCGGCGGCCCGGACTACGTGGGCGTGGTAGGATCATTCTTTGACTCCAAGGATCTGGGCGAGACTGTGCAGGCGGTGAACAAGAAGCAGTCCGCGCCGCTCACGCTTGACTACAAATTCGACGACCCGATCGACTGGGCCGGCTACAACAACATTTACGGTCGCAGTGATCACTATAACTACGCGCAGCAAGGCATTCCGATTGCTTTCTTCTTCACCGGTCTGCACGGGGACTATCACCAGCGGTCCGACGAAGCGGAGTTCATCGACTATCCGCACTATGCCAAGATCACCAACTACATCAAAGAACTGGTGGTCGAGGTAGGCAACGGCCCGCGTCCGCGTTTGAACGGCACGCGGCCGGCGAAGCCCAAGGTGATTGTCCCGTAACGGCACGACCGCATAAACGCAGCACGGGGAGTACGCGATGTTTGGCGTACTCCCCGTTTTCATGGCGGCGTACCGATCACGAGCTACCGCAAGCGTGTCCACCGGATGGCCACGAGCCGCAACGTTTACACCCACGTACGGCATCACTTCGCCTAACCGCGCCACGCGCACTCCGCGCCATGTGAAAACCGGAGCCGAGGCCTGCACGGCGGCCAACTGAAATGCACCGCCGAACGATTCAGTGTGACGCGGTCCGCGTATCAAACGACTGACCAGCCGTCACGCTCCACCGGGTTATATGGCACTCGGCTGACATCACGAACCGTCGCTCCTTACATCGTGGTGATCTTGGGCTTGTCGTCCTTCCGCCCGTTCTTCACATACTTGTCGAGCCACGCCACCCAGCGCGCCCATTGATCCATTACCGTCTCGCGGGCGATGGGCCCGTGGTCCTCGTACGGATACATATACAACGACGTCGTTTTGCCCAGCCCCTGCAAGGCGTGGAACAGCTTGGTGGAGTTGATCGGGTCTGTGCCGACGTTCTGGTCTTCGGTGCTGTGATACATGAGCAGCGCGCCAGTGAGCCGATCGGCATACAGGAACGGCGACATGTCAAGATACGTCTGCCGGCCCTGCCACAAATCCCGCCGCTCACTCTGGAAACCATTCGGCGTCAGCGTTCGATTGTACGCACCATCGCCGGCAATGCCCGCTTTGAAGTATGGCGTGTGTACCATCGCATTCACGGCGCTGAAGGCACCGTAGCTGTGTCCGCCGATACCCAACCGATGGCGATCCACGAGCTGCAGCGTGTCGAGCGCATCAATCACGGCCGCCAGATTGTTGCGCAGATCCACCACGTAGTTGTCATTCGGCAGCTGGCCTTCGCTGGCGAAGATCGGTGCATCCGGTTCCACCACGGCGTAGCCTTGCGTCACCAGAAACGACATGGAGCGCGGGCCGAACGTGGGGAAGCGGTTGCCGGCCGCGCCACCCTGTGCGACGCCGCGATCGTACGCTTCCTGGTTGTCGTACTCACGTGGATAGAACCAGAACATGGCCGGAAGGCGCGTGCCCTCTTTATAGTCAGCAGGCAGGGTCACTTTCACATTGAAGCGGTAGCCGTCCGCGCGACGAGCCACGACGGTTTTCTTCACCGCGTTGCTGATCTCCGGCATGAGATCCGTGTTACTGGTTAGCTGCTTCGCATCCTTGCTCGCCAGCGTCAGGACGTACGACTGTGGAACCACGGTTGGTGATTCGCGCTGGATCACGGCCCGTGAGAAATCATCATCGAGCGGCGCACTGATCGTCTCCAACACCGTGCCCGAACTCTCGTAGAGCCGCGACCGCGCGCCGGTCCGGATCTCGATCTTCTCCACGAATGCCTTGGGCATTGCCCCCGCGCTATCCGGCGTGCTGCCTTGCGAGAAGACGGACTGGCCATCGGTCGAGACCATCACGATGGGCGCACCGCGCGTTCCCGCGCGCGTGACCAGCCCACCCGCAGCCACGCCGCGTCCACCAGCGCCGCCGGGCGCCGGCGTGACGGTGGTGCGTGCCGCGCTGTCGCCACGCGCGCGAGCCCGCGGCGCAACGACAGTGAACTTCGCGTTGTTCTCCGTCAGAAAGATCGCCTGCTCAAACGTGCCGCCCGTCCCCGTTTCGGTCACGAAGAGAATACGACCGTTGTCATTGAAGCGGGCCGCCGTGATGCGATTGGTGGTTTCGTAGATCGCCTTGGCGCCCGTGGAGTCGAACGGCGGCTGCCAGTGCATGAGGCGGTCACCGCGGCGGGCAAGCGACGCGGAATCCGCGCGCGCCGCACCGTTGCCGGCCGCTGGCGCGAGTTGCGCGTAGAGCAGGCCTGGGGCAAACGGATGCCACGCGAGATTGCGCTTGCCGGTGTCCGGCGCGGCCGCGCGACCAAACCCACCGGCTGCGGCCGCTGGACGCGGCGTCGGATCGGTGGGGTCCACCGGTTCCTCACCCTCGCGCAG
>Ga0105045_10000589_pt1 | contig 27311 bp, 37 predicted proteins | sample MAT02_FD_78089 | JGI IMG/M metagenome (GOLD analysis project Ga0105045, IMG submission 78089) | Freshwater microbial communities from Lake Fryxell liftoff mats and glacier meltwater in Antarctica - MAT-02 (megahit assembly) | ecosystem: Environmental > Aquatic > Freshwater > Ice > Liftoff... | reverse complement strand
TATATTGGCTAGTGCCTGCTGCGGATTAGGAATATCCGAAAGACTGTTCGCCTTCCCTAGATACCTCTCATCTGCCGTTGCCTCAGTAAGCGACCCGCCCGCTGGCTGAAATATGTTCAGCACTGCTTTGGTTATGAGCACCGCAAACGCTTCTTGGCCAATCGGCGGGTTTGGCCCAGATTGCGCCGCCAACAGCTGAAGGACATTCTGTTCAGCCGACGTGAACTGATTGTAAATAGGTAGGGCCATTGTCTGCTTTAGGTTTTAATAAACATACCAGGCCTGTCCGGCACGGCAAAGCTTGTGGCGACGTTATAGCTTGGGCCTAGTGTCATGACTCGGTTGCCGGTGCCGGTAGTAGCAACCGCCGCAAACAAAGTAAGCGCAGGGGCCCAGCAGACACCCCACCAACTGTTATCGGCAGCCGAGGTGCGGATGGTCCACGTCATTCCGTTCGGTGACGTCATGACCCGGTTGCCCACGCCATCTATGGCGGTAGCAACAAATAAACTTAACTCCGGCGACCAGCAGACAGCAACCCACTGATTGTCCACTGGCGATGTGCGGATGGTCCACGCAATCCCGTTTGGCGATGTCATCACCCTGTTTCCGGTTCCAGTAGTAGCGACCGCCACGAATAGGCTCAATTCCGGCGACCAACAGACAGAAAGCCAGTTGTTATCAGCCGCCGATGTGCGGATGGTCCATGTCGTTCCGTTCGGTGACGTCATGACTCGGTTGCCCACGCCAGTATTAGCAACAGCCACGAACAGACTTAACTCAGACGACCAGCAGACAGAGTGCCAATCATTGTTTGCAGCCGACGTGCGGATTGTCCACGTGGTTCCGTCTGGCGACGTCATCACTCGGTTGCCGGTCCCGGTAGTGGCAACAGCCACGAATAAACTAAGTTCCGGCGACCAGCAGACAGCGCGCCAGTTGTTATCCGCAGCCGAAGTACGGATCGTCCAACTGATGCCGTTTGGTGACGTCATGACTCTGTTGCCCACGCCGCTTATGGCGACAGCAACAAACAAACTTAACCCAGCAGACCAGCAGACAGCAACCCAGTTGTTATCAGCCGCCGATGTGCGGATGGTCCATGTCGTTCCGTTCGGTGACGTCATGACTCGGTTGCCCACGCCGGTATTAGCAACAGCCACAAACAAAGTAAGCGCAGGAGCCCAGCAGACGCCAAACCACTGATTATCCGCAGCCGAGGTGCGGGCCGTAAATACAGCCGCATTGTCGATTTGCCTTGGTATTGCAGCGGCAAGGACGGGGTAGGTAGCTATTAGATATACAGCGCCGTTGGCCAGAACATATCCAGCCGGGGCGACGCGCGCAGTAGTGAGCAAGTCTCCCGCCTCTAACCCACCACCGCCGCCAGCAGGTACCGCCCACTCCACGGCGGTTTCCGCGACGTTCACACGCAGGAACCTCCCTGTCTGACCAGTAAAGCTCGGGAAGGTCGCCCCCGACGCGCTCAACGTCGTGCCAGTAATGCTCAACCCCCCGCCTAGGACGATGGGGGCAACATCTCCCGTCGCACCGCGTCCTAGAAGCTGCGAAGCTGCAAGGGCCAAATCCGACGAAGCGCCGGAGGTGTTGGCCGCACGGACCTTGACCGAGTTTGCGGCCATGTCCGCGCCTGCCTTTTGCTCTGTATTGAGCATCGCCTTAACTGCCAGAACCTCAAAGGGCTGCACCCCATTTACGTTACCTGCCGTCTGCCCATCGGACTTTTGCTCTGCCAATAATTCAAGTAAATTACTTTTGGGTGAAGTAAGCTCGTTATAAATGGGCGTTGCCATAAGTTAATGGCTAGCCTGTATGCCCTGTTTGGTTAAGCAGTCAAGGTCGTTTAACCAGTCCTGCCATGAAAAAGCCCCACTCAATTAAGAGCGGGGCTTTGCCTAAATTAACTATCTATCTAGCTTAGATAACGTCAGTTACGATGTTAGAGCAAAGCTCGCTAAGGCCCAAGTCCTGCGCGCAACGCTTATACAGGATTGGAATTACACCGTGGGGACGACGAGCCTGGAAGGCGCGCACGAACTGATACAGGAATTGGCCGTTGTCGCCAAACTTGTTACAGCTATCCTTGGAGTAGAACCAGCTAAGCTCGCCCATAATGAACTGTGCATCAAACTTGCTCATACCTTCGCCAATAAAACGCTCAGGGACCAGACGCTTGAAGGTGCCCTTGGAAACAAGGAAGCCAACTTCATGCCGGGCATTGATCCAAGCGGGATTGGTGGCATTTTCCACACCAAAGTCAGTGACGGTCTCGACAAGAGGCTCAATGAAGTTGGGGAAGCCAGAACCATTCACCGTGTTGAAACGGAGGGGCTGTTGGTCAATCGCCATTTTGATTTGGCGATAAGGATACTCGATGAAGGCATACTTCATGAGGGCGTCTTTGGTGTCCTTGAAGGAACCTTGAACGGCAGCGAGAAGATCCTGCTTAACACCAGCCTCATTACGCAGCGACTCGATTTGCTCAGAGCCAGCGATGAACACGAAGTGACCGCCCGCACCATCGCCAAAGAACTCAGGCGAGAGATTATCGCGCATGTAGTTGGAGAGAGCTACGAGGAACTTGTATCTGACCGGCTGGGAGGGGAGACCGCCACGGAAGTTGACAGCAACCTGATTGTAGCCACCAGTAAGCACTTGGCCAAGGGTGGTATCGCCAGTTTTCACAACTGCCTTCACGCCGGAAAGGGTGAGGAGCTGCGAACGAATGTCAGCCGAGTTAAGGGACTTCACTGCATCCTTAAGATTCATCTCCGCAACGCGGTAAGAATCCAGAACAGAGTAGCGAGCCTGATTCAAGCAGATGACCGGACCTTCGCCACGCAGGGTGCGGAGCTTGGTGGTAAACTCAGTCTGGCCGTTCTTGGCGGCAGGACCAGTAGTATTACAGTTGTCAATGGTGTCGGAAAAGGCGGGAGCGGTAAGGCTCTGGCCAGTAACCATGCGGTTAGTAACCAAGGTGCGGATTTCCGTGCCCGAGTTATTTGCGGTTGTGCCACCTTCGATAAGATTGGCGTAGGGGTCGTTGAGCGCGAGGAAGCGAATAACATCGTTCCGAAGAGTTGAAACCTGATTGGCGATGCCCTGGGAGTATTGTGCCGGGGTCAGATCGCAGTATGAAGTAGCCATGATGAAAACTTGAATGAATTGTTGTTGGTGCGCTTACAGGACAGGAACCGAAGCACCGAATTACCGGGTCCATATTCTCCTGCTCCTTGGCGACTGGAACAATCATTTACCCTCCGTATGAGGGGCCATGTTTTACTCTAGCGACTTGCGGCGAATTGTGCCTACAACCGCGAATCTCCAACTGGCACGCACACACTTAGAACTTACATTTAACCGGAAGTCAATAGTTTTTTACACACTGCCTCTATCCCCTGTAAAGTTTTCACCCCATGCAGCCACACCGGGAATAGTTTTTCCCCGAAAAACGGATTAGTTACAGTCCCATATCCCTTGGCTTCCCATAGATACGCATCTCCCTTCCACGGATTATCCGCAGTCCCTAGCCGATAGTCCGAGTAAATAAGTCTGCTAGCCAAACCTTCCGCACACATGCTATTCGCGTGGTAGGCATCCCACCCAATGTTTTCCGGCGAGTTCAGTATGCCCCGGTTCTTCTGCCAGTAGTCCACCGCAATAATGCAGTTACCGTTAATATGCTTACCTCCCGCATCCCCCACTTCCAGCCAAGCGCCAAGGACGCTCTTCCCCGCTTCACGGCAACTATCCCACTCGGCCTTGAGTTGGTCTATCCAATCCTTGGCCAATGGCACGCAGTCACACTCCATGAACATCACCGCGTCTATATCCAAGCCCCTGCGCTGCATGTTTATCGCCGCCAAGTAGCTATCCCCCATCATGGCATTGGGACCAGCGGGCCAGCCGTTGCCTTTCCGCTCGGTAACATGGGTCAGCACATGCTGAAACTTCTGCTTAACCGCACTCACCAAGTTGGGATCAACCTTCATGTCATAGCGATGGGTGAGCATGAGAATCACATCCTCGCGTTTCCCGTCCTCTAAATCACAGATAAGCTTAAGCAACGCCACCCCCTGATTGTAGTCCAAGGGGGACATTTGCATGTTGAGCAAGATTTTACCGCGAGAGGATTTTTTCATAGTCTTGCTTTGCTTTGTCCGCCCCGCCCCAACTCCACCCTTGGACCAAATTACTTGGCGGTTGCTCTACCTTGTCGGTGTCAATCACTTCGTATCGCTCCGCACAGGCAATCAGGACGTAACTGCCAAGCGTGTTGAACTCCGAAAAGTGACAGGCCGGGTAATTCCCCGACTGCTTAAGCACCCACTCACTAAAGGGTATGCCGTGCAGCGTCTCCATGTATCCGCGCAAGTCCCGATATGTCGCCACGGGATGAACGGCAGGGTGCCTTACCATAGTCTCATAGTTACACGCCACCCCCAGCGCCAGGCTAGTTGGCTTCCGCCAGATATACCACGGCTCGCTATGCTGATACATCCGCATTAACAGGTATGGCTTCTCGTCCTTGAAGTAGTCATTCGGGGCCACCAAGTCCGTAAAGATGCAGTCCGAATCAATATGCAGCACGTAGTCAGCCTTTGGACACAGCACATCGGAGTAGCACTTCATTACCTGATGATGATTGAACTCATACCCCTTCTTTGGAATATAGCTCCTCACCAGAATTGGCAGGTCGGACCGGCTATGCTTCGCTGCCAATGCCACGAAGATTGCTTCGTCGTCCACCGGACACGCCAATGTTACGCCCCCAAATCCAAACGCGAACTTCTCAATGGAGCGCAAACAAAGCACCGCCCAATCATAGTCTTTCCGGTAGGTTACAAGTAGAATATCGGTTCTCATTTTAGTGCTTGGTAAATGGCATGGTAAGCTCGACCACATCGAATCCCTTAACCACAACTACCTTGGCCAAGTTATGCTGGCTGGCGTCAAAGTATCTATGCCCAAACACCTTGGCCTTAATCTCATCCTGCAACCACGACGCCCACACCGGATAGTTTTCCAGTAGCGGCGGATTCTTGCAACTCTCCTTGAGGTAGCGGGCCACTGTCTTGCTGATCCAGAACACCGCCCCGCCTGTCCCGTGCAAAGTGCCGTCCAAGTCCTCAACATCTACGTCCGCCACGGCAACCCACGCCTTGCTCAGTTGCGCCTCAAGCCTGACGTTGTTCATAACGTGCGCGCCCTTTGGTTCCAAGATAACCCTGTCCTCAACCAGAACACCATAGCCACTATCAGGCAACTCCTCGCCCAGCACGGCCATTGCTGAAATAACCGTAGGAGAATCCGCATACTTTTCCTCAAACATCGCACCTTTTACGTTGAGATACGGAATCTCCTCGGGCCTGTTTAAGAGCACGACTTTACTTGCCGCGTTTAACCAGGAGTCGAGCGCGCTTTGCTGAATCTGCGCAACCAACTCCCGCTTCTTTCCCTTTGCCGGAATGATCTTGGCGACAACTACGCTATACCGGACCAGTCTATCATTTACAATATACATAAGATTTTAATTAGAAGTAACTTAACGAGTGTTATGCGGGCCAAAGTGCGTTTCGCCCGTGTGCAAACAAACCAAACCAGTGTCCAAGTAAATAGGGATGCCCAGCTTACCGGCACGAAGGCAGAACGCCACATCCTCACCTTGGCCTACAACGTCAGGCGTGAAGTAGCCAACCGGCTTCTCGGGTTGCCCTTCATTGTTCATTGGCAGGATATGCGGCCATTCAGTTTCAGCCGCAGCCTTCATCTTTTCCATAACCGAGCGGTGAATACGCATCATGCCCGTCCCCACCCAACGCTGTTCCCGTAGTCCGCCAATCTGATTGTAGTCATGCAGGACGGCATTCTCCACGTCAGACGCAAACCCATCCGCGCATTGACCACGGCCAAACTCATGCCGCCCAAAGTAGAGAGCGCCGACAATAGGCTTATCCACATCATGCGACATTATCCGGCTAAACGCAGTTTGCGACGTAAACTTAGACGGGATATTGCAGCGATACCTTTGGGTAAACAAAGCCTCGTTGCCAAACGGCATAATCATATCGTCGTCCAAAAAGATACACCACTCCGCATCTGTCTTGAGAAACTTGTCCACCAAGATATTCCGGCTCTCATGGATAAGCGTGCGCTTCTCAATCATAATGCCGATCTTTTCCGGCCCATACTTGGCATAGTTGGCAAACAGGGTGTAGTGGGTCTCAATCGAGACATTCCGGTAAACGGGCAGGAGCACCATTACATTGCGCCCGGTCCAGTGGATGACGTCATGCGGCTTCATCTTGGCCTCATCTTCAAGCACATGCTCAATCGCCTCAATGGACGGCGAGCTTTTGCCTTTGCGCCAGTTGTAAATACTTTGGGGGGTTACTCCAAAGTATCTAGCCGCTTCCGCTGGCCCAAGCTCTTCGCACTTGGCCAACACCTTATTGATTAGGGTGGGCATGGTGTTATTCTCCGCCAATAGCGTCGAACTCTTCTTCAAGTGTCTTGGCCTTGGTAGCTTTCGGCGCGTCCGCCTTGGACGTGGAGATAACCCCGCGCTTAGGCACGGTCGAGGAGGCACCACGCACCTTGTCCAAGTCCTCCTTAAGCTTGGCAATCTCCGCGTCCTGTGCCTTAATGCGCTCTTCGCTGCGGGCCAGTGAGCGTTTAACCGGGTAGAGGAGCGTCGAGTCGCGCACCATGTTCAGATACTCGTCATCGGTAATCCCAATAGACGACTTGGCAATGTCGCGCAGTTGCTTGCGGTAAACATTCTCTTCCTTGAGTTCCGCAATCTTCGCGGGCGTAGCGTCCGCTGGAATAGCCAATTCCTTAAAGTCGTTATCCTCAGTTGCCATCTTGGAAAGAAACGTGTCGATCTTCGTCTTGATATTTACCGAGCGTTCCTGTTGGGCCTTTTCCTGTTCGCCAAAATACTCCTTGGCACGGGCCTTCTCGCTCTCAATGTAGCGGATCTTGTCTGAACTTAGCCGGGATTGCTCTTGAATAGCCGCATCCAACGCCAAGGCATCGGCAGGGTTAGTCTCGGTAAGAGAATCGCGGATTCGGTTAAACAAAGCCTTCGCACTCACGCTTGATCCATCGGCTAGCTTGTAGCTTTTGTTCAGGCGGGCAAACTTGACCAGTCCGCCCTCAGAGGTAATCAGGTTAATCAGCCCTTCGCCCGCACTGTTGTCTTTGAGCAGGTTCACAATGTCCACTTCCCGCGAAGCAATCACGTCATCGAACTTGGTCTTAACCTCGGGGTCGGTCTCCAATTGATAGCGGCGGCGATACATGGACAGCTCATCCACTTGCTTCTGGACCTCGGGATTAGAACTACCCGACTCATTCAGCTTCTTCTCCAGCTCTGCCAGTTTGGTAGCTTTCTCGGCCAATTCAGCCTTGGTAGTAGCCACGATATTAGCCGTCTTTTTTACCTTGTCCAGCAAAGCGTTGATGCGGCGGGCAGTCTTGGGCTTATCCAGTGGCGAGGGGGTCAAGTCCTCATCGGTCAAATCGGTAAAGTCATCTGCAACCACGGCAGGCTTTTCCCCAACCACCGCCACGGGCTTGTCCTCAACAACTACCGCAGGCACTTCATCTACCTTAACGGCAGGCTTGCCATCGCCAAAGTCGTCCACGACGACGGCATCATCCGCCTTGGCACCGGCAAAGGGGTCATCGCCATTTGCGAATGAATCGAAAATCCCCTCAAGTGCTTTTTCTCCACTGGAAGGGGTCGAGCCCTTGCCGTCTTGGATGATCTCTTGGGATACCTTATTGTCGGAAGCAGGCGGCGTGTCCTGCTGAATTACTTGTTCAAGTATATTTTCGGCCATAAATTTGTTGGTTCTAGCGTTCCATTTGATAATCTGTCTCGTTGCCCTCTTCCATACCTTTTAGGGTAGAAAGCTTCTCTAGCTCTTTCACGCATTGGCCCCATCCTTGGGTCTGCCCACTTGTGAAGTGCATAACGTGCGCGTCGGGGCTAACCGACACGGACGGCGCGAGGTAGGCGAGGAAGCCTTTTAGCTCCTCACCCGCCTCAGTTGTCAGGAATTTGGCAATAGCCATCCTCCCTTTCTTACTTAGTTCAGTTGTCATAGCAGGTATTACGCATTGAAATGAGTGCCGATTTAGCGGGAGAATCTGGAAGAGATTGGATTTTAGCATCCAGCTCTATCTTAGACACCACACGAACCCCCGACCTAATCGAATACGGAGTTTTATCCTTAGATAGAGCAGGCCATCCCCGATCAAACATACGATATGAATCCCCTAATATTTTCGCACGTAGATGTGCGGGAACTATGGGTAAATTCGCAGCACGGAATCGAAGCCATAGCACCAACCTAAGAAATCTGTTTTTTATAATGTTTGTCATTGGTTAAAAGTGTAAGGTTCTAAAAGATAAAGAATACCCTTTTCCTTCATAAATGTTGGTATCCATCCGAACTTGGAAAGGCGTTCTTTATGTAGCTGGTTCAAGAAGCTCTTCCAAACCCATGCTGGATAAGTCTTACAAAGGTCGTAAAACTCGGAAGGGAAAAATGTCCCCTCTAGGCAACCCTCAACCCACATAAGGATTTGCAGGTTAATCCCCTTCTTGCCATTGAGCGCCCGATTAAGCGCAACCGGCTCATTACAAGGTAGGTCTATCCCCCTGCTATCATGGTAGTAATAGCATTGAAGCGGCGAGAATCCATCGGGGTCAGGAGGCGTAGGGCGTAACTCAGCAAACGGCGTGGGGTAACTCAAGTAAAACTCAAACTCTGCGCTGATCTTATCGGGCACTCGCTTAACTTTATTGGTGGTTGTCATAGTTAGTCCTTAATCGCATACATAACAAACAGGACAGTTAGAATACTTATGACAGTAAAAACGAGAGCATGACCGCCCGTCCCAATATCAGGGCCGTAAGCTACTGATAGTAAGAGAGAATGTGACAGGAGAAAACTGATAGTTGTGACGCCCATGGTATATTTTTGTTATTGGTTTGTTCCTTACACCATTGGCTGACCCTGTGGCATCCCTTGCTGACCCTGTTCGGCCTGCTGTTGCTGTGCCTGCGCCTGCATCGCGTCATTCAAAGCCTTCTCGAAGTCCGCAATCTTCTTCTTGCTCCCGTTAATCTCTTCTTTGGGCCATTGCTTCTTCGCCACGCCTTGCATGTAGTGCGCGGCGTAATGTTGAAGGGCCAACTGAGCTATGTCCAACTTGCCACCTTGAATCAGGTTTGGAATACCCGACTCAACAACCTGGGCGTGAACCCAATCATTGTCCACGGGAAGGACTGGAACGGCCATTCCAAGCATCATGGCGGCGTTCTCCAAGGTCTGCTGGCGCTGTGCGTCGAGAATCATGGACTGATCGCCTTCCGGCAGTAGCACGTTCGCGGCAAAGTGCATGCCACCAGCCGCCTCCGCTTGCACCAGCTCCAATGCGCGTTGGTTGTAAAGCGGGTTATTGGCCTTGCTCGCGGCAAACTGCGCACGCTGTTGCGCGGCAAAGGGGGTGAAGTCGAGAATCGTCTGGATGCTCGGCTGCGTGACGTAAATCACAATCTCTTCCTCAGTCAGCTTGGTAAGCAACTTCTCGCGCAGCTTCTTCGCGTCCGCATCCGGCGAATCAGGATCGGTTAAACGAAGCGTAATCGTGTTAATCAACCCGGCAACCTGCATTAACCAGTTATCCAACAATGCCTGTTGAATCTCCTGCTCTTTGGCAACTGCCGCATTGACCTGTGCAGCCTTAATGTCCGATGGGGCCAAGGGAATAGGAGGCACGTAAGCACCAATCTTTTCCTGCGCCAACCGCGTCATCTGGACGTCCAGACTCATGTAGGCTTCCACATTCTGCGGTAGGGCCGCAGCCGCACCATTGAACGTCCCGCCCGACACAATCATCATCGTGTCATTGACCAGTAGCTTAACCGCATTGGCGTCCTTGGCCTCGGCTACTTGAATCTTTAGCTTGTTCTGGTTGCGTAAGTTATCAATCGAATCGTTACGAATCTTCTCCACTTGGATAGACATGTCGAAAAGAATCTGACCGCCGCCCCAGCTACCAAGAATCGTGCCGTCGCCATAGTCAAACACCATGGGCACACACACGTAATTCATGGAGTCATAGGCATCCTCTTTGCGGTAGAGGATTTTCATAGAATCACCCTTACTGTCCCGCAAGATGATGTAATGGCTTACCTTGCCGCTAAACTCACGGGCGAATAGGTGATAGGTCTTCACCAGCTTGCTCCCCTTTGCGTAGGAATAGCTCTCAACCGACTGGCGAATAAGCTCCTCGTAAGAACGCTCCTCAGAACGGGACTGATCCGCTGCCACAGGCGAAGCCTCATTGACCGCCTCAACTACCGAGTCCTCGTCCCATTCCTTTAACCCGGCCTCCTTGTTCTTCCGAAGAAGCGCAATCAGCTCACCAGGCTTGTAGTCCCACTTCACACAGAAAAACCCAATGTCCTCGTCCATGATTTCCGTGCCAGTGGGCACAAAGCCCTTGTCCATGCGGACCAGTGACGGACGCCACTCATACTTGTCAAAGTAGGCCGCATAGCCTACGCCAAAAATGCCGACCTCGCGGGACAACCCACGAATGAAAAAATTCCACTTCTTCCAAGAGCGAATGGCCTCAGTGATTGCCGAGCGGAAGAACTGATCCTTCTCAATTCCGTTTGGCCAGCCAATTGGCAGTTGCGCGGCTGTCAGATACTTGGCCTGACACACCGGCATGTAGAAGCGCGGGGGAATCTTATTACACTCAGTCGAGAGGAAGCCTGTGGAGATATTGGTCTTCCAAGCCTTGCCTTGGTTCTTAAGGGTGCGGGCGTTGTAAGGGCGGTCCCCGTTCAGCTTGCTCGTAATCGCGGCAGCATGAGACACGCCCTTGTCCCAATCCTGCACTAGCCGTTCGCAAATGTCGAAGGCTTGCTTGCCGCTTGTAACGACGCGCCCCTCTTCAATCTTTTTGCCAGCCTCCAAGTCCGGGCCATTGCCCATGTCGTCGCTTGCCCCGCCGTCGCCATCATCGAGAAAATCGTCTTTCATTTGTTAAGCAGACCTTGGGAATGGCTAAACACGTAGTCAAATCTTTTTTAATCACGCCCTAGCTTTTTGTGAGTTTCACGCGGACATTGCCGTAATCGCGGGGAATATTGGGGAATATCGCTGTTTAACCGAGTTTACCGTAGGCAAAACGGGCGAAAACTTGCGTGCCTACGTTAAAGAAACGTGCAAGGCTTACTTGTTTGACAAAGCATTATTCTACGAAAGTAAGTTAAGAACTTTGCCTCCCACGCACAAACCATGAATACCACTACTGAAACCTTTTCCCTTGAAAGCAACGGCGCGGAAGCCACTCCCCGCCATGCCGCCGTTGCCGTTGGCTCACTCAACCTAAGCTGCGAGGACTGCATGGAGCTTATGGCTCGCTATCCCGATAACCATTTTGACCTGGCTATAACTGACCCGCCTTATTTTGCAGAATACGGAAAGCCAAATTATGCAGGCGCGGATACCACCAAAAAAGGAATAACTCGTTTCCCAACCAAACAAAAAAATTGGCATGTTCCAGATGCAGAATACTTTAATGAGGTTGCCCGAGTTTCTAAAAATCAAATTATATGGGGGTGCAATTATTACGCAAAACACATCGCTAGTGTTGGTCGGATTGTTTGGGACAAAGAAAACGATTCTAGCACTTTCAGTAAATGCGAGCTGGCCAGCCATTCATTCGGGCTTAGAATTGATTGCTTTAGGTATCGCTGGAATGGAATGCTCCAAGGAGACATGAGTAACAAGGAGAAAAGAATCCACCCGACCCAAAAGCCGGTCGCTCTCTACCGCTGGCTTCTCGCCAACTACGCCATCCCCGGCCAACGCATCCTAGATACGCACCTTGGATCGGGCTCGCACGCCATTGCAGCCCACTGCGCCGGGATGCACCTGACCGCCTGCGAAATCGACGCGGACTATTTTGCAGCGGCTAAAGAGCGCATCGCCCGCGAAACCGCGCAGACAACCTTACTTTAATTTTTGCTCACTTCCTTGCTTGACCGTAATGCTTGACCATTACATGAAATGAATATGCCCAACTACACAAAACTGTTCGATTCAATTATTACCTCAACCATCTGGAGTGAGGCCCATGAAACGCGCATCGTATGGATCACCATGCTTGCCCTAGCAGATCAGCACGGTGAGGTTCACGCCTCAATTCCCGGACTCGCCCGAGTGGCAAACGTGCCCATTGAATGCTGCGAAGAAGCCGTAAATAAATTTCTCGCACCAGACAAATACTCCCGCACTCCCGATCAAGAAGGTCGCCGCATTGGTGTTATTGCAGGAGGATGGGAATTACTCAATCACGCCAAGTATCGCAACATGGCAAGCAGGGAGGATGCTAAAGTCGCCAACGCTGAACGGGTTAAGCGATACAGGGTAAGGAATGCGTTGCCCGATCAGTCACCCGATGTAACGGTTGGTAACGGTGATGTAACGGTTGGTAACGCTCATGTAATGGTTGGTAACGGTGATGTAATGGTTGGAGTGCATATAGCAGACACAGATAGAAAAGCAGATAATGCAGATTCAGAGGCTTCTAAGACAGAGAGAAAGACAAGCGCGGGTTCCCCGCTTCCCCCCCCTCTCGTTGAAGCCAAGCCCCAAGCACCCAAGCCGCCAAAGCCCGACAAGCCCGACAAGCCCGACCCCGCCAAAGGCCTGCTATAACTTCGCGCCGAAGCCTTGGTGAATCGCCGCCCCGCCACGCCAGCGACCAAGAATGAGCTAACCGCGTTCCGAAACAGCAAAGCTGCCATCTCAGCCACGCCCGAAGAGGATTGGGTATTGCTTGAACGCTTTTACAAGCTTCCGCAGGATCAGACCTTTTCCCGCCACCACCTAGCCGCCCTCGTAAATAACTGGAATGGCGAGATCGACAAGGCCCGTTCTTGGTTTAAGCAAAATCCGTCATCCTACCAATCCCCGCCAAAACCGCTTACTTGCTTGCCCGAACCCGCAAACTGGCGTGAATTTGTAGCCTCCGATATGCCGACCTGCCCTTATGCCCCTGGAATGCCCAACGCAGCCCTTCCTTGGCCTGTTATTCCCCGAGAGCATCAGGACAGCCTCATAAGCTCAATGAATCGCTCTAAGGCCACTAACTTTGCCTCCGTCGCTTAATCAAAATGCCAACCACAGCTCAAAACCCCCAACCTGCGTCAACAGACGTTGACGTTATCTATGACTTACATGGAGAAATTTCCGAAGGCGTATGGCGGCTAATCTGCTCCAGCGAAAGCCTGAGCTATGTCCGAGAAAAGGAAAAGCAGTATCGTGATTCCGATCATACAAAAGTATGCTCAAATTATCGCGTAGTCAAAACAACAACTATAAGTGAGGTTTTGCCCCGTTTAACCACCACCACCCGCCCATGACCCAACAATCCAACCTAGGCCGCGTCCCCCCCCATTCCGTTGAGGCCGAAGAGCAGTTGCTTTCCGCCTGCTTACTGGACGGCGCGGACGTAATCTCCAAGTGCATCGAAAGCAAGGTTGCCCCCACTGACTTTCTAATCCCGGCCAACCGCGTCTGCTACGAAAAACTCCTTGAAATCTATAACACAGCCAAGTTCATTGACGTTTCCGTTCTAGCCGAAGAACTCAAAACTTCCAAGCAGCTAGATGAAATTGGCGGCTACGCCTACCTTACCCGCATAAGCGGGCGCGTCCCCACCACGGCAGGCGTGTCCTACTTCATCGAGAAAGTCCGGGAACTTGCCCTACTGCGCGAGATGATCCGTGTATGCACCGCAGGCGTAGAAGGCTGTTACAGCTACACCGGAAACATTGCCGAGTTCGTGGATAAAATCGAGTCCGACATATTTGCCGTCACACAGACCCGCGTTCAAGACGGGGCTGAACATGCAGGTGCCTGCGTGTCCGCAGCCGTTGCCACCTTTAAGCAAATGGCCAAGGACAAGGGAGCCATGACCGGCCTTTCCACCGGCCTTAAAGACATTGACCAAATCCTTTGGGGTATGAAGGGGTCTGAAATGATAGTTCTGGCAGGCCGTCCTTCCTGCGGAAAGACCTCCCTCGCCATGAACATAGCCGAAGCCGTAGCCTTACCGCTCCATGGCCGTAAAGCCCAAGGAAACTGCCTCGTCTTCTCCATGGAAATGTCCGCCGTAGAACTTGGAAAACGCTTGGCCTCATCCCGAGCGCGCGTGAACCAGAAAATGATTCGCGCTGGCATGCTTTCCGCCTCCGACCTGAACAGCCTGGAAGCAGCCGAGAAAGAGTTTATGGCGTCCCGGCTCTACATTGACGAGGCTTCCAGTCCCACCGTGATGCAGATCCGCGCCAAGGCCCGCAGGCTCCACGCCAAGAAACCGCTCTCCCTTATCGTGGTTGACTACATGCAGCTCATCGCCCCCGCCAATCCCCGCTCGCCCCGTGAGCAACAGGTTGCCGAAGCTTCCAAGGGGCTCAAGGCATTGGCCAAGGAACTGAACATCCCCGTTATGGTCCTTGCCCAGCTTAACCGCGATTCCGAGAAAGGCGACCGCAAGCCCCGCCTGTCCGACCTGCGCGAGTCCGGCGCAATTGAACAGGATGCCGACGTGGTGATGATGCTCTACCGGCCCAAAGCAGAAGGCGACGAGTTCCAGACCGCATCTAACCTGATGGGGCTAATGATTAACAAGAACCGCAATGGGGAGGTAGGCGACGTGAACCTCGCTTTTTCCAACACGATAACCCGCTTCGACAATTACTGCGGGTGATTTTTCGCTTACTTCCTTTACGCCACCAACCACACCAGCTTATCCCTACGCCATGTCCAAAGAAATGCTATTCTTTCTGATAGTCGTCTTCCCAACAACCGCGTCCTTGGTAATTTGGGTAATCGTCAAAATCAAACTGCAAGAGGCATACCAGAAAGGCTACGACACCGCTTGGGTTGACCGGCAAATCTTCGACGGTAAACGAATGAAGGTTAAGCTTCGCCGCTTACCCAATGGCCAGTTCACCAACGTAAAATAGTGAGAGGACGTTTAGAAGTGTTACGTCCCTAGGGTTGAACTTTTCGAGGAGAACCTATAAACCCCGCACTTCCCCTTTCTCTCAACTGAAATCTATCCACTGTCCGTTGAACCACGGCAAGAACTAAAACCTACACGCACATGAAAAGAAAACCTATCTTGGGTGAAACCCTATTTTCGCTTAACGTCGGCAATGCCGCTCGCCGCTCCCCTCAAATTCTAACGCCCGTTCGCGTCTCGCTAGTCGGGCGAAAATACTTTGAGTGTGAGCACCCCGGATGCAGCGGGCGTTTTGCCGTAAAGCATCACCTAGATACATGGAACGAAGTCACCGACTGCTTGGCGTCTAGCGCGCTCTACGAGACAAAGGAGGAATACGCCATTGAGCGAGAAACAACATGGCTAACAGTGGACATACGAGCTAAGTTTGCTGCTCATGGCCCCCTCGATTTACCGCTGCAAACCTTGCGGGACATAGCCGCGTTACTTTCAGTGGGGGTAAGAAAGTGAGCACCCGCGCATGAACATTAATCATATTTATTCAATGCCAGCCGCTACAACTACGCTAACCCGCAAAGAATGGAAACAGTTTTTGGACAAGCGCGACCGCACCTTCTTCCTGAACGGATCTTTACGCGAAATCAAAGTTCGCTCTATCGGCGGAGGAATGCTCGAAGCGTATTCCAAACCTTGGAAAGACACTAAATAACATAATCAGCCATGACCACCACCCCCGACGGCCTCCTCATCCACCAACAAGACGGCCCTGGCCTCGTCGTATCCGCCGCCGAGCACAACCACATGCTTTCACAATGGGAAAGCGAAAGGGCACGCCTCCGCGCCCAAATCGCAGACCTCAAAAAGATTATCAAGAACGAGTGCGATGATTGGGCTCACGACCACACCCACTTGCAGAACCTTTGCCGTCAGATCGGCTACGACGAGCACGCCGTCGAAGGCGACAAATGGGGCATCCGGTCAATCACCGAGCTAGGCGACATGCTGCGGGCCAAGTGCTCGCCGCCAAGGACGATTACCGAGTTTTGCGGGCTACCGCCAAACGCATTCGCAGAACACCTCGCCAGCTACAATCCTGACCAAATAAAGCCATAGCCTACTCACACCATGAACACAAATGACCAAACCTTTACCGCCGAACTCTTGGCCTCACTATCAGCCGATGAACTAGCAGCCGCATACCGCAGGGCCAAAGCCTCGGACAGCGACGCGGCGGTGCGCGCAGCTTCGGCGATTCGACGCGAGATTACTAGGCGGCTACCTAAAGCTTAACCACCACATGACTACTGAACAAATGCTAGAACAGCGACACACCCTAAAACTTGAATGGGTAGAGCCCCGTCTTGCCTGCGGGCCAGAAGGCAACGACCTAGACGCTCACATAGAATGCCGCGCCACAGTCCACGACTGCGTAAACATGAGTCGCGCCGATGCCAAAAAAGCGGGCCGTCCTACGATGGGCGATGACGAGCTGCATCTGCTTGATTTTATGGCAAACCATTGGGCGACGCCGACTAAAGTTTAAGCACAAAGCAACCATCCGGTGAACGCTCCTTATTCGCAGGGCTCACCTTTTGCTTGGCAAGGAACACCGCCACACCCGTTGCCCACTTGTGCAGGCGACAATACGAGTTCTCCACCGGGCTCTTCTGCATCCTGCGTATAATAGCCGCATCCACCTGCATCTTGCTGGTTTCTGGCGAGTAGTCCCAATCTATTTCCGACGAATACTTACAGCCAACACACCCCGCCCAACGCTCTTTCGCCTCCGCCTTCGTGCAAAGCCCTGTGCCCCCACTCTGCTTAACGTCGTTTAACCAAATAAACAAAGGCTTAACGTGCTCAGGAATACCCCGCGCCTTAACAGGCTCTCCATCTTCCACAACCAGCCATGGGGCAACCTTGGCGTAGTGCTCAAGCACATCGGCTTCTGGATCACCCAGCGGCCATGAGTTGGAAACGCGATAATCTTGTATCGCCTGCACCAACTCTCGAAACGTGTCCGCCCTGATAATCTGCCCGCGATCAAGAAAGTGATGCCCGCCAATTGGCCTACGTTGCGCGTTTTCGTTGTATCGCATCATAGGTCCAAGTATTCGACTCCCCCTCCGCCAATTGCAAGTGATTCGTCAACGTCAGCCGTCTCCAGCCCAGCTTTCTCAGTTTCCTGATTACTGAAACGGGAGTCCGACTGTTCCATCATACCAGGCAAAATATGCCCCCGTGCGCGGATAAGCTGCACAATCTGAATCACGCTGTCCGCTTCATCGCAGCTACGTTGGTTCCGTTGCTTATACTCGTCCTTGCTCTCAACTTTCATCGTCCCGTTCTTCGCATACCTAAACCGGCGTGAACTCAACTGCACGTTTAGTGGCGACGTTGGGACCATGGGGTTAATAATTATCGCCCCCACCGTGGGGTTTAACCACTCACGGAAAGCAAACCACATCTCCGACATTATCCCTTGGAACCGGGACGACGCGGCCTCTTGGTCCTCCGCCAAGACAAGCATATCCGTAGCACCATCGCCCCACATAATCCCCATGATATTCCCCCAATACTTCGTAAGGTGGGAGAACGTGCCAAGGCCGCTACCCGACTTGTCCACGACGGTCCAATCCGGTGAAATCCCCAACATCTGACAGCGACCCGTAATCTCCTCACTCATCTGGATGGAATCGTAGGACTTCTCCATCTGGATAATCTGGTAAACTTCCAGTACGTGCCTTGGCTTCTTCCGCCCCGCGCTCGTCCGGTCAACATACTCGACATACTTCCCATCGGCACGTCGCCAGCCCTTTGCCAGCCCCCACTTAAAAATAGTCATCTGCGCCGTGTCGCTTCCTTGGAACGCAAGGTCCACGCTTGCCCCCATAATCGGCTTCTCCAACCACACAGCTTCTCCCCGCGCCTCAACGCACCAAGTAGCAGGGATAATCGTGTTGGCACTACCCTTGAGAGGTGGCCAGCCACGCCCGAACGTAAAGTAGTCGGGAGAACTGTCAGCACCGTCACCTTGCAGGAAACTTATAAAGCCTTCGTAGGTCTGGATGCCACTGAATATCTTGCTCTTGGCTACCACGTTTTCCGACCGCGAGCCATCCAACCGGAGCACGCGCCACCCCTTCTTGCTCTTCCACTCATACAGCGTGTCCAGGTCGGTCTCAATCCAGCCATGGAGAGGTTCAGCCTCATTCACCACCCTATCGCTCAGGCTGGTAGGATTGTAGGCACAAATGATCTTCACCAAGTCCAGCCCGTCCAAGGAACCTCGCACGGACATGAAATCTTGGAATATACCCACAGGTGCCGATTGCGCCTCATCCACCGCTACCCGCAGTCGAGACATGTTCCCGAACTTTGGGTGAGGCGTTTTGCGGCGCGGTTGAGGCTTATACCCTTTCAAGTCGCCCGAGGAACTTGACGAATGCTTAAGTGCCTCCCCCTGCAAACCGGCAATGTTACCCACGGCTTTCAGTCCAAGGAACATATCGTGCTCCCGCCATACCACTTCTTCCGCGTCATTATCCGTAAGCGGGATAGCCATGCCTTGGAACAGGGAGTAGATATGGCCAAACAAATTACCCTTCAAATGCTTCTCGTCCTTGGAGACTATTTTGACCGATGTAAAATATGGATCTCTTATCCAGTCAAGGAGTAACCAAGCTCCCATCGAGTAGCTGTTATGCGTAACGGTGAAGTCCCCCAAAAGGAATCGGCTATTCCCGTCCACGCTAAACCCGCAGTATTCACCTTCCCCAATGCCCTCAACTTCAATGCCAACATTGGCAGTTGATTTACATTCGTCAAAATTGATATAAACCAAGGAATAGTCACCAGAGAATCTAGCGTAAAAGCCTAGACTCTTTGCCAGCCAAACAATCTGCTCAGCAAGTGACTTCCACTTGGTTTTAATAGCGACCGTAGCTTTCGTTTTGCCGACGTATCCATCAGAATCCAGTAGTCCCTCCAAAAGCCTAAACCTATTCTCACGGCTGTTCTTCATGTAGGACTCAGGAATCAGTTGCCCGCCAGGCTCATTGTTGCCGACCCGAACACCGTAAATGTATGGATCTTCGGGAACCGGCTGCTCTGGAAACTCCACCCCAACGGAAAACTGCTTGAGCGCAGCCTTACGCGACTCCGGGTATCCAATGTATTCCTTAATGGGAATATCCAACACAGCCCACTTGTCGCCCTGATTCACGCGCATTGTCAGGATATGCTCGTCATTGCAAATCCACGATTCACCACGCTCAGGGGTGATTCGATACATCTTGCTCCTGCCTTTTGTGGTGCTCAGGACATTCCGAGGATTGGAGTCGTCCCCCATGAGCACGTCGCCAACCACCACGTCCCTAGCCTTCTTGGTTGATCCGTCGTGCATCATCACCGGAATGTCCGGCCCTAGACACTTACTCGTCGATGCCCCACCCTGGATCAAAAGCATGTTGTTCTCGTGCATGGCCCGAAACACGTCCTGCGTATATTGGGTAAGCGTGTTTAACCGGACATTCCCCCACAGCAACGTAGCTGCCAGCAAGTAGTCGTCATGGTCCAGCAACCTTTGCAGGAACGCCCGCACAATAATCTTGGCCTCCGCGTAGTGCGCCACTTGCCCCGGTATTTGGGATATGTAGAGAATGGCGTTGGCCGCATCTACCCAGCTCTCCTTGCCTTGCTCCAAGAGCGAGTGGATAAACTTTACTTGGTCATTGGTCATCGGTTAAACGTCCTGATCTTTGCTAGGCGAAACATTTTTGGGCATGGGCGTCTTCTTGGCGAGCGCGTCCAAGGACTGCATGATTGCAGCGAATCCTTGCGGCTTCTCCGCGAATCCATCTGCCATCCCCTTCCCAATTGCCTGCATGCCCGTAATGAGCCCGGATACCGACCCGGTGGGTGGCCGCGCCTTTCCGTCCGGCCCTAGCTCAGACGGATTAAAATCGTAAGCCCCATAGCTCAGCTCAGCCGCCAGCTTCGCAGCCGTAACCACATCCACCAATTCCTTTGGCTTCAATGGTTCGTTGCTCTTCTTGTAAAGGTCAATGTTGCTCTTCACCAGTTCACGGACCATCGCGGCCACAACCATGTTCGCATGGCGATTGTCCTTGGCTTCAAGCGGGACCAACACCTTGTCCCCCGTCTCACGCCGGATAATCAGCGCATTGGAGAAATGCTTCTCCCTCATTTGCTTCTTTACCCGAACTTTAGGCGGTGGGCGTAATTCTAGCGCCCCTTCACCTCGCCCCTCGGCTTCCGTGGAAATATCAATCGCGTCAATCGTTGGTTCAAGGTCATTCATAAGCACTTCCATTGGCCCCACTCCCCGGCATTGTCAAAATCAATCAATAAACGCCACTCGCGCATCCGCAGACTTTGCCATGCGAATAAGCTCGGAATCACCGTGGAGGCGAAAAAGCCGTTTGTTGGCCTTGTTTCCTTGCGATAGTCGGCCCGCTTTGCGAACGGGCTTGTCCAGATAGCTCTTCCATTTAGTTTTCATAGGTTCGCCGCCAAGCAAGCCCCACCCACCGCCGCCTCGTCAATCTTTTTCCACTTACTTCCTTGATGCGAAATTGGCCCAGCCTCAACTTTCCACCTAGCAACTATGACACCTGAACCCATCGCCGAACCCGACACCTTTCCGCAAATCGAACGTGCCTTTTACTCTACGAAAATCGCCATGCATGTAGCGCGCGACGTGTTAGAGCGTAAGAAAAAGGAAATGGAGCTAGCTAAAATTGACTATCAGTATGTCGGTAGCGATTATTACAAGCTAGTAAAAAAACACGAAGACGCGGCAAAGGTTTTTGCCGAAGCCTTAACTATATTGGACCACCCAAAGCCCCAAAAGCAACAAACACGAAATCCAAAATAACATGACACCCGAACCCATCACCGATACGCAACGCATAGACTTCCTCGACAGCCTTGTAGGACGCCACGAAATGACGCCGTGCTGGAAGGGAAAGGACAATCCCGAAGGACTACGGAGGGACCGTGCAGGCACCGACGCACACGTAAACGACGAGGTTGATATCTATATCCGCGATATAATGGGCTATGCGGTAGTCAGCGCACGCGGCGCAACTTGGCGCGAGGCCATAGATGCCGTCATGGCCAAAATGAAAGATAAAGAATAACCACTACTATGAAACCGCCCAAAACACCCATTGCTGACGAACTAATTACCGCAGCCCGGAACAGCGTAACAGCCGCCCGTATTCATCGCGCTGACGCCCTCACACGCCTCATGAAAATAGCATCTGTTGTCGCTAGACCCGGCTACACTGCATTAGACCAACACGACTTTGCCCTCGCCCAAGCTGGCTTTTTTGATGCCGACACAGACCACGCTAATAAACGCGACGCCTATTATTACCTGCTCTCCCAAGAAGGAAACAACCGCTTAACCCCCCTTCTCCGAAACCTCCTTCTGCGCCTACTTATACGGTTTTACCTACACCGCCCGCGCCGCTTCCTCATACGCCTAAAGCGTCACCTACCGCCAACCACTCCGAATAGCCCATGCTAACCCTTTTCCCAAATCCCTTCCTATGAAACTCACCTCCCACGGAATAGCCGTAATCGAAACTGACAGCCATATCTCCCAATGGGTAGAATCCCAAGGTCGTCTCGACATTCAAGAAGGGCAGATCCTTCCTTGGCTTAAGAACGTCAAAGTCGGTGGCGTGTGCATTGATATTGGCGCATTCATTGGCGATACCGCCCTTACCATGTCCAAGCATGTCGGGCCAATGGGCGTAGTCCTTGCCGTTGAGCCCAACCCCCACGCCTTTGCTTGCTTGGAATACAACATTCAACACAATCTTGAACTTAACCTAAGTGCCATAGCGATGAATTACGCAGTGGGCACGGACGCGGACTCGCTAGCCACCGTTGAACTCATCGCCGATACCAACGCAGGCGCATCGTATCTCGCCCGCACTGAAAATACCGGAAGCGAAATCAAGGTCAGGTCCATCGACTGGATTTGCTGGTTCATCTTAAACAATGACGAACCGCTCTCGTTCATTAAAATAGACGTGGAAGGATGGGAAGTAAAAGCACTCCTCTCCGCCGAAAACACACTCACCAACCACAAGCCCGACCTCCTCATCGAGATTAACCACGGCGCACTAGCCCGCCAAGGTAATGTAATGGCCGACGTTACCGACATTCTACACCGCCATGGCTACACCTGGGAAATAACCGACAAGTCCCTGACCAGCGACTCGCCACAATTCGATATTTTCGCCACCTATCAGAAATGAACCAAGAACAAACAGAGGCCAAGTCCCTCAACTCCTATTCATTATTCATTAACACATGCTGTGAAACAATAAGAGATTTGTTTTTTGCCACTAACGGCAAAACCGGCCAAGAACGCGCAGATGCAATCCACGCATGCCTTTTACATTGCCTAGAAACCCCAAACATTATTGGCAAAAACGAGGGCAATCTTATGGAAGACTCCCCCTTTACTAATACCGAGGCGCAAACAATAATCACGCAAGCCATGCTCTTTGCATTTACCAAATACGGCCCCATTCCAAGTGCCCAAATGGAACACCTATTGCAGTGTGCCACTACGTGCATTGAGGAACTGGCAAAGGAATATGAAAAAAAGGGGATTTCTTGCAATATCTCCCCCGAGTTTCACGTAATTCTGTCCGAAGAAGGAAAACCCTGCCTTGGCCTGATAGATAAAAACAAGCCTACCGGATGACAACCAGCCCGCCGACTGACCCCTTGCTTCAACTGTTATTCCAAAGAAAGCACGAAGCCGTTCAGCAACTCGCAAATATCACCCACATTACCCCCCTGCCGGAACTCCCGCCAGTCACCCCCGAAAAACCGCTCCGCTTGCGCCTCCTCCGTGATGTTCTCGATAAAAGCTACAACCACAAAACAACCACCCCCGCCCAACGCCTGCTCATATTCCGCGCATGGCAGTCCCTTGAACACCTGTCCCTCGCCCATTCCAACTACTTTGCCGCAATGAAAAGCAGCTCCCGTAAACACACCGCCGAACAGCAAGACCTAAAATCCTCGCCTAAACTCTCCATACCAAGACTATGATAACCATGGCCCTCAAATACCCGATCTGCCTTTGGTCATCCCCCGAAGGCTTGTCCATTCACCAGCATGGGCCGTCCTGCTTTCTCTTAACCGGCGAAGCCTTTGGCATCATAGGAACATTCACCACTTACGAACTGGCTTTCTCCTACGCCATTGACGAATTTTTACCATGAAAAACACCGACGATAACCTATTCTCAAAGCCCAAGATTTCCGGCCTTTCCCCGGCCATTAAAACCAATCACCGCGACACATTACGCACCACTTCCCGCATCCCCGACATACGACACAGAGAGGCCGGTAAATCAACCACCCCCGCTTCCGCCCTCGACGCCGCCATTGTCAAACTTAAGCTGTCCGGGGTGAGGACCATAGAAATTGCCGAACACCTTTCCGTTACCACTCACATCATTGAACGCGCATGGAAAGACTACCGCGCCCTCAATCCAGACGTAAAAGCCCGCACAGGCGGGGCTCCTTTGGGCTCAAAAATCGTTCACACCTCTGGCGGTGACGCCATAAGCGTGAAGTGAACTACTCCAATTATTTCACTTACTTCCTTGGCTCAAATAGACCCACCCGTTCACATCTAGTCCATGAACCACAGAAAACCCATCAATCATTATCCCCTAACTAGAATCGCTACACTTCCCCCATGGCAATCATAGGGGATATGTAAACAGGACGTGATTGCGAAGGACCAGAACCACCCTTCAATTCACCCAACTATGAATATCAAATTTCTCCACCCCGACGCCATGATTCCCTCACAGGGAACTCCCGGCGCTTCCGGCTACGACCTCTACGCCTGTCGTGACCACATCATCGAAGCCTGCGCCATTGCCGTTATCCCCACCGGCATCGCCCTTGAAATCCCTTACGGCCTTGAAGCCCAGGTTCGCCCGCGCTCCGGCCTAGCCGCAAAGTCCGGCATCGTCGCCATTCTCGGCACCATCGACAGCGACTATCGCGGCGAGGTAAGCGCGATCCTGCACAACACCACGGATATGCACTTCATGGTAAAAAAGGGGTCGCGCATTGCCCAGCTCGTCTTTGCCAATGTCTGCTACCCACAACTCACTCCAGCCTCCTCCCTAGACCAAACCACCCGCGCCGCCAATGGCTTTGGCTCTACCGGCGTTTAACCGATAACTTACCAAAATAATGAACACCCAACTCCCAGCGCTAAAGGTAATAGAAAATGCTGCTGCTTGCTTCACTCTCTATCTCGGCGGCTCCCGTAAAATGGCAGCAATAGCTGCTACGGCTAATATGTGGGGCTTAGCCACTCCGAAAATTACGATCAATGAAGAAACCGACTATGACTATTACGCCACGGCCAACCCAGCACTTAAGGAACTTCTTTTGCTAAATGGTTTTGAGGAACAGCTAAAAGACTCCGAGTTATACCCCCTCGACACAGAAGCACTATACGTCCTTTACCTTCACAATGTTCAAGTTATCTTCCGCAAGGATGCTGAGTTTTACAAAACAGTTTTTGAGAACATTCCAGTAGAAGTGTTTGTAAAATATCTTTGGAAGTCTTCTAACGAGAGAACGGTAAAACGAGAAAACATTAAACTATTGTGTAACAGCTACTTTGCCGTTGCTCACGCAGCAATGGATGCACGCTTTAACGATACCAAATAAACCTAGCCATGAACACCAACACCGAATTTACCGGATTCCCTAAACTAGCTCGCCTCTCCCGCGACTGCATTATCAGTGAGAAAATCGACGGCACGAACGCCCAAATCCTCATCACCGAGGACGGCCAAATAATGACCGGCTCGCGCAACCGCTGGATCACCCCCGGCGACGACAACCACGGCTTTGCTACGTGGTGCTCCCAACACCGCGAAGAATTGCTTACCCTTGGCACAGGCCGTCACTTCGGCGAATGGTGGGGGTCTGGCATCCAGCGCGGCTATAACCTGCCAAAAGGCGAAAAGCGACTAAGCCTGTTCAATGCCGACCGCTGGTGCCTGCACGGCGAAACGCCCCGCGCAATGCCCACGGCTGATCCACGGGTTAATAAGTGGCAAGACGTGCTACCTCCCTGCGTTGGCGTCGTGCCCATCCTTTACCAAGGACCGTTCACCACCGACGCTTGCGATGCCGCATTATGGGCATTGAGAACGGGCGGCAGCAAGGCCGCGCCAGGGTTTAAGTTACCCGAGGGCATAGTTTGCTGGCACATTGCGGGCAATCTAGGCTTTAAGAAAACCCTCGAAAATGACGGTTCACCCAAATCTATTCGCCTATGAAACCTTACTACTACGTCCTCCGCAAAAATAGCCATCCCCCCACCGTTCGCCACGCAACGCTCGCCCTTGCTCAAGCCGAGACTGAACGCCTTGCCAACCAGCACACGGGCGAGACATTTGAGATCCTTAAAGCCGTAGCCACTACCCGTGTTTCCGGCCCCGCGTCCACGGTCTTCATGGACGGCGAAGGCCCGGTATCGCTGGACGAGCTTAACCGCAAACGCGAAGAACTTGGCGAGGTCTTTGCAGAAACTTTATGCAACCCCGGCAAAACCGACGAAGCTTTAGATGCCGCCATGCAAGCCTACAATGAATCCGGTGTAGCCGTAAAGGAAGCCGAGGCCAAAGCAATCAATGTTGCCGCCCACAATGTTGCACTAGCCGACCTCACTGAAGCTAAAAGGAAATGCGCAGAACGTAAAATCAAGGTCTCCGACGCTTACGCCAACCGATTCATTGACCGCGCCGCGTTTAACCAAGCCTCATACGACTACAATCAGTCCCTTACAGTCCTTACCTTCTGCGAAGTTACCGCACGAGCCGCCCTTGAAAAACTCAACATAGAAAAACTCCACGCCCACCCCATGAATCCCACCCAATGAATCCCCCAACTCCTCTCACCACCGGCCAAGTTGTCGCCGCCGCACAAAACACATACGACGCCGCTTGCGCGGACATGTTAAACGCCGGTGCCGCCCTTGCCGAAGCATCAAACGCCCACTACATCGCCAACAATAAAGAATTTCAAGCCCGTAAAACCCGCACCCACACTTACGAACTACTCCAACTTGCCATCACCGAGGACGCCAAATCCCGCTCAGCCTCAGTCCTGGCCTTTGGCGCTTCCCTCGATTAAGCCCATAATAGCGAAATTCATGAAAAGCCCCAAAGAATCCCCGTCCACCCTATACACAATCACGGACAAGCAGATCATCCGTGACATGGGCGAAGCCCGCCTACCAATAGATGCCGAGTCTTCATGCGCCGCCATGCTGGCACGAATGGTGGGATGCAGACCCGAACGCTCCGGTCTTGTCAATGCGCTCCATCATGCCCGCCTGCACCTTCGCGCAAACTCATGGGAATACCATTATAGCCACCAAAGAGGAGCCCATGTTTTTCAGTTTCATTTACCTAAGTCCTAATTATCCCTCCCCATGCCCGCCCTCCCTTACGACGTTGCCCGCTGCGACGGACTACTCCCGAAACTTACCCGCATGCCCAACGGCATGGACGGCACACTTTGGTCCCTCGACTGCCCACACCGCGAAACTTGCCTGCGATTCATCCACGCCTTCCAGCCCGACGAGCCTTCCCACATCTCCTACATGACCCACTACCACGCGCCGGACCAGCCTTGCCCGGACTTGCTGGAAACCGTTGGAAACCACTATCCATGAACTCCACTATCATTCACACTGCCCTCTACTTCGCAGGCTCTCCGCCGCCAAGCGAAACGCCGGACTCCATTTTAGTTTACATCCCATCCCTCAATAAATGCAGCTATCAGGAAGACGAAGAATGGGAAACCGATCCGGCAACCTGCCTGCTCACATCCGACGTTCTCGTTATCTATTCGCTGCAAGAAATCGCACCGCATTCCGACCATTGGATTGAGGAGCACATGTCAGCAACGGATTATGAAGACCTAAGAAGGGCCGCGCCTGCTATCTGCAAAATAGTTGAACAATCACGTGCGCGCGCATCTAGCAGCGGTTCACAATACCGCTGTGAGTTTATCGGCATTTGGTCGGAAGAAGGCTCAACTGAGTGGCAAACCGGACACTGGGAAATCGACGCAATCAACTTTGAAGGCGAAGGCATGGTCGTCCCCATTCCCCCTATGCCACCC
>Ga0105045_10000588_pt1 | contig 27320 bp, 20 predicted proteins | sample MAT02_FD_78089 | JGI IMG/M metagenome (GOLD analysis project Ga0105045, IMG submission 78089) | Freshwater microbial communities from Lake Fryxell liftoff mats and glacier meltwater in Antarctica - MAT-02 (megahit assembly) | ecosystem: Environmental > Aquatic > Freshwater > Ice > Liftoff... | reverse complement strand
TGAAATTGCTGACAGTGAAATGAAATTAGATAAACTAGGATCTGATATAGTTAATCTTGATATTAAACAAGCTGTTATTTTCTCCGATGGATCAAAGAAAGCAGCTGCTAGTCTCGCCGCACGTCCATTACCGGTACCTGGCCAACAAAAGCCAGCAGCCGCTGCTGTCTTAAAATTATAATCTCTTCGATATAAGTAGGGGCTGTTTACACAATAGCCTCTACTCACTTCACTCACTAATTATCTCACCCATCCCTCACCAAAATGTCTTCAAATACCGTGCTATTAAGCAAGTTTTCTGCCCAGTTAATAGGATTCTTTATCGCATTTAATCATGAATAACACCGCTAGAATCAGCAACAAGTGACTTTTATTTATTTAAGTTAACTAATTTTTGATTTCGGAGGCGGGCTGTAATAGTAGCCCCGGGGTCTAAATCAATCCGGGGCTAACTCTTCAAAGCTGACTTAAGTCATTAGTTGAAGTCGGAAAAGGAAATATTGTCTACGCGAACCTCATTCAAAATCGGGCCTGCGTTTGCAAGCGCATTAGCGAAACCATTGGTGTCGCCAATTTGGCCGGTAACAATAGCTTGGATCAAGCCTGTTAATTGTGGCGCGATAGAGGAGGGAACATGCATGGTTAACGTTAAGTCAAAATCGCCACCGGATACCAGATTCATTTCAGCTACGTTTAATTGTTTCATAACATTCTCCTTAGTTGGGTATGGCATATGCAAATAGTGTATATGCAACAATTAAGAGTATACTGGCGCCTGACGGTCGATTCAATAGACAATTTGCGGAATAGTAAGTTGGTGAACTATTTATCATAATAGACTACTAAATAAGCATTAGGGACACCCAAAACCTCAATGTCTAAGGACTTTCTAATTCAAATCAAATTGTTAGAACACTTGGGCGGGTGATGGCGCTTGCTTACTAGGGTTGTTTAACATATGATGTGCCAACTTGTCGCGGGGTGGAGCAGTCTGGCAGCTCGTCGGGCTCATAACCCGAAGGTCGTAGGTTCAAATCCTGCCCCCGCTACCAGCTTTCTACGTATTAAACCCCGGCATGGGGTTTTTTATTAGCCGTAGATCACACGATTCAGGATTAAGTTGAAGAAGTGGGCAATGCCCACTTTTTTGTTTGGATACCGGCATAGGATTATTAATATAAAGCATGCATCAGCAACCAAAGTGGCATGATCTCATAAGTCCCATCCTTTCGGGCACGCCTTTTGAACTGGTGGGTGTTGAATGTGTAGGCGGTGGTAAGCACACTACCGTACGAATTTATATTGATAAGCCCGGCGGTATCACTATTGACGATATTGCCGATCTCAGTCGTCAAATTAGTGTTTTCTTCGATGTAGAAGAGCCGATTAGTGGGCAGTACACGCTAGAAGTATCGTCTCCTGGGTTGGAACGACCCTTATTTACGCCTTTGCACTTTAAAGCACAAGTGGGGCAGAAAATAATGGTTAAAACCAGTCATGCATTGGGAAACCGACAGAATTTCAAAGGTGTTTTAATCAAAGCTGACGATGACGGTATTGAGATGGAAGTCGATAAGCAATCTGTTTCGTTAACCTACAACGATATTGATAAAGCAAAAATCATACCGGACATTAGTATTGGCGCTAGCCGTATAGAAAGTGAGGCAAAACGATGAATCCAGAAATTCGTTTAGTAGTAGATGCCGTCTCCAATGAGAAGAATGTCCCTAAAGAAATCGTTTTTGAAGCGCTTGAAGCTGCATTAGAATCAGCAAGTAAAAAATGTTATGGCGCTGATTGGGAATTTAAAGTCGTCATTAGCCGTATGAATGGTGACTATGAAACATTTCGTGCGTGGACAGTGGTTGACGAAAATGCCACCAATGAAGAAGGCGAAGTTGTGGGGGTTACTAACCCACTTGCAGAATTAACGCTGGCACAGGCACAAGAGAAAAAGCCTGATGCAAAAATTGGCGAACAAGTCCTGGAGGCAGTGGCTTCTGTTGAATTTGGCCGAATTGCCGCCCAAATCGCAAAACAAGTGATCATGCAAAGACTGCGTGCAGCAAAGCGTGATCAAATTGCCGATGAATATCGTGCACGTATTGGCGAATTGGTTGCTGGTACGGTCAAAAAAGTGACCCGTGAAAATATCATTATCGAGCTCGGTAATAATGCAGAGGCGTTATTGCGCCGTCAGGACATGTTGCCACGTGAAATTGTTCGTGTGGGCGATAGAGTCCGAGCTTATTTAGAGGATGTGCGTGACGACCAAAGAGGTCCGCAATTAATTATTAGCCGTACTTGCCCAGAAATGCTCATAGAACTCTTCAAAATTGAAGTGCCTGAAATTGGCGATGGTTTGATTGAGTTAAAAGGTGCAGCACGTGATCCGGGCGTTAGAGCAAAGATTGCTGTACTAGCGAAGGATAATCGAATTGATCCGATTGGCGCCTGCGTTGGCATGCGCGGTGCTCGTGTTCAAGCGGTATCGGGTGAATTAGGTGGTGAACGGGTTGATATCGTTTTGTGGGATGACAATCCAGCACAATATGTTATTAACGCAATAGCCCCTGCTGAAGTTGCTTCCATTATCATTGACGACGATGCTCATTCAATGGATGTGATTGTTGCCGATGAACAACTCTCAGCAGCAATAGGCCGCAGTGGTCAAAATGTTCGATTGGCAAGTCAATTAACCGGTTGGGAACTCAATGTGATCTCACAAAATCAAGCGCAAACTCGCGACGAAGAAGAATTTGAAAAATTATCGCAATTATTTATGCAGCATTTGTTGGTTTCGCCAGAAATTGCTGGGAATTTAATTGAAGCTGGATTTACCAGTATTGAAGAAATTGCTTACGTTCCTACTCAAGAATTAATGGAAGTAGAGGGAATGGATGAGGGGTTATTAACCTCATTGCGCGGACGTGCTAAGGATACGCTATTAACCAAAGCAATAGCTGAGGAAGAGCGTTTAGGTGAGAACGCGCCGGCGTCAGATTTGCTTGAAGTAGAAGGGATGGATAAGCAATTAGCCTACACCTTAGCAAATCACGGAATTGTAACCAGAGATGATTTAGCTGAACAAGCTGTTGATGATCTCTTGGAAATTGAAGGGATTGATGAAGTGCGAGCAGCAAAATTAATTATGGCTGCACGTGCACATTGGTTTATTGAGCAATAACACGGCACTTGCGGGAGGACCCATGTCTGAGGTAACCGTTGCAGAATATGCTGAGATACTAAAAATTTCACCCAAGTTGTTGCTGCAACAATTGGAAAGTGCTGGTATCGCTTGCGAAGAAGGTCTCAAACATTGTGTGACTGATGAGCAAAAGCAAAAGCTTTTAGAAAAACTCAAAAGTGATCATGGTGAAAAAGATAGCTTAACCAAAGCTGGGGTAACCCAGTTTACGGTCACGCGAGAAAGAGTCAGCGAATTAAACGTTAAGGTTCCAGGTACCTCCAGCAAGAAAACCGTTAAAGTTGTCACGAAAAAGACTCGCAAATTTATCAAACGCCCTGCGACACCAGAAGGCCAAGATCCACTTGCTGCAGCTCGAGAAGCAGCGACCCATGTGCCGCTTGAAGATGCCATTGCAGAAAGCACGCAATCAGTTGAAGAGCTAAGTCAAGAGCCGCAACAAGCGCAAGCGAAGCCTTCGCCTGTTGTTGACGTGCCTGGAAAAATTGAAGCCCCTGTTGCTGCCGATGAATTTACTGAAGAAGTGATAGCGCCTATCGCAGTTGTTGTCGCCGAAGAAAAATCGGTGAAACCTAAAGAAGCTGTTAAAGAAGCACATCGTCCTGCTGGTGCGTTTGACGACAAACGCGGCCATGGCGGCAAAGAAAAAGAACGCGATGGTGGTGCGGGAGCTAAAAAAGCACTCAAGCCGGCACCTAAAGGCAACAAGAAAATTCGCGATATTCAAGATGTCGAAAGTGAAGAAAGTAGACATCAAAGAAAACGTAGAAGTAAATTCAGAAAGTATGATGAAGTATCCCCTAAAAAGCATGCATTTGAAAAGCCAACTGCGCCTGTTATTCGTGAAGTAATCATTCCAGAAACAATTACCTTAAACGATTTAGCACAACGCATGTCGGTGAAAGGTGCTGAGGTCATTAGAGCGTTGATGAAAATGGGTGTTATGGCCACCATCAACCAAGTTGTTGACCAAGAGATTGCGACAATGGTCTGTGAAGCATTAGGGCATAAAGCTGTTTTGCGTAAACAAGATTCACTTGAAGATAGTATTCAAATTAACTACGAAGGCGACGAAAAAACCCGCGCACCGATTGTTACTATTATGGGTCACGTCGACCATGGTAAAACATCGTTGCTCGATTATATTCGTACCACCAAAGTAGCGGCTGGCGAAGCAGGCGGTATTACACAGCATATCGGTGCTTATCACGTTGAAACCAAACGCGGCATGATTACCTTCCTTGATACCCCAGGTCATGCGGCATTCAGTGCGATGCGTGCACGCGGTGCAAAATGTACCGACGTTGTCGTATTAGTGGTTGCAGCCGATGATGGTGTTAAGCCTCAAACCATTGAAGCTATACAGCATGCCAAAGCTGCTGCCGTGCCGATGGTAGTGGCGATTAACAAAATCGATAAAGAAGGCGTCGACCTTGATCGTATTAAAAATGAATTGTCCCAACATAATATCATCTCTGAAGAATGGGGTGGCGACACCATGTTCGTATCCGTTTCGGCTAAAGTCGGTACCGGTATTGATGCATTATTAGAAGGCATTTTATTACAAGCGGAAGTTTTAGAGCTGAAAGCCCATGTGGATTGTCCGGCGACTGGTTTGGTCATTGAATCACGCCTTGATAAAGGTCGTGGTCCGGTTGCAACCATTTTGGTGCAAAACGGTACGTTAAATAAAGGTGATATCATTATCACCGGTTCTGAATATGGTCGTGTTCGAATCATGTTGGACGAAAATGGCCATCCCGTACAAACAGCAGGTCCCTCTATTCCCGTTGAAGTGTTCGGTTTGTCCGGCACACCTTCGGCAGGGGATGAAATGACCGTTGTCGCGGATGAACGTAAAGCACGAGAAATTGCGCTATTCAGACAAGGTAAATTCCGTGAAGTGAAAATGGCGAGACAACAAGCCTCTAAACTAGAAGGCTTTTTGGATCGCATGCAAGAAACCGGCACACGCCAATTAAACATTGTCGTCAAAGCAGACGTTCAAGGTTCAATCGAAGCGTTAACCGAAGTGCTTGAAAAACTTTCAAATGACGATGTGATGGTTAAAATTGTTTCCAAAGGCGTGGGTGGTTTGAATGAGTCTGACGTTAACTTAGCAATGGCTTCTAAAGCGGTGATTGTTGGTTTTAATGTTCGAGCAAGCAGCACTGCACGTAAATTGGCAGAGCAAGAAGGCATCGAGATCCACTACTTCAGCGTTATTTACGATGTTATCGACACCATTCGTGCCGCTATTTCTGGCATGGTTGGACCGAAGTATAAAGAAGTTATCGTTGGTTTGGCAGAAGTACGCGACGTGTTCCGTTCGACCAAGTTTGGTTCAATCGCCGGTTGTATGGTGGTTGAAGGGACAATTAAACGTAACTTACCGATCCGTGTCTTGCGTAACGATATTGTGATTTATGAAGGTGCTTTAGAATCCTTACGCCGCTTCAAAGAAGAAGCTCAATCTGTTCGAAACGGTACCGAATGTGGTATTGGTGTTAAAAACTATAACGACGTTAAAGTTGGCGACATGATCGAAGTATATGAAAAAGTGGAAGTGTTCGCACCGGTTCCTGAAGATAGATAGTAGTTTGTGAGAAGAGTATTTTATGGCGCGTGATTTTAGTAGAACTGATAGAATCGGTGATGTAATGCAACGAGAGTTGTCCGTTATTATCCGGCAGGAGCTGAAAGATCCGCGCGTCAGCATGATAACCCTAGCAGAGGTCAGAGTTTCCAAAGATCTGGCCCATGCGAAGGTTTTTGTTAGCGTTATGATGGAAGAAAAAGCGACTGAAACGTTAGAAGGCTTGAATAAAGCCGCTGGCTTTTTAAGAGCACAACTCGCCAAGCGCATGTCGCTACGAGTGATACCACAATTGTCATTTGTTTATGATGATACGACGATCAAAGCCAATCATATCTCAAGAATGATTGATAACGCGGTTGCCTCGGACCAAAAAGAACATGCTAATTGATGGTATTATCCTTCTTGATAAACCCACCGGCATAACGTCTAACACTGCCCTGCAAAAAACGAAACGTTTACTCAAAGCCGATAAAGCAGGCCACACCGGTTGCTTAGATCCGCTTGCTACGGGTATGTTGCCCATTTGTTTGGGTGAAGCGACCAAATTTTCCCGCTTTTTTATTGAAGAAGATAAACGCTATAGCGTTGAGGCTCGCTTAGGTATCACCACCACTACGGGTGATGCAGAAGGGGATATTCTCAGTGAAAAGCCGGTTCCAGATTTTGGCACGGAAGAAATTATTCAGGCTATTTCGCGATTTCTGGGAACACAAACCCAAATTCCCCCTATGTATTCTGCGGTGAAACATAATGGCAAGCGGCTTTACAAACTAGCCCGTCGCGGTATTGAGATTGAACGCAAAGAAAGAACTATTGCTATTCATGAATTCACGCTGGGTGAGCATGATAAAGAGCGCTTAGTGATGACCGTCACTTGCAGCAAAGGCACCTATATTCGAACATTGGTCGAGGATTTAGGAAACTTTTTGGGCACTGGTGCTTATGTAACAAAGCTGCATCGCTTATGGGTAGCACCCTTTCAAACCTACCCGATGGTATCGCTAGATAAGTTATCAAATCAAGATAATTTAGTTGATAAACACTTAATCGCGATCCCTGATATTCTCAACAAAATTCTACCGGCGATCACCCTCCCGCCAGCCGATGCTACTAAATTTTGTCGTGGCCAAGTGGTTAGTGTTCATGTTGGAAATCTCCCAAGCCCTGTCATGCTTTTCGATACCGCGGGTCAATTTATGGGTATTGGTGAAATTGCCGATAACCTACTGACCGTTATGCGCTTACTTTCCACTGCGGCAGTGGCTGCAGCTAACCCACCTAAGTCTACTCAAGTTGTTTGTTCTTAAAATCACCTGCTTCTAATAAGAGAAAAGGGTGTCTAAGCTGCTGGCCTGTGTTAAAATGCTTGACTTCTTATGTCCATCCAGACTAAGAATTTTAACAACTAACTTATAATATAAGTAAACATACGCGGAGTTGATAATGACTTTAACTGTAGAAGCTAAGGCCCAGATTGTTGATAAATTTCAACGAACTGCAGGCGACACCGGTTCCCCAGAAGTACAGGTGGCTTTGTTGAGTTCCAGAATTACCTATTTAACAGAGCATTTAAAAACCCATAAAAAAGATGTGCACTCAAGACGCGGTCTAATGACCCTCGTAGCACGTCGTCGTAAATTGTTGGATTACTTAAAGAGTACTTCACTTACGAGCTATAACACTTTAATTGAGCGATTAGAGCTACGTCGCTAATTTTACCAAATATCAATGAACCCAAGGAATTAACCTGTGGCTGCATGTTTAAAAACTTTTCAATACGGAAACCACACAGTAAGTCTTGAAACGGGCGTTGTTGCTCGTCAAGCAACAGGCGCTGTGATGGTCAATATGGATGGAACGGTAGTGCTCGTCACTGTCGTTGGTGTTAAAGACCAAGAAAACTTTCGTGATTTTTTTCCATTAACGGTTAATTATCAAGAACGGATGTATGCAGCCGGCAGAATTCCCGGCGGATTTTTTAAACGCGAAGGTCGACCAAGCGAAAATGAAACGTTGGTTTCACGCCTCATTGATAGACCATTACGTCCATTGTTCCCAGAAGGGTTCATGAACGAAGTGCAAATCGTTGCGACAGTTATGTCTATCAATCCAGAAATTAATCCTGATATTCCTGCTTTGATTGGCGCATCTGCTGCATTAGCTGTTTCAGGGATCCCTTTTGAAGGTCCGATTGGTGGCGCGCGCGTTGGTTATGTTAATGGCGAATTTATTTTAAATCCTAGCAGCAGCGAATTGCGTTATTCTGATTTAGATCTCGTTGTTGCAGGAACAGCAACTTCCGTTTTAATGGTTGAATCAGAAGCAAACCAATTGCCTGAAGCGGTCATGTTAGAAGCGGTTATGTTTGGTCATGCAAAAATGCAAATCGTGATTAAAGCAATTGAAGCATTAGCGGCTGAAGCGGCTAAACCTAAGTGGGATTGGCAGCCAGCTGCACCATTGACCGAGCTTCTTGAAAAAGCGAAGTTGCACTATGGTGATGCTATTGAGAATGCGTATTTGGTTGCTGATAAAACTCAGCGTCAAGATACTCTCAAGAAATTGAAGAAAGAAGCAATTGCTGCACTGGTTTCAGAAGAAACCGGCGTAACGCAAAGCCAAGTCATGAATGTGTTTGGTCAAATCGAAGAGCGTATTGTTCGCAGTCGCATTCTTCGCGGCGAAGCGCGTATTGATGGTCGCGACACTGAAACGGTTCGACCTATCTCTGTACAAACCGGCGTACTGCCGCGTACCCATGGTTCTGCGTTCTTCACCCGTGGTGAAACTCAGGCTGTGGTTGTTGCAACCTTGGGCACAGGTCGTGATGCACAAGTTATCGACAGCGCGATTGGCGAAAAGAAAGATCCTTTTATGCTGCATTACAACTTTCCTCCCTACTGTGTTGGCGAAGTCGGCATGATGGGCAGCCCGAAACGTCGTGAAATCGGCCATGGTCGTTTAGCACGTCGTGCGATTCAGCCTGTATTACCTGAAACGGCTAAGTTCCCATACGTATTGCGTGTGGTTTCTGAAATTACCGAATCCAATGGTTCAAGCTCTATGGCAAGCGTTTGTGGTACAACCTTAGCGTTATTGGATGCTGGCGTTCCCTTAAAAGCCTCCGTTGCAGGTATTGCGATGGGTTTAATCAAGGAAGGGGATAGCTTTGCCATTTTAACCGATATTCTAGGTGACGAAGATTACTTAGGTGATATGGACTTTAAAGTAGCAGGTAGTGAAACTGGCGTTACTGCTTTACAGATGGACATTAAGATCAACGGGATCACCCGTGAGATTATGGAAGTGGCATTGGCACAAGCACGTACCGGTCGTTTGCATATTCTTGGCATTATGAACAAAGAAATGAGTGGTCCACGTACGGAAATGTCCGATTACGCTCCACGTGTTTACAGCTTGAAAGTGAACCCGGAAAAAATCCGTGATGTCATCGGTAAAGGCGGCGCAACGATTCGTGCACTAACCGAAGAAATGGGTACCAGCATTGAAGTTAACGATGATGGCACCATCAATATCGTTGCAAACGATAGAGAATCCGGTGAAATGACGAAACAACGTATTGAAACACTCACCGCTGATGTGGAAGTGAATCAGATTTATGAAGGCCGCGTTGCCCGTATTGTTGATTTTGGTGCGTTTGTAACGGTGTTACCAGGCAAAGATGGTTTGGTACATATTTCACAGATCTCCAATCAACGTATTGAAGACGTCAGCAAAGTATTAACGGTTGGACAAATTGTTCAAGTGAAAGTACTGGAAATTGACAGACAAGGCAGAATTCGATTGAGCATGAAAGAACTTGAAAGTGCTCCAGCAGCACCTGCTGAAAACGTAGAATAAGTTTTAAACAAAAGACTAAAAAGAGGGTACCTAGGTACCCTCTTTTTTAGGTGTAGATACGCAATATACCAGACTAAATGGCCCAATTTTAGCTATGTGAATTGCTATTTTATTATAGATACTTTAGTATTGTCATTCTATTACTGAGCAAGGTGCAATTTATGCAATTAGGTCCTTTTGATCAGCAACTACTCGACGTTGCAGAAGGAAAATTTACTAAACTTGAAAATGATCTTGCTACAGAATTAGTACAGAAATTTCAAGATTTAAAAATAGAACCTCAGAAACCCGAGTGTAGAGAAGAAAGCTTTGTAATATGCGCAGGCTTATTGATCGACAAAGGGGCAAATATTAACTGCCAAGATCCTGATAATGAAACGCCTTTGATTAAAGCCGCGTCACAAGGAAATCTTAAATTTGTACAATTGCTTTTAAGCAAGGGTGCTAATCTCGGTCTAGATCAAGGGCGCAGTCAAACAGCTTTACATGCCGCTTGCTCTAGTAATGCTTTAAACGTATCAATGTGGCTTCTCAACAAAAATCCTCTTATTCTCACGCATCAAGATAAAAGAAAATGCTTAGCACTACATTATGCGATTCATAATCCACTGCTGGTTGCTAAGCTTTTAGATCTTGGCTCACCTGTTGATGCCCAATGCCTTTTTGGTGATACAGCCTTACATTATGCTGTTAAATGTGGTGCTCCACGGCAAACACTGGTTACCCTACTGGACCATGGTGCAGATTATTCCCTTAAGAATGACGATGGTCAAACGGCACTTTCTGCTGCTGTTCAGTTAAATGCTTACCCTGAATTGATCGGTTTATTACTTGAAAAAGACACGGCATTGCAATTAAAGGCAAAAGAGCTTTCACTAGCTGCTAAACTTCAATTTCTATTAGGGAGTTGTCGTTACAGTAAATATTCGCCTATGCAACCTGTAACGATTCTTCCTGTAGAAATATGTCAGGAAATATGTTTATTGGTGAATTACAGGGATTTTCAAAAACAAGCCTTTGAAAATCTTAAAGTACAGCAACTACAAAAAGCTTCAGCAACTCTGCCAAATTTAAATGATATAAAAAAAGCCGCTTTTTCATTCCAATAATAAAAAGTGGTTTAAAAATATGTTAGAAACCAACTGCCGGTCCTCTTCGAGGTAGATCACATAATTTTAAGACTTCAGATAATTGTGCAGCACCTGCAGCAGCATTCCAGCCGCTGATTTTTATTATATTTTTGATACCCACAGCTACTCTATCCTTATCATTGGAATTGATTGCTGCAGCAAGATCTATATACAAATGCTGATCCTGTGCTGACAAACTCATGGCATTACAGAAATAGTTGATTAGCACCTTATTTTCCGGATGTTGTAAAACAGCAATCATAATGGGGGTAAGGCCGGCTTTATTTTGTGCAAAAGCAGCAGGTATTAAATATGGTACCTCGACGATAGCGCCAACAACTGTGCCAGTAATAGCAGCCGTTGTAGGCTGGTATCCAAATTTATTGTAAACACCACTACAATTTCCCCAATACCAAGTCTTAGTAGTAAATTCACCATCTATGGCTTTTAAAGTACTATTTTTGCCTAATGCTGCTATTAAATGAAAGGGATTGTTGCCATTATTATCTTGAACTCTTGTAGGATCGGTGGTCCATGAGGTTGGGCGCAAAAGTGCGACTATCGCTTGATCACTATTATCCTGATTAACAAGGTAATGCAAGGCAGTATTACCTAAACTATCTTTAGCAGTTCTTTCAATTTTTAATGCATCCTTTTCATCGCATAATGCAATAACGACTGACATATTACCACTTTTAGCAGCAGCAATAAGGGGGGTATCTTCGGTGGTACGAATAACGGATGTAACAATCTTTTTATCTTTAACCAGTTCGGCCAAGTTTTTTATGCTGACGGCTTCTTTTCCTATAGACCCATTTTTCAGTTTATCTATATAAGACGTAGCTTCGTCATTACCCATCGCAACAAGTAGTTCATCATAGGCTTTTGAAATAGCTACCTTATTGGATTCAATAATAAGAGCTTTTTCTAATATTGTTTTTAATTCATTCGTTTTACGAGGAGGTCTCATGACTGGCTCATTTTCAGCGAGTATATTTTTAATAATTTCCTCAGGAATTTCCCAGCCTTTGGGGACGAAACCTGGGATGCGACCATAGTTATCTATTTCATTTAACAATAGAGGTAATCTTTGGGCAGGGTTTTGGGCTAACCATAGATAAATTAACGTTTGGTTTTCTGACAGTTTAAGTTTTTCAGCGAAAAGTCTAATCGCCTGTTCATTTTGGCTTAATGCAGCCATCATGATCGGAGAAACACCCATATCATTTTGAGTAATAATAGCGGCATCACCAAACAAGGTTTTAAAAGCGCTTGTGTTTTCATCCATTAAATAGCGCAAAATATCCATTCGCTGGTCAAGCAAATCAGCTTCATTCAAGGCTAATATATGCAACGGCGTGTTATTATTGGCATTAACCATAGTACCTTGACTATAAAATATTGAAGGTAAATTCCAATTTTTAACCATTGATTCGGCAAATAATTTAAAGGCATCTACATTCCCGTGTTGTGCCAAATAATGTAGCGGTTGATTTTTAGTCGCATCCTCAGTCGCTGTTCTCCTAATGTTGATAATAGGTTGTTTACCAGTAATTTTATCACCCAACCATGCCCCCCAACCACTATCATTTCTTATATTTACTAAATGACTAATCATTTCGGATTTATTTGCTTTGCTGGCTAGAACCATTGCGCTTGCAATATTTTGCCCATTGCTTAATTTATCAAAATCTACCGGATATTGGTTAAAGTCGTAATCTCGACTTTTGTAAAACTGCATTAAAGCCTCAAATGTAGGAACATCTCCATTAATAATGGCATAGTAAAAACATTCCGATAATTGATTCATTCGTGCTTCAGATGATAGCGATTCTTTATTAAATTCAGCGACTATCTGATCGACAGCCCCTTTATTTTTATGAATGAGTCGATGTATATCCATAAATATTTTAGATCCATGAATTTCGGATGGAATAATAATAATGCCCAAATCAATCAGCTCATGTAATTTCTGCTGAGCTGCTTCGTGTTTCTTAAGGGGAGCATTTCTTAAAAATCTAAAGGGTATAAATGTCGCAGTAAGGTCTTCAGGGACCGCGTCTCCAGTTAATCGATCTTCTGCTTTAGCCTTTAAAATAAGACCACATAAACGCTCAGAGAAGTTACGTACCTTTAAATTGTATTCTTCAACAAGTCTTGGATCTGGCATGCCTGAATAATAGGTTCGCACCTGCATTCTACCTGGCTCAAAGAGATCAGGATGTAGATATAATCTAGCTTGTAATTGATCTAAGTGCCGCTCCCGAGCGATAGGGCTATCTTGATTTATATCATAAACCTTTCCTTTGTTGTCCACGAAATGGCGCTCTTTGTTTTCTGAAAAGAATTTTTTTCTAGCTTCTGCTGTTTGAGGAATAAAATCCTCAGGTGAAGCTTTATAGTAATCTAAGGCATCACTTATTTTATCTGCTTGTGTTCCACCTTCTTTTACGGCTGCTGTTTTGAACCCAAATGCTCCAGAAAGCCATGAGTATTTATCAAGATCTTCCTTCGACAAAAGAAATTGATTCATGCGTGCGCCAAGCTGGTTGTTCAATTGTGTTAATTCATTATAATCCTTTTGCAAATCAGCTAGTGTTAATGGGTCCTTTGATATTTCTTGCAATTTAGGTAATATTTCAAGCTTCCATCTATCAAATGACTGCACATTTCGATTATGGCTCCAAAAATCTAAAGCACTTTCTTCTTGTAAAGCTTGAAATGGCGAAATCGCACAGGCAAGCCCGCGTTTATGAAATTCAGGTCCATCATCCATTAATTTTTTTGTATCATAAACATCTTTACGAAAATCTTCAGCATTTTCATAGTTGAAATCATCAGAAAATAATCTAAACAAGGGACCATAATCTTTATAGTTGAGAAGTGAGCTGAGCTCACGAATTACATCATTCCCAATACATAGATTAGCCCCCATCGCATTATATAAAGGATAGCTATCCGGATATTGACTCTCAGCTTCTACCATTCTCTTCAATTGTTGAACGTAATGATCTATGATCTCCTGATCATAGATTCCAGGAGTAACATAATCTCTTTCATTCACTGGTCTATAGACCCATCTGGCATCTGGATCCTCTAGACGATCAATTCCGCCAATTGGGCCACCTTGATGAAGCATAACTCGAACATCAGGATCTTGGAAAAACAGTTTAATATTATCTTCCAATGAAATTAATGGACTATATCTTTCTCCTAAATACCTTCTAAGATGAACAGAACTTACTGTGTCGGTTAATACGATTGGACCTTCTTTAGGTGGTATTATTTTGTTTAATCGCCTTTGTACTCCTAATCGTCTACTTTGATGTTTAGCCATCTCTGCAAAATATTTATCTCTTTCTCCGCTCTCTCTGAAAATGAATCCAATTTCATTTTCAACTTGGTGAAGGGTGCTTATAATTTCATTTTTCACTTTGACATCATCAGCACATAGCTTTAATTGCTCTATTAATTCTTCATATCTAATAGCTAGAGTAAAATATTGTTTGTTTAGCTTTTCTTCAAAATCAGGTAATGTTCTAAATTTTACTCTCAACCCATTGAGTTTTTTTTCTACTTCAGTCCGCTCGAGACTGATTTGTTGTAGTTCATACCCCATTTGTTTTTCTGTTTCAGGGGCTAAATTCTTCTTTTTTAGCTCATCTAAGCAAAATTGCATTCTTAATTCTAAACTGTTGAATTGATGACTACATTTCATATAATTAATATAGGAATTCCCACCATCAAAATTCAATTCCTTGTTAACATTCTTTACTTGTGCATATGTTCTTTCAAGATTTTCCCTTCTAACCTCAGCAATCTGGTTTTGAAATTGGATCACAGGATCTTCATTGGGCAACAGATGCCATGAATCGGGTGCAACGTAAAAATTATAATGGTGACCTGTATGTTGTAAGTGGATTTCATGTACGTTATGCTTATCTCCTAACTTTACAGCACTTGGCGCATTGATTGAATGGTTTATAATATTAATATTTAATAATTCTGCCATCGCAGCAAGCTCTAGTGTGCCGCCCCAGGTATCTAGTTTTTCCATGTGGGATAAATAGTTTTCCATATTATTAATGCTAGTGCCAAATTGCTTATTATAGTCCTTTATTTCACGTGGATAGGTTACTTGTAAAGATTGTTGAGCTAGTCGAAAACTTGTCTTTTGAGGTTCTATATCGCTGTTTCCAAGTTTAAAGATTCTGAGTTCTTCAATGTGTCTATCTCGCATATAACGAATGGCGGCTTGACGAAGTTCGTAGTGATTTGTAATATTGCGAGGTAGAAACCCACCATCTTTTGCAGCAACAAGGACCGCATTAAAACAACAATTTCCATCGCTTGGAATTTTCACCACATCGCGTTCATGGTCATTTAAATCTATCTCTTTTTGCACCATCACATGGTAATCTTGAGCAAGCCAATTATATACAGGTTCAGGTTTGGCGTCTGGAACTTTAATTTCAGATATTTTTGTCAAAACGATTTTTAATTCTTCAACTAAGGGTGTAATAATTTGATCAAGCTCGCCGGGTCTTTCCTCAAGCATTCTTAAACCATTAATTTCCTCATTCAATTTCTTTTCTTGGGCTTTAAGTATTGGTAATTCTGGTGGTTCCGATAATTTTCTCCTTTTTGATGGCGATTTGTTGGCAGTGGCTTCGCTCAAGGGGGTATCTAATACTTCACCTTTAGGTGGTTTTACCTTGATAATGTTAGTGAGACAGGCGTTGACTGAATATTGACTTTCTTCAAAAATTTGACGTACTTCTAGAACTTGTTTTTTAAAGGTTGGAGCCGTCAAAGGCCATTTCTCTCCCACAGTACTCTCTTCACCTGGCGCAACATTAAAAGGTTGACAGCTATCACCTGTTTCTTTAAATAAATTCCAGGCGTATTCACATATAGCCATACCATTTTTATCACCAAATCGTTCTCTGAGTGTTACGGCAATGCCATCCAAGGGGGCTCTTCTTTGGTTGCGGCGCGCATCTTCTCTTTCAGCTTCAGTCACTTTATGAAAAACTTGTGAATCGGTTCGTGTTCTCAGCAAATCAACGCCATGAGCAAGACCAATAATACGTGCTTCAGGTAATTTCTTATATATTGGCTCGGCATCTTCTATGATTCCAGCATACTTTATTATCTCAGCTTCACTAAACAGATGTTGCAAATGTGCTCTTGCATAATCGCTAAAATATTGGGCACCAAGTCGGTGATATTCTTTATATTTAGTAAAACTTTGTTCGCTTCTTCTTCCCGCCACGAAGAAAAGTTGAGCAATGGCTATTTTCTGTAATTCTGTCTCATCAATTTTGTCAAAGTCTTTTAATTTGCTTTCTTTATAACATTCTAATAAAACAGGGGCATATGCAACGGTTCTCATGGTATGGACAAATCCATGAATGGGTCTGTCAATGAATGGTCTTTTAAAACCTCGCTCTCTGCCACCATCACGAAATGGATCCTGATTAGGATAAGCATCTTTATCATCATAGGGCTTGGATAAATGTTGATCTAATACATATTGAGCTGCGTTAACAAAATCTTGAGTTAATTTCATGTTTTTACCCTAGAATGTTGCATTATTGATCAATTAGTAGGGGTAAGACTTTTGTAGTTACCTTAAGGTTCAAATAAATAGCTCTTTATGTATATGCTCGCAATAGGCAGATCGCCAAAAATGATGAGTACAAACACTCATTAGTGTGTTAAATATCAAGAATAGTTAGTATACTATATAAATCACTAAAGAATTTTGAGAGGGCATCCCATGCCTACCCCAGAACAGATTCAAGACGCATTGGATAATATTACCAATCCTAAGGAGCAAGAACTCGTTAGCCACATATTAAAGGGAACAAGAATACCTCGAGCATTGCCGGCTAATAAAGATGATGTCCCATTTCAAGGGTTCCTTGAGAAATGGCGTCAAAATCAGAATATCGGAGGGCTTGATATTAATGCCTTAGACAACGCTCAGAATGGCAGAATGTCGCTCATTCAAGCTGAAATTGAGCTAAGAAGTTTAAATACCATTCAAAAAACTTTCCAACCACCATCACCGCAACCTGAACAACCACAGCAATCACAAAACACAAGACGAATATCAATTACACACCAATTCAAAGCTCAAAGTACGCCTAGTCCTGAGCCAAGAACACCTGAGCCTGTGCTTAATGATGTGTTAGATACAACTAAAGAAGATGTGATGCGGTTGCTTGTTGAGCGTCTTAAAGAGATCAAAAGCGAGGTGAAAGGATTTAGACCAGGGCATGACCAGCGTTTGATAGCGATTGCTTTAATTATCAATGAAGTTCAAAAATCTGCTGAAAAATTGGCCAGTTTAGAGGGTATTGAAAAAATGATACAGGATCTAAAACCTGAAGACTTGAAGAGAAAAATAAGTGAAATACCCGCTGAAATCATTAATAAAAAAGTTCGAGATGAGATTGTCAAAAAAATTGAAAAAGATACAAAGGGGGGACCAGGCGAATTTTTTAAAGAAGGCATAAGTTCTGATTCGACTTCTAAGAAAGGCGCACCTAGCCAATATGCCCAAATGAAAAAAGAAATAAATGAAAATCTTAAACCTGTAAAATCTACCCACGGCTTAAAATAACACAAGTTAGTGAATTCGCAGGGCCGACGGGAGTGTCGGCCCGCAATGGTACCTTAATTAAACCACTGTGCAGTATGACTGGCGCCAACGCCACAGCTTTCTTTTTCACATTTTTCAGGGAAGTCTTTTTCGCACATTTCTTTAAATTCTTTGGCATTGCGAACGTCTTTGTTCTCAAAGCCTTTTGGTAAGCAAGTACCACCATAGTAATGACCCGAAACACGAATTTGGCCAATTAAGTAGGTATTGTCACCAATGTTATATAAGCCTTTTTTTGCATCTTTGGTGTAGCAAGAAATGTAACAACCAGGTACTTCAGTGAAATCATTTTTAGTTGGGATCACTTTCTCGCTAGCGCCTTTGAAAGAAGTCTTTGAAATACCGACATTTTCATTGTAATAAACTTTAAATTCTTCAGGCAACATCCCTTTATTAGGACCACCTGGGCGAGGACCTACCGCTGTAGCAGGCACTGCAGCGGTAATGGTTGCTGCGGGATCTGCTGAAATAGCCGTTGTTTCAGAACCGCTTAAGGGTAAACCAGCCGCATTCACGGGTGTCGCTGTTGCAGCAGGATCCGCTGCTAGCGGGCTGCTAGGGGCAGCCAGAGCCGAAGGTTCAGTCGTTGTTGAAAGTGAAGTCTGTGCAACTACAACCGAAGGTAGTGTCGCTAATAAAATCCATGTTAAACGTTTCATATTCATCCCCATCCCTTTCCTGTCCATCTATATAGTATTGTCCAAAAGTCTTCGGTATCTACTTTCTCGGTATCACAAAAAAAAACTTTAGATTGATTGAACTATTCTATAAATTTAACGGTGCTCTGTTGTCTTGATCAGGGCCTTTATGCACATTATCCACCAGGCGCGGTGCCTTATTTTTATCAAAACGTGGCCGATCTTTAGTCTGTTCTTCGGTGAGTGCTTCTTGAAATGCTTCCCTGAGCAATTCCTTCTTATCAGGGGTGGCCAGGCTCAAGTCGAAGGTTGAATTGGGCTCAGCGGTTTGCAGTGCTAAGCGGAAAATAGACTTGGCGGCAAAGAAGAAGCCTCTTTCATCACAATCTTTATCGATACTAAAACGAATATCACTATCTTTGGTTGGCTCTGCATACGTTTCAATGGTAGATTTCGATCGGGGTTCTTTAAAAGAGATCGTTAAGCCATCAACCGGATTAAAGCTGCCTATTTTAGTTGGCGTCACTTGGCTTGCCATTTCATTGGCTGTTTCGGCAACGCCGTTAAGGGTTCCCTTTAACACAAAAAGGGTTTCAATAAGATTGCTGCTAATGGGCCTATTTAACATGAACTGATGGCTAATGGGGCGCACGGGTACGATTTTTGCGACAGCTTCTGCTTCGAACCTCGGTTTAGGAATATCAATCGGTGCTGAAACTTTGGGTTTTGGATTTTCCGCTTGACGTAAACTATCATGAAACGCTTTGCGTTTATCATTTGAGCGAAATGCAATATTATGTGCTGATGCCACTTTTTGTTCAGTCAGTTCATTACTAAGGGTTTCGAGCTGCTCTTGACTAAGATTTTGTAAACACGGTTTGCCACCAACATCGGTAACCTTTGATAATACGGCTTTAAGACTGGCATCGGTTATCAATTTTAAGCGTTCTTTTATTACAGCCAGATCTTGATCGCTTTCACAAATAAGGTTAAATGACCCATTTTGATTGGTCTGGAATTGCCAGGCAACGCGATCGTTTCTTTCTACTCGAATGTGATTAAGTTGAACTTTGCCATCAAGCGACAAAGTATGGGCATTGACTGCGGTGAGTTTCTCAATATTATCTAATAAGTTAATTTGTGAAGGTGTTAAATGCATGCGCTTTGCAAAGGTTTTTAAAATGGCAGTATCCGTGTCTTTTGAAATCTTGGCAATGTCTTCAAGCCGCTCGGCATATTGCAAATATTCTTGTTTTTGATCTTTCTTTTGTGGATCATTTGCCAGGGCAATATATTTTTGTTTTTCTTGTTCAATTAACGCGATATCGCTATTCGGTCCGCCGACAGATCCGGGGTATGCACGCAGTTTTTCAGCAAATGCTTTATCGTTGCTCGCTTCATATTCAGTGGCGATTTTTTCTTTTTCTTCTGGTGTTAATTTTTCGCGTAAAGTAGCTAATAAATAAACACCCTTCATTTTTTCACGCAAGGGGTTGTCATATAAAGCAGAGTAATTGACGAAGCGTTCACGGATACTGTTGGGATTATCAAAACTAAAATCATCACGCAAACTATTTATAATCGGATTGGGGCCCTTATAGGATTTACCGAAATCAATTCCAAAAAATTGGTGCGTTGTATTTCCTTGAGCAGGGTTAAGCGGTAAAATCGCCTTGTTTTGACCTATTTTGCCGATCCCATCGCGGTCGGCCATTGAAATAAAGCTTAATAACGACTCGCCTAAGCCACCAATGGAATCATTGGAGACGGCAAGCCCTGCTTGATATTGTTCAAGGGTTGCAGGCGTCACTTTGCCATCAGGAGCGACTTTCTGGTAGCCGGTAATGTTGCCTTTGTTGTCTTTACCCAAGGAGCGCAGCACATAATCCACCCCATCGATAGTAGCTTGCTTATAAGGAACCTCATTTTTATCCCAGGAAATGATAACACTATTATAATTATCTTTACCGCCCGCTAATTTATCACTTAAATCACGACACCCAGGCATCCAGCTGACGGCGGTGACCACTTTAGGTGCACCATTTTGATAAGTACCTTCCACTGTATCAATTTGCTGAGATTTAAAACCGCGAATTTGTGCTAACTTTGTCGATAACGTTTCAACAATAGCATCGGCATTGACTGAAGTAGGGGTATTATTTTTTAGGTAATGTCGTCGCCATAGCCCAAGTGCCACGCCAAAGATTATTGCCGAGAGACCTCCGGTTAAAATGATCACAAAAGGATTAACCAGCTTTTGTAATTTCTTACCAGTAGTGGTTTTTAATATTTTTTGCCAGCCAGGGCCTGTGCCACTCAATACCATTTTGCCATCTTGTTTTATCATGTAGGTGGGATTGTTTTCGTTGGTTAATTTATTAATATGCGATGCAAAGTGTTCCTTTTTTTGGATACCACATTTTTTTTGATAAGCATCAAATAACATACCACCTGTACCACGATTGACATAGTAAGATTGCCATCCTTTCATTTCATGATATTTACCGAAAGAGAAGAAGACATTTTTAAACTCTTGCCATGATGCACCATGACGGTGCTTCTCATGCTTTTTATCTTTCATTAACCTATCCACTTGTTTTTCAAGTGGTGCATTGTAAAACCCATTCTCACGAGTTTCATAGATTTTGTTATAACGCTTTTGAAGTTCGGGTGTGGTTAAGTTTTTTTGCTGAGGATTTTTTCTGACCGTTTCGAGTAACGCTAATTGTTCTTTAATAAAGTCACGGTAACCCGTACTATCAATACTGATCCCGACCATGCCTTCTTCAATACCCAGAGGTTTGTCCATGACATAGACTAATCCACCAATAACATCGCCTGGCGCAATTTTATAGGATTTGATGGGCAGTTTATTTAAATGGCGACCTATCATAGGGTTTCTCCAAAATGCTTAGCCAACCGGCTTGTTCCAGACTATCTAACTTTGTTTATTGACTTAATAGCCGCTTAGAACGTTCAATGATTTGAATTGTGTCGGTTAAAAAGATTTTGTCTTTGCTAAAACGCTGGATAAAATACGACAACTGGAGGGGATGTGAACAAAAATTTACTTTTTAAGCCCTTTTTGGCATGTCTGTGCTTTGGCTACTGTTATTCTGTGTGGGGTCAGCCTGACCTTTTAGCAAAACAACTTCTGGAGGCACATGAGAATGGGCGACCTATTCCAACCCTCTCTGCCCGTCAGCAGCTTGATATGTCTAGCGCCTATTCTGTCCAAGCCGCCTATGTGAGAGCGCGCTTAACCACGGACAAAATGGCGGGATTCAAAGCCGGCCTCACGTGCTTAGAGGCGCAATCTCGTATGGGGGTTAATCGTCCGATTATTGGTGTGTTGCTTAAAAGTGGTGATGTCTCAGGTCAACCCACCATTTCATTAAAAAAATATGGTCAACTCATTGTTGAGACTGAATTAGGTTTCATTACTAAAAGGCCAATTCAAAAATCAGTAAGTTCAATCTCCGAATTGCAATCTTACATTGAGAAAATTGTCCCGGTGGTTGAATTGCCCGATCTGGACTTTGAAAAAACACCGATCCAAGTGACCGATTTGATTGCGGCCAACGCAGCAGCGGCTAGCTTTATTTATAGCCAAGATATTAATTGGTTAGGTCAAGATATCAATTCGATTACCGTTAGCCTCTCGCATAATGGGAAGATAGTAAACCAAGGGCAAGGTGAAGATGCGTTTGGTGATCAGTGGGAAGCGTTACGATGGCTAGTGAATCAAGTGATTGCCAATGGTTGGTCTATTGATAAGGGCAGTTTACTGATCACCGGTGCGTTAGGAGAAATGGTCACGGCAGAGCCTGGTGTCTATCGTGCACAATTTAACGATGAGGCGGTATTAACCTTTGAACTTGTTTCTTAAGGAAAGCGTATATCAATGTTGAACATTACTGGTTTTTACGCAACGTTATTCGCATTTTTAATTATTTATTTAGCGGCGCGAGTGGTGCGCTTGCGCGCTAAACATCGTGTGGGATTCCTTGATGGGGGACACCCTGATCTGACCAAAGCCATGCGGATCCATGGTAATGCCATTGAAACGATCCCGTTAGCGCTGATTTTAATGGCTTGCGCGGAAGCTTCTCATTTAAAACCGATACTTTTGCATAGTGCGGGAATGATATTGTTGTTTGCACGGCTTTTCCACGCGTATGGACTTAACCGGTCTTCAGGACTTTCAAAAGGGCGCACCTATGGCACCCTTTTGACTTGGATCGTGGTCTTATTTTTAGGTTTTTGTAACTTAATGGCTTTTGCTAAGTTACTGGTTCTTTAAGTTTCTTTTCAATGGTTTGCAACGGTAATTGAATGTACTGTGGCAAACCATTTTCGTAAGGTGGATACGCTTCACCCGCAATTAATGGCAGTAAATATTCGCGGCATGCAGCCGTAATGCCATAACCATCTTCACTGATAAATTCTTTGGGTAATTTCTTTTCAACGTTAGCCACTTTTGACAGTGCCACATCTTCAAGATGCCAGCGGTAAGGGTTGCTGCTATCTCGCACGACGATCGGCATCACCGCATTTTTACCCGCAATGGCTAATTCAACGGCACTTTTACCGAGGGCGTAGGCTTGGTCGACATCATTTTGTGAAGCAATATGACGTGCAGCACGTTGTAAATAATCTGCAACTGCCCAATGATTTTTCAGATTCAGTTCTGACTTAATGAGGCCCGCTAAATAGGGGGCAACGCCGCCCAATTGCGCATGACCAAAAGCATCACGTAAGCCAGATTCTGCTAAGAAGCGGCCATCAGGATGTGCAACGCCTTCTGAAACAACAATCACGCAATAGCCCTTTTGTTTAACCGTCTCTTGAACCTTTTGCAGAAATTCTGCTTGGTTGAAAGGCATTTCAGGAAACAAAATAATATGGGGAGCGCCTGAAGCGACAGGTTGTGCAAGCGCGCCTGCTGCTGCTATCCAACCTGTGTGACGGCCCATCACTTCCATAATAAAGACTTTTGTCGAGCTGGCTGCCATGGAAGCCACGTCGAGACTCGCTTCAAAAATAGAAACCGCAACATATTTAGCTACCGAACCAAACCCTGGGCAGCTATCGGTAAAAGGTAGATCGTTATCGACGGTTTTAGGGATGCCGATGCAGGTGATAGGGTGGCCCATTTCCAGGCTCAATTGTGATACTTTATTTGCGGTATCTTGTGAGTCGCCACCGCCATTATAAAAAAAGTAACCGATGTTGTGCGCTTCAAACACGGCAATTAAGCGTTCATATTCAGCTTGGTTTTCTTTTAAACCCTTTAATTTATACCGGCAGGAGCCAAAGGCGCCTGAAGGCGTATGCCGTAACGCGGCGATTTGGGAGGCGGAAAAGGTGCTGGTATCAATCAGCTCTTCATTGAGCGCGCCCAAAATGCCGTTTTTACCCGCATAAACTTTGCCGATTTTATCACTATGCAGGCGTGCTGTTTCGATGACGCCGCAGGCAGAAGCATTAATAACAGAGGTGACGCCACCGGATTGGGCATAGAAAGCATTTTTTGGAGCGACCATGTTTTTTTACCTTATCATGTATACTCAAAACAGTTAGAATTTAGGCCGGAGTTTATCTCAAAGAGTCACACTTGGCGAGGTAAGATGAGGTGTCATCAGAATGAATAAGTTGGTTTAATAAATATATGAATGCGATTTCTCTTCTTTACCAAACCGTGTATGTTTTGGGCCAGATCTGCCTTTTTCGTGCCAAGCCGACCAGCCTGCCTTTTTCATGGTTTGTTCTAGGGGTGCTGGTGGCGGTTGACTGCGCTCTTAATGTTTATAACTTGACGCTCTTAAAAGGTAAAATTCCTGCCGATCTTTCCCTAATGGATTGCTATGTCGCAGCGACGTTGTCGGTGATTGCACTGATAGCCATGGCACATATATTACTTTCTAAACGGCAATTGGGTTCTCGCTTAAATAAATTTATGGTGGCTTTTTTTGGCACTGATCTGATGATTGCTGGGGCCATGCAGTTGATTGATGCTGCAGTGCAAACCCCCTTGCCCATGTTGCACTTAGCTTTGGCCATTTGGCGTCTTGCGATCCAGGTCCATATTATTCAATGCACCTTTGAAGTCAAAATGGTCCAAGCGATGTTTTTGTTAATTGCTATTATTTTTGCTGCCTCTGTGCCTTTGTGGTTCATCGTAGGCATGAACTTACAACCACAACCCTAAAAAGGATATTTTTTCATGCATATTCATATTCTCGGTATTTGTGGCACTTTCATGGGCGGAATTGCTTGTTTAGCGGCAGCCAAGGGCTATCGGGTGAGTGGGAGTGATGAAAATGTTTATCCCCCTATGAGTAGCCAATTGCAGGATTTAGGAATCGTTTTACAAGAGGGCTACCAAGCAGAGCATTTAGCCGATACCCCAGATATGGTGGTGATAGGCAATGCCTTAAAGCGTGGCAACCCTGCGGTAGAAGCGGTGTTAAATCAAGGGATCCCTTATCAATCGGGTCCACAATGGTTAGCTGAGAATTTACTGAATGAGCGTTGGGTGATTGCGGTGGCAGGCACACATGGCAAAACGACCACCAGTAGCATGATAGCTTGGATTTTAACCTATGCCGATTTAGAGCCAGGCTTTTTGATTGGGGGGATCCCGGCGAATTTTGGGGTATCGGCTAAATGGGGTAAATCGCCATTTTTTGTTGTTGAAGCTGATGAGTATGATTGTGCCTTTTTTGATAAACGCTCAAAATTTGTGCACTACCATCCCCGTACCTGTGTGATGAATAACCTGGAATTCGATCATGCCGATATTTTTAAAGATTTATCAGAGATCCAAAAACAATTTCACCATTTAGTGCGTACCGTGCCAGGTCAAGGGGCTTTAATCGTGCCAGAGAGCGACCAAGCCTTACAAGACGTCTTAAAAATGGGGGCGTGGAGTGAGGTGCAGTCTTTTGGTTTGCAAGAAGGCCACTGGCGAGCCCATTTACAAATGCAAGATGGTAGTGTGTTTGACGTGCGACATGGTGGCAAACAGATGGGGACCGTGAATTGGTCATTAATTGGTCAGCATAATGTTCATAATGCGCTTGCAGCAATTATGGCGTCAGTACATGCGGGTGTGCCAGCGAAGTTGGCAATCGAAGCGTTGGGTGAATTCCAATCGGTTAAAAGACGAATGGAAGTGCGTGGCACGATCAATGAAGTGACGGTTTACGATGATTTTGCACATCATCCAACGGCCATTGCGAGCACCATACAAGGTCTGCGTGCTAAAATTGGCACAAAGCGCTTGATTGCGGTATTAGACATCCGGTCAAATACCATGTGTATGGGGACGCATCGTTTAGAGTTAGCTCCGAGTTTACAAGCGGCAGATGAGATCTTTATTTATCAATCGCCCAAAGTCAGTTGGGATGCGCGCGAAACCTTTGCATCCCTTGGGCAAAAAGTGCACATTTTTCAAGATACTCAGCCCATTATTGATAATATTATTGCCACCACCCAACCCAATGATCATGTTTTGGTGATGAGCAATGGTGGCTTTGACAATCTACATCAACGTTTGTTAAATGCCTTAGCTTGTGAGACCGTTGCATGAATGATGTCCCCCGCGAAGTAACCCTTGCCTTTGCTGGCGCCAGCGGCGCCCAGTATGGTTTGCGCTTGCTGGAACAATTAGTTCTCGCCAATGTCTGCATTTCCTTAGTTATTTCATCAGCAGGGCATTTAGTGATCCATGATGAAACCGATTTGAAAGTGCCGGGTAATCCCCTAAAGATCGCCGATTATTTTCAAGAACGGTTTTCTGCGGCCTCAGGTCAAATCAAAGCCTATGGCAAAGATCAATGGTCAAGTCCGCTAGCCAGTGGTACGGGCGCGCCTAAAACCATGATTGTGTGCCCTTGTAGTACCGGTTGCTTATCCGCCATTGCGGTGGGTGCGTCTGATAATTTGTTAGAGCGCGCCGCAGATGTGGTGATTAAAGAACAGGGCAAATTGGTGCTAGTGGTTCGCGAAATGCCTTTATCAGCTATCCACTTAGAGCATATGTTGAATTTGGCGCGACTTGGGGTTTGTATTATGCCGGCAAGCCCGGGCTTTTACTTTAGACCACAGTCAGTGGATGATTTGGTTGATTTTACAGTAGCAAGGATTTTGGATCAGATCAATGTGTCGCATACGCTCAGCGAGAGATGGGGCAAAACAGTTGCGTAGCAACTAAATATCTCCCTTTGTAAAACATTAATATCTACACAAGTCTCTTTCTCCAAACACATTATCGAGAAGGGACTTAATTTTTTCAACGCCGTAATGATTCAACATGTCCATTGCTAAAAGTGCCGACAATCCTGCTAACAATGCGTTCTAAGTAAATTCAACTTTCCATTTCATTTGACGACCGCTAAGTCTGACTAAAAAGGATGTGACTTTATGAAAAAAATATCACACAAAACCGCCAAAGCCTCACACTATAACAATGATGCCAAGCACTACGACGCCTTTAACGAGAAAAACTCAGAGGTGATGAATAAGAACATCGAGCGGATCTTAAAAAAACATAAAATAAAATCCGTTCTCGATTTAACTTGTGGTACAGGCTCGCAGGTTTTCTGGCTAACCAAACGTGGCTTTGATGTGGTGGGCTCTGATATTAATGCTAATATGTTAAAAGTAGCCAAGAGCAAAGCACGCAAAGAAAAAAGAGAGATAAAATTCCTCTTGGGCGATATGCGTACAATCCAAGTAGGGCAATTTGATGCCGTCATTTCGATATTCAATGCCGTTGGGCATCTGTCTAAACGTGATTTCGAAAAAGCGATGCGTAATGTCGCAAAAAATCTCAAAACAGGTGGATATTATATTTTTGATATTAATAATTTAAGTTATTTGCAAAAAGATAATAATATCACCAGCCTGACTATTGATTGGCAAAAAAGAGTAGGTGATCTGAAATTGCGCGAAATTCAATATAGTACAATCGATCATAATGGTATTTTGGCTTCCTTCACTACCTCATCTTCTCAAAAAGGGGCTGGCAAACCCAAGATTTCAACCAGCGCACAAACCTTGCAAGTGTATTCGGCGAAGCAACTCAAAGAAATGTTGTTTAGATGCGGGTTTAAGGTCGTTGGGCACGGTGGCATTGATGGCTCACGATTTATCGATAATAAAACCCATAATATTATTACGATTGCCAAGAAGCTGTAGCAAGCACCTG